>ERZ840096.186-NODE-186-length-105298-cov-13.080091_pt1 | contig 105298 bp, 86 predicted proteins | sample MGYA00519878_ERZ840096 | MGnify/ENA primary metagenome ERZ840096 (study PRJEB31850, sample SAMEA3708865) | human gut metagenome | biome: human gut; feature: human-associated habitat; material: faeces | place: China | collected 2014 ... | reverse complement strand
CCGAGTGTATTGATAGATAGGATTTGACCATCATCAACGAAACTGTAATCTCGGTTACGGACCAAATCAGCTTGCGGACGAGTGAAGAATATCGGCTTCCAAAGCCATTCCAATGTCTTGGCGATGCGTTGCCAGTTGCCATTCTCATCCTTATACATCCTTATATCTGTAGGGATTTTGGAAGAGCTGTTGTTTTACCGTCTTATATCTGGCAATCGTCGTCTTGATAGAAGACTGGGCCAGCTGCGATTTCAGACCGAACTGGCTGCGCAGGTCACTGTACAGCTCTCTGTTGAGACTTTGGTAGGTCATGTTAAATCGGTGGTCGAAGATGTACTGCGACACGAAGTTACAAGCCTGACGGTATTGTTCCGTCATCTGACGGAACAGCGTCTCTTGTTCGGGAGTAACGTGTATACGAAGTTTTATTGTTTTAGTTAGGTTAGACACGATTTCTCACCTGCCTTTCTAAATATATATTACTTCATCAAAATTATTATAGAACTATTTTTACTAAAAATCTATAGTTTTTTATTGAAAGGAGGGGAGGTACGGCTCCTCTCATGACTAAAGTCACGAGTCTCCGCCGCACCATGAAGATGAATATTCAGATTTTTGGCACGAACAAATCCTTCGACAGGAAGAAAGCCGTCCGCTATTTTAAGGAACGGAAGATCCCCGTCCAGTTCGTCGACTTAAAAGAAAAGGGCCTGAGCAAAGGCGAATTCCGCAAGGTAGCACAAGCTGTGGGCGGAATCGACGCATTGCTCGACCAAAAATGTAAGGATAAGGATACACTGGCCCTCATCCAATACCTGGCAGAGGACCAGAAAGAAACCAAAATCTTAGAGAACCAGCAGGTCCTGAAGACGCCCATCGTGCGCAACGGCGCCAAGGCGACCGTCGGCTACGTGCCGGACGTCTGGAAGGCCTGGGAATAACTTATAAACCGATGGCTTTCAAGGCCTGATCGAGGTCGCCGATGATGTCGTCCGGATCTTCCAAGCCGATACTGAAGCGGATGAAGCCCTTGCGGAATTTTTCCGGATAGAGATTGATGCGTTCATCGTAGCTCGGCTGCGGGAAGATAAGGCTTTCGTCGTGGCCCAGGGAAACGGCGAAGGTGACGACCTTGAGGGCTGCGCAGAAGCGTTCGACGGCCTTGTCGTCGGCAGCGATGCCGAAGGAGATGACGCCGCCGAAACCGTGCTTCATCTGTTTTTTAGCCAGTTCGTGGCCGGGGTTGCTGGGCAGGCCCGGGTAGGAGACGAAGGTGACATTCTGGCGCTGTTCCAGCCATTCTGCGATTTTCTGGGTCGACGCATTGATGCGTTCCATGCGCAGCGGGAAGGTGACGGCGCCGCGGAAAATCTGCCAGGCATTGAAGGGGCTGATGACAGAGCCGACATTGACCTGCGCTTCATAGCGGATCCGGTCCATCGTTTCCAAATCGTTGGAAATGATCGACCCGCCCTGGGCATCGCCGTGGCCGTTGATGTATTTCGTCAGCGATTCGACGACGAAATCAGCCCCCAAATCGAGGGGATGCTGGTTGAACGGCGAGGCAAAGGTATTGTCGACGGAGAGGATGGCCCCGTTTTCATGGGCAATCTTGGCGATGGCCGCAATATCCGAGATGCCGTCGGTCGGATTGTCCGGCGTTTCGACATGGACCAGACGCGTCCCCGGTGTAATCGCCTTTTTCACGGCGTCGAGATCGGTCATATCGACCATGACCGTTTCGACGCCGAATTTATTATTGAATAATTCATGGAAGAGACGGTAGACAGCCATGTAGCTGACCTTCGGATAAACGACGCGGTCGCCCGTCTTGAGGAGCGTCCAAAAAAGGGCGTGCAGGGCGGCGACACCGCTGGCCAGGACGATAGCGTCATCGGCATTGTGCAGGGCGGCGACCTTTTCTTCCAGCCAGTGCTGGTTCGGATTGCCGTTGCGGGCGTACATCAAAAGATCCGTCGATGAATAGTTGACTTTCGAGAGATCGTCCGGCAGCTTATAGCTGTTGGCCATGTGCAGCGGCCGGCGTACGGCCCCTGTTTCCGCATCATAGCCGACGCCCGTGTATGGACGGCCTGCGTCGAAATGTCATACCCCTTGAACTTGTTCTCTTTCTTTGCCATAAAAAATTTCCCCTAAGCAAAAGTAAATTAAAAACGTACAAGTATGCCATATTTCGGGAATACTTTTTTCGTTGTTTTCGGCAAATGTTGCCTATTGGGCGGTTGCATGTGTAGCTTGGTTGGTTTTTACGAAGCTGGCAGAACCCTGTTAAACTCTTAATTGATTTAAGAGCGGGTCACCTCCCCAGCATCAACCTTTCTAAACCAACGGTACCACAAGTTCGCTATTACGTACATCATATCATTTATAATATTTCTTGTCGAATGGCATTAAATTTTAATAAAATAATTAATAAATTTTACTTTCTTATCTAGTATCTTATATTATATTATAACGGATAATTGGGGAAAAGTAAAAGAAAGACCAAAATGGAATTATTTTGACTTTTCGACTTTACCTATAGACTTTTGTTTTAACGGGTGTATAATAGAACTATACAAAGAAATAGAAACAGCGCCGTTTCAATTGTTTGATTTTTTAGGAGATGACTTGGTAATGAGTAAGTTAGCCCATCGTATCGAAAAAAGGGCTGTCTCTATCCTCGTCGACCGCATCATGGCCGAACGGAACCCGGCAGACCGCAAAAAAACATTGAAACGTTTATCCTATGTCATGCAGCACCTCTTCGGGGACCTCTTTGAAAAAGAATCCTTCGACGAAGCCCGCCGGCTGATCGATGAAGGCGGCAAATGGTTCCGCTTCCTCAATAACGGGCTGGATACGCTCAACCCGAACGTCGTCAAGACGGCCGTCATGGACCTCGGCTTCGAATCGGCCTTCTACGGCCTGCGCGCCCGCAATGCAGCCAAAGAAAAGTATCACTGCAACATCCCCTGGGCCATCCTTTTCGACCCTACGAGTGCCTGCAACCTGCACTGCATCGGCTGCTGGGCCGCCGAATACGGTCACACCCTGAACCTTTCCTTTGACGTCATGGATAAAATCGTCACAGAAGGCAAAGAACTGGGCTGCCATTTCTACCTGCTCACGGGCGGCGAACCGCTGATGCGCAAATGGGATATCATCCGCCTCTGCAAGAAGCACAATGACTGCGAATTCCACGCCTTTACGAACGGCACCCTCATCGACGACGACTTCTGCAAAGCCGTGACCGACGTGGGCAACCTGAGCTTTTCCATCAGTATCGAAGGCTTCCGCGACGTCAACGACAGCCGCCGCGGCAAAGGGGACTTCGACAGAGTCATGCATGCCATGGACCTCTTACGCAAGTACGGCATCCTCTTCGGCACGTCCATCTGCTATACCCGCAAGAATATCGATACGGTCACGTCCGACGAATTCCTGGACCTCCTCATCAAGAAGGGCGTCTGGTTCACGTGGTATTTCCATTACATGCCTGTCGGCAACGATGCTTCCCTGGACCTCCTGCCGACACCCAAGCAGCGCGCCTACATGGTCCGCCGCGTCCGTGAAATCCGCGGCACCAAAGGCGGCAAGCCGATTTTTGCCATCGACTTCCAGAACGACGGCCAGTATATCGACGGCTGCGTCGCCGGCGGCCGCAACTACTGCCATATCAACCCGAACGGCGACGTCGAACCGTGCGTCTTTATCCATTATTCCAGCGCCAACATCAACAAGCAGAGCCTGCTCGAATGCCTGCAGCAGCCGCTCTTCAAGGAATATGCCAAAGGCCAGCCTTTCAACCACAACCATCTGCGCCCGTGCCCGATGCTGGAAAATCCGCAGTACTTAGCGGCGATGGTCAAACGGAGCGGTGCCAAATCGACGGATCTCCAGTCGCCGGAAACGGCAGAACACCTCTGCGCGAAATGTAAAGCCTATGCGGAAAAATGGCATCCTGCAGCAGATAAGCTCTGGCATGAAATCGAAGAAAAGAAAGCCCAAGAAGTACCTACTTCTCCCAAAACGGCAGCACACTGATCAGGGCTGTTTGCCGATATAGGCCAGGATGCCGCCGTCGACATAGAGAATATGGCCATTGACGAAATCCGATGCTGCCGAGGCCAGAAAATTGTCTGGATTTTCGGCAAACGAACCACGCCAAACGAACCACAAAAAAGAGGCCGCAAGGCCTCTTTTTTATTTACTCCTCGCTGCGGACGGTACGATGCCGATGGCGCAGAGGATGGTGAAAACGATGAAGGCTTCCTGGATATGGTCGGCCAGCCAGTCCGCATTGACTGCGATTCCGCTCTGGGAAAGGATGAGGGTGATGATGGCTACGCTCAGGACCTGGCCGATGAGGCGGACCGTGCTGACAACGGAAGACGCCGCCCCATAGTATTTCGGCGTCACAGAGCCCATGATGGCGTTATTGTTCGGCGCCGTGAAGAGGGCAAAGCCGATGCCGATGATAATCAGGGCCAGGGCGATGAGCCAGAACGACGGGAAGGAAACGTTGACGGACAGTAAGGCCAGGCCGATGGTAATCAGGACCATGCCGGACGAAGCGAGGATTGCCGGATTGATCCGGTCCGAGAGGGAACCCGTAAAAGGCGAGAGGAGGGCCATCAGGACCGGCTGCAGCAGGAGAATCAGCCCCGTATCGCGGGCATTGAGGCCTGTAATGCGCTGCAGATAAATGGAAAGCAGGAAACTGATGCCGAAGGTCGCGCAGTAATTGAGCATGGCCGCTAAACTGGAGAAGGAGAAGACCCGGTTGCCCGCAAAAATCCGGACGGGCAGGACCGGGCTTTTTTTATGCCATTCGCCGTAGAGAAAGACGAGGAAAACGACGAGGCCGACGGCAATCATATATTTTGCATACCAGAGGGAAATAATTTCCGACAAGCCCACCATGACGGCAATCATGGCCACGGCATAGAGAAAACTGCCCGGCATGTCCAGACCATCGTTCGCATTAACAATCCATTCTTCCTTGGTCATGGATACGGCTGCGATGACCCAGGCCGCTGCACAGACGGCGTCGATGAAGTAGAAAATCGTTTTCCAGCCCAGATAATAGGAAAAGAAGCCGCCCAGAGCCGGTCCCACCGAAAGGCCGCAGTAGACTGCCGCAATGGTGAAGCCCATGGCCCGGCCACGCCGTTCAGGCTGCGTAACCAGCGAGACGATAGCCATACTCGTCGCAAAAATACTGGCACTGCCGATGCCCTGCAAGAGGCGCAGTACATAGAGACCTTCCAGGGACGAGACGAAATATACGGCCAGGGAAGAAATACAGAAAACAGAAATCCCGAAAAAGAAGACATGCCGCTTGCCAATGCGGTCGGCAATCTTGCCGATGGGCATGATCGTCACCGTCGAAGAAATCAGGAACAATTCGATGACCCAGCTCAGCTGAGCGTCCGTAGCACCATAATCCGTGCCGATACCCGGCAGGGCCGTCGTCAAGGCGCTGCTCGTAAAAGGGTTGATAAAAGACACCATCATGACCACGGCCAAAATGGTATTCTCATAAGAAAGAAAACGCTGCATGGCGAAAAAAATCCTCCTAAAATGATAATTGGAATACCTAATTATAACGCCGGACCCCAAAAAAGGCCAAGCGATTTATTTTTAACTATCAAGTTGACTTAATCAACTATTAGTAAAGCTGTATTCAGCGAAAAGCAGCTAAGTGCAGCGTATTTCAGCTAAAGGCAGATAAAATCAGCGATATGCAGCTTATTGAGTAAAATGCAGTTACAAGCAGATCCATTCAGTAATATGCAGTTGCCAGTCCATATCATCATAATAGTCGTTGTACAGTATTTTCTGTACAGTATTATTGGCTGTCGACAAGTCACTTAGCATCCGAATTATAGACAGCTGCAGCAGAAATCTATGATATGTGCTGAGGGGATGTAAAGAATTTTTTAAAAAATTTTTCGAGGTATGAAATTAAAAAACATCGAAAAAAATAGCACATATGATGAAATAAAGAAAATTCCAGGCGTCAGGCCATGGGGAGGGATTTTTACACGCCATTACTTCCGATAACGTTAAATTATCGGAAGTAATTTTTAAACTACTTAAAAATTCACAAAAAGTTCTCAAAAAAGCAATTTTCCATATGTCTTCATCTTTTCCTGTACCTTCATGATGGACTCCTCCTCGAATGTGTTCCTGTTGTCCAAGCTGATCCTGGGATGTCCATCCAAAAACCGGTACGACCGTCAGCCGTCAAGTGAGTAGTCCCATCGGGAAGCTCTTTGACGGCAGATGGTTATGGCGGTTATCCTTGTCATGCGAAGGCCATAGCATTGGCGCTTCTTATTAAGGCTTTTTCGGTCTTAATAAGCCCGAATAGGTCTTATTAGGGCTAAATAGGGTCAAAAAAAGGACCCGCATGATGACGGATCCTTCCTAAAACCTTATTTCAAATGATATTCTCGCAGTAATTTTTCCTGATACTCATTATCCTGCAAGACACGGTCAACTTCTTCTTGCCGTCTTTCCTGCAATAGCTTTTGAATCAGGATACTGAGAGCCTGTCTTCCTGTTTTATCTCCGCGTTCCTGGCCAATCTTTTCGCCGCGTTCCTGCCCTGCTTTTTCCCGGCTGTAAAGGGCCGAAGCGATGTCGCGCATGGTACGTTCATGTTCCCAATAAGCTGATTTCAGCTTGTTATTCGTGGCAAACTGTTTTTCGTAATCCATAGCTTCCTTGATAGCTGTATCACTCATAGCTAAAGCCCTCCTTTCCTGGTCAATGAAATTAGAAAAGACAAGGACATTCCATGCGTCATCGCATTTGGAATACCCCTGTCTTTATTTTATTTTGGTGTAATGGCTACGACGCGGACAGGGAGTCCGGTAGCGCCTTCGATGTTAGGCCAAGCTGCCAGGAGAATGGCACCGGCAGGGGCTAATTTGTCGAGGTTATCCAAGAGTTCGATCTGGACGTGGCCCTGGCTGAGGACGTAGCGTTCACAGATGAGGTCTCCTGCTTCAGCTGCGACGGCAGATGCGTCGGTATCAAAGGTTTCATGGCCGTTAGCAGCGGCATGACGGACTTCGTAGATATATTTCAAGGCATCTAACGACCAGCCCGGGGCATTTTCATTACCTTCTTCATCAAAGCCGCAGAGCTTATCGTTATCCGGCCAGTTCTTCGACCAGTCCGTCCGCAGTGCGACAAATGCGCCTTCCGGAATGGCTCCATAAGCCGCTTCATAGGCTTTGATGTCGTCGACGGTGACGGCGTAATGGACGTTTTGGGCTACTTTTTCACTGACATCGATGACGACTAAGGGATAGGCCATGTGCTGAACGCCGAAACCATCGGACAAGGCTGTCCCTTTGGCAAAATGGCCGGGAAAATCAATATGCGTACCGAATTGGCCAGGAAATTTGAACGTCTGGATCAAACATTCCAGCATAGGATTGCCCCAATCGAAAACAGTTTTTCCGATTTCTACGGAGCCTTCAGGCATGCCAGACCAATACGGACTGTCGTTATTCAGGCGATGGCTGAGTTCTACCCATTCGTAATCAGATTTCAGTTGCTGCAAGAGATTCCACAATGCATGTGTTGCCATAAGGACACTTCCTTTCTGCGTTATTTTGAGCCATTCATAATTTCCATGTTTCTAATACAGACATCATGGCTCGTTTTTCAGCGGTTGCCTCTTCTAAATGAAAAACGGCAAAACGGTTACCACTTTCAGGGGTATAAATTTTTTTCATGACTGGATAGCCAGGTTGTGCCAGCGCTTCTTGGGACAGTTCATCGCCTTTTTCAAAAACAGCTTTGCCGTAATAACGGAAAAAGAGTTTCCCCTTTCCCATAAGTCCACAAATTTCTACATATGGGTTTTCCTGCATTTGGCGATACACTTCTTTCATGGCACCGACACCAAAATAATTAACCCCATCTTTCAGCATATGGAAACTGATGGGACGCGATTTTGGCCGGCCAGCTTCTACGGTATTCAAAAAGAAGGCGCCGCTTTCGGCTACGCAATCGTTTAACCAATCGTTAATTTTTAAGGCAATGCTTTGTTTGTCCGTCATCTACCATTCCCCCATTGATTATGTTATTTTTCCGAAACAGTTGCCGGCAATTCGCTGGTGCAATGCGGGCAGCGCGTAGCGTCATCAGCAATAGGCTGACGGCAGAACGGGCAAAGCCGCGGTTCCGGAGCCGGTTCTGGTTTCGGAAGGAAACGGTTCAGCTGTTTGATTACGATAAAGATAGCAAAAGCGATGATCAGGAATTCTAATACCGTATTGAGGAAAGCCCCGTAAGCGATAACAGGAATCCCCGCTGCTTTTGCTTCGGCTAACGATTCAACATGTTCCGTACTCAAAGGGATAAAGAAGTCAGAAAAGTCGATACCCCCGAGAAGAACGCCGAAAGGCGGCATAATGATGTTATTGACTAAAGACGTAACGATTTTCCCAAAGGCACCGCCGACAACAACGCCGACTGCCATGTCCAGTACATTGCCTCGCATGGCAAAGTCTTTAAATTCTTTAATAAAACCCATCCCATTTCCTCCTGTTGCAAATAAATACTAAGGTAAAAATTACATATATGTATTCATCATAACGAAAAAGCGGAGAAATTGCAACAATATCTTCTTATTCGATAACGGTAAAGGTCAAGACAGCTGCCCGATTCCAATCCCCATAATCTGGAACCAGTTTCCGGTGAGTTGTCCCTAATTTCTTCCCCGTAAATATTGCTTCAGTTGAACCATGCGGATGTTTTTTACCAGCCGCCTTCATAGAAACGACATCCATATTGTCATTAGCACTGCCCATCCAACGGACTTGCCCGGGGTCCAGACTATCTTGCGAAGGCATAATATGAACGCTTTGCCCAAGGTGTAAAACGATATTGTCATTGGAAACTATGACAGCTCCTTTAGGCGTATTAATCTGATAAGTTATTACGGTATCCTCTTCTGAATTACTCTGTGAAGGTGAATAAGGATCTATTTGCTGACTGGTTTTAGCCCCAGCGGCTTTCAATTTATCAATAACCTCTTCATTCTGTGCCTTAATAGCTAAATCTAGTGCTGTTGCTCCAGCCTTATTCGTCATATTGATATCGACACCATGCTGTAAGCAATCATCAAGACAAGCCGTTTTGCCAGATACTGCTAACAAGTGAATCAAAGTATCTCCTTGATGATTTACTACCTTCCAATCCGCATTGATGAGTTTATCAGCTGCTTCTGCTTGTCCGGCCTGAACCGAATAAGATAACGCTGTTAAGCCGATATCATCAGTATCATTTACCGTGTCACCGTATTCACTGAGAACTTTGTCAATCAGGTCCAAGTTCCCTGTATAAGCGGCTGCCATGAGAGGCGTTTTGTGATTTTTTCCAGCAAGGCTCAGATCAAAGCCAGATTTTTCAAATAAGTCTACAACTTGGGTATTTCCTGTTTCAATGGCATTAATTAAATCATCGGCTGTGTACTCAATATTCATTTCATGAAGTTCTTTTTTTGCATTCTCTGCCGTGTTGCCACAACCAATAAGCAGCAAAATCATGACTAAAAACACCACAATAAAAGAAAGTCGTTTCTGACGATATTGCATTAGCCTGCCTCCTTATCATTATTCTAACCTTGTATCCGATACCAGAGCTGCATTTCAAAATCGTTGGGAATCTCCGATTCTGACATGAGTTGGCCAAAGCCTACGACGATGCGCGTCATGGTTTGGCGAAAGGCTTTTTCTAAGGGCATTTGCTTTACCTTATGCAAATACCATGATTCATGGATAGAAAGACACATTCCCGATTTCAGCAGCAACAGACGGGCATCGTGAGCCGCTTGGCGTTTCTCGGGGTCTCCTTGCGTATCTGCCTTAGCCGTTTTCAGCAGCTCCCGTTGTTCGTCTGGCGAAAGGTGGCTGCGGAACATATGATGTGCCAGACGCCGGAACCAGGCGTAATCTTCCCCTGCTTCAGCCAATAAACGTGTCATGAGCCGTTCAGAAGCCCGATCTTCTAAAAAAGCTTGCACACAAGCTAATTCCTGATTTTCCAGAGACATGCTATCACCTCTCAGATTACACCATTACTTCGCACGAGCTGCCCGACAGACAGCTTTTATGAAGATATTCTACACAGCAACGATTAATTCCTGCTCTTTCTTTCCAATATGTATTATCACGTACGAGATGCCAGTTTTTCTCCTATCTGTCCTATTTATTTAGGCGAATTTTACATGTTATAATAGATACAAATTTTATTATGTTGAGGTGATCATCTTGAACGGAAAAAAATTTGCATCTATATTGGCCATTACGGCTATGTTAGCGGGATTTGGGATGACAGGAACCATTAAAGGTGCCAGCCGGGCTGAGTTAGCAGCCATTCATGTCGATCAAGCTGGAAACTTTCAGTATTGGAACAATGATTCACCTGCCAAGAAGAAACTGATAGCATATGTCCAAAAGGTAACAAATCCTAAAAATCCTGACTTCATCCCCGTAAAACACCGCCTGGCGGTCTTCGATATGGATGGAACACTTTTAGGAGAGCGGACTCCGTCGTATACGGATGGTGTCTTCTATGCCGACCGAGTTCTTCATGACCCGAACTGCAAAGTATCTGAGGAAGATAAAAAATTCGCTCAAGCCTATTGGGATGCCATTTCTCAACGAAAACCAGTTCCTCCGGAAATTGAAAAGAATCTATATCATAACTTATACGCCGGACTGGCTGGCATGACTCCGGAATCGCTGGATACTTACGCGCAGGGATTCATGAAAAAACCGGTTATTGGCTTGACGAATTTAACTTATGGCGAAGCTTTTTATTTACCCATGGTAGAAGTAATTTCGTATTTAGAAGCCAATGATTTCACCTGCTATATCGTTTCGGCATCTGACCGCCCTCTCGTCCGTGCACTCATCCATGATGTCCTGCCTATCGCTCCGAATCAGATTATCGGTTCGGATCCGCAAATCGTTGCTAGTCATCAAGGCCAAACTAACGGCGGTTCGTATCAAATGACACAGGAAGATACGATTCAGTACGGGGGATTAGACCGGGTCAATGAAAAGATGAATAAAGTGTCATCCATTGTCCGTGAAATCGGGATTCAGCCGGTCTTAGCCTTCGGAAATAGCAGCGGCGATTATTCCATGTTCCGGTATACGTTAAAGGATAACCCTTATCAAGCTGAAGTATTCAACGTTCTCTGCGACGACACGCAACGCGAATACGGTCGTCCTGAACGGGCTGAACGAGATAAAAAAACATCTGCCGAAAATGGTTGGAATACGATTTCCATGAAAAACGATTGGAAGACAATCTACGGAGATAACGTAAAAAAGACACAATGACCTACTGGTACATCTATTTTGTTCGAAATGCCCGTTATACTTTGAATAATAATTCTAAAAAACATTGACAAATACGCATTTTAATGTATAATTTTTCTTAACATTTGAATTTTAAAACTTTATATCATTTCATGAGGGGGAATGAACATGAACAAGAAATGGATACTTGCAGGAATGGCTGCCTTGACGGCGATGAGTGTCTTAGCAGGATGCGGTACACAACCGGATAAAACTCCGACAAAAACAAACAAACCGCTTATTGTCGGGACGGAACCGTCATTCCCGCCTTTTGAAATGGCAGAAAATGATACGTATACTGGCTTTGATATAGACTTAGCCAACGCCATCGGGGAAAAATTGGGTCGCAAAGTCGAAATCAAGGCCATGGGCTTCGATGCCTTGATTCCAGCCTTGAAAAGCGGCCAAATTGATATGATCGCCTCAGCTATGTCGGCAACGGAAGAACGGAAAAAACAAGTCGACTTCACGGCACCTTACTATATCGGCGGCTCGGTCATCGTCGTGCAGAAAGACAATACGACCATTCATGGTTGGGACGACATCACTGGCAAGACCGTAGCCGTCCAGGCCGGCTCTAAACCGGCAGACTTTGCGGAAAAACAAGGGGCCGTCCTCAAGCAATTCGATGGCAATTACCAATGCCTGCAAGAACTGCAGAATGGAGGCAGTGATGCCGTCGCTATCGACAAAGCCGTTGCCTTGTACTACGTTTCCAAAGGCGGCATGAATAACCTGAAAGTCGTCGGTGAACCGAAGAAACTGGCTGGTTCAGCGATGGCCATCGACAAAGGTCATGATGATGAATTGAAGGCCATCAACCAATCCCTGGCAGAGCTGAAAGCTGACGGGACATATACTAAGCTCTATCAAAAATGGTTCGGCGTCGACCCGACAGCGGAAGAATTGAAATAGAATTTTCGCCTTCTTTACAGGCTATATATATTCAGCTGGTATGCTGAAGAAAATAGCGTAAAGGTGGGATTTTCTATGGCAAAGACTTATGTAATCGATACGAATGTGCTCATTCAGGCGCCGTATGCCATGCAGTGTTTTGAAGACAATCACGTCGTTATTCCCCTGGTCGTCGTCGAAGAGCTGGATGGATTGAAAAAAGCGGATGGTGAACGCGGGTTCAATGCCCGTCAAGCCATCCGTTTTTTAGAACGCCTGCGGCTCCGGGGTAACCTGCTCGACGGCGTCCCCTTGGATCATGGTGGCACCCTGCGTATTGAAATCAACTGCGTCCATGAAGCCCTTCCCGATTCCCTGCCAGATGATCAGGCCGATAATCGCATCCTCAAGGTCTGCCGTCATCTGCAGTCGTGTCAGCCCATCCTGGTCACGAAGGATCTGGTCCTGCGCCTGAAAGCACAGGTTCTGCATATCGAAGCCCAGGATTTCAGTCGCGAACAGGTCCTTCCAGAAAAGAATGCCTATACCGGCCGTCTGACTTGTTATGTACCGGAAGCGGCTTTCGACGATTTCCTGACCCAAGGCGTTGCCGTCAGCCAGCTCTATCTAACGGACAGCGAAGGACGCAGTTATGCTCCGGAAGTCCAGGAAAATGAATTCGTCATCTTACAGGCCGACGCGTCTTTGCACAAAACCCATTTAGGCCGAGTCCATCAAGGACAAGTCCTGCCCCTGACCTACAGCCGTGTCACGCCTTATGGCATCAAGCCGCGCAATGCCGGCCAGTATTTCATGCAGGAAGCCCTCATGCAGCCAGCTTCGGAAGCCCCGTTGGTCATCATCAAAGGCCAGTCCGGGACGGCAAAGACGTTCTATTCCCTGGCTGTGGGCCTGGAAAAAATCATCAACCATCCGACCGGCGAATACCGGAGGATTCTCATCTGCCGGCCGAATGCGCAGTTCGACTCGGACATCGGCTTTCTGCCCGGCGACGAACAGGAAAAGATTTCGCCCCTCATGCGGCCCATCATCGACAATCTGGAGCAGCTCATCGACAGCAACGAAGATGAACGCTACGATAACGAACGGGAATTAGCCGAAAAAATCGAGGAAATCTTTGACCGCCAGCTCATTCAGACAGAAGCCCTCAATTTCATCCGCGGCCGCTCCCTGGAAAAGACGTATCTCATCATCGACGAAGCTCAGAACATGACGCCGAACCAAGTCAAAGGCATCATCACCCGTGCCGGGAAAGGCACGAAGATCATCCTCGTCGGCGACCCAAACCAGATTGACAAGCCCTTCCTGGATGAACGGACCAATGGTCTGACCTATGCTGCCGGTAAGATGAAAGGCAGCCCTTTATGCTACCAGCTGACCATGATGGCCGATGAATGTGAACGGTCGCCGCTGGCCCTTGACGCTATTCAGCGCCTGTGATTCACTGCTTCAGATATTGGCTGCTTTCCTTGCATTCCTTTACAATTTGTGATACATTGAGAAAAGATTCATCGTAAAGTGTACTTGAAGGAATGATTTTTCATGGAGCGAAAGCACTATTTTCTAATTCTCGGAACTGTCTGTCTTGGACTTCTGGTCGGCAGCGGTGTCTTTGCCCTCTCAGGCGGCCAGGCCGAAAAGTTCCTGGTGTCGAAGGAATCTGCACCGGTTTCTTTGACGCCGCTGGAAGAAGCCCAGAAGGATTACGCTGGCGTGGCCATTACTTATCAGTTCGGCGATCAGAGCGAGATCCTCGACGGCGGCCGCATCGTCTCCTGGCTCAGAACCGATGCTAACGGCCAGGTCACCTTTGACCCGCAGCAGGTTCAAGCCTTCGTCAAAGAACTGGCCGATAAATACGATACGGCCTATACGCCGCGGACTTTCCACACTTCCGGCGGTCAGGACATCACGATCAGCGAAGGCGATTACGGCTGGCGCATCGACCAGGACAAGGAAACGGCCCACCTGCTAGACCTCCTGGCCCAGAAGCAGAGCACGGTCTGCGAACCGGTCTACGCCCAGATTGCTGCGGTCCACAGCAATCAGGACTGGGGCACGACGTATATCGAAGTCAGTCTGAAGGACCAGCAGCTATGGCTCTATAAAGACGGCCAGTGCCTTCTCCAAAGTTATCTCGTCTCGGGCAATCCGACACGTAAGCACGGTACGCCCAAGGGCATTTACGGCCTGACTTATAAGACACAAAATGCCACCCTGAGCGGTCAAGGCTACGACTCGAAAGTCAAATACTGGATGCCCTTTAACTGCAATGTCGGCCTTCATGACGCACCGTGGCGTTCCTCGTTTGGTGGCCAGATTTACAAATCGAACGGCTCTCATGGTTGTTTGAACCTGCCGCCGGCCAATGCCGCGAAAATCTATAAAAACGTCGACAAAAATACACCGGTCATCATCTATTAACATTCACTTTTTCAGATATTGGCTGGAAATAGCCGGATTCCAGGAACAAAGGCCCGCCGTTTTTTCAAAGCGCCATTTTTGTGGGACGTCGGGATACTTCTCATGATCCACTTCGCTGAGGAACATGTCCAGAGGGCGGATGAAATCGCGGTATTCGCCATACAAGGTCTTATAGACGACGTAGGTCTCACCCGTTTCGGCGTCGTCGGCTACATCGAGGATGCGGTACATATGGTTCTTGAAATGGCGCCACGTTTCGCCCGGTTTTGGCAAATCGCGGCCGAGGACAAAAGCCGTGAGCGCTGCCAAGGATGGCAGGAAGGGTACGCCGTCAGCCCAAGCTTTATCGACGAAACCTTCGGCGCTCATCTGCTGGATCAAGGCTTTCATGGGCTGATAATAGCCATTGAAGTCGAGAAAGGCAAAGCGCCCTTCCAACTGGTGCAGTTTTACCTGGCTCATGACCTGGCTGATTTCTTCCAGCGTCCCGATGCCGCCGGGAAAGGCCAGGAAAATATCGCCTAAGTCCATCATTTGCTGCTTGCGCGATGTCATGTCCGGCGTCACGATGAGTTTCGTCAAGCCTTCATGTTGTAATTCTTCATCCATGAAGAACTGTGGTTCTACACCGATGACTTCCCCACCGGCCTGCAAGGCGCCGTCGGCAAGCTTTCCCATGAGTCCGGTCCGGCTGCCGCCGTAAACGAGCGTATGACCATGGTGGGCAATCCAGGCCCCTAACGCATAGGCATAATCAGCATAACAAGGTTGGTTCCCACAACGGGAACCGAGATAAACAGTAATATTCATAGATATGGTCCTTTCTTTCCCTTAATATATGGTATAATACAAATTATATCATATATTAGGGGGAATTTTTTATTATGATTTTCGTACCTATGTCGGAGCAAAATTCACGCACTTAGCGCCGAAACCCTTGCTTAAAGAGGCTATCGTCGCCATGCCGACCTTAGGCGGCATCATCATGGTCCTCTTCGGCCGCTAAGCCTGCTGATGGCGGTGCCAGCAGTAACAGATCAGGACCGTCAGGACGACCCAGAAAGCCAGGCGGCCGCTGTGATGGCTGATATGGATGAGGTCATGGCCCAAGAGGACTTCGATGACGACCCGCGGTACCTTGCCGGCAGCTGTTGCCAGAAAATGGTCTTTCTGGCTGAGATGGCTGACGGCAGCGATAGCCGTAAACGGTACGTTGGGGATATATGGGATGGACCGGGCTGCGGCCAGCGTCCGGAAGCGGCTGTACCGGTCGAGCTGGTTCCTAAGGTGATGGTGGGAAATGACGTGGATGGCCTGGCGGCGCAAGACGGTCCGCAAGATAACGAAGCTCAGTTCCGTCCCCAGGACTTCGCCAACCCAGGAAATGATAAGGCCCGGCACGAGTCCGAAAATGGCCCCATTGACCGTCAGGAAGGGAATCGACGGCAAGCCGGTCATATCCGTGACGGTGATCATGAAGATACTGATGAGGGCCGCATAGATGCCAAAGGATGAAATATAATCGATAAGGCCGTCCACGTCGCCAGCCAGGCTGAGCCGGAACAGTTCCTGATAGAAATCGGGGATGACCCACTGGACACCCCAAAAAGCCAGGAACAGGCCCAGACAGACTGCGATTTTCAGCACTTTGTCCCATAAAGGACCATTGCGGATTGCCATAACAACTCCCCTTCTTTCCCTATTTGATTCTATTGTATACCAAAAAAAGGCGTATCTACAAGTTGTTCTTGTAAAGCGCCTGAAAAGGAGGTTTTCTGTTGTCTAAATTGACAGATGCGCCGAATTTTTTCATCGGCCGCAGTGAAGCCATTGCTCAAAATGATAAGTTATCCAATAAAGCCCGCCAGAGCCTGTACACGGCACGGGCCGCCAATACCGTCGACGCCTACCGCTCGGACTGGAACGATTTCTGTGACTGGTGCAGCTATCACCAGCTGTCGTCGTTCCCGGCTGAACCAGAGACCATCGTCAATTACATCAACGACCTGGCCGACAATGCCAAGGCCAATACCATTGCCCGGCGCATCAGCGCGCTGACGGAAAATTTCGACGCTGCCGGTCTTAAAGAAAATCCCTGCCGCTACCCCATCGTCAAGAACGCCCTGCGGGGCATCAAGCGCATGAAAGGGACCATCCAGCACGGCAAGGCACCGATTCTCTTCGACGACATCAAGGAAATGCTGACTTATCTCGAAGGCGACGAAATCCAGCAGGTCCGCGACAAGGCCATTCTCCTGGTCGGCTTCTACGGGGCCCTGCGCCGGTCGGAACTGGCCGGTATCGACGTGGAAGACTTGAAGTTCACCCGCCTGGGCCTGCTCATTACGCTGCGCAAATCGAAGACAGACCAGTTCGACCAGGGCCAGATGATTGCTATTCCCATGGTCAAGGATAAAGAATACTGTGCCGTCACGGCCTTGCAGAAATGGCTTGATATCAGTGGGATTACGACGGGGCCGGTTTTTCGGGGATTGACGAAGGGGCATCATGTTCGGAAAACTCGGATTTCCGATAAATCAATCGCCCTCATCGTCAAACACTATGCCGGGCTGATGGGGATGAATCCGGATGATTACGGCGCCCACAGCCTGCGCCATGGCTTTGCCACGTCGGCGGCCCAGCATCACGTCGAAGAACGGCAGATCATGCGCCAGACCCGTCATAAGTCGCAGGCCATTGTCCGCCGCTACATCGACGAAGCGGACCGCCTCATCGACAACCCGATCTTAAAGATTACCGAAGATTCTCATTGATCCACCAGCTGCCGTGCTAACGCCGTCCGCACCTGTTCGGCCCGGCCCGGTGCGATGGGCAGGCGCAGGATTTGGCCCGGACGGATGTCACTGGTCCCGGTCAGGCCGTTGTCTTCTAAAATCTCATTGACGACCTGGCGCACGTCCATATCATCACCGGCTGCGACCGAGGCCAGCTGCCAGACCGTCTGCCCCGGTTCGACGGCAACAGAAAGGTATTCCTGCGAAGGCTGGTAACTCCAGCCAATCTGTGTACACATAAAGAGGGCCAGCACGGCCAATACGACATATTTCATGGCAATCACTCCTGACTTTAAAACGAACGTTCTTAGAACGAAATTTCTTAGAACAACCGTTCGTCGATGGTTTTATTATACCGTCGAACGGTTGTTCTTGTCAAGATATTTTGAACAAACGTTTGATTTTTTTTATAAATTTCGCTATAATAAGGGTAGCTTATACTGGAATTGCTATAACTTTCCCAGACTGGAGTGATTATATATGATTAATAATGAAAAAATGCTGACGACCCGTCAAAAACAAATCCTGGAATATATCCGCACGTGTGTCCATAAATTCGGCTATCCCCCATCGGTACGGGAAATCTGCAAAGAAGTCGGCCTGAGCTCGACGTCAACGGTCCACGGTTATCTCCACCGCCTGGAAGACCTGGGCTATATCCGCCGCGACCCGGCCAAGAACCGGACCATCGAACTCCTCGATGAAGGCTCGTGGCGTTCCAAGAAAGTCGTTCCCCTGCCCCTGGTCGGCCAGGTCCGGGCGGGTGCGCCGATTTTTGCTGAAGAATGTGTCGAAGACGTCTATCCCTTCCCGGCGGACTTCATCGGCAATGACGACTGCTTCATGCTCGTCGTCCAAGGGGACAGCATGAAGAACGCCGGTATCCTAGAAGGGGACCAGCTCATCGTCCGCCGCCAGGAAACGGCAGAAAACGGCGAAATCATCGTCGCCCTCATCGGCGAGGAAGCAACGGTCAAGCGCTATTTCCACGAAGCCGATACGATCCGCCTGCAGCCGGAAAATGACGAATATGAACCGATTTACACCCGAGATTGCCAAATCCTGGGCAAAGTCATCGGCCTCTATCGCCGTTACTAGGAGGTCTTTCGCATGACTGATTCTTTACCCATCCTGCCCGATGACCTCCCCTTCTTTACCGGCATCAGCCCCGACAAGCGCATGGCCATGCTCACCTGCCTGGGTGCGCGGGTCCGGACCGTCCGCAAAGGCGAATTTCTGGTCCTGGCTCAGGATGAAGTGCGCTACATCGGCATCGTCCTCAGCGGAGAAATCCACATGATCCACGAAGACCGCTGGGGCGACAAGGCCGTCCTGGCCGTCATCCGCAGCGGTGGCCTCTTTGGCGAAACCTTTGTCTGTGGTACGGTACTTCAATCCATCGTGACCTTCCAGGCCGTAAAGAACACGAAATTCCTGGTCCTGCCCTTCCACAAGGTCCTGCATGTCTGTACCAATGCCTGCCCCTTCCATTTTCAGCTCATTGAAAACATGCTCCGCCTCATGGCCGATAAGAATGCCCAGCTCCTGGAAAAGCTCGAAGTCATTTCCAAAAAAACGCTGCGCAAGAAATTGCTGACGTACTTTTCCTTCCAGTCCGAACAGGCTGGCAGCCCGACCTTCACCATCCCCATGACCCGGACCCAGCTGGCCGATTACCTCTGTGCCGACCGGACCGCCGTAGCCCGGGAACTGAGCCATATGAAGGCCGATGGCCTCATCGAAATAGACCAGCAGCGCGTGACGCTGTATTGAAAAAGGACCTGTCGCATTTGCGACAGGTCCTTTTTTCTGTAGGGGCTCGCACGTGGCGAGCCCGCTCCGGGATATTTCCTATCATTCCTGACGGGCGTCCCACGTGTGCCCCTACAACTCACGGACTACTATAAAGAAAGAGCAACCTCTCAGTCAGCTCCGCTGACAGCTCTCCTATAAGGAGAGCCACGAGCACCGGCCACTAATCACTAGCCACTAATCACCAATCTTCTTCGCTGCAATGCCGTAGGGAATGGACAAGAAGAGGATGGCACCGACGATGTTGCCCAAGGTGACAAAGGCCAGGTTGTAGAGATAACCGCCGACGCTGACGGCCGTGCCGGCGGGATTCAGCAGGCCCAGGGTCAGGACGGTCATGTTGGCTACGCTGTGTTCAAAGCCACAGGTAAAGAAGGCGTAGAGGCACCAGAAGACCATAATCAGTTTGCCGCTGTCCGATTTGCAGCGGAAGCCGCACCAGACGGCCAGGCAGACCAGGACGTTACAGAGGATGCCTTTGAGGAAGAGTACCAGCGGCGGCAGACTCATCTTCATGGCAGCGGCATTGGCCAGGGCCTGACCGGTGCCGCCAGCCGTACCGGCAGCACCGTAGAAAATCAGGGACAAGACGATGGCGCCGAACCAGTTGCCCAGGTAGCAGACGACCCACAGGCGGACGACGTCCGTCAAGGTGACGGTCTTGGAACGCCAGCCGTTGTAGAGGACGAAGGCATTGCCTGTGAACAGTTCTGCCCCGGCGATGACGACCAGGCTCAAGGCGATGCCAAAGGACAGGCCCATGGCGATTTTCGTCATAGGAATAGCGCCGAGAGTACCACTGACGGTAAAGGACAGGAGAATACCGAAGCCGATGTAAGCGCCGGCTAAGGCTGACATGAGGAAATAGCCTAAGGGGTTCTTCTTCAGCAACCCGACCTTTGCGGCCGCACCGGCTGCTGAAGCTGCGTATTCGTCGTTGTACATAGGCTCCCCCCTATTTCAGCGGCAACGGCTTCTGGAATACATCCAAATCGGCCGGGTTTACGTCTTTGCCGACGTAGAACGGTTCCGATTTTAAGCCGACGTAGCGGATACCGGACCAGTTGAGAGGACGATAGATTTCCGCCTTCTTCGGCAGGTGGACGTCTTGGAGGATGAACTTGATAAATTCTTCCGGACCCGTACGGTCTACCATATAGCCGATATGTTCCTTGCCGCCAGGAGCGGTCGGGTCAATATATTTCTTGGCAAAAGCATAGACGTTGGAGATAATCTTTACGACGCTGTCTTCATCGGCCCATTTAATGAAATCGACGCCCATACGCGGGTTCTTTTTGCCCGTACGGCCCAAGAGGGTAATGCGGAAATACTGTTCCTTGCTGCGCGTCCAGGCGCGGTTCGGGCAGGCCCAGACACAGACGCCGCAGCCGATGCATTTTTCGACGTTGCGGACCGGGCGGAAGTTCTTCATCTGCAAGGCTTCTACCGAAAGCTGTTTGCACTTGCGGACGCACATGCCGCAGCTGACGCAGCGGCTGGGGTCGAACTGGGGTTCCGTCATGCCCATGACGCCGAAGTCGTGCATGCGGATCTTGTCGCAGTCGTTAGGACAGCCGGTCAGGGCTACTTTGACGTGCAGGTCATTCGGGAAAATAGCCTTTTCAATCCGTTTAGCCAGGGCCGTCGTATCGTAGTTGCCGAAGGGGCAGACGCGGTTGCCGACGCAGGCCATGACATTTCGTGTGCCCGAAGCTTCAAAACCAGCGCCTTTTTCGCTCTGATTGATATCGAGTTCATCAATGATCGGCTGCAGGGCCTTTTTTACTTCTTCTACTTTTTCAAAGGGAATCCCCATGATTTCAAAGCCCTGACGGATGGTCAGATGGATTTCGCCATTGCCATATGTTTCTGCAATATGCTGGACCTGGCCCAGGACCTTGGCATTCAGGGACCCACCGGGTACACGGACACGGGCGGAAGCCATATTGCGATTTTTCGTTACTCGGAAAGCGTATTTTTTTAACTTGCCGCAATTCATTTCCATAATGTATCAGCCTCCTAGTCGATTAAGGTACGAAGTTCGGTGTATTTGAATACCGGCCCGTCCTGGCAGACGTAGACTTTGCCAATACGGCAGTGACCACATTTGCCGAGGCCGCAGCACATTTTGCGCGATTCAGAGAGCCAGATCTTTTCTTCATCGAAACCGAGTTTGATCAATTCCTGGATGGAGAATTTGATCATCATCGGCGGACCGACGACGACGGCGATGGCGTTGTCGAAGTCTTTGAGGGGCAGTTCCGGGATGTACTGGGTGACCAAGCCGACATGGCCGTCATAATTTCCTTCTTCCGGAGCCTTGTCGACCGTGCAGATGAAGTTCATGCCGTCGGCAATCCAGCGTTTGAGGTCTTCTTTGAAGAGGATGTCCGCCGGCGATTTGAAGCCGGAAATGACAGTCAGGCTCTTACATTCGTCCATGTGGTCGGCGAAGTAGTCGATGACGCCGTGGACCGGAGATAAGCCGGAACCACCGGTGACCAGGACGATTTCCTTGCCTTTGAACATGTTGACGTCGAAGCCATTGCCATAAGGCCCGCGCATGAAGAAGTGGCCGCCGACATAGTTTTCAAAGATTTCATCGGTCAGGCTGCCGACTTTACGGATGGTGAAATCCAGGGAATGGTCGGTAATGCCGCTGACAGAAATGGGAGCTTCGCCGTATTTCGGGATAGAGATTTCAAAGAACTGGCCCGGTTTGACCGGATGTTCTTTGCCACGGTCATAGGCCATCCGGAAAGTATATTCCACATCGGCATGTTTAATGACTTCTAAGATTTCCGAACGGAACGGTAAGTATTCGTTATTCATTCTCGGTGACCTCCTTCATGCCTTCCGGCAATTTGACATTGATGCAATGGCTGAGCGAAATGTATTCCGGACAGATGGCATCACAACGGCCGCAGCCCACGCACATCTGGAAACCGGAGCGCTGTTTAAATTCCAGCGTCTTATGGAGCACTTTGAAGCGCATCCGTTCGCCAGCCTTCTTGCGGAAGCAAAGGCCGCCCGCTACCAGGGTATAATCGTCGAACATACAGGATGTCTGCACGCGGCGGCGTTCGCCGGCTTTATGGTCTTCCGTGAAGAATACGTCCTGCATGGACCAGCAGGTGCAGGTCGGACAAGCCAGGGTGCAGCGGCCGCATTTGATACAGCGCTTGTCGTATTCATCCCAGACGTGGGATTTGGCGATGGCCGACGAGAGGTTTTCCGGAATATGTACCTGCAGTTTGTTTTCGGTCACATGGTCGGGGACGACGTCGGCTTCCGGAGCCTTGGCTTCTGTAACGGCTTTTCCCAGGACGTCATCTTTGACATCGAGGAAATACTGGCCGTCTTTGAAATTCAAGGCGACATCATAGTTATCACTGGTATTGGTGCCCATGGAAACGCAGAAGCAGTTTTCAAATTCCTGGCTGCAGCCCATGAGGACGAATTTGACGCGGTCGCGGACGCGTTTGTAGTAATAGTCTTCGGGACCATTCTGGAGATACATGTAATCGAAGCGCTTGATGGCGTGCAAATCGCAGCTGCGCAGCAAGATGATGGCGCCTTTTTCCGGAGCTTCGGCTTCGGTGACGGTATTTTCATTGAAATAGAACAAGGTCTGGCAAACCGGCAGCAAAACGTCTTTTGCCGAGTAGTCGGATCGTTTGTCCCAAACGATTTCTTCCGGCTTGGTGATCTTGCCATAGCGTACGATATCCTGCATCGAAGACCGCCCTGTACCTGCAAACAGTTTCGGAGCGTAAATGTCATACGTATCCGACCATTTGGCAAAGACCGTGTTCAATGCATCTGCATTTAATTGATAGCCCATGCTGTTACCCTCTTTCTAAAGAAATAAATGACAAATATAATGGATGAACAAATTATTTTTTTCACATACACCGTGACGACATCATAAGCCGCCTCGTTGACTTTATGATAACTGTCGGGAAAGAAAAAAACTGTTGCCGTAGCAACAGTTTTTTTCTAAATTCTTCTAAATGCTATACTTTTTTATCATCTAAAATCGTTATCGTTGAGGAATCTAAATGTGTCATACTATTTGGAAGCTTGCTTTTCAAAAAGAATGACCATGCCGGAATATTCGGTCTTGACTACGCCTTTTTTGACTTTCGTAAAAGCCATTTCATCTTGGGAATCCTTGAGTTTAAAGCCGTTTTCCACTTCTTCCCAGTCGCCGCTGCTCTTTTCGCCTTTGATAACCGCCTTGGCGTCGCCGTCGGCTTCTAATTCAAGGACAAAACTACCAATGACTTTATTGACATCGAGACTGACACCGCTCATAGAAGCTTTCGTCGCCTTCCACGTGCCGACATATTCACTATTGGCATACTTATCGGACATACAGCCTGTGAGCATGACACAAAGCATGAGAACGGCAACTATTAGAAGACTTAATCGCGGCCTTATTTTTTTCCAGATCATATTGCCTCACCTCTCTCCACATATAATTCACAAATGGGAAGGCCTTTCTTTGTTTTTATTATATATAAAATGTTCTTTTATGACACTGTAGCTTATTACAGGTAATCCATGCTATTTTTGCATACAGAAAAGAGGCTGTCGTCTCACTGAAGACAGCCCCTTTTCTAAATAGCCATTATTCAAAATCGTTGTGGAATTTAATCTTGCGATATGTTTCAAAGGTCATCCATTTGTCGAAAAGTTCGGCATCGGAATTTTCCCCGTCCTTGGTATAATCCGCTTTAAAAGCAGCGAATTCCTGTGACGAGTGAACGTTAATGGCAAAACCGCGGCCATTGACCAAAGGCTGTTCCGTATAGGCATAGCCATCAAGGGACAGGATGTTAGCCACTTTAGCGTCGCGGATTTCGACGGCAATCTTGTCGCGGAGGATAAGGATATCGAAGTTATCCGGATATGCGTAGGTTTCGCCCTTGGTCGGGATGGTATCACCGATGTGGTACTGGTGGAAGGCCGGTTTAGCCTTGGTGATATTGAGACTCTGCATACCGTAGAAGAAATCTTCAAAGACATCGCCGCGGGCCTTCAAGGATCCATGGACGAAGGTGTGGTCGGCATTGGTATCGTGGACGTCGATGACGACGCCGCAAGCCGAAGTCATATTGGTGACGCGGTCGATGAGAATCAGTTCGCCCAGGACTTTGTGATGGCTGAAGGTGTCGACGACGATCGGTTCCTGCAGGAAGAGCGTGCAGACGGCGATTTCGTTCTTGGTAAGGCTCGAAGCGCGCTTCTTTTCCCCTGTATTGACGTCAATCGTGTAATCGATGTCTGTGAGGACGCCGACGATTTCTTTCGTCCCCAATTTGACGACATATTCTTTGCCGACAGCCAGGTCCTGGTCATCCATCCAGAGCATGGTCGCCGTAATGCGCTGACTCAGGGCGACATCCGTTCCCTTCGTAAAGACACAGCCCCGGGATACGTCGACTTCGCGGTCGAGCTGGACGTTGACCGGCTGGCCTTTGACGGCCGACTCGACGGTATCGAAGCCGATGAGGATGGATTTGACCTTAGCTTCTTCTTTACTGGGCAACGTCGTAATCGTATCGCCAACGGCTAAGGACCCACTTTCAATCTGCCCCTGGAAGCCGCGGAAAGTATGGTTCGGGCGGCAGACACGCTGGATGGGCAGGTAAAAGCCTTCTTCTTTGTCTTCTTCGACGTTGACCGTTTCCAAATAATCGAGGATCGTTGGTCCCTGGTACCAAGGCATATTGGTTGAAGCCTTGGTGACGTTGTCCCCTTCCGTCGCCGAAACAGGAATGAGGACGACGTTGGCCAGTTCTAATTCGTCGCGGAGCTTAGCAATCTGGCCCTTGATTTCTTCGAAGCGTTCCTGGCTGTAGCCGGCCAGGTCCATCTTATTGATGGCAAAGATGAAATAGCGGATTCCCATGAGGGCGCAGATGCGGGCATGGCGGCGGGTCTGGACCAGGACGCCCTTGGTGGCGTCGATGAGGATGATGGCCAAGTCGGCAAAGGAAGCGCCAACAGCCATGTTGCGAGTATATTCTTCATGGCCCGGTGTGTCGGCGACGATGAAGCTGCGGTTATCCGTGCTGAAATAGCGATAGGCGACGTCGATGGTGATGCCCTGTTCCCGTTCGGCCATGAGGCCATCCAGGAGGAGCGAATAGTCGATGGCGCCGCCGCGGCTGCCGACTTTGCTTTCTAGTTCCAGTGCTTTCTTCTGGTCGGCATAAAGCAATTTGGCATCATAGAGCAGATGCCCGATGAGTGTTGATTTGCCGTCGTCGACGCTGCCGCAGGTAATAAATTTTAACAAGCCGTTTCCGTTTCTATCCATTTTAGAAATACCCCTCTCTCTTTCTGCGTTCCATGCTGCCAGCTGCTTCATTATCGATGACGCGGCTCGTCCGTTCCGACGAGACGGCGCTCAGTGTTTCATCGATGATGGCATCCAGCGTATCGGCATCGGATTCGATGCCCCCTGTCAAAGGATAGCATCCCAAAGTACGGAAGCGGATCTTCTTGTGCATGATTTCTTCTCCCGGCTTGAGGCGCATGCGGTCGTCGTCGACCATGATGATGTTGCCATCGCGATAGACGCAGGGCCGTTCTTTGGCGAAATACAAGGACACGATGTCGATGTTTTCCCGTTTAATGTACTGCCAGATATCTTTTTCCGTCCAGTTGGAAATCGGGAATACACGCATGCTTTCGCCTTTATGGATGTGCGTATTGTAGAGCTTCCACATTTCCGGACGCTGGTTCTTCGGGTCCCAGGCCTGGGCTTCATTGCGGAAGGAAAAGATACGTTCTTTGGCGCGGGATTTTTCTTCATCCCGGCGGCCGCCGCCAAAGGCAGCCGTGAAGCCGTATTTGTGAAGGGCCTGCTTGAGGGCCTGGGTCTTCATGATATCCGTATAGGCTGCGCCATAGTCAAAGGGATTGACGCCCTGTTTGACCCCTTCCTGATTGATGTATTCGATGAGCTGCAAACCGTACTTCTTCATGGTTTCATCGCGGAAGCGGATCATTTCCTTGAACTTCCACGTCGTATTGACATGGAGGAACGGGAAAGGCGGCTTTTCCGGATAAAAGGCCTTGAGGGCCAGGTGAAGCATGACAGAACTGTCCTTGCCGATAGAATAGAGCATGACCGGCTTTTCACATTCCGCGGCAACTTCGCGGATGATGTAAATCGCTTCGGCCTCTAACTTGTCGAGATGCGATAATGCACACATAATATGAAATCCCCCTATGTTTTGATGTGTGATGTTTGATGTATGATGTTTGATGTGCGTCTATGCGTCAAACTTCAAACGTCAAACATCAAACGACAGATAAGAAATATACTGAATACTGGCGTTTTCCCTATCAGACTCAATACGAATTTGCCTGTTTTCGGTCGACAGTGATGGTCTTTTCCGTCCCGTCGGCCTGATGGATATGCCAATGCAGGTAATGGCCGTCCGCCGTGACGTTCATCGTGCTGCCCCGGCCGCCCATGTCGGCGCCGAGGTAGAAGTCGATGGCCTGGACCGGACATTCCTTGACGCAGGACACACAGCCCCAACAGTCCTTGGGATAATGCATCCACGCCTTGCCCTGGTCGTTGCGGTCGATGAGGCTGCCCGGGCAGACGTCGGTGCACTGACCACAGCCGATGCATCGTTCCTGATTAATGCGTATGCTCATAAACGTCCCCTCCTGGTACTAAATCGCGGTAAATCATGTGGACCTGGCCGTCTTCGCCCAAGCGGGAGTTGACGTATTTCAGCCAGTCATCGCTTTGTTCCGGGTAATCGAGGTTTTCTGCAAAGGAATGCCACCGCGTTTCCTTGCGGGCCCGGAGATGGGCGATGAGGACCTTGCAGACCGTCAGCCGTTCGCGCAGTTCGTAGACGAAGAGCAGTTCATGGTAGTCGCTGGCGCCGACGTGGGCTGCCAGTTCGATGAGCTGGTCGATCTTTTCATCGGCCAGGTCGAGCTGCTTCTCGTTGTACTGGTAATGACTGCCTATGCCGCCGGCATAGGTGTCCATGACCTTCTGCATGGCTTCTTCCAGCTGTTCGACCGTGAAGAAACTGTCCCTTTCGCCGAGAGCGGCATTGTATTCAGCCACTTTTTCGGCGAGGATGGCCTTTTCCTGGGCTTCATCGAGGCCCGTCGCATCGGTCAGGCCCTGGCGGACCATGTCTTTGGCGGCAATCTCCCCTTCGACCAGGGCACCGGTGACGTATTTCTGCGGGCAGCCGCCGGCGACATCACCTGCTGCATAGAGGTGGCGGATCGTCGTCTGGCGGTTCGTGTCGACCCAGTAGCCGCTGGCCGTATGGCCGCCGACGACATAGGGCTCAGTCCCTTCGATTTCGACGTTCTGCTGGCTCGGCAGCTTGCCCGATTCGATCCATTTCAAGGTCTGGCTCGGTGCCATGTTGAGATAGGCCTTGAGGAGCGATTCATCCTGGGCTGGCGTAATGCCTTCTGTGCCGAGATAACACGGACCGTTGCCATCCAGCGTTTCCCGGACCGTGCCGTAGAGCCGCTGAGATGTCGTCAGGCCATATTTCTGTTCGTACACTTCGCCGCGGGCATTGATCTGCTTGGCACCGACGCCCTGGGCAATGGTCCCGGTCGGTGCAATGGTATCCTTGCAGCGCAGGGCGATGAAGCGCATTTCAAAAGTCGTCATTTCGGCGCCGGCCCGGATGCCCATGGCGTAACCGGCACCGGTATTGAAAGGACAGTACCACATCTTGTGCCGGGAAAAGCCGGGATTGTTGGGCCGATACAGGCCGGCAGCGCCGCCAGTCGCACAGAGGACAGCTTTGGCCCGGATTTCATAGGCTGTCCCCGTGCGGATATCAAAGCCCAAGGCTCCGGCGATGGTGTTATCGCGGACGATATAGTCGGTGATGTTCAAATGGTTGATGACTTGGACATCATCGAGTTTCTTGACGGCGTCGGCCAGGATGGTCTTGATGTTCTCGCCGTTGATCTTGATGTTGCGCGTCCCGCGGGCGACGTATTCGCCCTGTTCGTCCTTCAAGATGACCAGCCCCAGGTCTTCCAGCTTCTTCGTGACTTCGTTGAGGCCTTCGGACATGGTCAGGAGCAAGTCTTCCCGGACGATGCCAGCTGCGTCTTTCTCGGCGTAGTCGACGTAGAACTGCGGCGTATGGCCCTTGGTGATATAGGCATTCAAGGCGTTGACGCCGGCTGCCAGACAGCCGCTGCGGCGGATATCGGCCTTTTCGGCGATGACCACCGAGGCGTCAGACAGGCTGCGGAGGGTCAAAGCGGCATAACAGCCGGCCGTCCCGCCGCCGATGATGAGGACATCCGTATGGATGAGCTTCTCACTGGTAATCTGCATAGCATAAACTCCTTCATTAAATATAGAAAACGTCGGCCGAAGTCATGGCGCTGTTTTCTTTCAAATACGTCTTGTCGCCGTCGAGGACATACAAGCGGTAAATCAGGACCTGGACGGTCTCTCCGACATTCAAAGGCGGGTCGTCGAAAGAATATTCTCCATGGACGGCCAGGCCCTTGATGCGGACGGTCACGTCGAGATGGCTGCCCCGGAAGACGACGGCTTCGACGGTCCCTTCTTCGGCGGCACTGATATACTGCTTCATTGTACCGTATTTATAGATCTTGAGAAATTCCGGCCGGACAATGGCTTGTTTTCCTTGTCCGATGCTGAGAAACCCTGTGAGGATGTTGCAGTTATCGATGACAACTGGAGTTCCGATAAATCGAGCTACAAAAGGCGTCTGCGGCTGGCGGTATATGTCCAGCGGTGTGCCGACCTGTTCGATACGGCCGTGGTTGGTGATGATGATTTCATCGGCCACTTCGACGGCTTCATCCTGGTCGTGGGTGACGAAGATGCTGGTAATGCCGACGCGGTGGATCGTATCCTTCAGCCAGTTGCGCAGTTCCTGGCGGACCTTGGCGTCGATGGCGGCAAAGGGCTCATCCAGGAGCAGGACCTGGGGATTCGGTGCCAGAGCCCGGGCAAAGGCCACGCGCTGGCGCTGGCCGCCGGAGAGCTGGTTGGGATAGCGCTTTTCCATGCCGGAAAGGCCGACGAGGTCGATCATTTCCAGGACGCGGCGGCGTATCTCATCTTTCGGCCGCTTCTGTATCTCCAGGCCGAAGGCGACGTTATCGAAAACGGTCATATAGCGGAACAAGGCGTAGTTCTGGAAGACGAAGCCGATGCCCCGCTTGGCAGCGGGAATGTCGTTGACCCGGCGGCCGTCGATGAAGATGTCGCCGCTGTTGGGATTCTCCAGGCCGGCCAGCATGCGCAGAATCGTCGTCTTGCCGCTGCCGCTGGGACCGAGGAGGGCGACGAGCCTGCCCTTGTCGATGCCAAAGGAAACGTCGCGCGACGCGTGGAAGGAGCCGTAATTCTTTTCGATGTGTTTCATTTCGACATACATGAGCTTCACCTCCTTTACGATGACTTATCGGCCTTGGCTTCGAGGAAGGTCCGAAGGAGCAGGACGATAATGGCTAAGAGTACTAACAGAGATGATACGGCGAAGGCCGCCGTAATGGCATCGGCTGACCCTGACTGATAGAGGGCGTCGATTTCCAGGGGCAGCGTAAAGGTCTCGCCGCGCAGTTTGGACAAGGCGCTGACGGCCCCAAATTCGCCGAGGGCCCGGGCTGTACAGAGGACGATGCCGTAGAGCAGGGCCCATTTGATCTGCGGCAGGGTGATGCGGAAGAAAATCGTCCAGCCGCTGGCGCCCATGAGGGCTGCCGCTTCCTCTTCATCGCGCCCATTGGTGCTGAGGACGGGGATGATTTCCCGGAAGACGAAGGGAAAGGTGACGAAAATCGTCGCCAAGATGACGCCGGGAATGGCGAAGACAATCTGGATATCCGTCCCCCAATAGTCGTTGAGGACTTCGATCCACTGGCCGATCCAGCCCATGCGGCCGAAAGTCATGATGAAGGCCAGGCCGGCGATGACCGGCGAAATGGAAAAAGGGATATCGATGAGTGTCGTCAAGAAGTGCTTGCCCCGGAAGTCGAATTTAGAAATAGCCCAGGCCGCGCCGAGGCCAAAGATTGTATTGACGATGACGGCGACGACCGTAGCCAGCAAGGTCAGGCGCAGGGCCGACAGGACGTACGGCGTCGTCAGGGCCTGGATGTAGAACTCCCAACCTTCGACCAGCGAATTGACCAGGACCGACACCAGGGGGACGATGAGCATGACCACGACGAAAACGACGCTGATTGTGAGCAAGGCGATTTCCAGCTTGCTGTGTTTCATAATGGCTCCCCTCCTCTACTGGACGCGCCGGGCCTGATGGACCTGGATCATATTGATAGAAAACAAGGTGACAAAGGCGATGACCAGCATGGCCAAGGCAATGGCCGTAGCGCTGGCGTAATCGACGTAATTGAGCTTCTGCATGATGACGTAGGAAACGACCTGGGTGTGATGCTTGGCACTGTTGCCGGAAATATAGATGACGCTGCCGTATTCGCCGAGACCCCGGGCAAAGGCCAGGCCAAAGCCTGTCAGCAAAGCCGGCCGCAGTTCCGGGAAAATGATGCGCCGGAAAATGGTGAACGGCGATGCGCCGAGCATGCTGCCCGCTTCTTCATACGTCGGGTCGAGCTTTTCCAGGACCGGCTGGATGGACCGGACGACGAAGGGAATCCCGACGAAGACCATGGCGATGGTCAGGCCGATCTTGGTATAGGCAATCTGTATGCCGTAGCTGGCAAAGAAACTGCCGAAGAAGCCCGTATCGGAATAGAGCTTGGACAAGGTGATGCCGGCGACGGCCGTCGGCAAGGCGAAGGGCAGTTCGATGACGCCGTTCAGGAGGCGTTTGCCCGTGAACTCATAGCGTACCAGGACCCAGGCCAGGATAAAGCCGAAGACACAGTTCACCAGCGCCGCCAGGACGGAACAGGAAATGCTGGTGATGAAGGCGTTGCGGATACCGCTGTTGGTGATGAGCTTGGCATAGTCATTGGCCGTCAGTTGTAGCGAATGGGCCAGGACTGACGCCAGCGGGATGAGGATGAGCAGGGACAGCATGGTGATGCTCATGCCCATGGTCAGGCCGAAGCCGGGAATAATCTGATTGCGCCCGCCAGAACGGGCAAAAAAGTGTTTCATCCGGCTCCCCTCCTATTCGTTGCCGTTGACATCGGCCATGATCTTGTCGAACAAGGCATCGTCGTTGAAAAATTTGACATACGCAGCCTCCCAGCCGCCGAAATCGCTGATCTTGGTCAATTTGACATGCAAGTCGAAGCGGTCGGCATAGCGCTGAAGGATGTCCGGATTGGACGGCCGGAACCCGTTCTTAGCCGCCAATTCCTGGGCCTCATCGGAATAAAGGTACTGCAAGTATTGGCGGGCCGCTTCTTCGTGGCCCTTGCGCCGGGCCAGGCGGTCGACGACAGCCACGCTGGGCTGGGCCATGATGCTGATGCTGGGCACGACGAGTTCGAACTTGTCGGGATATTCGCGCATCGAATAAAGCGCTTCGTTTTCCCAGGCGATAAGGACGTCGCCTTGTCCGTTTTCGACGAAGCTCGTCGTCGAGCCGCGGGCGCCGGAATCCATGACCGTGACGTTGCGGTACAAGTCGGTCATGAAGGCACGGGTCTTGATCTCATTCCCCCCGAAATGGTCAAGGCCCCAGCTCCAGGCGGCCAGGAAGTTCCAGCAGGCACCGCCGCTGCTCTTCGGGTCCGGCGTAATGACGCTGACCCCGGGCTTTACCAGGTCATCCCAGTCGCGTATCCCTTTCGGGTTCCCCTTGCGGACCAGGAAGACGATGGTCGACGTGTACGGCGCCGAATCGTTGGCGAAATCGCTTTGCCAGCCTTCATGGATGAGACCGGCTCTTTCGATGAGCGATATATCGTGGGCCAGGGCCAGGGTCACGACATCAGCCCGGCTCCCTTCGATGACCGACCGGGCCTGACTGCCCGATCCGCCGTGGGACTGGATGATGCGGATGTCCTTGCCGGTGGTCTCCCTATAGTGTTTCTGGAACAATTCATTATATTCTTTATATAACTCACGGGTCGGATCATACGAGACATTGGTCAGGGTCATCGTGCCGCCGCCATCGGCTGTATCGCTGCGCCCGCAGCCAGCCAATGCCCCCGCGGCGGCTAATACCGCTGTGAAAGCCAGTATAGCTATGATATGTTTTTTCTTCATGTTCTTTCCCCCTCTATACCGGCTGTATCTTTATTTCTTTACCCCTCGAATAAAGCCGTCGATAAGTAGCGTTCGCCGCCGTCCGGCAGGAGGACGACGATGGTCTTGCCTTCATTTTCCGGCCGGCTGGCCAGTTCCAGTGCCGCCTGCAGCGACGCGCCGGAAGAAATACCGACCAGGAGGCCGTCCGTCTTGGCCACTTCCCTGGCCCGGCCGTAAGCATCTTCATTGGATACGTCGATCACATCATCTACGAGAGACATATCCAATACTTTAGGGATGAACCCGGCGCCAATCCCCTGAATGGCGTGCGGTCCCGGCCGGCCGCCGTGCAGGACAGCCGAATCTTTCGGTTCGACAGCGACGATCTGGACGTCCGGCTTATGGCCTTTCAGGCCCTGGGCCGTACCGGTGATGGTGCCGCCCGTGCCGACGGAAGAAATGAAGATGTCTACCTTTCCGTCCGTATCGCGCCAGATTTCTTCAGCCGTCGTCTGCCGATGGATGGCCGGATTGGCCGGATTGTCGAACTGCTGGGGAATGAAGGCATTGCCGTAAGAATCCCTCAATTCTTCGGCTTTGCCGATGCTTCCGCGCATCCCCTCGATGCCCGGTGTCAGCACGATTTCTGCCCCCAGGGCCGACACGATCTTGCGCCGTTCCAGGCTCATCGTGTCAGGCATGGTCAAGATCAGGTGCAGCCCCTTCACGGCGGCGACCAAGGCCAGGCCGATGCCCGTATTGCCGCTGGTCGGTTCGATGATGACCGTATCCTGATCGATTTTCCCCTGACGGATTCCCTCTTCGATCATCGCCGCTGCGACGCGGTCTTTGACGCTGCCCAAGGGATTCATGTACTCCAGCTTAGCCAGGACCCGGGCCTTGAGGCCGTGCCGGGCCTGCCAATGAGTCAGTTCCAAAAGCGGCGTGTTGCCGATTAGTTCAGTCAAATACTTTGCCACATGCTCCATATACTCAGCTCCTTCTTGGTAAAAGAAAAGCGCCACCTGATACATGCAGATGGCGCTATAAATAGACGTATGCCCATGACTTCATCTGCCAGGTTGTTCCTGCTGGAATTGGCACCTTACCTACGTAGGTTGCCGCAGCGTCATCGGGCCAGTCCCTCGGCTGCTCTGGATGAATAGGTTTCGTATTGTATTGTCCTTATGAATGGTTGTACAATACGATCATATCGTACAACACATGATGGTCAAATTTTTTAAGTACCCCATGATAACATACCTCTTGATGACTAAGAATAAATGGCTTCCTATCGGAAACGTTACTGAGATTGTACACTTTACTCAGTATATTGTCAAGGGATTTTAAGCGAAAACTTTCACAATTTATAATTAAAACGTTATACTCTTGACTCTAAATAAGTATTTAACTTTATAAATTACATTTTTTATAAGTAAAAAGGGTCCGTTGCATATACAACAGGCCCTTTTTAGGGGTTAGCAGTTAGGGGTTAGCCGTTAGTGTCTAACTGCTAATGGCTGATAGCTAACTGTACTCTGCGGGACGCCCTTTGGGCGTCCCCTACGAACTGCTAACTGCTAACTGCTGACACTCTCAATGCGTAGCCGTCGGCTGGGCGTCTTGGTGTGCCGTCTTATCGTCGGCGTGGATGAGTTCTTTGCCGCAGTGGTAGACGATGGAGACAGCCAGGACCATGAGGGCGATGGCCAGGACGAACTGCAAGCCTTCGATGAGGAGCGACCAGTTGCCCGAAGCGATCTTAATGATCAGGGCGTAAGCCGATTCGACGAGAGCCGTCATGGTGACGCAGAACATGACGACCATCGGGACGTAGAGCATGAAGCTCTTGCGGCCTGTCGTCTTGAGGAAGACCGTCAGGCAGATGAGGACCATGGCCGACAACAGCTGATTGGCCGACCCGAAGAGCGGCCAGATGTTCATGTAACCGCCGAGGCAGAGCAGGAAGCCGAAGAAGAGCGTGATGACCGTGGCGAAATATTTATTGACGCAGATTTTCTGGATCGTCGTCATTTCCTGCCCTTCATCGACGCTGAACAATTCCTGGAAGGACATACGGCCGATACGGCCGACGGCATCGAGGGTCGTCAGGGCCAGGGCAGAAACGCACATGGTCATGATGCAGGCAGCGGCGGTCTGGGACAGGCCGAACATGGTGAAGAAGCCGGCGACAGCGCCGGAGAAAATCTGGAACGGCGTACCCGAAGCGACGTGGCCGTTGGAAGCGGCGGCGCAGGCGATGACCAGGGATACGACGCCTAAGACCGATTCGACGCACATGGAACCATAGCCGACGAAGACGGCATCCTGTTCCTTATCCAGCGTCTTCGACGACGTACCGGACGAAACGAGGCTGTGGAACCCGGAAACAGCCCCGCAGGCGATGGTGATGAACAGGATTGGGAACAAATCCTTGCCGCCGACAGAGAAGGACGTGAAGGCCGGCATGTTCAGCGTCGGCTGAGCGATGAAGATGCCGATGACACCGCCGGCGATCATCATGAGCAGCAGGAAGGCGCTGATATAGTCACGCGGCTGTTTCAAGAGCCACATGGGCATGATGGACGCAAAGAAGATGTAAGCGAAGATGATGTACAGCCAGGTCATGCGATCCAGGTAAATCGGCAGATCGATGCCAACATAAAGCATGGCGATCAAGAGGACGATAGCAATGACGAAGCGGACTTTTTCGCTGGGGTTGAACTTCTTGATGAACAGGCCAAAAGCGATGGCGACGAAGATGAACAACATGGAAATGGAAGCGGCAGCGGCATTGGGCAGGACCATGGAACCATCCTTGGCGAAGCCGTTGAACGTCGTAGCGACGATATCGCCGAAAGCGGCGATGACCAGCAGGCTGAAGACCCAGCAGAAGAGCAGGAACAGGCGGCGGCCCGTCGTGCCGATATACTTTTCGATGAGGACGCCCATAGATTTGCCGTCATTCTTCATGGACGCATAGAGAGCGGCAAAGTCCTGGACAGCGCCGAAGAAGACGCCGCCGATCATAAGCCATAAGAAGGCCGGCAGCCAGCCGTACGCGGCGGCGATGATCGGACCCGTGACAGGGCCGGCACCGGTAATGGACGAGAACTGATTGGCAAAAACCGTGAATTTCGAAGACGGCGTATAATCCTGACCGTCTTCCAGGCGATGAGCCGGCGTCAGGGCGTTGGGATCGATGCCCCACGTCTTGGCCAGCCACTTGCCGTAGAATCGATAGGCTACCGCCAAGATGACGATAGCACAGGTGACTAAAACAACACCATTCATATGAATACCTCCTACAAAAAAATATGCTGCAGAGGATGCGCGAAGGTACGCATGATACAATAAATGCAGTAAATGAATAGCAAAAAGCTCTGCTATGACTTTTTCGCTCGCCTCTGTACCTGTAGGTATATCACGATTAAAATGGCCTGTCAAATATACTATTAAGTCATCGTCGGCGTTTTACTTATATTTTTTAAGTATAAAAAAGAGATTAAACGTTATGATTCCGTTTAACCTCTTTAACATCTTACATGCCTTTATGACAATGATTTATATTTTATGGATTTTAATTTTTTTACTCATCAATGGCCGGATACACTGGCCTGGCTCGTCGGACCGGCCTGGCTGTGCTGGGCTGCACGCGGACGGCGTGCCCGCTTCTTCCGGGCAGCGGCTTTTTTGGCATTGGCCTGAAAATTGGCGACAATCGTCCGGGCCAGCCAGCCCATGAGACAGCCTGTCAGCAAGATTTTGACAGCCAGCAAGTCCCACGTCGTCGATAATAACAAGGCCAATACGACAAAAATAGACGTAACAATCGTTTTATTCATGAACAAACACATCTCCCCTATCGATATACAAAAAATTCATTACATTAACTTTAATTATATACTTTTTTCATGAATAAGGCAAGATTAGGCCTGCCCCTTGAATTTATGGATGAGCCCCGTGCGGTGGTTCACGCCGAAGCAGTGATTTTGTAAACTATCCCGGTATACATGGGCCTTTTGGGCATGGTATACTTATAAAAAACGTATAGCGAAAGGATACACCATGAAAAAGAACGCTTTTCAGCTATGGAAAACAGCAGCCTGCCTGACCGCGGCCGTACTCATCCCCCTCGGCCTGTCGGCGTTATCGCCAGCCGCCCCTGAAAGGCCTGTGGAAGAGACGGCGCCCTTGGAGGAGCAGGAAATCCCGGTTACGGAAAAAAGCACGTATCCCTATATCGAAATCCACGGCGACTACCGCTGGCTCTGGGGACGGGGCCAGTTCCGTGCCGATAGTTTGCCTGCGCCCAATAAGGTCCGCCGCCACGATGAACGGGTCTACCTGGCGACGCGCCGCCTGCGCCTCTTCCCCTTCGTCCACTTTGACGAACGGACGTCGCTGCGCACGCAGCTCGAAGACCTGCGCAACGATAAAGAGCCTGACGCCAACCATCACTTATATCTCGGCCGCCTCTACGTACAGCACGAACAAGACCGGCTCAAAGTCGAAGCGGGCCGGTTCAACTACTATCTCCTGGACGGCAACGTCATCGACAAAAAAGTCGACGGCTTGCGCCTGCGCCTGGGCCAGCGGAATGACAATCTGGGCAGCCTGACCTTCTTTGCCGGCCGCACGACGGGCGCTGACGACAGGCATCGCCAGCGGGGTTGGAGCCTGCTCCACAGCAGCCAGTACGGCCGGCTGAAAAGCGACGCAGCCTATCTCGATTTCCACCGCATCCAGTCCCTGCCGCCGTCAGGGCCGAGCCGGGCCGGCACGGGCTTTGACCGGCAGCGCATCGCCGAATGGCGCCTGATGTATGAGCTGACGCCGAAACTCACAGCCAGCCTGGACCTGCTCCAAGCCTGGGGCCGCCACGGCGCCGATGGCTATGATACGACCGATTCAGGCTTCGTCGCCGCCCTGACCTATGGTCATCTCGACGAGCGGCAAAAAGGTTCGTATGAAGCCTGGATACGCTATTACGACCAGCCGTCGGCGTCTATCCTCTACCATACCATGGACGGCGATACGACCTTCTTCCGCCGCATGGACTTTCGCGGCTGGGGCGCCCGTCTGGATTACATCGTCTGTCCAGGCCTGGACTGGGCCATCGAAGGCTTTTCCCTGAAGAACCGTCACGACACGGTCTGGACGGGAGACTTCCGGGAAACGGTCATCGGCACGAGCCTGACGGCTTACTTCTGACGGGACGGGGCATAGCCCTTATCGGCGGCTTCAACTGCCAGGCCGATCAGGCTTTTGTGGCCCGTCTTGCTGAGCATATTGCTGATGTGGAAGCTGACCGTCCGCTTGCTGATCTGCAGTTCATCAGCGATTTCCTGATACGACAGGTTCTGACAGACCAGGCGGAGGATATCCAGCTCCCGGTCCGTCAGGCTGATATGGCAGGCCCCAAAGGTCACTTTTTCCCGTACATCCGGGAACAGGTGCTCCCCGGACAGGGTCCGCTCCAGGCAGTCGATAAAATCACGGGCGGCACTCTCTTTGTAGATGAAGCTGTCTGCCCCAGCGTCGCGGGCCATTTCAATAAAGCTTACATCCTGGAACCCGGTCATGATGATAACCTTCTGGCCGGGGTATTTCTTTTTCAGGCGCCGCGTCAAAGCGATGCCGCTGTTCTTCCCTTCCATGCAGATATCCAGGAGGACGACGTCAGGTCGGAACCGGTTGCAAGCCGGTTCGACGAGTTCCGAAAAAGACAGGGTACTGACGACTTCAATATGCCGCTGGCCTTCAAATATTTTCTTCAATCCTTCAAGCAAGATTTTTTGGTCGTCTACGATGATCAGTCGGATCATGGTTCTCCCCCATTTCTACAGTAATGATAAAGTGCGGTGTCTTGGTCAGCGTCAGACGGCCGCCCAACGCCCGGACCCGCTGTTCCATGGCCTGCAGGCCCGTACCGGTCTGGATGGGGCCCGGACAGCCCTGGCCGTCATCGGCGATGACTAAAGCAGGCTGCCGGCCGGTACCGAAGGTCACGGCAATCGACCGGGCCTGGCCGTGGAGCAAAGCGTTGGTCATGGCCTCGCGGATGATGCGCACAAACTCCCCGGCTCGCCGGGTATCGGCAGGCAACATCCCTTCTACCGTCACGGCGATGCCCAAGTTGCGGTACGTCGTCACCAAGGCGTCCAACCGTTCTTGCGGATTGGCCACGGCATCATGCCGCAAATCGGACAGGACATCTTCGACGAGCGGCAGGATTTCGCCGTAATCGCTGACATTCGGGTTATTCAGGAGCTGCTGCAAGATAGTGATGCGCTGACCCAGGAGGTCGTGTATCTTATAGCGGAGGCTCTCCGTCGTCTGCCGGGTCTGAAGGGCTACGAGACCGTCGAGGGCTTCTTTCATTTCTTCATTGCGCTGTTCCAGGACAGCATTCTTCTGGGCCAGTTCCCGGTTCAAGCGATGAAGGGTCGTCACATTGGCTGCCGTAATCTGCCAGCCCGACTGGCGGCGGAAGCGGATAGGGCGCCGCTGCAGGAGCCAGGCCTGGCCGGAATCCCAACGAAAGAGCAGATCCCGGCCCTGGCGTTCCATAGAAAGGCCGGGGCGATTGCCACAAAAGGGCAGGAGATGCCAGAAGATGTTGGCATTGCGGACGACTGTGCCGACGAGCTGTTCCATGACGGCATACATGGTAAAGTTGACCAGCACAGGCTCGCCCTTTTCCCAGCTGATGAGGATTCCTTCATCAAGGCAGTCTACGGCCGTCTGGATGGAGCGGGCCGTCAGACGCTGCTGATACTGGTTGTAAGTCCGTGGAAAGAGGCGGATCAGGCGCCAGGCCAGACAAACCAGGGCCAGGACCAAAGAGCCTGGCAGCCAGTCATCGAAAACGGGCAGCAACAGGATAGACGCTGCCAGAACCCAGAGGCTGCCTGCCTGACGGTCATGAATCCAGTACACAGCACCTGCCGTTCCGGCCAGGGCCGTACTGTAGCGCCAAAAATCCGTCGCTTCGTCGTAGACGATACCATTCAGGCTGTCCGTGTAGACTTCATACAAAATAGTCGCCACCGCCATAAGCAGGAGCAAGCTGCTCCCTTCCAAGCATTTGCGGCCGAGCTGGCGAAACTGGGCCTGCGGCATGAGGTAATAATAGAGGACGCTGTTAGCTAGGAAAAGACAGAGAATCACACCGATGAACAGGACGATGACAGACGTCGGCAAGGTATAGAGATTAACCATGGTCCCCCTCCTTTCCCACACAGACGGTCAGCCGTCGGCCATAGCCCGTATCGTCACAGCCCACGGCGACGTCATAAGCGGCCAGGCCCTGCCATGCCGGCAGCCAGTCTTCGCCTTCGGCCTGTTCCAAGACCAGGGAAAAGATCCAGTCCTTCTCCGATTCCCGGAACTGGCAAAGCCAATAGGACTCGCCCTGGGCCAGGGCCGCTTCGCCGGCTTCTTCAAAGACATCGTACAAGGTCAGGGCTACCGACGCCGGCAGCCGCCCTGACAGGTCGAAACCGACCCGTCCCTGGAGGCCGGCCTGGTCCAGGTACCGCTGCGATTCCTGCAGGGCCAGGAACAATTCCCGGGCATCGAGGGTCCCGTCTTCCCGTCCCCGCAACAAGAGGACACAGCGCTTTTTCAGATAACAGGCCAAAACGTGGAGCCGGCAGACGACGGCATCCGTATCGGGACCGGGCCGAGCCGTCTTGAGATAGGTCAGGCGTTCTTCGATAGCCGGGCGCTTCTGAGCAATGATTTCTTCCAACTCCCTATAGATGCGCTGACGGACCTGACGGTCCACGGCTTGGCGGCGGATGGCACCCGCTCGGCAGCGCAGTTCATATGACCGGGTCAGGGCCCGGTTGACACGGCGCAGGGCGGCCTGTTTTTCCCGCAAAGGGCGGATATCCCGATACCAGCGGACCCAGCCGCCGCGGATTGGCATGGACTGGGCTTCCCAATCGGCCTGTACTTTGCGCGCTACGTCATGCGAAGCATAGCAGACGCGGCCTGTATCGTCATAGAGCTGCATGGCTAGGTTGGACTGGCGGAAAAATTCGACATAGCCTTCATTGGCCGGAGCGAACCGCCCTTTAATGACGATTTCCAGCCAGACCAAGGTACAGATGACCGTCATCAGGACCAATTCGGAACGAAAGATATTTAGCAGTCCCCAGGCGTAGCCGATAACATAGCCGCCATACACAAGGGTACAGGCCAGGGGCAGGACCAGCCGCCAAGACGGGCCTACGCGCTGGTGCAGGGATGTATAACAGAGGACACCGTTGACGGCTAAGAACTCGGCTCCATAAGAGAAAGCCAAGAGAAAATATAAGAGACCATAGCCGTGGTTGCTGTCAGCTGCGATGACACCAGCCGGAAAGGTAAAAGCCCATTGGTGGAAATCATTGGTCATGACAGCAACTGCCAGGAGCATATTCCCCACAAAGACGGCCTTCAGCCATGACGGACAAGGACGGGTCAGGCCGATGTGAGAGGCGACATAGCCAATCCAGACCAATAGAGAAATGAGGATCCCGTAAAAGAGATAATAACTATACCAGCTCCAGCGAATCCCATCAGCCCAAAAAACGGGAAAGCTCAATTTGAAACAGCGGAGCAATATCCAGGCACAGAGAGTGATGATGACGCCGAGATAGGCCTGGCGGACAGGCGGCTGCAGGACCTGGCGCCGCAAGCGGCATCCCCAGAGGATGACCAGGAACAACGCTGCCATATACCAGGCCAGGTGGTTGATACCTGTCAAGCTGGTAAGCCGGTAAACCTTGGAAAGTCGGTAATCGATTTGTCGGGAAATCTTGTTAGCTTTTTGGAAAAGCGTTTCGTTGTCTGAAATGTATTGGTTTGGAGATAGTGGAATCGGGGCGTAACCTTGAGATATTAACATTTCCGATAACTTATAGTCATCCAAAGCCAGTGGGCGTTTAGCTAGCAAGCCTTTCTGAAACGATAAAGTCCCTTCAACGGGGACGACAAGATGAATAGGTGCTCCCCGACGCTGCCACTGCCGGGCTTGGTAATCAAAGAGGACCCATACCTGGGCCGGCAAATGCTGCGGTCCTTCTGCCATCTGCAAACGCCCTTGTTCCTGGATGCGCTGCAGCAGGTCCATCCCGGCTTGGCCAGACAGATTCCCGTCCAGGCCATAGCTCATGGCTTGCATAAAAAAGAGCGACTCCGGTTCATCGGCCGTCAGCGCCAATGACACCGGTGCCGTTTCCAGGCTCTGCCAGCCCGTGATAGGAAAAGGACAGGTATCGGCTACGGCCAGGACGACCGTCGCCGTATAGTGGGGATACCAATAATAAGGAACCTGGCTATTCTGCTGTAAGACCGAGGCCTGGACGTCGTAGGCCTCGATGGCCAGGACATCCTCTTCAGACAACCGGCGCAGCAGCTGGGACGAAGGCTGGCCCTGCACCTCTTCCCCTGCCAGTTCCGTCAAGGTCCGGCCATAAGCCTGGCCATGGTCGTGATCATACAAAAGGACCGCCCCAGGGACTACGGTAAATGCCAAGAGCCAAAAGAGACAGCAAAGACACACCAGCCTGCCCAGTTTCTCCACCTCCGTCACCTGCCTCTCCGTACACATAACCGTTGCTTTTTATTAATTATAACATAAGTGTTATACAGCTGAACAGACAAAAGAGGCTGTCGCATTAAGACAACCTCTTTTAGTGATTAGCAATTAGTGGCTAGTTCTTAGCAGGATGAACGACGAACGAAATTCGTCCTTATTTCTTGACGCGGACACGCTGTACCGTCGGCGTGCCGTCTTTATCTTGATGAATCGTATCGATGCGGATATAGGACAGTTCATTGCTGAATTCGCGAGCCAGGCGGTTCATTTCCGGATCCGTATGGCCAAGTCCTTTTTCCATCAGGCGGTAGACGATGGCTGCAAATTCGTAGCGGGTCATCATCTGATTGCCCTTGAACAAGCCATCGGGATAACCTTCGAGGATACCGTTGCCAGCCAGTTTACTGACGTATTCGTAAGCCCAATGGTTATCAGCTACATCGGGGAAGAGCAGGCTCTTATCGGGGTCGATAGCCAAGTGATGCATTCCCTTGAGCTGGGCGATTTCAGCCGCCTGGTCTGCCAAGGCTTGCCGTAGGTCGCGGATTTCCTTGGCCATGGCGACACGGGAGTTGGAAACATGGTTACCGCGGCCGATTTTCAGGCTGACGCCGGCATTGATCATGTTCTCACCGCCGCCGAAGCTGCCACCGACGCTGAACATGGTGTCTTCATTGGGCCGATAGTAGAGTCCAACAGCTGCCGCATTGGCACCGCGGTAGTTACCGTAACCGCCTGCGAAATCCCACTTATCGTCCGGGTCGAAGTCCAGCGGATGGAGCGCTGCCAAAGCGGCTGCGCCAGCACCGACGCGGTTGATGCGGTTATCCAGCTTATTCAGGGAATTCCCCAGCTGGGTAATGTTCTGCCGGTTTTCCTGAACCATCTGGTTGGTAGCATAGAGCTGGCTGCCGTTGACAGCCTCTGTAGACGTTTCAGAAATTTCTCCCGGAGCCACCTGAGTAATGGTTAGATTCTTCATGTCCAGGCCTTCCTGATTCAGCACCGGTCCCTTTTCCCCGATGCTCACGCTGTCCACCCGGATGTCCTTGTTCAGATGGATATGGATGGTGTCCACGGTCTGGCCATTGTCACCGGTAGTGGAGCTGGAAGCCGTATGAATATTGTCTCCGCCCAGTACATTGACAGTCCCTCCGTCGTTGAGCTGGGCCGTATTCCCATCGTCCGTGGCAAAATCCACTTTATTGGCCACATACCCCACATGGACCGGTCCGCCGTTATCGACTTCCGGTGCTGCTACCATTACCCGCCGGGGAGCTGGCCTAGGGGCTGGATTGGGCTGATCAGAAGAGCCATCCGGCCAATCGTGCGGGAATTCTCCTGTATCGGACAGGATGTGTACCGTTCCGTGCTCGTTGCTCAAGCCGTTCAGATTGGCTTTGATGGTGTACTCGGTTCCCATCTTCTCCACAATGATCCCTTCACCGGCATGGATGGAGATCCGGGCATCGCTCATGGCTTCCTTCAGCTGGGCCACGTTCACAGCGTCCGTATCTTCCGTCCCGGCGGCCAGGTTGATGATCTGCCGGGTCCGCTGGGGGATCGTCCGGCCATTTTCATCACGGGAAGCCCCGGCCTCGACGGAAACTGCCCCCCAAGAGGACTGCCAGGCAGGAGAAACATCCTGCATCTGTCCGTACACCGGATGGTATCCCTGCCAGCCTGCTTCCCGGTCGGCTACGGAACTCATGCCCAGCGCCACGGCTCCCGGGGCAGAAGCGCTGCTCAAGAAACCTACCGCCGTGCCTCCTTCTCCCGTGATCTGGCTGGCAGCCCCTACGGCCGTGCCCCGGAGGCCAGATTCGCTGGCATAACCCAGGGAAGTGGCAAATTTTTCAGTGGCTTTGCTGAAACCACCCAGGGCGGTGGAAGCCACTCCGGAAGATTCAGAATAGGCCCCTACGGCGGTGGAATGATCCCCGGCCGTTCCGCCTTCGCCCATGCCATTGGCCATGATGCCGATGCTGGTGCTGATTTCTCCTTTGCTCTTAGCCTGCTGGCCCAGAGCCACGGCTCCCTGAGCAGTGGCTTCAGAATAGCTTCCCACAGCCGTCGTATTCATGCCTACCGCATGGCTCTGTTCGCCAATGGCGATGGCATTGATCCCGTTGGCTTCGCCCTGGCTTCCCGTACCGATGGCGATGGCGTCCAAACCGGTAGCTTTCGAGCCATTGCCTACGGCCAGTGCCCGTTCGCCGTCCGCTACGGCATCGTTGCCCAGGGCCGTGGCGCCCATGGTCCCGTCTGCATAAGCGCCGGCGCCGACGGCCAGGGAATCGGTCCCGACAGCGCCGTCATTATTGTAATTCCTGTCTCGATTACCGTCTTCAGGGTTGACACTGAAATAATGGATGCCGTCCTGGACGGAATTCGGAGTCTGCCCGGCATCAGCGACCCAGGCAGCACTGCCCCAAAAAGCGGTCATACCGCACAAGGCCAAAAAGACTGTCCCATGATGGGCAGAAGCCTTCATGGGACAGTCCCTTACCGTTAGGGCAGATCCAGGCGATAGAGGTGCTGGACGTTCTGCTTACGATTGTAAATGGTGAAATAGACGTGGTTCGTTCCGTCCGTGGTGATGGCATCGGGCGTGTAGACCTGGTCGTCAATCTGATAGGTGATATCTCCGACAGCGGCACCGGTCTTTTTATTGAAAATGCGGAACAGGCCCCGTCCGGTAAACACGACATAGTCCTGAGTCACTACGCTAGGTCCGCTGGCGGAAGCTTTCTGCATTCCTTCAGCCAGGCCTGTATTTACTTCAAAGGAACGCAGTTCCTTGCCATCCGGGTCAAAAGCATAAACCGGTTTCGTCCATCCCGTGCCATTGTTCGAACCATTACGGGCCGTCCACTGCATATAGAAGCCGTCTGTATCAGCTGCAATCAGCTTGGGAGCGACTTCGTCTTTAGCAGCCTTGCGCTGGTCCATATAACCAAAGGTAGCCAGCAGCAGTTTGGGATTCGAAAAGCCGTCTTTCGTGAGCGTGCCCCGCGTGATGCCGGCCGTCGCACTGGCCCCTTCGCGATCGAAATAGACCGTATCACTGCCGTAGACAGCCTGGAGGGAACCTTCCCGGTTGCTGCTCAAGGCCGCCTGGTGGACAGCCGAACCGTCATAGATGCCCTGGACATGATTGCCCTGGCAAAAATAGACGTTCTGGCCGTTCGTCGTCAGCCAGGACCGTTTCATCAGACCGATTTCCTGTCCAGCCGAGAGCTTGTCGCCTTTCATCGGGAATTTCCAGAGATGAGCATCGTCTTCCCCTTTCTCCTGAGTCGGAGCATAGACCGCATCCGCTGTTACGGCCAAGCGAGAATTGACGAAATGAGGCAGCTCAGTGCCCGTCAATTCATAGAGCGGTACGTCTTTGCCAGCCAGTTTAAGTGTCTGGATGGCTTCCATCTTCACGGCATCTGCTTTCGGTGATTCCGGTGCGTTACTGCCACATCCGGCCAGGGAAGCGGCAAAAACGATGCCTGCCGCCACTAGCGAAAGAAGCCGTTTGGTCATCATCTGATTCATCGAAAATACCTCCTTTTCTATAGCCGTCACACAGCTACTGTTTACGGGCCGACGATAATCCGTCCCTGTCCGGCCGGGTTGCCATAGTCAGCAGCCAGGGTGTCCCCCTTATGGGAGAGATACGCTGCCAGGGCGTCGACATCGGACAAGCCCGTATCTTCCAACAGGATGCCGCCTTGCAGACTGGTCTGTCCATCGCCGCCATGGCAGAGGACGTAAGCCGTACCGCCGACGCGGTAGTCTTCATCGGCCTCGATGACCTTGCCGTTGACCTGGACGTCTTTGACCCGCCGCGGGCCGGCCACTTTGACGAAACGGCCCTTATCGTCGAGGACGACGGAACTGGGAATCGCCGGATCGATGCGGTAAGTCAGGCCGGACACCTGCAAAAATCCGCCAAATTCCTGAGGATACCGCGAAGCCCCCATTTCCAGGGCATCGAGGAGCTGCTGGCCCGTTACGCTGCAGACGACGAGCTGATTGGAAAAGGGAAAGACCCGGTATAACGATTCATAGGTCACAATGCCGGCTGATAGCGGGGCCCGAAAGGAACCGCCGTTCAGGAACGCCACATCCGTATGCAGCCGGTACCGGATGGCATCGACAGCTAAATCAGCCAGGTTCGTTTCCCCGTTCCGGACGCGCCGCTGCCCCTCGATATCGGTCACGAAATCCACAGGCAGCGTGGCAACCGGCTGCTGGAGTTGTTCCCGGACGACAGCCATTTTGCGCTGTACGACGGCTTCTGTCGCCGCATCGGCCCCGTCCAGCTGGGTCACTAATTCGCCCCGCACGTGGCCGTAGTCATCGATGACCAATTTGCCGACAGACTGGAACTTCGTTCCCGTCTGTGCGATGAGGACGGGCTGACCTTTGCGGTTCTTGACCAAGCGTTCATATTGTTCATGGGAATGACCATCGATGATGGCCGCCACTTTCTGCGTATGTGCAGCCAAGGCCTCGCTGGTCCAGACCGGGAGCGACCCATTCTGACCTAGGTGCGTGACCAGGATAATGGTCCGGGCCCCTTCGTCCCAAGCCTGGTCGATGGCCTTTTGGACTTGTTCATAGAGTTTCTGTCCTGTCGCATCTTCTGAAAATCCGTAGATGAACTGTCCCTTATCGTCCTGGAAGTAACGGGGCGTCGAAGAAATCAGGGTCTGCGGCGTCGTCACGCCGATGAAGGCCGCCTTTTTCCCGCCGTCATAGGCCACCATCTTATAGGGCGGAAAAACGGTCTTCCCCGTCCGCAGATCTACCAGGTTACAGCTGTAATAGCCGCCAGCAAGCTGCGGTGCCAGTTCCAGCAGGCGTGCTACGCCATAGTCAAATTCGTGATTGCCGGGAATGGCGAAATCATAGCCGGCGACATTCATGATGTCGATGACGGCCTGCCCCCGGGTCAGACTTCCCAGAGGTTCGCCCTGGATGGCATCGCCTGCATCGACGAGCTGCACCGTATCGTCAGGATTCTTCATCAGGTCCTTTTTATACTGGGCTAGCTGGGCATAGCCCAGCTGATTCTCCACGCCACAGTGGACATCGTTGGTGTGTAAGACGACGAGATCGGCCCGGACCTGGCCCAATCCCTGCAGGGCCAGGCAGAGGGCCAGGACCAGCCAATATCTTCTGCTAAAAGCCATCCCATTCCCTCCTTCTTAATAGACTTTTAATACATATCTCGTGAATGATAGGGATTATCCAAAGCCTTCTTTACGACCCATATAGATGTCATAGCTGTCCTGGAGCATCCATTCGACGATTTCCGTACGGCCTACCCAGGGGCCGGCTGCCGTTTCAGGATGCATGGTGAACCAGGCGATGTTATGTTGGAAGACATGCCGGTAATACCATTGCTTGCTTTTCAAGGTTATCCCCCGGCGCTGCGGGTCTACTTCATAGACGACGGGAACGTTTTCCCCCTTCTGGGCCCGCGTCAGGATTTCCAGCAGGCCGTTACCGTCGAGGTCGGTGACGGCAAATTCCTTTAAGGGGTTCCCGTCCATCGGGTAAATGGTATCCCAGCATCGCGTAAAAACGTGAATCTGCTGGGCCTCATCAGAATCCAGGCGCACGGACCGGTAAGGGGCACCTTCACAGGCTGAGGCACTGGTGCCGATCAGGCAGGCTGCCATCAGCATGAGCAGTATTTTTTTCCCATATCTCATAACGAACCCTCCTCATAAGCCGGCTTAGAACTTCCCGCCGCCACCGCCGTGATTCTCGTCGGTACTGTCGTTGCGACCCGATTTTTTCGCTTTGGCTACGCGGGATACATTCATGAACAGGAACGTATCTTCCTTTTCCGTAAGGTCGAAGCTGTTCTCATCGAGGTAGGCCGACGCCGCCAGGGCCGGTGCGACATTGCTCATGGTGCTGATGAGATAGCGCCGGATGAGGAAGCCGCCGCCGATGCCGAGGGCCAGGGCGATGAGCAGCGCCGTCCAACTGAAGGCGTCATGCGGATCATAGGCCTTGCCATTGGCTTCATAATAGGCCAGCAGTTCACCGGACTCCAAGGCATAGGCTTTGAAAGCCTCGGCATATTTCTTTTCTTTCAGCAAGGGCAGGAATTTCTCTTCCAAGACGGGAAGGCTGCCTTTATCGCTGATGCGCTGGCGCATGGCTTTATCGGTGGCTACGTAATAGTCCCGCGTATCCATCGCCAGGACCAGGACCATATTGCCGTTCTTCCCGTCTGTATAGGTGCTGTCCAGGAGCTGATTGGCATAGTCGCCGATTTTTACTTTATTCGTCGTCTTGACGGTGACGACGGCCAGGCGCACGCCGTATTTCCTTTCAATGTTGCCGAGTTCATTCAGCACGGCAATGCGTTCACTTCCCTTCAGGAGCTGGGCCCCGTCAGCCAGACTGGACGGATTGGCGGCCAAGACATTCATCGCCAGGAAGAACAGACAGGCCAGGAACAGCAGACTCTTGGTTACATATCCTTTCATGGCTATCCCTCCTTACACGAACCACTTGGCAATGAAGTAGAAAATCGTCGTCAAGATTAAGGCACTGCCGGCCCAGTACAGGTTGGCCCTGGCCTTGTCATAAGGCAGGCTGCCGACCATCTTGCCGGTCTGGCCGTTCATCATGAACGTATACGGCTGGTCCTGGTAACGCGTCGTCAGGATCCACACGGGCGCCATGGCATAGGACACAGCCCCTTCATCTTTGCTGATGACATCTTCTTTGAGTTCTACCCGGTCATAGCCTTCGACGGTATCTTCGAGGACGCCGAGGGCGCTCTGGCGGACCCGTTCGTCCGCACGGGGCACGGCGGCTTCGGCATCGACGTCGTATTTATCGGCCAGATAACCCGTCAGATAGGCGCTGCTGAAGGGAACCAGGTCGTGATAATCGTAAGGCTCGATGCTTTCCATATAGGTATCGTCCATCTTCTGGCTGCCGTCGACGGGAATACGCTGGAAGCGCATGGTCCCCTGGCGGTCGCAGCGGTAGACGCTGGTTTCGGTCACGGTTTCATCATTTGTTTCATAGACCGTATCGGTCTCAGCCCGGAATTCGGCCGACGCTGTCACATCAGAATCGAAGAGCCAGAAAGGCACGTACATGGCCTGGATGGCTTCGACGCGGTTATTGGCCGTGAAGGCCTTGGGCAGAAGCCGTTTTCCCTTATAAAATTCTTTCAAAGCGGCTACGGCCTCGTCTTTCGTCTTTTTAAAAGGAATAACGAAATCCGGCTTGAGCATCCCCGAAAAACGGCTGGGGATCATGGTCGGGTTGCCGCAGTAGCAACATTCCGTCGCCATCGTATTGCCATCGCTGACCAGCTCAGCGCCACAGGAGGAACAAGTGAAGGTCTGCATCTGGGCTGCTTCGTCTTCGCCCCATTCACTGCCGGCATCGGCCGTATCCCACTTGGCTTCTTTCGCCGCCTGGGCTTCGGCAGCCAATTTTTCCTGTTTGGCAAAGAGTTCTTCGATCTTGGCGACTTCAAATTCCGTATCGCAGTACGGACAGGTCACTTTTTCCGACCCCGGCGCAAAGGCCAGGGGGCCGCCACAGTTCGGGCATTTATAGCCTACGGAAGTATTGGCCATAAGCTCACCTCATTTCTTACGCTATTGTTGATCGTGCTCGTCGAAAGGATCGCCGCACTGAGGGCAGAATTTCGGCGGATGATGCGGATCCGGCGGCTGCCAGCCGCACTTGTCGCACTTGAAGAGCGGTGCGTCAGCCGGCTTCTGAGTCCCACATTCCATGCAGAACTTGCCCTGATTGACAGCGCCGCACTTGGGACAGGTCCAACCCGCTTCCGGCGCTTTCCCTTCGGGCTTGGCCTTACCGCAGTTCATACAGAACTTCCCCGTATTGCCAGTCTGGCCGCAGTCGCAGTCCCACGTATCGGCCGGCTTGGGTTCCGGTTTCTTCGTGCCGCAGTTCAGGCAGAACTTGCCCAGGTTTGCCGTGCCGCATTGCGGGCAGGTCCAGCTGCCTGCCTGTGCAGCTACGCCCCGTTCTGCTTCGGCCTTCACTCGGGCCATTTCAGCTTCTAACTGCTGATGGTCCATCAGTCGTTGCCGCCGTTCCATCAGCTCCTGCTGCTGAGCCATCTGCTGATACATGCCGGCACCGGCATTGCCGGCCATATTCATATTCATGAAGCCGAAAGCCGCACCGCCACCGCCTTCATTCTGGGCCGCCATGCGCAGGGAATCGCTGGTGGCATCGGCCATGGCACCCATGGCCAGCGACGGATCCGACAGGGTCTTGCCCATCTGTACTTTCTGGATCTTCGCTTCATCTTCTTCATTGGCCTTGATGCTGTTGATGCCGAAGGATACGATTTCCAGGCCGCGCAGTTCCCGCCAGCGCTTGGACAGGACTTCATTCAGGGCGTCGGCGATTTCAAAGGTCCGCCCCGGCAGTTCGACGTAGTCGATACGCTGGGCACTGAGCTTGGCGAAGGCCGGCTGCAGGGCGTTGAGCAGTTCCGATTTCAGCTGGCTGTCGATTTGGCTGCGTTCATACCGGTCAGCGACGTTGCTCGCTACGTTGGTATAGAACAGGACCGGGTCGACGATACGATAACTGTATTCGCCGAAACAGCGCAGGCGGATTAAGAGAATCTGACCCGTATCGGGGTCTTTCATCTTGAACGGGACTTCCTGCGGCGTGCCGTACTTATTGCCGATGAGCTCTTTCATGTTGAAGTAGTAGACCCGCTGGTCCTTGCCCGTATCGCCGCCAAAGGTGAAGCGTTCCTTCATCTGGCCCCACATATCCCGGAGCCCCTGTTCGAGGCCTCCCGTAAAGATGGACGGTTCTGTCGACATATCGTAGATATATTCGCCCGGTTCGTTGCAGACGTCGACGACCTTGCCCGATTCGACGATCATCATGCACTGGCCGTTGTTGACGGCAATCTTCGAGCCGTTGGAAATGATATTGTCTTCGCCGCTCGTATTGGAACTGCGGCCGCGCGAACTCGTCTGCTTCTGCCCTTTCATCATGAGGATGTCAGGGGGCATACTATCACAATAGAAAAATTCCTTCCACTGGTCAGCCAGGACACCGCCGGCTGCTCCCATTGCCGCTTTGATCAAACCCATAAGACTACCTCCTTTTCGTAACGATTCTTGTAAAATTCTTTTCTTGCTTATAGGATAGCTTATTTCAAAAAAAAATCACCTGTATTTTACTACAGGTGATAGATATAAAATATACATAGCACACGGCCATTTTGCCTTTAGTTATGCTGTTCAATCATTATTTGATTTTATTGAGCTGCGCTGCCAGTTCTTCTGCCGACGGGTCGCCGTTGACCGGCGTCATGATGTTCTGCGGCCCTAAGTAGAGCGTACCGCCAGATGCCGTAGCCTGCTGCTTGCTGTGGCCGTTCTGATACGCGGCAGCCAGGTTGCCCAGGACGAAATAGGACCGTTCGGCACTGCTCATGCTGTACGTGGCGGCAGGCTTGATGAATTTCTTGCCATTGACGTAGACTGTACCGTCTTTGACGCTGGCATGCTTGCCGCTCATTTCATAGAGCTTCTTGGCGTAACTGTCGCGCCGTTCCTGATGGGACGGATGATCCGACGGCGAGAAGATTTCCCCGACGAAGTCGCTCGTGTTGTCGCCATATTTTTCCATGACCCGCTGCCAGATGGCGGCCGTCGCGCCGGGATTATAGCCGGCCCCGGTGATATAACCGAAGGACAGGTTGTCCGCTTCCCATTCGGCAGCCCGGTCGATGTGGACCGTCTCGATTTGGTTGCTGATCGTATTGAGGATGAGGTTGTTCAGGCCGGAGCCGCCAATCGTGTCGGCCAGGACCATCTTGCCGATTTCAACATTGACCTTCTTCTGCGTCGAATTGGCGACGTGGTGTTTCTGCCCATGGCCCATTTCGTGGCCCAAGACGACGGCGATTTCATCATCGTTGCTGACCAGGTCGAACATGCCCTTGTTGACGATCATGACGTGGCCCATGGTGCAGGCCGCGTTGAACGTCTTGTCCGGGCTGACATACCAGCGGTAGGGCAAGGTCTTGATACTGGAGTCCGTCTGGGCGATGCTGTGGCTGAGGCGGTTCATGATGGACGCCAACCGTTCATTATAATACTCATTATCGAGGACGCTGGTCCGCTTGGTGACGGCCTGGTAAATCTCGTTCTGCCCTTCCTTGGTCGTATCGTAGTGCTTGATCTGCTTGCTCAAGGCCGACTTCACCTGGAGGCCGCCGATGACATCGGTAATGAGGTCTGCCTGGACCGGCTGGACCGGCACGATACCCATAGGCAGTGAAACTGCGGCCATGACTGCCACACAGGCAGCAGCTGCTTTTTTCTTCATGTTCATAAAAATCACCCTTCCCCTGTAACGGAAATCTATACTTTCATTATACAAGGAAAGGGTGGACTTGCAAAGCCTAATGAGCCATCAATTCTTCGTAGTCGACTTCTTCGCCCTTCTTTTCGCGGACGACGACTTTTTCTTCAGCCAAATGAGACTGATGAGGTTAGGAATTGTACCATTTTATATTTAATATGTAAAGTGTCAAACGGTTAATTGATTTAAATCTCGTAAATTTGGATTACCTTTCCCTCTGTCATATCCAGGCTGTTGATCTTTCCCAGTACATTCTGGAAGGTGCAGTCAAGTAGTTCCAACCGGGAATGATTCACTTCAAAAAGTGAGAGATTCGTGCTGGTGTCTTTGAAAGTGGTCCGGACGATCTTTAGATTCTGGCACTCTGTGGCACTGACCAGACCATAGGTACAGCCGCGGATTACGCTGTCCCTAAGGAGGATGTTTTTGCATCTCCGGGCTTCGTACCCATAAGTCCCGCAACCGTACAGATCCAGGTGATCCAGACTGGCATCTTTCACCTGTTCCAGATTCAGCACAGCTCCGGTACAGTGGCCTTCTTGCTGGATATGCCCGAACCGGAGATGAGCCAGCCGGATTTGCTGGCAGTTCAGGAATTTAAACACCGAGGAATAGGGGTCCTCCGTGACGATTTCTGCCGTGATGGCCTCGGTATCCTGTCCCCGGATGGTCAAATCCTGGAATCCGGCCAGTTCCAGTTCATGATAGACCTGGTACAGCCCCGGAGGACTGATGGGATTCCAGGCGAAGTTGTGAATCACCGGGTCCGCAAAGGGTCCCCGCAGCCAGGCAGACAGGTTGTACTGGCCCGGTGCCAGGATGATTTCCGTATGGTCACCAAGAGCCTCCATCATTTCCCTTACATTGTGGACCAGGACAGTTCTCCGGGCCCCCAGCGCCGTTGGGGCCATCATCATGACCAGCAGCAGGGTCAGAAGAGCACATCGCAGCAGCCCCGTCCATTTCGTCTTGCCAAATTGTTTCATCATCTGTCACCTCCGAGAATACCATGCCTATGAATAGCTAACGCTTGACCTTCCCTGCGGCCGTGACCCGTGCCTTCCCTTCTACATCCACACGACCTTTGCCGTAACGGGCCAAGGACTTCCAGGACAGTTTTTTCACCTTGTTCCTCAGCTTCTCTTGGAGTTTACCGAACTGATCCATCGTCATATCTTTTTTCTCCGACAAGGTGATGTCCGGGACTCCAAAGGTATTCCAGTACACTTCCATTTTCTCTACAGCCGGATCCCAATGGGTAAAATAATAGCTTTCACACACCAGGTTCCCATTCCCGTCCAGATGGTATTCTCCCAGTATGGAAAGGCTGGCACCCCCGGATCCCTGGTTCAGGAACCGTCCGTTTCCCAGATAGTACCAAGCGTTCCGGTAAAAGCCGCTGAACACCTGATGGAGCTGGCCGTCCCGGATGGTGAACAGGTTAGTGAGCCGGTTGTCCTGACCGATCAGCAGTTCCGGCTTCCCGTCTCCGTTGCAGTCCAGCAGTTGGTACTTCACCGCTTCCAGCCCCTGTTCCGGGGACAGATTCCGCACGCCTTCCCAGACGGCCATCAGGTCGTCCCGTTCCTCACCGAAGAGGATATAGCTGCTGCCACTTTGGACCATGGTATACAGGATATCCAGTTCCTCCCTATAGATATCATCTCTGCTGGAAGCGCCAGCCAGTCCGGGCAGTCCGATGAGAAAAACCATCAGACACAGACAGGCCCTCTGCTTCCAACCCTTTTTCCCTTTCATGACGCTGGCCTCCTTATTTTCCATGTTCAAAAATCCATAAGCATTTATCCTTACTATCATTCTACTAAATATAAAAAATAGATACACTGTAATTTATTACAGGTATGGGCAAAAAAAAGGCGCTGTCTTCATGCGACAGCGCCTTTTTGAGTTTGAAGTTTGAAGTTGAAAGTTTGATGTGGATGGGACAAAATTTAAAAACCATTGCCTCAAACATCATACATCAAACCTCAAACATTAAATCTGTGCAAAGAGTTTCTTCCGGGTCCGTTCGGCTTCGGCTTTGATCTTTTCGATGTCCAGTTTGGTAAATTCTTTATGGCGCAAGAGGACTTCGCCGTTGACCAGGACCGTATCGACGTCCATGCTATTGGCACTGTAAGCCATGAGGCTCAAAGTGTCGTTCTTAGGATACCAGTGCAGGCCTTCGCGGTCGACGAGGGTAATGTCGGCTTTATAGCCTGTTTCCAATTTGCCTACGTCTGTGTATCCCAGGCACTTGGCGCCGCCTTCGGTCAGCATGTTGAGGGCTGTTTCGGCCGGAATGACCAAGGGATCCAGGGTATGGGCCTTGTGGATGAGCGTAGCCAGACGCATTTCTTCGACGATGTCCAGGTTATTGTTGCTCGATGCCCCGTCGGTGCCGAGACCGACAGTGATGCCTTTAGCCAGCATCTTGGGCACCGGTGCGACGCCGCTGGCAAGCTTCAAGTTGCTGCCCGGATTGTGGGCGACGCGGACGTGTTTTTCTGCCATGATGTCCATATCGTCGTCATCGACCCAGACGCAGTGGGCGGCCAGGCAGCCGCAGTCCAGTACGCCGATTTCATCCATCAAGGCGATCGGCGATTTGCCGTATTGCTGCTTGATGTTTTCCACTTCCCCTTTGGTTTCGCTGAGATGGATGTGGATTTCTGCTCCCAATTCCCGGGCCTGGTCGACGAATTTATGGAGATAATCGGGCGGGCACGTATAGGGAGCGTGAGGCCCCATCATGACGGTAATGCGGCCATCGGCTTTGCCGTGCCAGTCGAGGAAGAGCTGACGGTTTTCATCGAGGCCGGCCTGGGCATTCGGTCCGATGCCGATACTGCCGCGGCATAAGCAGGCGCGGATCCCCGATTCTTCGACGGCGCGGGCTTCCTGGTCCATGTGGTCGTACATGTCGGCATAAGCCGTCGTACCACAGCGGATCATTTCGGCAATGCCCAGCATGGACTGGGCGTAGATGACATCATCCGTCAGTTTGGCTTCAGCCGGCCAGATTTTCTTTTCCAGCCAGTCCATGAGCTGCATGTCGTCGGCATAACTGCGGAAGACAGTCATGGCTACATGGTTATGGGTATTGACGAAGCCCGGCAGGGCCAGCATGCCCTTGCCGTCGATGACTTCATCGTATTCCGAGGCTTTCGGCGCTTCGGGAAAACCCGTGATGCGCGAGCCGTCGATGGCGATATTCTGTCCTTCTAAGACGCGGTGGTCCTGGTAGAGGGCTACGTGCTGAATCAGTTTTTTCATCGTTTCCCCTCCTGGTCCTTAGTCGAGATTCAAGTATTTGCGCTGTTCTTCGCTGAGCGTATCGATGGCATAACCCATGGAAGCCAGTTTGATCTTGGCGATTTCCGTGTCGATTTCATGAGGCAGGACATAGACGTGGTTGCCAAGTTCCGCATGGTGTTCGAGGATGTATTTGGCAGCCAGGGCCTGGACGGCGAAGGACAGGTCCATGATTTCAGCCGGATGACCGTCGCCGGCAGCCAGGTTGACCAGACGGCCTTCAGCCAGGAGGTTGATGACATGGCCGTTCGGGAGTTCATAGCCTTCGATGTTGTGGCGGGCTTCAAAGTGGCGGACGGCCAGGGCTTCCAGTTCAGGTTTATTGATTTCTACGTCGAAATGACCGGCATTGGCCAGGACGACGCCGTCTTTCATGTTCTTCATGTGTTCGCCGCGGATGACGTCCTTGTCGCCGGTGAGGGTGACGAAGATATCGCCGACCTTAGCCGCTTCGGCCATGGGCATGACTTCAAACCCGTCGAAAACGGCTTCGATGGCTTTGATCGGGTCGACTTCGGTGACGATGACATGGGCGCCCAAGCCTTTCGCGCGCATAGCGCAGCCCTTGCCGCACCAGCCATAGCCGGCGACGACGACTTTCTTGCCGACGACGGTCAGGTTCGTCGTGCGCATGATGCCGTCCCACGTGGACTGGCCTGTGCCATAACGGTTATCGAAGAGGTATTTGCAGTACGAATCGTTGGCTGCGACCATGGGGAACTTCAATTCGCCGGCTTTGTCGAGACCGTGGAGACGGTTGACGCCAGTCGTCGTTTCTTCCGTGCCGCCGAGGAGGTTTTCCATGGCATCGGCCCGCGTCGTGTGCAGGAGATGGACCTGGTCGCCGCCGTCATCGATGATGATGTCCGGGTGATGGTCCAGGGATTTATTGAGGAAATCGAAGTATTCTTCATCGGTTGCGCCATACCAGGCATAGACGGTCAGACCATCTTCGACGAGAGCCGCTGCGACGTCGTCCTGTGTGGACAAAGGATTACTGCCGGTCACGATGACGTTGGCGCCGGCCCGGTGAAGGACTTCGGCCAAATAAGCCGTCTTGGCTTCGAGATGGACGCTGACGCAAATCGTTTTGCCTTTAAAAGTCTGGTCGGCTTTCAGTTTGTCGCCAATGGCATTGAGAGCCGGCATATGACGATCGACCCAGCTGATTTTTTCATGACCGCTTTTAGCTAACTTGATATCGCGAATAATAGATTCCATACGAATAAGACCTCTTTCTATAATGAATTAATGTTGGAAAAATGCCGGTACGGATACGGCATCCGGCCGGTGGATAATGCCCTTTTCCGTCACGATGGCGCGGATATTTTCATGAGGCGTCACATCGAAGGCGGGATTGAAGACGGGCGTTTCGGGGAGGGCTGCCGCCACACCCCGGAAAGAACGGACTTCGTCGTGATTCCGTTCTTCAATGGGTATCTGACTGCCGTCAGTTATCGACAAATCGAAAGTCGAAACCGGTGCGGCAATATACAGGGGAACCGCCAGTTCCCGCGCCATCAGGGACAGGCCGTAGGTCCCGATCTTATTGGCCGTATCGCCGTTGGCAGCAATGCGGTCGGCGCCGACGATGATGGCATTGACACCTTTCGTCTTGAGGGTCCAGGCGGCCATATTGTCGGTAATGAGGGTCACGGGAATGTGGTCGGCCATGAGTTCGAAGGCTGTCAGGCGGGCGCCCTGCAAAAGGGGCCGCGTTTCATCGGCATAGACCATGGACACCAGGCCCCGGCGATGGAGCTCGCGGATGACGCCCAGGGCGGTGCCGACGCCAGCCGTAGCCAGGGCCCCGGCATTGCAGTGCGTGAGCAGTGTCAAAGGGCGGCCGAGCTTTTCCAGCTCATCGGCGCCGAACCGGGCCATGGCCGTATTGATGGCCACATCGGCTTCATGGATGGCAATGGCCTTTTCTTCCAAGACCGCCGTCACAGCTTCTGCTCCGTCTGCTTCATGCTGGCGGGCACAGGCCATCATCTGGGTCAAGGCCCAGTGCAGGTTGACCGCCGTCGGGCGGGCCGCATCCAGGTCCTGGCAGATGGCTTCGAGAGCTGTCAAAAAGGGCGTTTCCCCGCCCTTTTGGCACAAGGCCCGCGCCGCCAGGACGACGGCATAAGCCGCAGCGACGCCGATAGCCGGCGCCCCGCGGACGGCCAGGACAGAAATCGCCTGGCGCACGTCCTGCCAAGAATGGCAGGGCAGATAGATTTCTTCAAAAGGCAGCTTCGTCTGGTCCAGGAGGAACAGCGTACCTGCCTGCCAACGCAATGTATCCATTATACCGTGAACCCTCCGTAAGCCTGTAAGGTATGACGGCAGGCGCAGTCGCCATTGTCATATAATTCGATGCTCTTCAAGATGAGCTGCTGCAGGCGCTGGGAATTTTCCGCCATGGCTTCGACGACCTCTTCATGGGTCAGCGGCGCCGGAGAAATGCCGGCGGCAAAATTAGTGACCATGGAAATCGTGGCATAGCAGATTTCCGCTTCCCTGGCCAGGCAGACTTCGGGTACGTTGGTCATGCCGACCAGGTCGCCGCCGAGCTTTTCGTACATCCGGATTTCGGCGGGCGTCTCGAAACGGGGACCTTCCGTGCAGACATAGGTGCCCTTGTCGTGGAGCGTATAACCGCCGAGAGCCTGGGCCGCAGCTGCCACAGTCCGGCGCAGGTTCGGGCAGTACGGTTCGGTCATATCGACGTGGACGACGCCATTTTCACCGCCGTCGAAGAACGACGTATGGCGGCATTTGGTGAAATCCAGGAACTGGTCGGGCAGGACGAAATCGCCAGGCTTATCGTCGCGGTTCAGGGAGCCTACAGCCGTCGTCGACAAGATAGCCGTGACGCCCAGGCGCTTCAAGCCCAGGATATTGGCCCGGTAATTGATGAGATGCGGCGGAATGGAATGTGTCCGGCCGTGGCGGGGCAAGAAGACGAGTTCCCGGTCTTTATACGTCCCCTGCCAATAATGGATGGTCCCGTAAAAGGTATCCATATAGTCTTCATGGACATTGGATAAAATCTTCGGGTCACAGACACCGGTACCGCCGATGATGGCAATGAGTCCCATGGTAAAACCTCCTTCAAGGATCTAATTCTGCTTATGGCGCTGGGCAGCCGCTTCATACAGCGCTGCCAGTTCGTCGTGAGACAAGACGTATTTAGCCCCGCAATACTGGCAGGTCATTTCTACCTGCGGGTCCTTCAAAAGGGCTTCCTTATCTTCCTGGCGCAGGGACAACAGGGCATTTTCAAAGCGCTGGCGCGAGCACGTGCAACGCCAGTACAAATTTTGACGGTAGAGTTCCTTGAAATGCATGCCGCTGAGGATGATATCGATGAGGCCTTCGCCGTTGGGATGGTCCTGCAAATACGTCGTCAAGGCACCGACCTGGGTGATATTGGCTTCGACACGGGCCAGGTCTTCATCCTTCGCGCCCGGCAGGGCCTGGACGAGGAAACCGCCAGCTGCGGCAATGGTATAATCCTGACTGACCAGGACGCCCAGGCTGATTGTCGACGGCACCTGTTCCGACGTGAACAGATAATAAGCGATATCTTCAGCGATTTCGCCGGACACTAAATCAGCCTGACTCGTATAGGTCGTCTTTTCCGGCGTGAAACGCGTCACCGTCAGCTGGCCGTGCTGGCCAACACCGGCAGCGACATCGAGCTTGCCATTGACCTTCAGCGGCAGGTCGACCTGGGGATTATCTACATAGCCGCGGAGCTTATTCGTATCGAAGCAGTCGGCATGGACAGCGCCTAAAGGCCCGTCACCGGCGACCTTCAGGGAAACGCCTTCGTGGTTCTTGTAGTCCCCGGCCAGCAGGGCTGCGCCGGTCATCGTCCGACCCAGGGCCGCACTGGCCACAGGCGACAAATTATGGCGCTGCCGGGCCTTTTCAACGATGCCCGTCGTCAAGGCAATAGATACCCGGATGAGCTCATCCGATGTATAATGAATAATCTGGTTACGTGTAATCATGTATGTTCTATCCTTTCTTTACAAATCCAGTCTTTATTATACAACATCAGTGCGGACCTAGCCAGTACTGTACCGACAAAAAAGAGGCTGTCTTCCTGCAACAGCCTCGATTCACTATGCTTTTACGGCGATACCTTCCAGATGGAGGAGCGCTATTTTCTTGTCAATGCCGCCGGCATAGCCCGTCGCCCTGCCATTCGCCCCTAAAACGCGGTGACAAGGGATGATGATGGAAATGGGATTATGTCCCACAGCCCCGCCGATGGCCTGGGCCGACATGGCCTTCCCCGTCCGTTCTTCAATTTGTTTGGCCAAATCGCCATAAGTCGTCGTCTGGCCATAGGGAATCTGACAGAGCAGATACCAGACAAGGCGGCGAAAATCACTGCCCTGCGGTGCCAAAGGCAGCGTCATGATAGCCGGCATACGGCCGGCAAAATAATCATCCAGCCAGCGCGCAGCCTTACGCAGGATCGGCGTCTCTTCGTCCCGCATCACTTCGCCCTGCAAAGAACCATAACAATACTTCTGCCCGTCAAACCAGGCCCCGACCAGCGCCGTGTCACTGGCCGCCAGAATCATCGGCCCCAACGGCGATTCATATATCATCTTATAGTACATCACAAGTCACCTCTATCTATATTACTAATCAGGGCAAGGCATTGCCCTTCGTGATTCGCCAAACGGCGACGGTGCGGGCCGCTTCCATGGTCTGCTTCAATCCCGAATCCGGCAAAGCCTGTTCGTCACCGATATGGCCGTTTTCAATGTATAATTTATGATTAAAAGCGCTACGGGATTGTGTCAACGGAGGCAATAAGGATTCATATGAACTGCCAGCTGGCAAAATCAAAGCTGCCAAAGTCGGTGCAATCTGCAAATGGCTGCCGGCTATCTGAGCCGAAAATAAATCCGGCGATACGCCATCGCCATAGAAATAACAGGGAATGCCACTCAAAGCCCACAGGGATACATCTGTAGCAAAATTGAACCGTTCTGCATGGTCGCCAGTGACGGCAAAAAGTGTCGACGGGTTGTCGCCTTCGACTTCTTTGATGAATTTTCCCATGACATCATCAGCGTACCAAATATGGCCCAGCTGATCTATCGTCTTAGTATCAGAAGGAATAGAAGGCGGTAATTTAGCCGTCACTTCGTCCCGCGGGAAACCATGGGCATCGACATCATAAGCAAACGGCGGGTGGTTACTCGTCGTCAAGATGAAATAGAACGTATCGCCTGTATCTTTCTGCATCTGTTCCCGAATCGCATCAAAAAGGATTCCATCCGGTACGCCCCAAGACGAGCTTTCACCTTGATTCGGCAATTCATCGGCACAATGGAACTCATCAAAGCCTTCGCGCAATGTAAAATGCTCGATATCCTGCCAGCTCCGCAATCCGCCATACCAGAATACGGTCTTATAGCCCATGCGTTTCATCATAGCGCCAATCCCTAAGCCATCGACATCACCGTGGCGCCCCATCATGTAGTTGACATACAGGCCGACATCAGGCAGCCCTGTCAAGAACCCATTGAGAGATGTCATCGTCCCATTACCGTTTGACAGGAAATGATACGTATGGGCGCCTTTCGCTTCCAGCCATTGACCCGTATGGGCTAATCCCAAATCGCGATATTTCGGCAGCAAAGGCCATAACGCATAATTTTCCCCTAAAATGACGACGACATAATGCGGCCGGTGAACCAAAGGCGTCCCCACGGTTTTCCGGGTAAAGGCTTCATCCAGCGTAGCCGCCTGTGGATTGCCGCCCAGAACCTGAATGGCCTGGCGCAGCTCTTCAGGCGATACCGAACGCAAGGCCCGTTCCGTAGCCCGTCGGTGAGTCGAATAAGCCCGATAAAGGGCCTGACCATCATCTAAAATAGCCTCATTCAACAACGTATACCGTGTACGGGCAGCACTTTCCCAGGGAACGCCGCTGTCCGAATTGAAAGCTCCGCCAAAACGACAGAATATCCCAAAAATGGGAACTAGGACAGCCACCAAGACGACATATCGGCGAACATGCCGTTTTGGGGTCCAGACCGGGGTCTTCGCTAAACGCAGCCATAAAAAGACAAACAAGACGATAAGTGCGGCAGCCCCGGCCAGACGGGGCCAGAACTGATACTGATGGACAACAGTGTCCCAAATGGCCGCTTTATCATCGGTCATACCGTTGAACAACATGATATCAAAGGCATGATGAAAGACCTCATAATAAGGAATCCGAGCCATAAAAAGTACCGTCATAATGGCAATAGCCGCACTGCCTAAGACATTCCGTATTTTCTGAACTGGCCAACGCGGCCAAAAACTGTAAGGAATTGTCGCAAAAATAAAAGGAAAGGCCACAAGGAAAGCCGTCGTCTTCAAACTAATCCGGGCACCGAGCCACAAAGCTTCAGCAATATCTCCTGCCCCGGCATTCCCTAACTGTCCTGAATAAATGATTAAAAAAGCACAGCGGAAAAGCATGAGCAAAATATAGATATAGATAAATAATTTTGCATCTTGCTGGATACTACGCAAAAACCTCAAAAAATCGCCTCATTTTTTTCTAAACACGAATCGGCATGACGAATGAGCCAAGCCGTTAAAGAAACATAGTCGGACGCGAATGCACAGCCAGTACCTACAGCAGGTTTATATTTTTCACGCACTTCCCTTGAGGCTTCGCCTTGCCTTTCAGCCATATCAGACATAACTTCCCCGACTTCGTTTTCTGTCATCCATTGTTTCGGTGTCACCAGGTACGCTGGCTGAGTTTGCGTCAAGGCCGGATACAATGAATAATATGTAAAGCCTTTAGGCGCGATTAATTCCAAAACGGTTGGGATGATATTCAAGTGCGTGCCTATTTTAGCTTTGGCAAACCAATCCGTAGAAAGCTGCGGATGATGAATCAAAAGGGGCGTGCAATACAATTCACGGAACATATAATCCCGCGGAACTAAGGACGAATTACTTAAATCACCATATAAATTAGAATGATCACCTGTATAAAGGATCAAACTATCTGGAAAAGCTTCCTGGATTTCGTCAATAAAACGGTTAACAGCCTGGTCAGCATAACGAGCCGTCCCAAAGGCTTTGCACCGTTCTTCATTATCGCGGATATCTGAACCAATAGATTCATCAAAAATGGATTTATCAAACTTCAACACTTCTGGTTCAATTTTATAAGGCCCATGATTGGATGTCGTATAGATAAAATGGAACGTCGGTTCTTGGATTTCTTTTATCCGTTTCGCCGCTTCCTGTAAAAAGACATGGTCATAGACACCGACCCAGGTACGTGGCGCTTGAGGACCACAAAAATCAGTGGCACTTTCCACGCGGTCAAAGCCTTGCGCTCTGCCAAAGTGATTGAAGTTACCATTAGAAGCATTGCCACCATACCAATAGATAGTCTGATAGCCTAACTTCTTCATTTGCCCGGCAAAAGATGTCGGCACTGTGTTGTGCCAAAAGGCTTCCATTTCATTCAATTCTAATTGGGCATCATAAATCCCGGTCATCAAAGAAACAATAGAAGGCCGCGAAATATTACCGGCCGGCAAAAAATGATTAAAGTACATCGTATGTGGGTTCGCAATGAATCTTTTTGTCGCATCTAACACATGCAGCCCCGCATACAGTGGATCCAAAGCCCATTGCGGAACACTTTCACCAACAATAAAGAATACATGCTGAGGCTTTTTGATTTTAGGTCCTTGAGCGACTCGATGATAAGCCAATAACGGGCTTTTTAAAGATTGCCAATCCATAGCATGTCCTAGTGGCATAATCTTTGTAATATGTTCAGCCAAGGTGTCATCACTTTGCTGCATTTCTTCAGCTAAAGGTTTGCGGTGTACCCATTTTAAAGCCACTAAGTCATCGACACAAGCTCTCGCTAAAAAAGCATCTTCTTTAACAATCGAAGGAATGGTATCCCATTCTGGTTTATTACGATGATTCAAAGTTCCACCAAATCGTACCCAGTAAAATCCCAGAATAGCTAAAAGGAAAATCCCAGTATTGAAAATATACTGCACTATTGTTGAATTAAAATGAGGTAATCCAACAGAAGGAATCTGCTGTAATATCCAGCATCCTAATAATACGGCCGGGACATAAGGAATATATCCCAACAAAATGAGCAATCCATGATCTTGATGAAAAAAAACATCAACAAGATTATGCTTTTCCGCATGTTTCCCCATATGAACTAAATAGTTAAAGGTATCATGGAAATGACGGTAGAAAATCATCTTTCCCATAAAAGCAGCGTAAAGGATAGCCGCATAAATAACACCAATGCCTAAGCGCAAGGCTAGGCCGTGAACTTGAAAAAAGTCAAAAAATGCGGATGGAATCGACACCAAAATCATAGATGCCAGAAAAACATAGGCATTGAAATCCATGCCCCACCAAAAGCCGTAACGGAAACACTCCATTAAAGCCTTGCCTTTTCCTTTAAAAGAAGGATAAGGCTGATAAATCTTGATAAAAGCTATACGAAAAATAGCGCTCAAGATAGGAAAAAATAAAAATAATTTTATGTCTTGCTGTAATCCCAAAAAGAAGTTATCAAACATGTTCTACTCCTTCATTTATATTTTTCTCTGTTGCAAATGTGATTCCTAAAATAGCAAACATTATCTGCATTGCAGCTTTATTCGTAATTCCTGTATCTACCATACCATGCAATGTTAATGCAAGAAAGGACCATAAAGCTGTCTGGTAATAAATATTGTAAGGTTGTTTTTTTATCCTCATTGCTAATATCCCAATAGTTCCACATGTAAAAATTAAAAAGCCAATTCCACCTATCAAACCTGTCGTTGAAAAGAAATATGCAATGCTATTATGTGGCATAGGCAGATTGGGTTCTTTAGCTTCAGGTAAGATATATAGTGGATACTCATCTTTCCATCTTTCAAATCCAACACCATAAATAGGGTGATCTTTCCACATGGCGTAACTAGATTTTATAAGTAATATTCGTTCTAAATCATAACTACGATGGAAAGTTTGTGTAGCAACATAAATAGTTCCGCTTAAAGCAATTACACATAGTAAAAGTGTAGATAATTTAAAAAAACATGTTTTTTTCGCTTTGCATAAACTAGTAAATCCTTTTAAAAAAATTCCCCCTAAAATAAACCCAGCGATGCCCCCACGGGACTGAGAAAAAAATAATAATCCAATTCCAATTATACAACACATCCCCAAAAGTATTTGCTTGTTTTTTCGAGTTATCCCATATTCTTTGACATTTTTTATAAAGCTGGTTATCAAACACGGCAATACCACTACAAGTAGCGTAGCTAAATGATTAGGAGAGGCAAAATAGCTAGATACGCGTATTTCTACATTATCATTGACTAGTATCTGGTATATACCAACCAATCCAATCACCCAAACCGCACCTATAATACCATACATCCAAGATTGACGATAAAAACTAATCGAATAAAAAAAATAAATAATAAAAAAGGGAAATGTCCATGTAAAATATCGCCAAGTATCAAATATTACTATTGATTTATCAGATAAAAGGGCTGAAATAAATAAAGATAAAAAAAAGGTCATATAACAGAAAAAAAAGCTCTTAGGAAACTCAACTATTATTGAATACCAATATTTATGATTGCATAATAACATTAAAATAGTTAGTCCTGTTAAAATACTGAACCCAGCAGTTGTACATCGAGAAACTAGAAAAAAAACATATAAAAATATAATTAATTCAAAAAATTTCTGTTTCCACAGTGCTCCTAATTCAAACATTTTGATTCCCCTATCATATTTTATCTTTTAGATATTCTTGCTGAAAGCGCAAATTCCCATACATTTTGCATATAATAGGGCAATAAAATGAAGCCCATTTTAAAATTTTGAATTTCATTTTGATATCATAAGGTTCTCTATTATCATCTTTAGCTTTTATATAATTCAAAATATCTTTTTTTTCATTTTTTTTCATTTTCTTTCTACTTTTATAATCAATATACAAAGCTTTGATTCCTTCATGCACGGCTTGTGAACGTGCCCAATAGGCCGCTTGTATATCACCATGCTTAATAGCCATTGTTTCATGTTCGCAAAATGCTCTAAACTTACTGTAACGATTAAAAGAGTTAAAATCATTCAATTTACTTGTCGTTGAATTAGGATTAATACGATTATTAAAATACAATGATTCTGATAAATATTCTATTTTATGTACATTTTCAAATAATTGGGGATGAATGAACAAATCTTCATAATAATATCCAACAGGAAATTTTATATTATCCCAGACTTCTTTCTTGTAAGCCTTATCCCATATAAGATTAGAAATTTTATTCATTAAAACCAAGTTATAAAAAGAATCCGAATTATCTTTGTCTAAAAAAATCCCTTCTTTTTCAAAATCATGAGTAAACGGAACTATGCCCTCATCAGTAATTTCACTATGCCCAAAAAGCACTACATCAATTGCAGAATCTTTCTCCATACATCGAACAACTTTTAAAAGTAAGTCTTTCGCAATATAATCATCAGCATCTACAAATAAGATATATTTCCCAGTCACACGTTTTAAGGCGAAATTTCTTGCTGCGCTTTGTCCTTGATTACTTTGATGGAATACATGGAATCTTGAATCATTAGAATATGCGTCACAAATTCTTCCAGATGAATCAGTAGAACCATCATCAATAAGAAGAACTTCAAAATTATCATACATTTGATGAACGATGGAATCTAAACATCGACGCAAATAGGGTGAAGCATTAAAGACAGGTACAATAATGGATACTTTTGACCTCATAAAAACCACCTTCTACTATAATCACCTTAATTCTAATACTTTTTTTACTGAATCGGAAAATTTATACTTTTCATTAACAAATATCCCCCCTTGTTGTGCAATAGCTTCTCTTTCAACAGGATGTTTCAAATAATAGTCGAATAAACTAACAACTTCTTTCTCATTATGATAAAAAACCAAGTGTTTCCTATCTATGAAATTGATGAAGTGATTGTCTTGCTCATCACATAATTCAAAATTATTATTACCCAAAATTTCAAAAGTCCGGCAATTAAATCCTGTATGTTGCGGTATATGTATATTTAAATTGATTTTTGTCTGTTTATATAAATCAGCACATTCATCCGGTGATATTCGTTGATTTATAACATAGGAATGCAAAGTGGGATATTTACAGTAAAATTTAATAGAGCCAATAATCTTTTGTAAATAATGAGAATTATGCCAAAAATGTCCATAACAAACCATTTTCTTATGATTAGTTTTACAGTATTTTGCAATCGCATTAAGTATTTTTAATCTTTTTTCAGACCCAGAAACTAGTCCAACAAAACTTACGTCATATTTTTTCTCGGTAGTTCCGGGTGACGTACAAAATAGATTATGTCCCATAGTTAACGGTACATAATCTATCTTTCGGTGATATATAGATGAAAGCTTGACATCTGTAGGTTCAAATGATGAAATCTTTTTATATTGAGATAGATTAGGATCCGGACTTTTCATCGACTGCATCGAATCTACAAACCAAATATAACACGGGACTAATTTTACAATCTCTTGATTAATAAGATATTTTCCATCTTTACAAAAATCATTTATGCATAATAAACTATTAATTTCATGTTTTACTATGTATTGTTTTAACTCTTTTCTTTGATTCTGATAAACTCTATCTTGATTTACAATAAAAACGTCTCCATCAAGATGTAATTGTAAAAAAGCTTCTTTAAAACTAGGAATTAACCCAGTAAAAGCTGACCGATTTGCAACAAGCAAGAGGACTTTCATAAATATCACCTCTGAATTAAAAGCATTGCTCTAACAATATATTCCACTCATTCCAAATAGCTTTTGATGAGTATTTTTCCATGCTAATTTTAGCACCTTTCCCCATTTGCATACGTATCTGTTGATTTTTCATAATCTTTTGCAATGCAATTCTTAATGGCTCAATCCCATCCTCGCACAGATAGCCATTTTCTCCATCTTTAATCAGTTCATTAACGGCACTACAGCTTTTATAGCCTACTGCTGGCAACCCCATACTCATGGCTTCTCCCAGGGCTAATCCAAACCCTTCATAGGCACTGGGGAAGGCAAAAATATCGCCCTGTTGGAGGACACTGGGGACATCATTCGTAGGGCCTTTTAGGAAGACTCTATTTTCTAAGTGATGTTTTTTGATTAACAGCTGTAATTCTTTATAATATGCCTTTCCATCTTCAGCGCCCCATAATTCGACATTCCAATTCGGGAATTCATCAGCTAAGCCAGCAAAGGCTTCAATCAGCAAATGAGGCCGTTTATGATTCTTTGACAATCTGCCCACAAAAAGGATTTTATAGGTATCTTTCTGGGCACTTAAATCAGCCTGCACGTCATATTGCGGTATGGCATTGCCAATGACGACGGTCTTGACATTTGGCAAATGGTCTTTCAAATGTTTTTCAAAAGATGGCAATAAGACCTGACATACCGCACTTTTTTCTAAGGCCGGTATTTCTTCCTTGGGGTAGGTATGGAAATAGTCTTCCGGATCACCATGACTCATGGTGATGACAGGAATCTTTGTTTGTAAGTCACAAAGCAACATTTTACTAGCCGCTGGCTGAAATGAAACAATGACGTCTGGCTGAACCGTCTGTAAAACATCCTTCAAATGGTCCAACAGAAATGATGCTGCAAATTCATCATTTACAGTCCGAGCTTTTTGTTTATCAAAAGTTCGGTAAAATTCTCGTTTTACTTTTAAGTACCATGGATAAGAAATGGATTTTCCCTTATAATGGCGGATATCATAAGCTGGGATATCTTTATCCAACGGATAATAAAAATCACCAGTTTGGACATCGCTATAAACAAGGGAGACTCGATGGCCCCGCACTTTCATTTCATGGGCAAAGGCACAAGTAACTTTTGCCATACCTCCGCTATCGCCAACCATTTTTGTCAAATTTGCCAATAAAATATTCATCCGTTTCATTCCTATCGCAAAATATTCTTGATCAAGTTTTCCTGACTGTATGCCTCATTAGCCGCATCCAGATTTTTCTGGTACACTTCGGTATTCTGAACTAAGTCATCAATGAATTCTTCCAATTGTTTTGTGAAAGCCGGAATGGATGTCAAATCGACGGCTTTACCGATATTGAATTGCTGTAATACTTCCGGATTAAGTTCCGGTGAAGCCAAAACGGGTCTATAGAAACCAATAGCCGTAAACAACATCGCTCCCCAATGATACCGATACCGTTCGGCAGCATAAGGCATCATGATAGCGTCGACACTAAGCAAGGCTTTCTGCCACTCAATACCGATGAGATTTTTATGCCAGAAAGTAATATTTTTATAGCCCTTATAGTCCCGAGCAAATTGCTCAAACAATTCACCATCTTCAGGTTTAGCCGTTGCTCCCTGGACGATAAGTTCTACAGGGACCGAAAAACGAGCCTTTGTAAAAGCTTCTAAAAAGAACCCGAGATTTTTTTCTTTACGGAATTGACCAAAAAAGCCGATTTTAATTGGCGGCTTAAAGAAGAGATGTTTCTGGACTGGTAATTCCTGGGGTTTAAAAACAGGAGGTGCCATAAGATCTAAATTAGTCAAACCACTGTGCTGGAAATCATTGCGCAAGGTAATGACTTTCAAGTGAATCTGCTTATAAGGCATAATTTTATGAGCCTGTTTTTCAAATTTTGGCTGTTCGTGTGGGTTAATACCGTGAAAAACCAGGTACACCGGAACGGGTGAATCTTTCAGATGGCTATGTAATATGGTCCGGATATAACGCCATGTACCAGTAGGAATGATAATAGCGTCACAACGATGGGCACAGGCTTTCTGATATGCTGAATTAAACCAAGCTACCCGGCGCTTTTCTCTACGCAAAGATAAGAAGAGTTTTTTTAATTTCCCTGCTCCTGCATAGGTAACGACTTCTCCCCCGTCCAGATAATCGACATCGCAGTGATAGTCCAGCTTAAAGGGAAATCGTTCCGGCACAAAGAAAACCGGCTCATGGCCTTGTTTTTTCAGTTCTTCGACCAGTATCCGGTCGAATTCAACTTCATGTCCTGCCGGCATGACAATCGATTCCAAAATAGCCACACGCATTATTTACTACTCTCCCTTCCGTTGCAACTCATGCAACTTCAAATATTTCAACATGGTGTAGAAAAAGTGGGTGCAGCATAGATAAGAACCGATGCCGCCATCGAGGAAGCCTTTGCGAAGGACGAACATCTTGAAGAAGCCGCCGATACTGTGCATAAGGATACCTGGCATCGAGGTCCGCTTGCCGCGTTTGTAGGCATCTTCGGCCCAAATCGTTGTATACAGGCAGAGTTTTTCTTCCCATTCATGCCAATCACGATAGGTATGATGTTCGATATAGCCTTTCAACCGCTTATCCGGCAAATCACATTCTGGATGTTCGTGGACTTTGTTGACCCAAGTGACGGTCGTCCTGGGAAACATGCGCCGTACGTGATCCGGGTCGAGGACGCCATGATTGAAGGTGACCCCAAAGGCAACGGATTTACGGGTAATAGCGTATTGGCTATCCCGCACATCTTCTTTGATGACACGTTTTATATCGTCAATCAGCTCATCATTCACCCGTTCATCAGCATCGAGGTACAGTACCCAGTCGGCATCGGTCTGTTCTAAGGCGAAATTGCGCTGGGCCGCAAAATCGTCGGTCCAGGCGCGAAAGCAGACCTTGGCTCCATGTTCTTTGGCCAGTTCGACGGTCTTGTCCGTACTCCCGGAATCGATGATCAGTACTTCATCGGTACATTTCTTGGCATTCTCGACAACATCGACGACGTTGTCTTCTTCGTTTTTGGTCAAAATCAAAATGGCGAGTGAACTCACGAGCAGCGTCCCTTTCCTTTATAAAATTTCACGTCTGTTAGCCTACATAATCTTGTAACATTTTACCACATCCAGCCAACAAAGTACAGGAAGGAGATTGTCACACACAGGCTTCTGCCATTATGCACAATCTCTTTTGTTTCATTGTTTGATGTTGCGTGTTTGATGTTTGAGGTGGTCCAGTCTTATCGACGTAAATTTCAGGATTCACGGCTTCCAGAAACGCTTCTGCCCATGGATTTAAGTAAAGTCCCATCGCGCACCTCCTAATGAACAATGGTTCGAGCATACATGTTTATTTTCAATATAACATAGCAGCTCGTGCTTCGCAAGGCAACACAAATACGTTCTAGGCTAATGACATAATTCACGTGGGCGCCCCTACCCAGCTTAGTGACCGCACAAAAAAAGGGACTGCCGCACACTGCGGCGAGCCCCTTTTCGTGGTTCGTTTGGCGTTCGTTGAAATTCCGCACAAATACAATTCGGGATATCCCCAGGATTCGCGCGGGCGTCCCGCACGGACGCCCCTACGAAATCGCATACAGGCGATATTTAATAATTCACAGCCGCAGGCTCGTGCGTAGGGACTCGCGTGCGGCGAGCCCGCCGTGACTGATGACATCTATCACGGAATTTATGACGGACAGCAAATGGTCGTAATACAATCCTGAGTCTGTCACGACGGTACGTCGCATCTGAGTCCGAGCGAACCGCGGACTGCGGACTGCAAACGGCGTGCTTTTCGACAAACGATGAACGACCTACGATGAACGTCAGTCTCTTATAATTCTTTGATGAGGTTGACCATTTCGATGGCGCTGGTGGCGACGTCGAAGCCTTTATTGCCGGCTTTTGTGCCAGCCCGTTCGATGGCCTGTTCGATGTTTTCCGTCGTGATGACGCCAAACATGATGGGGATGCCCGTTTTGAGGGATGCTTGGGCGATACCTTTAGCCGATTCGCCGCAGACCAGGTCATAGTGGCTGGTAGCGCCGCGGATGACGGCACCGAGGCAGATGACGGCGTCGTATTTGCCCGATTCGGCCATTTTCTGGGCGATCAGGGGGATTTCAAAAGCACCCGGGACCCAGGCCGTCGTGATGTCTGCGTCGTCGACACCGTGGCGATGGAGAGCGTCATAAGCGCCGCCGAGGAGCTTGCTGCAGATGAATTCGTTGAAACGTGCGACGACGATGCCGAATTTCGCACCAGAACCGATTAATTTACCTTCTTTGACTTGTACCATTGTAAAACACTCCTATTCTGAAATAATTATGTTAAAATCCATTTTCCAGCAGTTTTTCCATCGTCAGGCCCGAAGAAGCCTGCGACGGATGACCGACGGTAAAGCTATGGACATATTTCCCGATGACATCGGTTTCCAAGTTGACGATAGCCCCTGGATGCTTATCCATGAGGGTCGTATTGGCCATGGTATGGGGAATGATGGAAACGGAAAATTGGCTGTTGCCGACGGATACGACGGTCAAGCTGATGCCGTCGATGGTGATGGACCCTTTTTCGACGATGAACGGTTCCATATCTTTCGGGATGGAAATGGTGATGACCCGGGCAATGCCGTCCGTCGCGATGCGGGCGACATGGCCGACGCCGTCGATGTGGCCGCTGACGATGTGACCGCCCAGGCGGCCGCCGACCTGCATGGCCCGTTCGAGGTTGACTTTAGAGCCGCTCTTGATGGTGCTGAACGACGAACGGCGCATGGTTTCATGCATGACATCGGCCGAAAAGGTCGAATCCGTCATATCCGTAACGGTCAGGCAGACGCCGTTGACGGCAATGCTGTCGCCAAGCTGCGTGCCTTCTAATACTTTGTGCGCCTGAATGGTCAGGCGGATGGAATCGGGGCGGCGGTCCATATGGGCAATCGTCCCCAATTCCTCAATGATGCCAGTGAACATAGGCACCCTCCCTGTTGGCATTATATGCCGTAATCAATATGTTATTTTCATGGAGCTCTACCGAATCGTAGGACAGCGGCATACATTCGTCAAGTTCGTCGACGCCGCAGCCGCCGACAGACGGCAATGCGCCGGTCCCGCCGATGACCTTGTCGCCTACGAAGGCGTAAATCTTATCGACCAGGCGGGCATCGAAGAAGCTGCCCTGGACGGTGCTGCCGCCTTCGACAAGGATGCTGGTCAGCCCTTCGTCGTGCAGGAGCTGCAAGGCGTCGGGCAGATAGATGGTCTTGCCATCCTGGAGCGGCGCCAGGATGATGCGGACGCCGGCGTTCTTCAAGGCTTTCATCTTCTCTACCGGGCATACCGACGTCGTGACGACGATGGTCTGCGTCGTCTTATCGGTGACGACAAGGGACGTCAGCGGCGTCCGCCCTTTCGTATCGAGGACGATGCGCACGGGCTGATGCGGAGCTTCCTGGCCGGGCCGGTCGATGCGGCTGGTCAGGAGGGGATTATCCGTCAGGACCGTATTGATACCGACCAGGATGCCGTCGTAGATAGAGCGCAGGTAGTGCCCGTAACTGCGGGCCCAGTCATTGGTGATCCACTGGGATTTCCCCGTCCGCGAAGCCGTGCGGCCATCGAGGCTTTGGGCCAATTTGATGGCGATGAACGGTTTCTGGACCATCATGTTCTTGATGAAGACTTCGTTGAGCTGGGCTGCTTCCTTCGACAGGAGGCCGACTTCGACGGGGATGCCCGCCTGCCGCAGGATTGCGGCCCCCTTGCCGGCGACTAAGGGGTTGGGGTCGAGCATGGCCATGACGACTTTGCCGACGCCCTTTTCAACGAGGGTCCGGGCGCAGGGCGGCGTCCGTCCGTAATGGGCGCACGGTTCGAGAGTCACATAGACCGTCGCTCCTTTGGCCCGTTCGCCGGCTTCACGCAAAGCCCATACTTCCGCATGGGGCGTGCCGGCCTTATGGTGATAGCCCGTGCCGACGATTTCACCGTCTTTGACGATGACACAGCCGACAGCCGGGTTAGGTGTCGTATAGCCCAGGGCGGTCTTTGCCAAGTCCAGGGCTTTTTTCATATACTCTGCCGGTTCCAATGTATTCCTTCCCTTCTTTTCAGATTGGCAAGTGAAACAAAAAAAGGCTATGGACGTAAGATTCCCATAGCCTTTTGAGCGCAACAAAAACACAATCTGTCGTCTTTTCCCATCCAGACTGTACTGTCGGTACCGAAATTGCATCGGTTCAACCCTTGCGGGTTAGCGGACTGTCACCGCCGGTCAGGAATTGAAAGCGCCGCTTTCTCACCTTGCCTCAAAGACTATCCTTATTCACTTGAACTACATGTATGATTTTAGCACATGCAAGGAAGAAATACAAGTCCTTATCGTAAGGACGCAATGGCTGCGGCCCGGTCTTCAGCTCCGAAGACGGCACTGCCGGCGACGAGGAAGGTCGCACCGGCGTCTTTGACGGCCTGGACGGTCTTGGCATTGACGCCGCCGTCGACTTCGATGACGGCCGCCGTATTGCCGGCCTGTTCCAGGAGGGCTTTCGCCTGGCGGATCTTATCGACGGCATAGGGGATGAATTTCTGGCCGCCGAAGCCGGGATTGACGCTCATGATGAGGATCATATCCAACTGCCCGGCCACGCAGGACAAGGAAGATACGGGGGTCGCCGGATTGAGGGCGACGCCGCCTTTCATGCCTGCTTCGCGGATCTGCTGCAGGACCCGGTCGAGGTGGACACAGGCTTCCTGATGGACCGTGACGTACTGGACGCCGGCAGCCGCCAGGCCGTCGATATAGGTTTCCGGATGTTCGACCATGAGATGGGCATCGAAAGGCAGTTTCGTGCAACTCCTCAGGGCTTTGATGACCGGTACGCCGAAGGTCAGGTTCGGTACGAAATGGCCGTCCATCAAGTCGAGATGGATGCAGTCGGCCCCCTTCCGTTCAACGTCCTGGATTTCTTCGGCCAGGCGGGAAAAATCAGCCGACAATATAGAGGGGCAAATGGTTACCATGACTATCGTTTCCTTTCTGCAATGGAAGTGAGTATCTTACAATATGTATCGTAGCGTTCGGCCTGGATATGGCCGTCGGCTACGGCTTGTTTGACCGTACATTCCGGTTCGGACAGGTGCAGGCACGATGAGAACTTGCAGCCGCCGCTGTAGGGCAGCATATCCGGGAACAAGCGCAGGACTTCCCGGGGGTCGAGGTGCTCGAAATCGAGGGCACTGAAGCCCGGCGTATCGACGACGTACGTGTCGCTGTCGAGGCGCATGATTTCCGAATGGCGCGTCGTATGGCGGCCGCGCTTGATCTTTTCGCTGACGGCGCCGACGGACAAGTCCTTCCGCCCCAGGAGCTGCGACAGCAGGCTGGACTTGCCGACGCCCGACGGGCCGGCAAAGGCCGTCATGCGGTGCGGCAGGAGAGCCCGCAGCGTATCCAGGCCTTCGCCGGTCTTGGCCGACACGAGATAGACGTCATAGCCGCAGCGTTCATAAAAGGCTTTATAGGCTTCGGCTGTGTCCCGGTCCAGGTCGCACTTATTGAAGCACAGCGTCGGATGGATGCCGCCGTATTCACAGGTCATGAGCATCTTGTCGACGAGGAAACGGTTCGGGTCCGGCGACTGGGCCGCCATGATGACCAGCAGCTGGTCTATATTGGCCACCGCCGGCCGGCGGATCTGGTTGCGCCGGGGCAGCAGGGCTTCGATGACGCCCTTATCCTGGCCCAGCTCGGTGATTTCCAGCTCGTCGCCGACGAGGATCTTGGCTTTCAGCAATTTGCCGCGGCGGCGACATTCGACGAGGTTCTCCCGGCCGACATCGACATAATAATACCCGTTATAGTTCTTGATGACGCGTCCTTTTGTCATGTTCCTCCCCTTAGATGTACTGATCCTGTACTAATGAATTGTTGATATAGACTTTGACTCTCGTCTTACCCGTGCCGCTGACGCTCTTAGAGATGTTATCGCCACCGGCCTGGCTGCGGTCATAGACGACGCGCGAACCGTTGTCGTCGGAGACGACAATCTGGACATGCTGGCTGGAAGCGCCGGACGGTACGCTGATATTGACAGTCCCGTAATGGGGCGTCCCGGCCGGTTCCTGGTTATTGGCACTGCCATCGGAGCCGCCGGAGCTGCTTGACTGCGGACTCTGGCTGCTCTGGGACGACGGATATTCGACGGACAAATTGACGACCTTGCCGTCTTCCGACGTCTGACCCGTAACGACGGCCTGAGAGCTGTCTTTCGACGAATCGAGGTTAGACACATTGCCGACGGAGTACCCTGCGCTTTCCAAGGCTTTCACGGCTGCGTCGAGGCTCATGCCGCTCGTATTGGGCGCTTCGTTCTTAGCCGCTTCGGCTTCTTTTTCCGCTTCGCTCTTACGGCAGACGACGAGATCGACTTTCGTCCCCTTTTCGACTTTCTTCGGCGATTCCGGATCTTGGTCTATGATGGTCCCATCCGCATACTGGGCGCTCTCTTTGTAGCGCACCTTGCCGACAGACAGACCGATTTCCTTCAGTTTCTTTTCGGCCTCATCGAGGGTCAGGCTCCGCAGGTCCGGTATGAGGACTTCTTCGCCTTTATTCCCTTTGCTGACCGTCAGGTAGATGGTCCGGTTGGCCTTGACGACAGCCCCTCCGGACGGAGTCTGGGAAACGACTTCGCCTACTGGCACTTCGTCGCTTTCCACTTCCTTGACGGAGACGTCGAGCTTCTTATCCTTGAGGATCTTCTTGGCGATTTCTACCTGCTTACCCGTCACATCCGGTACGGTAATGTCTTCAGTACTCCAAAAATTCCCGAAGGAAAAGAAGGCCCAGACAAAGGCGACGAGGAAGACGCCGAGCATACCGATGATGATGGTTTTCTGAGAATGATTGCTGATAGAATCCATGAACCGCGTAAAAGGGTTCTTCTTCTTTTCCGGAGGTTCGTCTTCGGGCAGGTCCTTTTCCTTGATAGGCTGCAGTTTCTGCGTACCGAAGTTATACGGGCCCTTGCTGATGATCGGCCGGGCGCCGTTGGTGTTAATGAAACCCTGGGACAGGCGCAGTTCCGACATCATCTCGCCGATGGACTGGAAACGGTCGTCCGGGTTCTTGGCCATGGCCTTGAGGATGACCTGTTCGACGAGCCGCGGGATGCGGCGGTTGTACTTGGTCGGCAAGGGGATGTCGTCCTGGACGTGCTTCAGGGCGATGCTGATGGCCGTATCGCCCTGGAAGGGAACGACACCGGTCATCATTTCATACATGACGACACCCAGGGAGTAGATATCCGTCCGTTCGTCGATGTGGCCGCCGCTGGCCTGTTCCGGTGAAAAATAATGGACAGAACCCAGGACCGTGCGGTCGCTGTTTTCGACGGAATTGACGGCCCGGGCGATACCGAAGTCGGCGACTTTGATGCGCCCTGTTTCGGTGACCAGAATATTATGGGGCTTGATATCGCAGTGGACGATGCCGTTGGCATGGGCATTTTCCAAAGCTTCGCCAATATCGAAGGCAATCTGTATCGACGTGTTGATTGGCAAGTGGCCGTGCTTTTCGATATACTCTTTCAACGTTTCGCCGCGCACGAATTCCATGACGATGTAATGGACATTTTCATCGTAGCCGACGTCGTATATATTGACAATATTGGGGTGTGACAATTTGGCAGCCGCCTGGGCTTCCTGCCGGAAGCGGACGACAAAATCGTGGTCATTGCCGTATTTTGAATGAAGTATCTTTACGGCGACGATCCGGTCCAGGAGGATATCCTGTGCTTTGTACACGCTGGCCATGCCGCCTGTGCCTACTTTTTCCAATATCTTGTATCTGTTATCTAAGATATGACCAATCATTTTTAGCTATTCCACCACTTTCATAGTCGTTCGCGATTATATGGTCGTTAAAATTGCGGTAACATTATCGTTGGCCCCGTTCTCATAAACGCGGGCAAAGAGATCATTGATGATTTCCCGTTCCGTCCGGCGATAATCGCCGATGGCATCGCAGAGTTCCTGTTTCCGGATGAACGACGTCAGGCCGTCAGAACAAATCAGGATACGGTCCTTTGGCTGTACTTCAAAGGCTCCGCTGTCGACGACGAGGTTTTCATCGACGCCGACGGCTCTGGTCAGCACATGGCGCTGGGGATGGTCAATGGCCTCTTCTTCCGTGATCTTGCCCTTATCGAGCAGGACCTGGACGATGGTATGGTCGGCAGAAATCTGCGTGAACTCCCCGTCGCGGTATAAGTAGATACGGCTGTCGCCGACGTGGCCCCAAAAAGCCATGTGCCGGGCCAGCGTCACTAAAGAAACAGTCGTCCCCATCCCTTTGAGCGAGGGGTCGATCAAGGTCTTGCTGAGGATACTGGAATTCGCATATTGAATGGCCTTCTCCAGTTGTACCGGTGCCGCATAACTGAAATTCTTGAAGTAATAGGCGATGGCTTCTACAGCCGTCTTGCTGGCGATTTCACCGCCTACATAGCCGCCCATACCGTCAGCTACGGCCAGTACGTTTTTCTCGTGGCTGATATAAAAGGAATCTTCATTCACTTTCCGAACCAAGCCGATTTTGGATTCACCGTATGTGCCCAAATTCTCACGTCCTCTCACGGTGTTTCGTTATAGGTACACTTTAATTCATATCATATTCGCCGTCACCTGTCAAATTTTTTCGCGTTTTATCCGCAATTGGCCACAGGCAGCCTGGATTTTGCTGCCCATTTCCCGCCGCAAGGTGACAGGGACGCCATGGCGCTGCAGATAGGTGACAAATTCATTCATCGTCTTTTCGTCAGGCCGGTAGAGGCCGACGTCATAATTATCATTGATGGGGATGGCGTTGACCAGGATGTTCTGGCCGCCCAGGAGGCGGGCCAGTTCCTTAGCGCAGGCATTAGTGCAGGTCAGGCCCTTGATGAGGATATATTCAAAGGTGACTTTTCGGCCTGTGACGTCGAAATAGTGACGTGCCGCTTGGAGGACGGCTTCCAGGGGATATTTTTCGGCAATGGGCATGATCCGCCGCCGCAAGGCGTCGTTCGGCGCGTGGAGGGACACGGCCAGGGTGATGGGCATGCCCTCTTTGGCCAGGTCATACATCTTGGGGACGATGCCCGACGTGGACAGGGTCATGTTGCGATAGCCCAGATAGAGCGTATCCTTGTCGTGGATGAGCTTCATGAAACGGATGACGTTGTCATAATTGAGGAGCGGTTCCCCCGTCCCCATGATGACGATGGAGTGCAGTTCCGGCGTGACGTATTTACGGAAAGCCAGGAGCTGTGCGACCATTTCACCGGCCGACAGGTTGCGGACAAAGCCGTTCTTGGCCGACGCGCAGAAGGCGCAGTTGACGGCACAGCCGACCTGGGACGACACGCAGATGGAATTGCCGTAATCGTGCATCATGAGCACCGTTTCGACGGTTTCGCCGTCCGCGAGCTGCAAGAGCAGCTTGACTGTCTGGCCATCGGGCGCGTCCAGGCGGGACACGATTTCCGGAAAGTGAATGGGCAGGACGTCTTTGAGAAGCTGCCGGTCTTTCTTGGGCAGCAGGACCATTTCATCCCAGGAAAAGATATTTTCTTTATAGACATAATGGAAAATCTGGTCGGCCCGGAATTTCTTCATTCCCTGGGCGACGAGGAACGTTTGCAGTTCCTTTTTCGTCATATCGAAGAGGTTATTCATGTCCACCCTCCTTTTTCATGCGGGCAATGAAGAAGCCGTCCAGATTGTCGCGCTGCGGCAGGAGCTGGATGAACGGGCCTTCATGACCAGGGACGGTCAGCCACTGCGTCGCATTTTCGACGTGAAATTCCGGATGGTTCTTCAAAAAGTCAGCCACAATGCGGCTGTTTTCCTCATCATTCATGGTACAAGTGCTGTAGACCAGGACGCCGCCCGGGCGGACGCATTGCGAGGCGCTGTCCAGGATGCGCCGCTGCAGGGCCGGCAGGGTCCGCAGATCGCTGGGATTCTTGCGCCAGCGCAAGTCGATTTTGTGGCGCAGGACGCCGAGGCCCGAACAAGGCGCATCGACCAGGACCCGGTCGGCTTTGCCGGCATATTTCTGGCCGATGGTGCAGCCGTTCTGGAGCAGGGTCCGCACATTCTTGAGACCCAGCTTCTGGGCATTGTATTCGATGAGCCGCAGCTTATGTTCGTGGATATCGCCGCCGTAGACGACGCACGACGGGCCGCCCAGGGTAGCCAGATGGGTCGTCTTGCCGCCGGGAGCAGCGCAGACGTCGAAGACGACTTCGTGCGGCTGGGGATCGACGATATGGGCGACCAGCTGAGACGGTTCATCCTGGATGATAGCCCGGCCATCGCGGAGGCAGGTCAGCTCGTGGATGCCCGGATTGCCATCGAGATAGATGCCATCCGGCGAAATGGCAGCCGGACGGGCCGGCTGGCCTTGCTTTTCCAGCTCAGCCAACAGGTCTTCGCGACTGGTGACGGCCGTATTGACGCGCAGGCACAGTGCCGGGATGGTATCGAAATACTGGCAGAGCCGTTCTGTATCGTCTGGGCCATATTCTTCCAGCCAGCGGCGGACAAGCCAGTCCTGCTGATGATACGTCAGGGCCAGATAGGCTGTCAGGTTTTTGTCCTTATCGGGAATGATGAATTGGTCCCGCCGGCGGATACTGTTGCGCAGCATGGCATTGACGAACTTGGCCATGCCTTTATTGCCGAATTTCGTCGCCATCTTGACAGCTTCGTTGCAGGCTGCCGATTCGGGGACTTTGGTCATGCCGAAAATCTGATACAAGCCCAGGCGGATAATGGCCAGGCAGACGGGATCGAGCTTTTTCAGCTTGCGCGTACTGATCTGGGAAATGATCCAGTCCAGGTAATTGAGGCAGCGCAAGGTCCCGTAAACGAGTTCTGTATAAAAACGCCGGTCCCTGTCGGCAAATTGATGCTTCTGTATCGCCTTAGAGACGACGATATTGCTATACCCTTCGTCCCGGCAGATAGTCAGCAGGCTCTGAAAGGCAATTTCACGTACGTTCATAGATTCCTCCCTATTTCAAAAAGCACGGGTGAACAACACAAAAGCAGGGCAACCGTCTTCTTTGCGGCAGTTGTCCCGCTTCTCTGCATGGAGTCTTGTTTATAGCCGTTCCCCAGCCGTCAAGGTCACACCCTGGAGATATTGGGCAGCAGCCATCCGCTTCCGGCTTTCCGGCTGGACTTCGCGGATGCGCAGGGCGCCGCTTCCGGTCTGGATGGTGAACTGCTTCTTGGTCACATCCAAGATGGTTCCCGGTTCGGCCCCGGTACCTTCGACGACATCAGCCGACCAGATTTTCAGGCGCTTGCCATCGTGACAGATCGTATATGCGCCGGGATGAGGATCCAGCGTCCGGATGAGCCGTTCCAGTACGACAGCATCCTGGGTCCAGTCGATCTGGGCTTCTTCCTTGGTAATTTTTGCCGTATACGTCGCCTGGCTCTCATCCTGGGCGACAGCCCGGCTTTCATAGCCCTCCAGGTCCGTCAGGACGTCGAGCAGGGTCTGGGCCCCGAGGAGGGACAATTTATCGAACAAAGTGCCCGTCGTTTCCTTGGCATCCAGGGGAATGGCCGCTTTTTTCAGCATCTTCCCCGTATCCATGCCTTCATCGAGGAGCATGATGGTCACGCCGCTTTCAGCTTCGCCGTCCTTGACAGCGTACTGGATAGGAGCCGCGCCGCGGTATTTCGGCAGCAGCGAGCCGTGGACGTTGAGGCAGCCGTATTTGGGGATGTCGAGGACGGCTTTCGGCAAAATCTTGCCGTAGGCGATGACGATGATGACATCCGGTGCCAGGCTGCGCAGCTGTTCGATGACGTCGTCACGGCGCATGGAATCGGGCTGGAAAACGGGGATTCCCAGTTCCAGGGCCTTTTCTTTCACCGGCGAGAAAGTCACCTTTTTGCCCCGTCCCCGCTGCTTGTCGGGCTGGCTGTAGACGGCGGCGATATCATAACCGGCCTGGGCCAGGCTTTCCAGGGACGGGACGGAAAAATCCGGCGTCCCCATGAATACAATGCGTAACTTATCCATTAGTCCCCTACTTTCCGTAAATCCGCTGCTTTTTCGATGAACAGATGACCATAGAGATGGTCGATTTCATGCTGGAAAATGCGGGCCAGGAAGCCTTCCGGTTCATAAATGACCGTCTTGCCATGGCGCGTCAGGGAACGGACCTTGATTTTCGAAGCCCGTTCTACCTTGCCGTAATATCCGGGGATGCTCAGGCAGCCTTCGGTGTCGACGTTGGTTTCGTCCGACTTTTCCAGGATTTCCGGATTGATGAGCTCGATGAGACCATGGCCGTCGTCAAGGACGATGAGCTGCAGCGATTCATTGACCTGCGGTGCGGCTAAGCCGACGCCTTCAGCAGCATACATCGTTTCTGCCATGTCGTCGAGCAATTTCTTTATATGTTTATTCACTTTTGTAACGGGTTTCGCCGTCGCTTTCAAGACGGGGTCACCGGCTTTAATAATATTGAGTACTGCCATATAACTTTCACCTCATTGTAATAGTAAAAATGCTTATTCTGTTTTATTATACATTATAATCACCAGAAATGCTATATATTAATCAAAAACGCTCAAAATAGCCATTTCTAAATGATTGTATTTTTTATTATGTCCATATTGTACCATGTTGTATCACATTGTAACATTTATTTTTGACGATTTTTTGACGAGCCGTGAATGAAAAACAGCCTGCCGTCCGTGATGGATAGCAGGCTGTTCCTTTATTTGTCGAACTTTAAAACGACTTTCTTGGCAAGGTCATTTATCTTAGTGCGCCGCTGGTCGATTTCTCGACGTTTCTGGTCCGGGTCCTTTTTCGGATCGTTCCGGATAGCTTTGATTTCTTTGTTGAGCTTCGACACCGATTTCACGGCGGTATCAACTTGCTTCAATTCCTTCGGCTTGTTCGAAGAAGACTTCTTGCCCTTGCGCTGTTTGCCAGCGTCGGAGCGTTCGTAGTCGTCGTTCATGTCTTTCTGGATTTCATACATACGGTTAATGTATTCACTGTTCTGCCCGTTCTGACGGATAAACGAGCCAATAACCGGCATTTCATACCAATACTTAGAAGGTTCCGACGGACGGCTGTTCCCGCGTACATAACTAATCGGGTTATTGAGCATATTGGCTACGAACCGTCCGGCACTGCCGAACCATCCGCTAATCCAGTTGTCGATAGCAATCGGCGACAACTTGATATTTTTTGCAAGCCATGTATCCCCTAACGACTTAGCTAATTCACTTGTATAGCTGGTGAACTGCATTTCAGACGGGGCTTTTTGCAAGCTGGCTGGGACGAGGTTCCGGCCCGTCCAGAACGAATAGTTGGTCATCCATTCAATGAGCGGGCGGACGACGGCCGGATACAGGCTAGGCGTCATCGCTTCGGAGTACTGGCGCGCCCATTCTTTCATCCCGTGCGGGTCCGTGCCGGTCATCTGGTTCAAGACGGCTTCGATACCGGAGCCGAAAAGGATGCCGACTTCCTGCGGTTTCGGGATGAGAAGATGCGTACCGCCCGGCAGTGGAATAGCCCAGTTGGTATACTTCGTGTTTTCGTCAAGTTCCTTATACCAATCGTCATCATGATTGATAGCCCATAACCCCAGCGACGGCAGGATAATCCAAATAACGGTGCTCAGAATGGCCCGCATGGGGTTATCTTTGAATGTTCTAATAAATTTATCCGTGCCTTGAATCGTAGCATTGAAGAATGGCACGTATTTATTGACTAACTGGCCCTTCTTGCCATGGCGTGAGAAGTCGAGCGTGATTTCACGAGCCAACTGCCCCGCCTGGTCAATGGACAAGCCTTGGTTCCGCGCGCGTCTGAATTCACCGGCACGGGTACTGTCTTCGACGAGGTTGCCGAACTTTTCGTACTTGTGCCATGCATAGCTGATGAGCTGACGGACCTGTTTCACGACAACCGGGTACGAGTCGTACTTATGGCCCAGTAGTTCCTTGGTGAGGTCGCGACTGCTATCCGCGTCCGCCCGCAGGTACGTCGACATGCTGGCCCCGCTGGCGTGGTATTCGGCGGAGAATTCCTTATCAAAGTGCAGTTTCCAGGCACCGCGTACATTATCGACGAACGGCAGATAGAACCCGGTCTTGGAGTTTACCGTAGCCGACATGGTATCACGCAAGAGGTTACGGACAATGAAAGACGGGCTGATAGTGGCCCCGGTCCGCAAAGTCTGTGCGATACTGCTTGCCATCTTAATCGTGAACCGGTTCGTTTGCGCGTCGTTATTCGTGAGTGCGTCGTAGATTTCCGGCGTCGTGCGGTATACGACTTGTTCCCCGTTCTGCCATACCGTGAAGGCAAAGGCCGTCGGGTCGGCGTGTTTCAATGTCGGGTCGCGGACGACGACGTCACCCAGCCCGGAGAAGTCCTGGCCCAGCTTGACGAATGTCTTTGCGACGTCGTTCCGTTCGCATTTGCTAATCATAGATACCGCCATCTGCGACAACGAGGTTATCGGGTCGAGGATAGGCCGTTTGCCGCCGCCTTCGATACGTTTGATACCGTTACTGACGTTGGCATAGCCGCCGCCTTTATTGAATACGCCGATAGTACCTATCATCTCATCCATATCCGTGATACCGTCCGACATGTCGCGATACATCGGGCAATAATGCTTATATTTGCGGAGTTTCCCGGCGAGGTCCTTAGAGATAAGGCCCTGCTGTTGGAGAATGTTGACGATATTCGTATTGATATCCCAGTACATCTGCGCTATCTTCTTGATGCTTTCGGGCGTGTTCTGGATGATTTCGCGCGTCCCTTCTTCATCAAAACCGGCGGAACGGGCGTATGCGTCGTGGTAGTGCTTTTCAAGCTCTTCGGTACGCATAGCAATCAGATAGTTTCCCAGTGCATCGTAGGCGTTCTCAGCGCCTGTTTTCGATACATCTTCTTTAGATACCTTATTAAGGGCGTCCATGATATCTTTCATGGTAACATTCTTCGTAATGGCGTGCCCGTAAACCGTATTCAATACCTTATATGTATCTTCGGTGCTTTTGCCGCCCGTAAGGAACAACAATGCACGGCTGGAGGCCACGTTAAGAGCCATTTGTGCCTGTTTGTGGACGTCATAGTCATAGGCCAGCTTACGGCCCAGTTCAGCTTCTGCCCTGGCAACGATTTTAGCAAAGATATGCTTGTCATCTACCCAATTCGTATAGAACTTATCAAAGTGCATGTGCAACCATTCTTTAGGATGCTTACGGAGCGGCACCTTTTCCCTTTCACGGGCGATACTGCCAGCGGCCCGCTCGGCAGCTGTCTGGCCTTGGTAGGTTTCGTTCAGCTGAATAACACGGTCAAGCTTTTCTTTAAGGTCCGGGTGTTCTTCCAGTCCTTCATCGAAAATCTTGGCGTAAGCTGGATAGGTTTCACGGGCCAGTTCCGGGTTGCGGATCATCATCGCCCCAAAGTCCATGACGGCGTTTTGCCGTGCCTGTGACGGGGTAAGACGTTCACTTACGCCGTTCATCTTATTTTCGGCGGCGTTCTTATCCTGCCGGTCCAGGACCTTATTCGTCAATTCCAGATTGCCTTTCAGATTCATGACGTTGTCGAGATGCAGGGCAAGGATGCGCCCATAGTTGCTCAGGTTGAAATACCCCATACGGTTGAAGCCTGCATGGGCGTGACGGTCATATAAGTCGGTGGCCTGCGGACGGACGGCCTGCTTCTGGTCCGGGTCGAATTTGCTGGACTCTCTTAGCTCCTTCCGTTCTTTATCGGTAAGGCGGCTTCCTTCATAGATATGGACAATATCGTTGATAGCGTCGATAATGTCTTGCGGTTTGACCGGCGCTTCTTCCTGGTCATCCTGGCGGATAGCATAGCGCCGTTCGTTGTTATCGCGGGCGCCTCGTTCCCACACCTCGCCCGACTCAATCTGCCGGAAAACGTCATTTACGGTTTCTGCTCCGGTGAAGATTTTCTTCATCTTCGCGGCAAAGTCATTGATTTTCTGGAACAGCTTACCCCATGCCGTGCCGCGTCCGTGCTTACGGGCTTCTACCCATTCCGCGTACTTGTCGGCGCGCTTTTCGGCGTCAGGGATAGCCTTCTTGATAGCGGCCTTTTCACGGTCCGTCAAGACGGCGCCTTCCGCAAGGTGGTAGGCTTCATGGAATCCCGTGTTTTCACGACTACCCTGCGAGAGGGCCATATAAGCGTCCTTACCATGGAGCTGTGCGTAGCCTTCGACAATCACGTTGCCGTTATCATCGATATGGTGGTCTTTCTTCGCCTGCGCCAGTTCTTTGTCTGTCAAAAGGATTTCATTCTTCAAGTCAACGACGATATGGGACCCGTTCGGCATGGTGAAGGTCATGCGGTCGCCGTCTTCTAAGACGTTCGAGGCAGTCTTAAAGGCTTCCTTCATTTCGGCCTTGACGGCTTCCTTCGTCCGTGTGATAGTCTCGCCAGCGTCCCGGACGGAGTACTGCGTTTCGTCATTGGACTTGGTTTCCTGTGTATCTTCCGGCTTGGTTTCTTTCGTCGCGTTGCCACCTTCGAGCAACTGGTTTTCAATCGCCTTGTCGATTGCGGCTAATTCGCTAGTGACCTTTGCAAGCTTTTCCGTATACGGGTTTTTCTGCTCTACTATCTTCTTGTCATCACTGAGACGCGCTTTCAGCTTATCTACATGTTCTTTTTCGTCGGTCAGAACACGAGGGAGCGCCCTCAACGTGTTTTCCATACCTGCGACGGAGCCAGTCAGTACGTCGTAAGAGAAATTGCCGACGAGCTGATATTTAGCAACGCCGCTAACAGGAATCCAGCCGTTTATCCTTAAACCACCAATTTCACCAATTGTCGTTGGCGTGTTCTTGAATTTCTTCGCGGCCTTTTCCAGTGCTGCCATTGCGTCCTTACGTTTGGTGTAGGTATGCCCCATTATCTTCATGACAAAGTTATCGCCGGACGTATCTTTCAGCGCTTTGATATCGCTTTCGATAAGCTCAACTCTATGCTCTGCTGCTTCGATTTTCTTTGGCAGGCTTTCCATGTCATACTCTGCATCACGCACCTGGTATGCAAACTGTCTCGACGCATTGGTAAGCTTGGTCAATTCGCCTTTCATCGTCAAACGTTTCTTAATGAGCGGATTACCTGTTGCCGCATTTTCTACGTCGGCGTAGGAAAGTGTGACCATATCGGCATCTTCTACGACGCGAACGCCCGTGTTCTTACTCATTGCCTGCGCGATGATGGACGCTTTGTTTTTGAGCTTTTCCCACATATTGGCGTCAAAACTGTCTTTAATGACGTAGTTGAAAATCTCTACTTCGTCGTTCAAGTTGCCTTGACGGAGAATACGGCCGTGACGCTGTTCGAGGTCGCGCGGACGCCATGGAGCGTCGAGATCATGTAAGGCTACAAGGTGGTGCTGGCAGTTCGTGCCTGCCCCCATCTTACTGGTCGAGCCAATGAGGATACGGATTTCGCCGTTGTCTACTTTCTCGAAAAGTTCTCTCTGCTGGTCTTTGTTTTTGGCGCTTTGGACAAATGCGATTTGGTCGGACGGGATACCGCGTTCCCTTAACGCCTGCATCAGACGGGCGTATACTTCACCGTTTTCCTTTTCGGCATCGTCGGCGGCATCGTCCTCTGTATCGTTGTTTTTGGCCTTTTCGTTTTCGGCTTTCGGGATACCGTAATCGCAGAATACGAGCTGAGCGCCCTTGACGTCGGTCGTCTTATTGAACACATCGGCGATATTGTCGGCACATGCGTTTATTTTGGCGTCGGTCATGGTCATGTGACGCAAGTCGTTCGTGAGCGACAACATGTTGTCCACGCCTTTCTTCATCTTGAACGCATTGGCCTTAATATTCGCGATACGTTTCGGTACTTCCGTCTTGATGTAATTTACAATGGCCGGGTCGGCATCCAGTGCAATGGTCGTTGGCTTGCCGTTCTTGAGTTTCGGGATATTAAGATGTAATTCGTCCTGCGTCTTGATATCGGCAAAACTACGGAACATGGTAGTCAGTTCGGCCATGTTGATGAAATTCTTGACTCTATTGACTTTACGGAATCCGTCGCCGCTTGGCTTTCTTTCAATGCCCGTGCCGATTTCGGCGAACGTACGAATCCAACTGTCAAACAGGTTTACGCCGTGTTCTTTGAGCATTTTCGGCACTAAGTACCGACTCATGGTGTAGAGTTCTGCAATGGTATTTGAGATAGGCGTCCCGGTTGCGAATACGACGCCGCGCCCGTTGCGTGTTTCTGTGAGCCACTGTGTTTTGAGGAACATATCCTGTGAACGGTTAGCGTCGGAATTAGTGAGGCCGGATACGCCGCCGATAGACGTTTCATAGTGCAGATTCTTGAACAGGTCGGCTTCATCGACAAAGATTTGGTCAATACCCAGTTCTTCGAACGGAATTCCAATATCCTTCATATCATCGTCCAGTGCTTCGTTCAGCTTTTCTTTCAGCGTTTCCTTACGGGCTTCGAGATTACTTTTATCTCGCTTACTCATATTTCCGTCTTTGGCTTCTTTAACAGTCTGCTCAAGAATGTCGAGCTGTTGTTGGATGTATTTTGCTTTGGTTTCCGGCGATACCGGCAGGCGTTCAAACATAGTGTGGGACATGATAATGCCGTCCCAGTCTTCCGTCTGAATCCTTGCCAGTGCGCGGTTTCTGGCCGCTCTGCTTTCATCCAGTTTCTTCTGTTCTTCCTTCGTCAGTTCATCACGCCGCAACTTGCGCTTCTTCTTACGTCCGTCTTCTGTCTTTTCTTCGACGGTCATTTTCTTTACGGCAGGCAGGTCATCGCCACTCTTAATGACTAGTAATTTAGCTTCGGGGCACAACTGTCTGAATTCGTCTGCAAACTGCTTGACGACGTTATTAGGTACACAATAAAGTGGCTTATTGGCAATGCCCAAACGGCGCATTTCCATACCTGCGGCCTGCATTTCCCATGTTTTGCCAGCGCCGACACAATGGGCAACTAGAGTGTTCCCACTAGTGAGCATCCGCCATACGGCGTCTTTTTGATGTGGGCGCAATGTGATTTCCGGGTTAATCCACGGGAAAGTCAAATGCGAACCGTCATATTCACGAAGAACCGTATTGTTGAAGTTGTCGTTATAGTACCTGGCCAGGCGTTTCGCACGATCCTTGTCACTCCATAACCAACGTCTAAAGTCTTCACGCAGGCGGTCGGCCGTTGCGTTTGCCGCGTCCGTTGCTTCACGGTCGACGACGTTATCTTTTTTGGCCCCTTTGTAAATGGTGATAGCCTTATTGTTCAGTACTGCTTCCAGTAGTTTGGAGAATTCAATACCGTTTGCCCTGTATTGTGCGCTGGAATCCCATCCCGATACAGTCCACTTCGCAAGCGTGGGATAGTATTCAACGTCGAGGCCCCTGTTGGTAATGGAATCGACAAACGCCTGGACGTCGCTAGGCGGTACCCACGGCGAACCGAGGTTGACCATGATTTCTTCCGGCACGAGGTCTTTAGGAATGACTTTTTTTAGCTCATCGACGTTCCGCTGGTACGTGGAATCCTTTACCGCTGCTGTCACGGCCTGCGAATACTTTTCACGCACATTACCGGATAAGTATTCGTCACGCGCTACGTAGTCTTCCGTTACGGGGTCTTTGAATATCTTGCTTCCCAGTGCTTTAGCAATGACTTCCGGCTTTTCGCCGCCGAGCAACTGGCTCATATAGTCCATATCGACATAGCCCTTGTTCTGTAACGAGGCAATAAGCGCGTCGTCCGGCTTATCGGCTTTTGTGATTTGGACTTTCGGGTTCATGGTACGCATGGTGAATACGTCTGCTTTGTCGGCGTGAGACAGCACTTTCTTGTTCCCTTTTTTGGCGAATTGCAGGTTCCGTTCCAGTGCAAGCACCATGCCTGCGTCCGGGTCTTGAATGAACGCGCGTGTTACTAACGGGTCGTTCAGATAGCCGTTTTTCTTGACAAATGCGTCGTAGTCCTTGTTCAGCTTTTTGCGCAGAATGGCCAACTGCTTATCCGTCGCCTTTACGTCGCGTTGTGCCGTATAAAGGGCGTTAAGGTCTTTCTTGATAGCGATATAACCTTTGATACGCTGCGCTACCTTCCCTGCCTTGGCAATATCCAGTTTTACATCCTTGTCATACTGGTACTGGTAGATTTCGCCGTTTTCGATGTGGTATTCGCCGTCACGGTATGTCTTTTCTTTCACGGCCTTTTTGTTGACGATTTGCGGATTGAATCGCGGTTCGTTGCTACGGTTGATAGGTTGATAGACGTCTTTGGGCAAACGGTTAAAGCCTTTTTCAAGCAATTCAGCTACGTCAGTATCGGCTTTTTTCGTTACCTTCATGACGGTATTACCAAACTGATCCCGGCCTGTGCCATAATCGCCTAAGATATTATCTTCGTGCTTTTTGAAATACTCGTTGACGGCGTACTGGTTGTACATGTTCAGTCCGCCACTTTCGATTTCAACAAAACTGTTGGCGTACTTCGACGGCTGTTTGTCCTTGTCACGCTTACGGAAGACAACGACGTCGGTCGCAACGTCCGTGCCTGCATCCGTGAACGTGCCGGACGGCAGTTTAAACGCGCCAATAAGGTCTGCTTCACCTGCGAGATAGTGACGCATCCGGGCCGCGTCGGTACGTCCCGTCAGTGAGCCTTGCGATGTGATGAATACCATAAGGCCACCGGGTCGAACCTTATCAATGCCATTTGCAAAGAAGAAATTGTGTATCTGATAGCCCTGTACCTTGACCTGGCTAAACGGGATATTGGAGATAACTAAGTCGAAGTAGTTGTCACCTACTACGGCACGCTGGAACGGTGCATTTTCGACGGCCGCACTAGGATAAAGCATCTTAGCGAAACGGGCGGTCAAGTTGTCCATTTCCACGCCGTACAGTTGGGAATCTTTGCGCATACTCTGCGGCATGTTGCCGAAGAAGTTACCAGTCCCCATAGACGGGTCGAGTACGCGCCCATGTGTAAAGCCGAGATGTTTGACGCCTTTCCATATTGCCTTGACAATCGGTGCCGGAGTATAGAAGGCATCGAGACTGCTTGCTTGTGCGGCCTTGTATTCTTCATCCGTCAACAGTTCGCGCAATTCTTTGTTTTCCGGCGTACCTTCTTTAAAGGCATCCTTCAAGCCGCCCCATCCGTTGTATTCGCCCAATACTTTTTGTTCGGTCGGCGTCGGCATCCTGTCTTCTGCTTCGAGTTGTTTCAGCAGCTTAATAGCTTTGACATTCTGCTTATATCTGCTCTTTTCGTCCTTGGGCTGCGATTTGTTACCAATGGTGTAATCGTGGCCCGGCGTTTCTTCTGCGGACGGTTTGGCCTGTGCAGGCGTTAACGGAATAGACTGTTTATTTCCTCGTTCACCAGTTCCCGCGCTGTCATCCTTGCCCACGCCAGTTCTTGCTGGTACTGTTCCGGCGGCGTGTCCTTCGGAATCCGACTGATTTCCACTTGTTCGTATTCCTTCTGCTTCTTGTCCATCGTGTCCAGGAATCGTTCCAGCTTTTCCACTGTCGTTTCCTTCGCTTGTTTCGGCTTCCACGCTTTCAAGTCTTCCATTAGCATCATTGCTCTTTCCCTGTTCTTGCCCATCGTTACCGACTCCTTCCTTAGCTTCTTTCATATGCGTTCTTGCATCTCTAATAATGCTGTCGGCATATTTATCAAGCATTTCATTTTTGTATGCATCCGTAACGATACGACCCGAAGAATAAAGGCCTTTCGCTACATTGAGCCTACCGCGAAGTCCGGCAATTTCATTCTTTGTGAGTTCCTTGCCTTGCACTTCTTCGGCGATTTCCTGCATTTTATCATATGCTTTCTTGAAGTCTTCTTCTTCATTATCTACCTTTGGCGCCGTTTCGGCAATATGCTTTTCGGGTGCTTCTTTCAGCTTCCAGCCATTCGGCTGGAAGCCCTTTTGCAATATTTCTCTACGAGTTTTGTCGATACGTTCAAGTTGTTTCCTTTCGTCCGCTATCCAATTCAATATTTCACGGAGGTATTTGCTATTCGCAAGCCATTTGTCAGCATTAACTTCTTCTGCTATTTTGTCATATGCTTCTTCCAGTTCTGAGAGTGTTAATTCTCCGTGGTTGTATTTGTCTTCTACGTCGTCAATGCGCTTATAATACTCATTTTTTGTGTAGATAGCGCCATCGTTCTTTTTGCCAGATTCCTTAGCGCTATCATCAGGAATCGTAGTGACGACGACATGATCCTTGAGGAATTTTTCGGGCGTTTCCTTCTGCGCTTTCTTTTCCGCACGCTTCCTAGACGCTTCGACGCTCATCTTGTTAGCAACGGCCATTGCGTCATTGACCATACTATTTACCTTCGTCCGTTCTTCACTGGTCAACTGTTGGTCAGTCTTGACGAGCGACATGTCATCAAACGTTCCGTAAGTAGCATGGGCGGCATCCATCAAGACTTGTTTCAGTTTGTCCTGTGCCTGTTTCGGCGTGAGTTCCTTCGTCTGTAACTTATGGGAAAGGTCGTCAATGACTTTTCTGAACGGTTCGATGTGGGAAGTCTGTACTTTCGGTGCTTCCTGTTCCTGCTGTTCGGCCTGCTTGCGCAGATAGCGATAGTATTCAACGGCCACTTTCGGGACTTTCGTACCGTCGATGTAGGTCTTACCATTGCGTACTTCAATATCATGCTTGCCGTTGCTACGGGCCATTACTTCCATGGTATGTTTCAGCGTGATGATTCCTTCTGCATTACCGAATGGATTGTGCTTGATATTGAGCGACGAACGAATCATCTTCTGAACGACTTCTTTTTTACCGTCGAGGAATCCGTGATAATCGTCTTCGCCGCTAGTGGCTTCTTTCTTCGTTTCCGTTGTCGGCTTTTTGGCGGTTTCTTTTACGGTCGATTCTATAATTGCACGCAACTCTTTATGAGCATCGTCATAGACAGCCGTGATTTCACGCTGTAACCGACGCTTTATGAATACATCACGAATCTTATAGTCATTGATTGCCAAATCGCGGTTATCCGTTATGATTTTTTCCCCGGCAGTCGCCTTGGAAGGATTGTCTTTAGCGTCAGTAATAACTGCATCAGCAAGCCGTTTATAGGCATCTACAACCTGTCTGGGTGTCGATTTCTTGCTATTCAGTAAATCGTGGAATTTACTTACTTCTTCTTGTACGTCACTTTGGGAACCTTCTTCGGCATGGGCACTTTCCGTGTCTTTACTTTCAGCTTGTTGAGGTTTGGTGTTGACATTGTTACCTTTGTTTTCTTCATGCTTGACTTCCCCTTTCTTTTCTTCCACCTTTTCCTTTTGGGGCGTTTCTTTCGGCGTCTCCGTGTTGTTTGTCGTCGGCTTTTCTTTCGGCGCTTCTACGGCCTTTGTAGGCGCTTTTTCGGCAAACTGTTCTTTCAGCGTCTTCCCTGTCGCCTGTTCATAAAGATTTGTGAGGCCCTTCGTGAGGTCGTCGTAAACTTCCTGTATTTCCGGGCTTTCTTTATGTTTCGTGCGCCATTCTTCGACGCTTGCATTACCGCCGATCTTCATACGGAGCCGTTCAACGTGGGCGCCGTATGTATTCTTGGCGATATTGCGGATAATGCCGCGTGCCTCTTCTTCCGTCTTGGCTTTGGCAATGGCCTTTTGAATTTTGGCTACATCGAATTGCATATCACTGTCGTACATGCTCATATCGGCTTCACGGATATTGATTTTTCCCTTGTCATTGAGTTCGCCACTCCAATGATATCCACGCATACCCCATTCGTATTGAGCCTTGGGAGCCTTTTTAGGCGCCGTTTGTGTCGGCGTGGGTGTATTTACCTGCGCAGCAGGTTTTGGAGCCTGTACGGCCTGTTGGGAAGGATTAGCAGGCGACGGCGTTGTTACGGTTGCGTTCGAGGTCGTGGAGTTGGCTTTTGCCTGTTCCTGTGCCTGCTGCAATTGGTCTGCAAGCTGTGCCTGCTGTTCATCCGTGCCATGTCTGAATGTTTCCATATAGCCCTTGAATTTCGGGTCGTTTCTGTCGTAATCAGCGAGGATGTTACCCAAACGAGCGTGAGGACTCTTCATGAAACGTGCGGCAGGCCCGACGTCACTAGTACCATCGACAATGGGAAGGTCTTCCTTCTTCCGTGTCTTAATTTTCGGCGCCGTGGTCTTCTGCATGGCTTTCTTTACGGCCGCGTCGATTTCGTCCTTATAGTTGGTCTTGATGTAGTCGCGGTTTTCGGGCGTATCAATGAATTTGTCGTTGCCGTTGCCATCCTTTGTGAACATACCATCGAGGGCATTGATTTCATCAATGTTGTTCGAGGTATCACGGATAGTCTGGGCAACGTCCGGAATGACGGCGTCCTGCGTGCTCTGCTGGGATTCTTCGGCCTGCTTCTGGGCGTTCTCTGCGTCTTCTTGGGCTTCCTGTGCCGTCTTTTCGGCGGAGTCGTCGTTCATGATTTCATTCATGGCCTGGTCGCTCTGGGCTTGAATCCTATCCATGTCGCTCTTAACTTCCTGCGCAGCTTGGTCCAGTTCACTGTCGAATTGCCCGTCATCACTGGTAATCTTCCCGGTAACTGCGCCCGATGTGCCGCCGGGTACGGGGCCGCCGTGGTCGGTGAAGTGTACATTACCGCCATCCGTCGTTGCTACGGGGTGTGAAAATTCATCAAGCCCTTTAAGGCCGTACTTTTCCCCTTGCTGTACAAGCCAGTCACGGGCGTCCGGATTCTGTTCCAGGAAGTCGTCAGAAAAGTCAAAGGCATGGCCTTCGTCGTGATAAGAAGAACCATCGCCGTTGCGTTTCAAGGATGTGACCAACAGGCGGTGCCCGTACTTCTGATAGAAGTCACGAGCGAGCAAGTTCATCTTTGCCATGGTGTTCGGATCCATGCCGTCAACCTGTGGGTTCATTTGGTCGCTTAAATCATAGTACTGTTGGTCGGGCGCACTTACGTTGCCACTGTCGCTTGCTACGCCGCTGAGGTCGCCCAAACTGTTATACGTGGCTTGTACCTTAGAATCGTAGTCCGGGTCGCCGCCACCATTGTAATTGTGCATCCCTTGGAATACATCGCCGTTTGCTTCGTCCGTTTTCTTTCTAAGAATGAGTGCGGCTGCATAAATGTTTTCGGTCGGGTCGGTTTCCCAATCGGGATAAATCTTATCGACGCCATAAGCCTCTGCGGTTGCTGGTTCGATTTGGAACCAGTTGTTACCTTCGACGCTCTTACCAATGGCATTAATGTCATCGCCACCACTTTCACGGGCGCCAACGGAGATAAGCGCTTTCGGGTCGTCGCCGTACTGTTGAGCGGCCGCAATGATTGTATCAATCGTATTGTTGCCAGTCTTAGCCGGGACGGCCTGCGCCGCTCTGTTCTTCGCTTCCATTTCGGCGGTTGCCTTTTCGGCCGCGACGACGTTATCATAAGCCTTTTGTACTTCTTCCGGCGAATTGCTACGCAGTGCGCCGACGAGCCAGTTGTAATTATCTTCCCCGCCGATTTGCTCAACCGTATTGTTATTGAGGAAGTTTTCGATTTCCTGCTTCTGGTCGTAGGTTTCATAATCCTTATAAGCTTCCGTGGCGGCGTCATCCGTGCTTTCCTGGGAGCCTTCCTGCGATTGCTGGAACGATTCAAGCGACGACGCGGCCTGTTTGATGAGGTCGGGGTTTTCGCTATTGGCCAATTCGATATAGGCATTATACGCGGCGTTGCTCATGCCTGCCGGTTTGCCGTGGCTGAGTGTGTCCTTGATACTCTGTGCCTGTTCCTGGGATTCTGCACTAAGCGGGGCTTGTCTGGCTTCGGGATGGAATCCGGCCGCCACGTTGCCAGGGACGCCCATCAAGGCGCCACCGACAAAACCGCCGCGGGCCGCTTCCCAGTCCTCGTTGGTCCAGGTGAAGGGGTTATACCATCCACCATCGCGATTGCCCTCTACGTCGTTTTCCAGGGCGTTCTGTGCGCCTTCCTGGTAGCCTTCTGTAAGGCCGCTGGCCCCTGCCAGCATGCCGGTACGGGCCGCACCTTTTGCGATACTTTTTGCCACGCCTTCTCCGGCGCTCCGGCCTAACAGGCTGGTGGCAATCCCCTTACCACCTTTCATGACGCCTAATTCAAGAGGTACTGTGAAGGTATCGAGGGCCATGTTCTTGAAGAACATGGGGATAGCCCGGCGCCGTGCTTCATCCTCGCTCATGCCGTTCTGCATCATGTCGTTGACGACGGTCCCGTATTCAGCCAGGGAGTCCGCCAGGGACGAGATAGGCGAACGGACGGTATCAGCAATGAGGGCCTGCCCGGCTTTCGACATAGCAAGGCGTCCTAACCCGGCACGGGACAAGGCAGACGTCAAGGCACGCGTACCACCTGCAACAGCGGCGCCCGGCATGAGGGCCGACAATGCCATGATAGGCACGGTCGAGCCGATACCGGAACCAACATCGGTAGCAAACTTATTCGGGTTTAAGAAATAGCTGTCGCCGTATTCGTTGTTCCACTGGTCGCGATAATCCTGCATCCCTTCTTCGGCACGCTGTACATTCGTCAAGATGCCATTGCCACCGCCGACGGCGTTCTGGATGCCGCCGACGACGTTAGCCAGGCCTTCGTCTGCCGCAACGACTCCGCCGTACAGACGCGGCCAGTTAGCCGCCATGTAGTCGGCAGAATCCTTCATGCGTTCATCACGGACGCTTTCGTCTTCGAGTTCCCCGAACTGCCCACTGGCAACAGGTGTACCCGGGATATCCGAGTACACGCTGTCGTCGAGGGGGCGAGGGGTATAATTAGGTGCAATGACAGTACCCATGCCCTGGAATGGGTGTTCGAGGAAATTCTTAGCAGTGCTTAGTATGCCAGATAACGAAAAGCCAGAATCGTCAGACGAGCCGGAAGAGCCGTCATCCTCATACCCGGGAGCGGCGCCTTCTGAAACATTGGCCGCCGGGGTATTATTCATTAAGTAATCGCTTAATTTAGACATTTACTCATTCCTTTCTATGCAAGCATCAATATCCGTCAAAGTTTCTGTTAGGCAGTAATTGTTCAAGCAAATATTTCGGGACATACTGGAAGGCGTGTTCGTAAATATAGTCCCCGGAAGCGCCTTCTTTTTCCAGCATCAATCCCTGGGCAACATAAGCCATAGCGTTTAACATGGTTTTCGTATCATCGTCATATTTGCCAGCGTTGTTATTTACCCATTCAGTCAGCTTATCGACTGCATCGTGGTCCAGCGTGCCATCGTCATTCTGCTTGATAGCTCTTTCGTACAAGTCGGTAGCCATGTTCATGGCTTGACGGTCGGTCTTGTCAATCTTTTCACCGCCGGAGCCACCAGAACCACCGGACGAACCTCCGCCGCCATTTCTACTTGCGGCTGCTCTTGCCGCATTGGTAGCGGCTACTTCTGCTGCGTGTGCCTGCGTGGTATATTCTGTCTTCCACTTGTCATAAGATTGTCTCTTAGTCAACTGATTATCGTCAATCTTGCCACGCGTTACGATCTGGTCGAGCGCGTACTTGTTTTGCAAGCTCATATTCCGCTCTTTATTCCGTTGTGCCGTGGCCGCACGTTCTTTTGCATCGGCCGTTGCGTAGTAGTTCAAGCCGTTCGGCAGGGTTGCCAGCATCTGCGCCGACAGTTGCGGGTTGTACTGGGCCATGCTCTGGGCAATCGTGGCGGCAGTATCATACTGGCCGTTCATAGCGGCCTGGTAATATAACGGATACAGTGCGCTGGTCTGATAGTCGTTATACTTCTGTTCTTCGGCCTGCCATACCGGTCTATACCGTTCGAGCGTAGAGTTCACTACATCAATCGGCATATCGTGCTGGATGGCCCAATGGACAAAGTCAGACTCGTTCTTTTGCGCGTCAATGTGCTTCGGGTGACCGCCGTTCATGTCCGTTTCGAGGCTCTGCTCTACCTGGTCGAACGGGCGGACGTTGTACCGTGGCAGGTTATCCAGGGCGGCCTGCCATTCCTTCTTCTTGTTTGCGTCCTTTTCGTTGTCATACAAGGTCTTAGCCGCCATGTAATCGGGGTTGTCGCTGCGGAGCATGTAGGCTGGCGTATTGTTAAGCTTATCCATGAGTGTCTGTTTCTTCGCCGGGTCGGTTTCCTTATTGTACTGGTCGAGCAGGTCTTTGTAGTACGGGTTATCAATCTGCGTTTCGCCAGGGAAGAGGCGGTCCATTAATTTCTGCGGGTCGCTAGGGAATATGCCGGTATCGGTGGCTGTGGTCTGGGGAGCGCTTGCCTGCTGGCCTTGCGTGATTGTGACATTGGCCTGCGGGGTCTGCGTAGCCGCCTGTGTGTTGGCCTGCGCCGTCGGCTGTGTATCAGTCGGTGCCGTAGCATCTACGGGCTGAATCGGTCCTTCTACAGGCTGTATCGGCGCCGGTGCTTCCTTGATAGGCTGATTGTCTACAGGCTTAATCGGCTGGTTGTCCACGGGCTGGATAGGCTGTACATCCTTTATGGGTGCTTCATCTGTGGGTTGTGCTTCCATGGCATGGACAGCCGGTACAGGCTTATCGCCTGCATCCTTATTGATTTGGTCGGCGTATTTCTTCGCGTCCTTCTTATTATCGAATACGCCCAACGTATTCCCGGTTTCATAGAAGTTATACGCCGTCTGGTTTTCGTCGAGTGTCTTCCCGTCGGCCCCCGTCGCTGGCAGGATGTAGTGTTTACCGTCGATTTCGGTCACGCGCACTTTCGGAAGGCCGTTACTGGTATCCACGTTACCCGGCGCAATCATGCCGGGTACTGTGGTCTGTGCCGACGTAGCTGTAACGGGCGACGCGTCGGCGACGTCACCACCGCTTTTTAAATTCAGACTATAGAACTTGCTGTACGGGTCGTTGCTGTTGAAATTGAATCCGCTCATAGACAGGCTGCCGTTAATCGGATTGCCAAGCCTGCCTGTAATGGCCGGGATGTAGCTATCGGATTTAGACGGAACGTCCACATTGGCCGTCGGCAGGACGCCCATGCTCTGTGCTACGGTCGCCTGCGGATTCTTCGCGGCGGCCTTTGCGGCGTCGTCAGCGGCCATTTTCTGCAAGGCATTGAAGTCAAAGAGGCCCTGCCCCTGGCCTGCCTTGCTCTGGTTGTTGAGGTAGTCCGCGAACGAGATATTGCCAATCATGTTGCCGTCGGCGTCGGTCGCCGTGGGGTAATAGTTCCCAAGGTTATTGGCCGCGTACATCGACGGCAGGAAGGTCGGCGTCTGGTAATTGATGGCGCCGGTATCGGTATTGTAATTCAAGCGGCCGTTTACGCCTTGCAGGTTCGCCAGGAAGTTGTCAGACACCTGCGAGGGATTCGCGCCAAAACCGCTATACGCATTACCGACGGCGGCTGTCTTGCCGTCTGCCAAGGTGGGGGTCGAGCTGGTATCATACAGCGGTACGTTATCCGGCATAGATACCGGGTTGTCCTGCCGCCAAAGCTGCTGGTCGGCTTCCTTCTGCTTGCGGTTCAAGATGTTCGCGCCGACAGCATTGCCAATGAGCATCCCCAGGGCAAAGCGCGGGTCCTGGAACGCGTACTGCGCAAAGTTCAGCTGCGGCAACGCCTGCGTAGTGAACGGAGCAGAATACTGCCGCGGTGCATAGTTCTGGCTGATATTATCTTCGATATAGTTGTATTTCGATTTGGCTGCCATTAGTTATCCTCCTTTACCCAGTTGTCGGTACTACCGCCTTTGGCAATGAAGCCGTCTGCATAGTAGTTGTTGTCCCCGGAAACGTGCAGATCATATACTTTCCGTTCACCGGAGTAAACCATATTGACGACTTTCCCGCGGCCTTTGAGGTTCGTCCCCAGGGTCATGTTGCCGATTTCGACGAATCCTTTGTCCTCCGTTAAGAGCGGCTGTGTCGTTGTCGCCATGACATAGTGGGTATCTACGCCGTCTTTACATACGAGGTTCCATACGTCGTTATAGTGCGGTTCCATGGTATGCAGTACCGTTTCTTCGGATTCCGTGCCGTCTTCATGCGGACAAAGCACCTTATCGCCGACTTTGACGTCGGTAATCGGCACTTCGGACCCGTCTGCCAGGCGCACTTTCGTTTCTGGTGCAAAACAGAAGATAGCCCCGGCATTGCTGGCAAGCCCGGTAAGGATACCACCGAACAAGCCGCCGCCACTGGTTTTCTGCGTAGTGGTTGTCGTACCTTTGCCTGCCAAAGAACTCAATGCGCCGGTAGTCGCCCCGTTGAGTCCAAGAGAAGCGTTCCAAAGATTGAGGGCCGGCTGCTGTGCGCCTTCCTGTGCGGCGGCGGCAGTAGCAATCGGCTGGCCTGCGGCGTCGATGTTCTGACCATAGATATTTGCTAATTGAGATACCGTATTTTGCCAATTCTGCGCCATGGCGTCACTAGCACTGTCACTAATTCCTTTAAGCCCGGTATCCATGATAGAGCTATTGACCACACCACGGGCACCCATATCCTGCAAGAGGTTGCCCATGGAACCTTGTACGCCTTTCTTGATACTGGCTTCCATGGCGTCCTGATAGGCTGCCGGTATCTGCCCTTGCGCCAGCCCTCTAAGCCCCTGTTGCCCCCATTTGATTTGGTCCATGGCGTTGGTCATGAGGTCATTATAATCAACCTTCGTATCACCCAAAGAGTCATAGAGAATATTAGCGGCACTATCGTTAAGCCGTTTTGCGTTCGGCATGACATATTTAGAGTATTCCAAGGCCTGCTTCTGCAAGGCCCTTTCTTCCGGCGACGGGGTATATGTCTGAGACGAGCTGCTGGACTTGCTTTTCTTTCCCATTCAATCACTCCCTTTCATTCGCATTTTTCCACGGCTTATACGGCCGTCTAAGTTCATTCGTAACGTAATAATCAATCGTTCCATCTTCGTTCTCCTTCGGAGTACAGACGACTTCACGCCCCTGCTTATCCTTGCAGATATAGCGATGTACGCCATTTGTATCAAAGTCCTGCATGATTTTCCATCCCCACAAACGGATATACGGCTTAATGGGCAGGATGCAGATAGTAATGATACGGTCGTAGCCAAATTGAAGGCCCATACATTCCAGGGCGTCCCGCCAGAAATGAGCGTCGTTGCAAAGGTTCCAGCAAAGGATAGCCTTGCTTTCCGGCATGGGCTTCCACTGGCAGAATCCCCGGTCTGGCAGATACCACGTAGTGAATCCCGCTAGGGCCTGGAATTTATCGCCTGTCTTTTCTTCGTATATCCTTATCCATTCACTTAATTCCTTGCTTTCCATTCTATCACTCCTAAAGGTCTGCAATTTCTAGAATAATATGGTCTACCGTGAACCGGTCGTTCGACTTTACTGTAATGTCCAGGCAATCCGTCGAGTGGTTGCACCGGAACTTATTACGATCTGCCGTGGGAACTGTCACATCCAGAGTGCCGTCGATGAATTCCGCCTTGCCTGCATAATCGGCCGTGAACTTCGTATCTACGCTCTTTAGGAGCATCTGTTCACTGCTGATAGTGGCCTTCGGCTTGAGGATGTACTCGATAGGCTTGCCGTCGTCGTCGAGGTACTGCGAATCCCATGCGTACAGCTTGCCGCCGCTGGCTACGATGATAGTGGACGTCGTCTCGACGATGCTGTCTATCGGCACGTTGAATTCAAGGGTCGTCGCACTGCCCAGGAGATAGTTATAGGCCACAAAATACTTATAATCACTCGTAGGGCGGATGAGTATCATGCAGTGCCGTTGCAGGTGATAGAACCGCGGTTCATACATGTTCGTCGTCAATAAGGCGTTGAATTTATCGCCGATATCGGCCGACTGGATGTTCCCATATTCCATGACGGCTGATAAGGTCTTTAGGCCACGTATGGACTGGAATATGACGGAACTGCCGATATTGACGGCACATCTCGTGCCTGCAATGTCGGTATTATTGGCAATCTCCGTTACCTGCCAATTAGAAGGTTCTGCATCCCCCGACAGCTGATATATTTTCCCGTTGGTCTTGATGAAAATGATATCGGTCGCAAGGGGTACGATGGCAGCTATATCGCCGCTGTCGCCGTAGCCGACGTCTAACCACTGTTCCTTATCGGCCCGGTTCGTATCTTCGGCCCAGTCTGTACCGTCGCCGACGCCGGACAGATAAAAGCCGTCCGTGCCGTCCATGGATACCGCAATCCGGGAGAACCGCTGGAATACGATATTACACGTCGGGCTGTCCTGGACTACAGTCAACTGGCCGTTCTGCGTATAGTCGTAATACTGGAGTTTCCCGCCGCTGGCAATCCATACCTTATCCATGAATTTCGCGCAAACGGGGTCGTAGCTCCCTTCCAGGTCGCCGATGTATTCCGGCGTCTGGCCGATGATGTACTTATAGGCTTTATTATGGTTCGTGAAAACCAGTAATAAGTTGGTGTCTACGTCATACCACATATCGCGTACGCTCTCGTTCCCGTCCATGGTATAAAGCAGGCCCAGCCCATCACGTCCCGTCAGGCGTTTACTGTCGCGCGAATAGATGTAATTCTGCGCTATCTGTAAATCCGACGCGTCGATTTGTTCCGGGGCCTGCGATACATTTACACCACCGACGAGGGATGAGAAGACGACGGACTGTGTCTGATGTTTGTTCAGTCTTCTCATGGTCTCCCCCTACTTCGCGATACAGCCAATCAGAAGGACGCCGGCCGCCACGGCCCACGTATCCCGTTGCCGGGTCAGCCTGGCTTCCTTCTTAGTCATTGAGTTGATTTGCTCTGTCAATGTCGCCAAGGATTGACTCTGCTTGTTCAAGGCTTCGCTGGCTTGACTCAATGAGCTGTCGGCTGTCGTCAATGACTGCCTTGTTGTCGTCAACTGTTCTTTCGCTTGCGTCAATTGATTCTGCAAGGCTGTCGAGTTGCTGTCCAGCTTGTCTAATCTTCTCTGTAGCTGTGCTAACGTTTTCTCTTGCTCTCTGATTGTCGTCTTTAACTGATTGTACTGTTCGAGTGACATCTGCACTGTCTGCACGGGCGCGGCTGTCGTAGTATCGGCACAAAAGCCAGCCAAAGGCGAACACAAGGACAAGGACAACGCAAGATACAATAATGACTTTCGGATTTTCGGCAATCTTATCAACCTCCTCTTTCAGCTGCGGAAGATACAAAATGGATCACCTCCTACAAGCGTGACAATGCATCATGCATTTCACTGTCGAAACGGTTGTTCAAGCTGTCCCGGAGCGATGAACTGTTCCATTCCGGGGTCTTGCATACGCTGTATACGGCCACGATGAAATCGTAGTCGTATTCCGGGGAGTCGATGTAGCTCAAATTCGGATAGCCGTCATAGTTGCCCGTCTGTGCATTGAACATGCTGTGAACGGCTTCGGTCCACATGTCGAGGATATTCCCGACGCCATACTGTACAGCACGGCTCCATACGACATCCTGGAGAACGTCGTGATGGTTTTCAATGTGCCAGTAATTATCTGCCAGAATCTGCACGGCCGGGTCGTAGTACGCCGCCTTGACGTATTCATGTTGTGCCTGCGCAAAGCCGTCACTGTCGCTGGCCGCAATGTTGCGCCATGCTTCGTCAAAGCTGTCACTGCACAACGGATATGCGTTGAGCTGTTCCCCATACTGCGGATAGTTGCTGTTCAGCCAGCTGACGAACTGGCCCAGACTGCCAGCATTGGAACTGAACTGATACGTCCCGTATGATTTTCCGCCGGGGTCGCCGTAGCCGTCACTGATGCAGGCCGGGTCGCCGTTGCTTTCGTACTGTGCGCTTAATTCTCCTAACATAGTCATCATCCTTTCGTTTTTTCCGTGTTATTTGCCGCTGTGGGCGCGTTTTGCGGTTGCGCTGGCATTGCGTATCGGGCGGAGTTGAAACGGCTGTCATAGCCGTATTTTGTCCAGCACGCTTTGCCAAGACCTACAACGGTCGCGATACCACCGATAACGGCCGTCACGCCGCTCCAACAGCTCATCAATTCAAAATGCGTCCCTCTCAGTGCATTGCTCCAGTAGCCAAAAAGCCAGCTGAACAGCACGAGGAATAAGAATATCATCATCAAAATACTCATGATGATGATTAATTGGAGCCAGTGTTTCTGGCCCCACTGGCCAAGGGCCACGATTTTATTTTTCATTTAACCACCTGTGATTTTCTCGATACTTTCTTCAATATCTTCGATACGGCGCGTGTTCTCCTGCGTGGTGTCCTTGATGCATTGCACATCCTTCTCCAGCTCGTGCCGGTGTTCCCGCTCCCCCTGGATAGTCTTGTCTAATTCAGCCAAGGTATCATTCACCTTGAGGAGCGTTTCCTTGAGTGGGGCCGTGAAGGCCTTGCAAATCCATATCATCCCTCCGGCCAGCGCACTGCCAACGACAATGAATTCTCCAACTTCTACTGTCAAAATATCACCACCTTGTTATAATCATTCAAAAAATGGAGTGATACACATGAGATTACCGAATGGATACGGAACCTGTTATAGACTGCCGGGGAATCGGCGGAGGCCGTTTGTCGTGAAAAAGACCGTGGATGGAAGACAAAAGATATTGGGGTACTTCGATACGTTTGAGCATGGAATCGCCTACCTTTCGTCTATCAATGAGTCGCCACTATTGGACGACGATATTACTTTCAGTGAGCTTTTCGCCCGTTGGAAGGCTACTAAGTACGACAGGCTATCTCTGTCCAGCCGTAAGAGCTACGATAACGCATACCGCCATTGCCATAAGTTGCATGACATGCCGTTCCGCCGTATCCGTTACGGCCATTTGCAGGATGTCGTAGATGGCATTCAAGCCGGGTACTGTACTCAGAAGAAATGCCGCGGACTCATGGGGCAGCTGTACAAATACGCCATCAAATACGATATTGTCACCACGGACTACGCAAGGTATGTAGAGCTAAAGCCGCATATACGCAAGTATAAGAAAAAGCCGTTCACCGTCCGCCAGCGCAATAAATTATGGCGCGCCGTGGACACTATGCCGGCCGTGCAGGACGTGCTTATACTCATCTATACCGGGCTTCGTATCGGTGAATATCTACGATTGACGCCGCAAGACGTGAAGTGGCGTAGCCATTATTTCATCGTCCGTAAGTCAAAGACCGACGCCGGGCAGGGGCGTGCTGTGCCGATTCACAAGGATATTTACCCATGGTTCGTGCAACGGAAGAATCAGGCATATATCTGCCAGCATGAAGACGGCACGCCATATACTTACGACGCCTTTCGCCGCCGCTTTAATAGAATCATGGATGCATTTGGCATGAATCACACGCCCCATGAGTGCCGACATACGTGCGCCTCGATGCTTGACAGCTCCGGTGCCAACGATACCGCTGTAAAGAAGATTCTAGGCCACGCCTGCCGAGGAGTTACAAAACATGACTATACCCACAAGACGATTCATGAATTGCGGAAGGCTATTGACTCTATTTAGCTGTCGGGGAAATGCCTACTCAATCTCCGTACAGCTTGAGGTCTGCGTATCAAGA
>ERZ840096.182-NODE-182-length-105663-cov-39.815459_pt1 | contig 105663 bp, 91 predicted proteins | sample MGYA00519878_ERZ840096 | MGnify/ENA primary metagenome ERZ840096 (study PRJEB31850, sample SAMEA3708865) | human gut metagenome | biome: human gut; feature: human-associated habitat; material: faeces | place: China | collected 2014 ... | reverse complement strand
TTCCATCAGGCCCCGCCAGTCACTTGACTCGCGGGGCCTGTTCTTTTCTTGCTCGCTCCCTTTCTTCTCCCCCTACATTCTCTTAGTTTGTTTCCTTCTTGTAAGATGTCGTGGCCATATAATTTTTTCTTAACTATTCCTTTTTCTTTCTTAATGACTTAAGTATGTGTGGGGTATTGACGGATTACACTCTTTCGTCAGAATGGCGGCATATGAAATCCCAAGTCATTCAGAAACCTGTGGTCGTCATTCTGGGCAACGCCGGCAATATAGGATATTTGGCAGCCAAGGCATTTGCCTGTCAGGGAACTGTGGTTGCCATGCTTCATGAGGCCGGTGAAGAATCTTGCCATATCGTTGATTGTCTTCCGGGCAGCAGCCACCTGGTCATGTCAGGCCGCCTGAACCATTCTTCCGATTTGGCTTCTTTTGCTGGTCTGGTACATACTCTTTATGGACGTGTTGATTATTTGATTATTTGTGAAGATGCCTCAGTCGAGGTGCAGGGACTGAGTTGTTCTTCCCGTGTCCGTCTGTCCGTTTTGCTGGAACATGCCTTTGTTTCTGGGGCCATGATTGTGAATATGGTTTCCCGTTCTGGAAAAAAGGGAGTATGGGTGGAAGATATCGCGGGCTTGGAAAATTGCCTGAACCGGAGAGATGTCAGAATGAGCCAGATCGTAATTCACTGTCCGGTATTTCGGTATGTTTCCCAGTCTCGATTGGCTTCTTCCGCCTGTGCGGCTGCGTTGTTTTTATGTGGGAACGAAGGTCGCCATATTCACCGGGAATATATCGTGGTCAATGGAAGGAAAGCTGCCTGGCGGCCCGGCAGGCGGCCGGAATCATTCCTGTCCCTGTTTAATTCCTGCCTGGAGTTTTGCTCCATTTGTTCACGAATGGTATTTCAGGATGCCTGACAGGCGTGCCATATTTCTGTATTCTGTCGTGACAAAAAGTGTCTGTTAAGATAGTATATTTCCAAGTAAGGTTATGAAGTTTCAAGGTCTTTATACAGCAATTGTGACTCCGTTTGTCGGCAACCGGGTCGATGAAGAGGCTTTTAGAATGCTTGTGGAAGCCCAGATAGCTGCCGGTGTGGCCGGCATTGTGGCTGTCGGTACCACGGGAGAATCCCCCACCTTGACTGTAAAAGAACACTTGAGGGTAATAGAATTGGCCGTGGAGAGTGCGGCTGGCCGTATTCAGGTTATTGCGGGAACGGGCGCTAATTCCACCGCAGAAGCTATCCATATGACCCAGGAAGCGGAAAAGATGGGAGTAGACGGAACGCTCCAGGTGTGCCCCTATTACAATAAACCTTCTCAGGATGGAGTTTATGCCCATTTCAAGGCTATTGCGGACGCTACCCGTCTGCCGATTATGCTGTACAGCATTCCGGGGCGTTGCGGGATTGAAATCAGTGTGGAAACAATCAGCCGTCTGGCGAAGGATTGCCCGCATATTGTTTGTGTGAAAGAGGCCGGCGGCAATGTGGACCGCGTGAACCAGCTGATGCAGGTGGTTCCGGAAAATTTCACTGTTCTGTGTGGCGATGACGGTCTGACGGTGCCTTTTATGGCCTGTGGCGCCAGCGGATTGGTTTCCGTAACATCCAATCTGGTTCCGGGCATCATGAATTCCATTGTCAAAGCTGGCCTGAATCAGGATATGGGGGAAATGCTTTCCCTCCAGAAGAAATTTTATCCGTTGATGAAAGGGCTAATGACTCTGGATTCCAATCCTGTTCCGATCAAGGCGGCTTTGGCGATGAGGGGAGATATACAGCCCGGCATACGTCTTCCGCTGGTTCCATTGGCGGAAGAGAAGGAAGCTCAGCTTTCCGCTCTTCTTCAGCGTTTCAATATTCTTTAACATTTTAGTGATATGATTTCCATTCTTGTTACAGGCATTTCGGGCCGCATGGGCCAAGCTATTCAAGAGGCGGTGACGCAGAATCCGGATACTTGCGTGGGTTCTACTCATGATCAGGGACAGGAGCTTTATCCCGCCCTCGCCAAATGCGACGTAGCCATTGATTTTTCCCATCACGCTTTCACCAGCACTCTGCTGGCGGAAGCTGTTGCCAATAACAAACCTCTGGTGATTGGCACTACGGGGCATACGGAGCTGGAACGCCAGGAGATCGTGGACGCTGCGGCATCCATTCCGATTGTGTTCGCTTCCAATTATTCCGTAGGGGTGAACGCCCTGTTCTGGCTGACGCGCAAGGCTGCACAGATTCTGGGAGGCAGCTGCGATATAGAGGTAATGGAGATGCATCACCGTCACAAAATTGATGCTCCTTCCGGTACTGCCCGGACACTGGCGGAAATCCTGTCCGGCGCCATTGACAGGAATTATGAAGATAGTGTGGTTTTTGGCCGTGAAGGGTTGGTAGGGCCTCGACCCGCCAAAGAAATAGGCATGCATTCCCTGCGGGGAGGGGATGTGGTGGGGGACCATACTGTAATATTTGCTTCCGATGGTGAACGGCTGGAACTTACCCATAAGGCGTCCAGCCGTATGACATTTGCCTCCGGAGCAGTTCGTGCGGCTCTCTGGCTCCAAGGCAGGGAACCGGGGCTGTATACCATGGAAGACGTTCTGGGGTTGTCCCAATTATAACTTTTTCGGCATCGTGGCCGTTCTTCTTTTCCGGAACGGCCACGATGTTTTTTGCTGATGAAGAGAGCAGGCATTGCACTGGGGTCCAATCTTGGGGATAAAAACAGCCTGATGGTTCAGGCCAGGGATCATTTGTTGCAGATGAGCCTGTCTGATGACCCTTTTTTGCAATCCTCCCTGTATGCCACCAGTCCTCAGGGATGTCCGCACGGTGCGGATGATTATTTGAATGCCGTGGTGGAATTTACCTGGCCAGGTACGGTGGAGGAATTGCTTGTGCATTGCCAGGGTATAGAACGGGTTCTGGGGCGCATTCGTTCCGGGATTCGCTGTGAACCCCGCACGGCGGATGTGGATATTATCTATGTGGGGGACATGGTGGTCAATGATCCTCCTCGTCTGATTCTCCCCCATCCCAGAGCCCATTTGAGGAAATTTGTTTTAAAACCTCTTTCCGATATCAGGCCGGAGCTTATCCTGCCGCGCCAGCATAAAACGGTTGCCTGCCTGTTGGCGGAATTGGATACGGATGAGGCTGATCCGCTCCTGGTATCGGAACGCTGGTAAATTGCATGTTTATTGAACGCCATGAATCAATCTTTTGAGAAAGCGGAACGAATCCGCGCCTGCAAGAACAGGCGGCATGTGACTCTGGTTACTGCTTATGACTATCCTACAGGCCGTCTTTTGGATGAGGCCGGCGTAGATATTGTGCTGGTAGGGGATTCCTTGGGGATGGTGGTTTTGGGCTTTCCGGATACCACTCATGTGACGCTGGATCATATGCTTCATCATGTGGAAGCTACTGCGCGCGGAGTGAAGAACGCCTTGCTGGTGGGAGATATGCCCATACATTCTTATGATACGGTGGAACAGGCCGTGCAATCCGCAAAGAAATTGTTTTTGGCTGGAGCGGATGCTGTCAAGCTGGAAGGGGGGGCAGCCCAGGCAGGAAATATCCGTGCTATTGTGGAGGCCGGTATTCCCGTAGTGGGTCATATCGGCCTCCTGCCGCAGAAAGTGCTGGAGGAGGGAGGATATAAGATCAAAGGGAAATCCTCCGCGGAGGAGGAAGCCTTGGTAAGGGATGTGGAGGCTGTGGCAGAGGCGGGGGCTTGTGCTGTGGTTGTGGAAGGCGTAACGCCTCATGCGGCTCGACAAGTTACCGTACATTCTTCCATTCCCACGTTGGGTATTGGGTCCGGCTCCCATACATGTGATGGCGATGTTGTGGTGATTCATGATCTGGTGGGCGCATTTCCGTGGTTTATTCCGGCTTTCGTCAAACCTCGTGCGGATGTCGCTGGAAGCATGACTGCCGCTGTCAAGGAGTGGATGGAAGATTGCTACACGGAACCCGGCTCCATCAGCTCATAACAATTGATTTTTTTATGCTGGTATTTTCTACGTGCTGGAATTCCCACCGTCATCAGGACGGGGAAGAAATGATTGATGAGATTCTTTCTTTGGGTTTTGACCATGTGGAACTTTCCCACGGCATCAAGTTATCCCTTCTCCCCGGTATCATGAGGGCGGTAAAAGCCGGAAAGGTGCAGGTGGCCGGGGTGCATAATTTTTTTCCCGCTCCGATTGACGAAGTGGGGGATTCTCCAGACAGCAGACCTTTTACGGCGGATTTGCTGCAGGTGCGTTCCAAGGCTATTGAATTGACGAAAAAGTCTATTGAACAGGGCGCAGCACTGGGGGCCGGATATATCGTGTTGCATATGGGAACGGTGGAACCCTTGGCGAAACGCACGGATACGGCTCATTTGCAAAACCTGGCACGTCAGGGAATGGTGGGAACGGAATCGTTTGCCGGCACCAAGGGCGAATTTGTACGCCGCCGCAACCGCCTGGCTCCCGTTTATCTGGAACGGGCGCGTGAAGCTCTCCGGCAGCTCCTTCCGCAAGCCGGACAATTTGGCGTCAAGCTGGGCATTGAAGGGCGCAGCCATTATGAGCAGGTGCCGAGTGAGGATGAGATGAATTTGTTGATGAAGGAGTTTGGAGACAATCCCTTTATCGGTTACTGGCATGATTTCGGGCATATTCAAAGAAAGCATAATTTGCTTATATTAAATCATGAACAGTTTCTTCGCCGAATGTCCTCCCATTTGATTGGAGGACATGTGAACGACGTCAAATGGCCCGCGCGGGATCATCAGGTTCCCCTGCTGGGAGGAGTAGTTCCCTTTGAACGCCTTCTTCCTTTTTTCCCGCATGGGGTTCCGCTCGTATGGGAGCTCTCCAGCCGTGTTTCCTCAGAAGATATCCGTGCGGCGCGCAAATTGTGGATGGAAAAATTTCCGCAGACGCTGGCCTGACTATCTTGTGATTGTAAATCCGGTTTCGTGGGTATAGAGTCGGCACGATGATAGATAAGACGACATCCCGCGTCATTATGGGGCTTTTGGGAACAGCCTGTGTCTTGATTACGGCATTTGCCTGGTACAAGACGAAATATGCCGCCGTTCCGGAGGCCGGGATGCACCATAATATTTATGACGAAGACATTCCGCGGTCTGCTCCGGTTCCTGTAGATTACCGGATGGTTTTGTTGACGCCCCAGGAGCTGGCAAAGGCGCCTCTGGCCGATGTGTTTACATCGCCCCTCGGAGATGAAAATGGAGCGTTTACCTATGTTGCCCAGGGTGTGGGGGATATGAATGCCGCCCGTAAGGGAAGGCATGCAGGACAGGATTTAAATGGAATAGGAGGAGAAAACACGGATGAGGGACTGCCCGTGCGGGCCGCCGGCCGCGGATTGCTGATTTATGCAGGAGAACCTTCTCCAGATTGGGGCAATGTTGTCGTGCTGCTGCACCGCTTGCCGGACGGGCGTTTTGTGCAGAGTCTGTATGCCCATTTGAAAACCGTCAGCGATATTCCGCTGGGGACTCTGGTGGGACGCGGAGAGCAAATCGGCTCAGTCGGAACTGCACACGGCAATTATTTGGCGCATTTGCATTTTGAGATGATTGAATCCATCGCTCATGAGGCGGGAATGCCGGGCTATGGGAAGACAACGTTTAACAGAATCAATCCGGATGAGGTGCTAAAGCAATATGCTCCCGACCCGGAAATGATGATGCCTGATCCTATTATTGCCTTGAAACAGGTTCAGATGGCGGCGGGGTGGGAAAAACTGCTGGAGAATCTGTATAAGGATAACAGCATGGAAGCTTTGGATAAAATCCTCCCAGACAGTCAGCCGCCCACGGAAGAAAAGGAAAAACGCTGATTACGGTTTTTTCGATCAGGAACGGGAGTTTTGATTTTTGGAGACCAGTTCCTCCTGTTTTCTGGTGATTTGCAGGACACAGACCAGCCACAGGATGCTGGCTGCCGTCATCAGTACGCCGGTGAGCAGAAAGGCCGTCACGTAATGTTCCGCCCCGAAAGGGAAAAGGGTGCACAGAGTTAGAGCCGTAGTCACCAGAAGATATAAGCGCAGGGAACGGGAGGGTGTTTGCAACATCCATTCTGCCGGGTTTTTGGATGCCTTATATATTTCCTGAAGAACTAGGGCATTGAGCACCATGCCGACTACCGGCATACAGCTTAGAAGAACGCTAAGGAATGGAGTGAACCGAATTCCCTGAACTTGAAATTCCTGAATATTGGCAGATGCCCGGTACAGCCAGATCAGCTGGATAAGCAGGGATGGAATGAACAGGATGCTGAGGAAGAAGACCAATGGTACTGCAAAAGATGGCATGTGAACCATATTCTGCTGGATGAGTGTCTGAATTTCTTCATAATTGACGACATTGTTGGAAAAAACAATCCAGCTGCTCCAGAGCATGAAGGGCAGCAATACGAAACATGCCAAAATGGATAATTTGGCTAGCCCGTTTAGAGGATAACGCAAGCGGTACTGCTGCTCTTCTGGCTGATCTTTGCCCTCCTGATCCTGTGTTTCCTCCCATACAGGTGACATCGGAGGAAGAACTTGGGCTACGGGCTGCCATCCTTCCATGCCCTGTTTCCAGGTAAGCGTTTTTGAGTCGATCACGCCCTGTCCCAGAAATTCACGGACTTCGTATTCGGAATAGGCTCTCGGCTGGGAATCGCCGGGAAGTTTCAGGAAGTATTCACTCATTACCTGTATTTTAGAGAAAGAAACATGCGCGGGGCAATGGGAATTTGACGGATGACTGATAAAGTATCCCAGCAGGGGCTTTTTTCAGATAGAAGAATCAGCTGCTAGTGGGTTTCTGACTGGCTTTTGCAGGGGAAGTGATTTTACCGGAAAATAAAATAACCGTCCGGAAGAGGTTGTTAGAAAATAATCGAAAGGACAGGATTCGAACCAGCGGTCTCTTCGTCCCGAATGAAGAAAATTTGAAATGTAACTATTGATAATCAATGATTGTGTTTCTTGTGCCCTTTTCAAATCCTTTGTTTTCCACTTGATTGTCGTGCCGTTTTAACCTTTTCCTTCACGTTCCGAATGAGGGTTGGATTACACGTTAAACGTGTTGATAAGGAGCGAGAAATCTTTCAAGGTTTCCATGAACTGAATATTCAGTAGTAAACGATACGAAACATAATATTATGGCTATATCTACAAAACCGTTCCACCCGTTGGATGTGGAAAACAACCGCCGCTACAAGGTAACGAAGAAAGAGTCCCCCAAGATTGGATGGCACAAGACGGAAGAAACCGGGGACATGACTGGGAAGGATATATCCGCGTTCCGGAAGATGGAACCTATAATTTCACGATTCAGATTGACGACAACGGCTATCTGGAAATCAATGGTGAAAAGGTAGCGGAATTGACTGGCTCACATTCGTCCACATCCGTTTCTGGAAGCAAGGAACTTAAAAAGGGCTTCCACTATGCGAAACTGCATCATGAGAACCTTGCCGTCCCGGAAGAAATTGCTCCTTACCCCAATGCGGAGGAGTTTGTTCCCAAGATGGGAGATTCCGAACTGGAATTTTGGGAAATCGATGCTCCAAAAAATCTTTGGAATATTGCCAATGCACAACGTCTACTGGGATGCTATAATGTAGTGGATTATCCCACCATGACTACAGATGATGTGTGGGGAACTATATTGGAGGATGGCTGAACGATAGCCACGTTTCGGGAGATGCCAATTACATTAACAGTTGCGCCTTGCGTCTGAGCATTGCTCTTAGTAGTTATGGTATTGACCTTAATGGAGCTCCGGGAGCCAATAATATTGGAGCAAAGGGTAATTCCCAGGCGTTGGGGGGTAAAAAGCACGTTATCATCAGCGCAGCTCAAATGGCGGTTTATCTCCGTATCCTGCTGGGGACTCCTGATTATCCGGATGATGGAGAAAATGGGTACAACACTCCCCAGGCTGGAGACATTATCGTATTTGGCGATAGTCTGCATGTGGGAATGTGTTCGGGAAATAACATTGGCGTGGGCAGTTTTATTTCCGGCCCCGTGTGGCTGCTCCAAAGATCGACACTGGATGATTAATAACTGATATTAAATAATATATTCATAGGGTGGACATTTTTTGTGTTTGCCCTATTTTTATTGAATATAAACCAAAAAATCAGTATCTAATATATGCATATGAAGTATGTTTCTTTTCTTTGCGTTCTGTTTTCAGGATTACTTTCAACCGTAGCCCTTGGAGAGCCAGACCGTTATTCCCATGTTGCTACGCAGGCCGAAGTAGAACAGGATAGTTTTCTCAGGGGTACAGCCCGAAATTTAGAAAAAAGCGATGTGGTCCTGTCTGTTATCATTTACAAAATAGTCTCCACTGACCAGGGAACGACGCACTATGCCCGCGTCGTTCAGTCGCTGCGGGGAGATATTCCTGTAGAAGCTCTGGTCAAGTGGAACGGGCACGCCAATAAGCTTCCCAAGGGAAGCGCTCCTAAAACGGAATTGTATTCCAGTTGTAATCTGAGTTATGTCCTTGCGTCTTCAAAGGAGGTAAAAAAACTGCTGAACACACCGGAAGATTTTACTCCGGCTGACAACATTTATGGACTGGATTCCTACAGCCTAGGCGACCACGTCAGATATTTTCCGATGACGGAGAGCGACCCGGGCCGTGCCATGAAAAAGCTCCTGCATATCGAGCCTGCAAAAATCACCGCCGAATCGGAAGCAGCTCGTTTCAAACCGGAATCCGGCAAGTAACCCGGTTTTATCTCCCTGCTTCGACTTCGTTTGACTCATCCCCGTTCATGAAATATGAACGGGGCTTTTTTGTGGAGGAGGTTCATTCTCCTTTGTTTAGGGGGGATGTTATAGAGTACTTCCGCAGCGGCTGTGATGCTGCCTGGCACAGGGGTGAGAATTGGGCATAGATAATTTTTCCTCTGCATCGGTAAATACCCCCGACATCCTCCAGGCTTAATTGAGAAGATTTGCCCGTTTGATTTTGTTCCTGTGAGGAGGGTAAATTCAATCAGTATGATGCTGTTTATTTGCCTTGGCGCAAAATAGGGGAAGTGCAGAGTTATTAATGAGTAAAATTGTTTTATATCAGTAAATAAGTAATCAAAAAGCCGCCCGGAGGCGGCTTGGAAATTGGTCGAGCTGACAGGATTCGAACCTGCGACCTCTTCGTCCCGAACGAAGCGCGCTACCAGCCTGCGCTACAGCTCGTTGTTTGTGGTGGGGCGAAGTCTAAGGTTGAAAGATGGGTTTGTCCAGTTTTTTTTATTCGCCACGGCACTTAGTTGTGATACGGTGCCGGGGTTATGATGGATATGCTGGTGCGGCTGTATGATTTGCCCGATATTGAAGAAGACCTGAGGAGGCTGGAGCGGGAAGGTTTTTTGATTCGCCGTCCGGGTGCTTACGAACGTCATTTGGTAGCTGACTGGGTTGGTCGGAATTTTTCTCCCAAGTGGGTAAGTGAGGCGAAAGTCGCGTTTGGCCGCCAGCCCATTTCCTGTTATATTGCCACACGGGAGAAGAAGATTCTTGGTTTTGCCTGTTACGATGTAACGGCTCGCGGTTTTTTTGGCCCCATGGGAGTGGCGGAAGAGGTGCGCAGAAGCGGATTGGGCACCGTGCTATTGGTTTCCGCCCTGAAAGGTTTGCGGGAGCTGGGGTATGCATACGGTGTCATCGGCGGGGTTGGTCCGGCTGATTTTTATGCCCGGGCTGTGGGCGCGATGCCTATTGAAGGGAGCTCTCCCGGCATCTACATGGATATTTTGCCGGAACCATAATTCCGCCTGTTGTGGAATTTATTTCCATTTCTGATGGTTTCTTTTCCGGACTGTCCGGAGAATGTAGCCGGAAGTAGTTATTTTTTATATCCTACCGGATGACAGAGCATGGGTGTTTGGGGAGAGGTTAGTTTCAGGGCCTTTGCCAGGGCATCCTTGTTCATGCTGGCGCGCGGATAGGTAGCCAGTCCCGTCCCGGAGCAGAACAGGGAGATGTTCTGGGAGACAATACCAGCGTCCATGGCAGCCCAGGGTTCCGCCGTATCCGTTACAAGAATGAGACATATGGGGGCATCCGCCGGGCGCACGTCCCCATCGTTTACGGGAATCATGGCGTGGGCCTTGTGGTCATAGAGGTAGGAGGCGTTTTTAGTGCATATATAAATTTTAACGTCCTGGCGGTTCATGGCGGACGGGGCTGTACGTTTGCCGGATTCCTGACGGTTGATGCCATTGGCCGCCCAGAGCAGGTCTGATAAATCTTTTTGGGATAGCGCTTTTTCAGAAAAGCTCCGAATGGATTGACGGTCGGACAGGGCTTTCATGATCGGAGCTCCCCGTTCCAGGTCCGGCTGGTCCAGTTTGACGGTATCCGCGGCGTGAAGGAAGGCTGTTCCGGACAGCCCCGCTGCGAGCAGGTAAAGGAGGTTTTTTTCATGGTTTTGCGGCAGGAGTGGTTGATAGATGCAGGTATTCCTGCATTTTCCCATTAGCCGGAATTTAACATGGGACGGAAGTGCTACAAGGTTTTTGTGCGCTCGTTTTCTGCCGCCGTCCAGAGGGGCTCCACAGGTTCCGTAAAAAATCGGGGGGAGTTTTTCAAGAAAAGCCTTGAGTTCTTGTGTGAAACTGATATTGAAAGCAACCGATTTTTCGCCCGGCGGGGGAAGGCGCCCCGATTGCCCGCCGGTCAATAAGGGGCCATGAGAAAGATCGTTAATACTAACTCATCAACCATTTAAATGAGCACAACTGAACTGGCGGAACTTATTGACAGCAAGTTCCGCGAATTGCGTGAAGGTTCCATTGTTACCGGAACCATCCAAGAAATCCGTCCCCAAGTCGTTTTGGTGGACATCGGCTACAAGTCCGAAGGCGCTATTTCCATTTCCGAGTTTGAAGACGAGGAAATCGAAGTGGGGGACCAAATTGAAGTCCTTTTGGAACGCCTCGAAAACGACGAAGGCATCGTCGTCCTTTCCAAGGAAAAGGCCGCCCATAAGCAGAACTGGGATAAGATCGTGGGCGTGTACCGCGATGGCGGCCTGGTTAAGGGTAAAGTGAAGAGCGTCGTCAAGGGCGGTCTTATGGTCAATGTTGGCGTGGAAGCTTTCCTGCCCGGTTCCCAGGTGGATATTATTCCTCCTCGCGACCTGAACGAGTATGTTGGAAAGGTTTACGAATTTAAGATCGTCAAGGTAAATGACGACCGTAAAAATATCGTCCTTTCCCGCCGTGAGGTGATTGAAGCCGAACGCGCCGACCAGCGCCAGCGCTTCCTTGAAACCGTCAAGGAAGGCGACAAGGTGGAAGGTATCGTGAAGAATATCACGGACTTCGGCGCTTTTGTCGACCTCCGCGGCATGGACGGCCTGCTCCATATCACGGATATGAGCTGGGGCCGCGTGAACCATCCGAGCGAAATGCTCCATATCGGTCAGTCCCTGGAAGTCGTGATTCTGGAAGTGGATCGCGAAAAGGAACGCGTTTCCCTGGGCCTGAAGCAGATGACAGACAACCCCTGGGCGGATATCGAACGCAAATACCCGATCAATTCCCATGTCAAGGGCCGCGTGACCAAGCTCCTGCCTTACGGCGCCTTTGTGGAATTGGAAAAGGGCGTGGAAGGCCTGGTGCACGTTTCCGAATTGTCCTGGGTCAAGAGAATCACCCGTCCGAGCGATGTATTGAAGCTGGACCAGGAAATCGAAGCCGTGGTTCTTTCCATTTCTGTGAAGGAACAGAAGATTTCCCTCGGTGTCCGCCAGTTGGAAGACAATCCCTGGGCGGATATCGAATCCCGTTTCCCGATTGGTACCGTCATCAAGGGCCAGGTTCGCAACCTTACTCCCTACGGCGCTTTTGTGGGACTGGAAGAAGGCATCGACGGCATGATCCACGTGTCCGATATGAGCTGGACCCGCAAGATCAATCATCCCTCCGAAGTTCTCAAGAAGGGCGACGAAGTGGAAGCCATCGTTTTGGAAATCAAGAAGGAGGATCAGCGCGTCTCCCTTGGTATCAAGCAGCTTGAGTCCGATCCGTGGGAATCCATCAATGACCGCTTCAAGGTGGGCGATATGGTGACTGGCCAGGTGGCCAAGATTGCCAGCTTCGGCGCCTTTGTGAATCTGGACGGCGATATTGACGGCCTGATTCATATCTCCCAGTTGAGCGAAGACCATGTGGAACGCGTGAAGGATGTGATCAAGGTGGGTGATGAAATCACTGCCCGCGTGATCAAAGTGGACAGCATCGAACGCCGTATCGGCCTTTCCATCAAGGCCGTCAATTACGACACCGAACAGCTCCGCCGCGAAACCGCTTCTTTTGAAGCCCTCCGCCCGAGCAGCGATATGGTGGGTCTGGAACACGCCTTCAATCTGGCTACCCGTGAAAACGAAGAGTGGAGCCCTTCTGAAGAGAAGTAAGCCCGTTTTCGTATTACGCTAATTAATTTAACCGCCGCGAATGGTCATATTCGCGGCGGTTTTTTTTCTCATTCCAAAGAAGGCTGGAAAAAATCTTGAGTTAGTTTCCACTAAAGTATTAACTTTCATTTTATACCATGTTGGAGCTGACCAAGAGCAATGAGGATTATCTGGAAGCTATCGGGTTGCTGTCTGAAAAGAACGGGACGGCCCAGGTGAGGGATATTGCAGAGATGCTTAAGGTAAAGATGCCTTCCGTTACATCTGCCGTCAAGCAGCTGGCGGATATGGGACTGGTGGAGTATACGCAGTATGCTCCCGTCAAGCTGACTCCCCAAGGCCGCAGAATTGCCGGGAAAATTATTGTCAGCCATGGTATTCTGTTTGATTTCCTGCGGGAGGAATTGGCTCTCCCGGAAGAACGCGCTAATGAAGTGGCTTGCCAGATAGAACACATCATGACTTTTGAGGAGATTGAAAAACTCAGGTCCTGCCGGATCCGCCCTTTTGAGGGTGGAGAGGAAAATTCCGCCAAGTAGCATGGCTCCGGGTTCTCTTATGGGAAGCCGGGGATATGGATGGCCGAGCCACATTCCGGAAAGAGGGGGAAGGGCAGAAGACGGTGATGTAAGGTAAGGGAATAAAATAAGGTTTTTGTCTGCTGTTTTTCCCATGGGGCATTGAAATGGGGAAGTGGGCTTGGTTTCGGAAATATTCATTTCCTGTTAGATGTTCTTCCTGCGGAAGAGGAGCGGTTTTGTTCAGCGTGCGGAGTTTTATTATTTTTGGAAATGGCCCGGTGCGAGTCGGAGTAAAAGAGGATGACTGGGAGAAACGGCATTTTGCCCTTTTCCGTCCAGGTAATTCGTGATAGGTTTCCGCGCATGGATCCCCATATCGCTGCAGATCTCTCGGCGCTCGACACGGCTGTCCTGCATAGCCGTCTTTCCGAGCTCGGGAGCTATCTTTGACCTGGACGGCATTCAACAACGAGTAGCCGAATTGGATGAACGCATGAGCGCCCCGGATTTCTGGGATGACCAGAATGCCGCACGGGCGCTGATGGCGGAGGTGAATCCCCTGAAACACAGGATGGAGGCGTTTTCCGCGCTGAAGTCCCGTCTGGAGGATATTGACGCTGCTATTGAGCTGGCTCAGGAGGCGGATGACGATGACCTGGGCCGGGAGGCTGTGGAAGAGTTTGCCAGATGGCAGAAGTCTCTGGCGGATTTTGAATTGCTGACCCTGCTGAACGGACCGCAGGACCAGGCTTCCTGTTATGTAACCATCCACGCCGGGGCCGGCGGCACGGAAGCCTGTGACTGGGCATCCATGTTATTGCGCATGTATATCCGCTGGTGTGAGCGCCGGGGATTTTCCGTGACGTATTTGGAGAGTACGGACGGGGATGACGCCGGCATTCGTTCCGTGACATTGAAGGTGGATGGAGAGTATGCCTACGGATATTTGAAGAATGAACGCGGCATCCACCGGTTGGTGCGCATTTCTCCCTTTGATTCCGCCGGGAAGAGACATACTTCTTTCGCTTCCCTGGACGCGACGCCGGAAGTTTCTGATTCCATCAATATTGAGATCCTGGACAAGGATTTGAAGGTGGATACCTACCGTTCCGGCGGCAAGGGCGGCCAGAACGTGAACAAGGTGGAAACCGCCGTGCGTATCACGCATATTCCTTCCGGTGTAATCGTGGCCTGCCAGAATGAGCGCAGCCAGCTTCGTAACAAGGAAGAGGCTATGAATATGCTGCGTGCCAAGCTATACCAGATTGAGGAAGATAAAAAGCAGGCGGAAGCCGACCGCCAGTACAGTGAGAAGGGAGACATCGGGTGGGGCAACCAGATCCGTTCCTATGTTTTCCAGCCTTATCAAATGGTGAAAGATTTGCGCACAGGCGTAGAGTCCGGCAATATTCAGGACGTGATGGACGGCAACCTGGATCCGTTCATTGAGGCCATGCTGCGCGGCCATAAGCGCGAACGCTGATGTTTTTTTCTTATGGCCGCCAAACTGACGATTGACGTTTTGTCCCTGTTCCCGGATATGGTGGAAGCCCCTCTTGGCGGCAGCATTCTGGGAAAGGCCCGTGACAGGGGATTGTTGGAGATACGCTGCCATAATATCCGTGACTGGACGACGGACAAGCACCGCAAAACGGACGATTACCTTTGCGGAGGGGGGCAGGGCATGCTGCTGAAGCCGGAACCTATCTTTGCCGCCGTAGAGGAACTTCGCCGGCGGGAAACCCGCGTTGTGCTGATGACTCCTCAGGGCCGTACGTTCAACCAGTCATTGGCCGCGGAATTGGCTGCCTCCGGAGGCCATCTCATTATCCTCTGCGGTCATTATGAGGGGGTGGACCATCGTGTAGTAGAAGAGCTGGTGGATATGGAATTGTCCATCGGGGACTATATTCTCACGAACGGGGCCATTGCCTCTGTGGTGGTAATTGACGCCGTAGCGCGCCTGATTCCCGGCGTGCTGGGGGATGAGCGTTCTTCCGTGGAGGAATCTTTTTCCAACGGTTTGCTGGAGGCTCCCGCCTATACCAAGCCGAACGTGTTCCGGGGCCTGGCTGTTCCGGAGATTTTGCTGGGCGGCAACCACCCCGCCATTGAAAAATGGAAGCACGGGAAGTCTCTGGAGCGTACGCGCCTGAACCGTCCGGATTTGTGGAGGAAGTGGCTGGAATCGCATCCGGGGGATGCCACAGAGTGATATATTTGGCTATTGCGCCAAATTTCTCTTGCCAAGTTCGGAACCTTCCGTTATAAGATCCCGCCTGCCACCGCGAGGGTGGTGTAAAGTATTTTTCTGAACCTTTTACAAACACAAGATCATGTCCAAGCATTCCAGCCTCAAAGCAACCGGTACCGTAGGCGGCAAGCGTTCCGTCCTGAAGCGTTTTGAACGTGTCAAGCTTCTGAAGGAACGCGGCGAATGGAAGAAGGGCCAAAGCCCTCTCGGCCTGCCGAAGACCAAGCATGAAGCTTAAGCTTGTCTTTATCCTCTCCGGAGAGTTTCCCGGCGGAGTTTGCACGGCAAGTCATTTTCCTAATACAGGAAGCCTCTCGGATGTCTATGAACCGAGAGGCTTTTTTCTTCCGGCAAAAGAAAGTCTCCTCTTTTTGAGGATGTGAATTGCCGTAATATAAACAATACAAAATCATCCGCTGAGATAGCGGACATTATACCAATATGAGTGAAGAACAACATGGCTCCGAAGAAAACGGAGGTATCCGCATTAATAAATTCCTGGCTTCCTGCGGCATTGACTCCCGCCGGGTGGCCGACAGGCTGATTGGAGAAGGACGTGTGGAAGTGAACGGGAAGGTTATCGATACGCCTGGGATGAGGGTGACGGAGAAGGATTTCGTGAAGGTGGACGGCCGCCATATGACCCCTATGGAAGAGGTTGTGGTGTTGTTGAACAAGCCCCGCGGGTATGTGTGCAGCCGCGAAGCGCAGGGAGCCATAGGTACTGTTTATGACCTGCTGCCGCCGCGCCTGCGCCATCTGAATTATGTGGGACGGCTGGATGCCGATTCCGAAGGTCTTCTGATTATGACGAATAAGGGGGAATTGACCCAGGTTCTTTCCCATCCTACCGGCGGCATAGAAAAGGAGTACTGGGTGACGGTAGATCAGAATTTTGATAATTCCGTACTGATGCAGTTTTTGCGCGGAGTACGCATTCCGGAGGGGAATGCCAAGGCCAAATATGTTTGCCGCGCTTCCGCGCGCCGTGCCTGCATTGTTTTGGAACAGGGGTTGAAGCGTCAGGTGCGTCAAATGTTCCAGTGCCTGGGTCTTCGTGTCCGCAAGTTGGTGCGCGTGCGCATCGGCTCCCTGTGGGGAGGGGATTTGGAACCCGGGGGCTGGAAATTCCTGGATGATGCGGACGTGGCTCTGTCACTAAAAAATCCTCCCCGCCAGCGTAAATACCTGGGTGCTTCCCAGCTTGTCGCCGGGGGGGGCGCCACGGGTGAGCAGGGCGGAAGAGGCGTTGATTCCGATGAGGATTATGTGTTTAATCCGGAAGATTTTGAAGCTGGGGATTCTTATGAACCTACTCCGGAAATGAAGACTCGTTTTGTGGAGACGGAGGATGAACGTGAAGTCAAGGAAGATGGATATTTGCGGGGAGATTCCGGCTTCCGTTCCCGTGACCGCCGCGGAGATTTTCATCGTCGTGGAGATGGCTTCCGCAGCCGCCGCAGGGATGGGGCCCTGCGCCGCGAGGCCGGTTTCAGAGAAGAGCGACGTAAAGGAGGGTTCCAACGCCGTGAAGGCGGCTTTGGAAGAGACCGCCGCGAAGGAGGTTTTCAGCATCAGGAGGGAGGTTTCAGGGAAAACCGTCGTGAAGGAGGATTCCAACGCCGTGAAGGCGGCTTTGGAAGAGACCGCCGCGAAGGAGGTTTTCAGCATCAGGAGGGAGGTTTCAGGGAAAACCGTCGTGAAGGAGGGTTCCAACGCCGTGAAGGCGGTTTTGGGAGAGACCGCCGCGAAGGAGGTTTTCAGCATCAGGAGAGAGGTTTCAGGGAAAACCGTCGTGAAGGAGGGTTCCAACGCCGTGAAGGCGGGTTTCGTAAGCCGGGCTTTGGAGGCAGGTCCTCCAGCAGTTTTTCCCGCGGAAACAGGGGCCATTAATGAATGACTTGTTCCGGTATGAAGAAACATTGCAGATGGTGGCTTTTTGCCGGATTGTGGGGACTGTCCCTCGTTCAGCATCCACTTCTTGCTTCTCAGAATATTTCCTCTCCGGAGCCTGCCGGGGAGGGAAATTTTGAGGCTTACTTGTCCGGTCTCCGCGAAAGAGCTCTGAATGGGGATCCAGCTGCCGCCCGGGAGCTGGCTGTGCATTATGACGTGGAGGGTAATGCTGCGGAAACGTCCAAATGGATGTCCGAGTATGTTTCCTTGGCAGAGAAAAGGGCCAATAACGGAGATGTGGATTCCATGCTGGATTTGGGCAAGCTGTTTTATACAGGCAGCCGCCTGTACCCAAAGAACCTGGAAAGGGCCCGGTACTGGTTTACCCGGGCTGCTGACAGCGGTAATGCCGCGGCACAGTACCAGGTGGCTGTAATGGCTTCCCAGGGAGCAGGAGGACCGAAGGATGAAGCAACGGCAGCCCTTTATTATAAAAAATCTCTCCAGACGTGGAAGAAAGAGGCGGATGACGGTGATTCCAAGGCGGCGTTATGGGCTGCCCTTGTTTATGAACGAAAGCTGGTTCCGGACAGTTCTCCGGAAAAGTCAGTCCCATATCTTCTTCAGGCAGCGGAAAGCGGCAACCTGACAGCACAAGGCCTTCTGGCATTTAAGTACCGGGATGGGCTGGGAGTGCCGCAGGATGCGGCCAAGGCCGTAGAATGGTTTGAGAAAGCGGCCTCCCGTAAAGATTTGGGAGCCGCGATGGAACTGGGCATAATGTTCCGGGACGGCAAGTATTTGCCCCCTGACCGGGAAAAGGCCTTCCATTGGTTTGAAAAAGGGGCGGAATGGAAGGATCCGTACAGCATGGCTGCCCTGGCGGATATGCTGCTGGAGGGAACTCCTTCCGCAGAACAGGCGGCCCGGGCCCTGGCTCTGTATCGTGAGGCTGCCGCCGCCGGTTATTTCCCTGCGGCACTAAAGGCCGCGGAGCTGCTCCAGAACGGGAAGGGCGGGGAACTGGATGCGGATGAGGCCTACAGGCTGCTGCGGCGTGTGGCGGATGCTACAGGGGATCCCAAGGCCATGTACATGCTGGCCCAGGTATATTATACACGGGGTGATGAGGCTCAGGGAGATTCCCTGATGAAAGCATCCGCCCAGGCTGCCTATTTGCCGGCCATGAACCGCATGGCGCGTCTCCATCTTCTGCCGGACAGTTCACTGCCCTGGAATCCGGTTTTATCCTATTATTATTGGAACCAGGCTGGAGAAATGGGGGATGAAAAGGCGGCTTCCGCCGCTTTTTGGCTGTTGTGGGGCGGCTCAGGCATCTTTTTGCTGGCAATATTTATTATTGTCTGGCGTTTTCAGCGTTTTGCCGCCAGAAGGCTTGCGGAACAGCAGAAACAGGAACGGCAGGCCTCTGATGACGCATGAAGCGTATTATGAGGTATCCGTCATGAAAAAAATCTGTTAAAAATACTGTAGTACTCCATGATGAACATGTTAGCTATTTTTGGACTGGGAACACCGGAGATTATCGCCATTCTGGTGATTGTTTTCCTTTTGTTCGGCGCTAAGAAACTTCCGGAATTTGCCCGCGGACTGGGCAAGAGCCTGGGAGAATTCAAGAAGGCCAAATCTGAATTTGAAGAAGAACTGCTGAAGACCGAGAAGGAGACCATGAGTGATGCTTCCGCCTCCAAAACGGAGGTCCGGCCTTCTCCCGAGCTTTCCCAGCCCATTGACGTGGAGGTGGAGAAGACGACAGACTCCAAAACGGAGGACAAGTAAGTTTTTGCAATTGAACGGCATTATGAACAGGGCGGGAATTTCCTGTCCTGTTCATTTTAGCTGAAAGGTTTTATTAAGATTAGGCGGGACTCTTTTTGCCGGCCGCTTTTTTCAGGAGGCGGGTTGCAATCAGAACGGAATGTTTTCAGAATAACCTGCAGGTTTTATTTTTGGCAGTGATACCGGAGGGCTCTCCTGGATGCAGGTATTCCGGCGTGCATCCATGATGGAGCATGTGCCTTGCGAAGGGGAAGTTTTTGACGGATGCATTTTTACGGAAACCGCAACCCGGGCGGGAAAGAAATGCAATTTCATGTTCACAGGAATACTGTACAGAAGGAGGAATGGCGCAGTTTATTGGCTTTTCTCTTTTTATGGCCTGGAAAAAAGAAAAGGCATGGATTTTGCGGCTGATGTTTCCCGTCTTTCAAAGGGTATATTGAATGAAAGGCTTCAGGTATTGATTTCTTGCGTTGCCCGCTGGCTTGTTGTACACATGTATTAATGAAAATTCATTTTTGCGGCGCAGCGGGAACGACGACGGGATCCCAGCATTTGCTGGAGGTGAACGGGTGCCGGATTCTTCTGGATTGCGGCATGTATCAGGGGCGGCGGGAGGAGGCATGGCATATCAATAAGGATTTCCCCTATTTTTCCCCGGCGGAGGTGGATGCGGTAGTTCTGTCCCACGCTCATATTGATCATTCCGGCAATCTTCCCAATTTAGTGAAACAGGGGTTTCAGGGAAATATTTACAGTACATTTGCAACCAGAGATCTTTGCCAGCTCATGCTGGCGGACGCCGCCCGCATTCAGGAGCACGACTGCGCATTCATCAATAAGATGAACAAGCGCCGCGGTATTCATCAGCCGGATGTTTATCCTACTTATTCCGAACAGGATGCGGAGCGGTGCATGCGCCAGTTCGTGAATATCGGGTATGACCGGCCCATTCCCGTTGTTCCGGGGGTGACACTCACGTTTTATGATGCGGGCCATATTCTGGGCGCTGCGCAAGTGTGCCTGGATATTGAGGACAGGGAAGACGGGCGGAAGAAGCGTTTCCTGTTTTCCGGGGATGTGGGGCGGGGAGATAACGAATTACTGCGCGATCCCGTCCCTGTTCCGGATGTGGATATTTTGCTGATGGAGAGCACTTACGGCGGCCGTTTCCATGAGGCCCCCTCCCGTGATGACGAGACGTTCTGCCGGGCTATCAAGGAGGCTCTGGAATTAGGCGGTCGCGTTTATATTCCGGCTTTTGCGGTGGAACGCACCCAGCAGCTGCTTTATCTGCTGAACAGGGCCTACCATGAAGGCTCTCTGCCCTTGCTGCCCGTATATGTGGACAGTCCCATGGCAGTGGGTGCGACGGAGATTTTCCGCATTCATCCGGAGTGTTTCAATAAGGAGGTTTATGATTTCCTGTTCCGGGAGAAGGATCCGTTTTGTTTTGAACAGCTGCGTTTGATCCGTTCCGTGGGCGAGTCCCAGGCTTTGAATAAAATGAACGGGCAGGCTATTATTATTTCCGCCTCAGGAATGTGTGAAGCAGGGCGCATTCTTCACCACCTGGCGAATAACATCGGCGATCCGAAAAATACGGTTCTTTTTGTAGGCTATTGTGCGGAACATACACTTGGCCGCAAGATTATGGATGGGTGGAAAGAGGTTCCCATCCTGGGTAAACAATATTCTGTCCGGGCCAGAATACGGGAGATGGATTCCTTTTCCGGCCATGCGGACCATGGAGAACTGCTGGAGTATTTTGACAGGACCGGGGGGCCCAAGAGGAATATCATTCTGGTGCATGGGGAGGAGAAGGCTACCCAGGCTCTGGCGGGGGCGCTCCGGGAGCGTCAGGCCAATCCCGTTTCCATCGCGCAGTTGGGAAGCGCCATGGTGCTTTAATGTTCCGGAATATAGAATTTCTGCGGTATCCGCACGCATTCCGGGCTTTCGTTCTCAGGTTTTGTGTTCAACGGCGGGTACATCGGCAGCCTTCCAATCAAGTCATGACGTCGGGATGGCTGCGCTGGCCGCTTGACCCGGTGTGTTTACGGGGCTAGCGTGCGGATATGTCTTCATTATTTATTGAATATCCCAAATGCACGACCTGCCAGAAAGCAAAGAAGTGGCTTGATGAGCAGGGAATTTCTTATGAGGATCGCCATATTGTGGAACAGAATCCCACGGCAGAGGAACTGCGGAGCTGGATTGAAGGGAGCGGATTGCCGGCCAAGAAGTTTTTTAATACCAGTGGATTGCTTTACAAGAGCATGAAGTTGAAAGATCAGCTTGCCGACATGAGCCTGGATGAGCAGATAGCCCTGCTGGCTTCCAACGGCATGCTGGTTAAACGCCCCATTTTTATTACCAATGGAAAGATATGCGTCGGCTTCAAGGCTGACGAGTGGAAGGCCGCCCATCGTTCCTAATTCCCGCCATGCCCCAAATTACCCGCACCAAGCTGGGCGCTGCCAATTTCGGTCCCTGGGAGAACATTGTCAGGGTACTGATTCTGGTATGGTTCATGCTGTACACGTTGAATGCCATTCCGGATATTCATCCTCTGGTAGGCCGTATCGCGGCCAAGGTGAATTACTGGATCAGCTATTTCTTCATGTTTGAGTATATCCTGCGGGTGCTGTGCGCCAAACCGCGGAAGGCTTATATTTTCAGCGGCATGGGTATTCTGGATTTTATTGTCTGCGTGCCGTTCCTGGGCATGTTTTTCGGGACGGACTGGCAGATTCTTTATTCCCTGCGGATTGTCCGCATACTGGCTATTTTCAAGTTGGCCCGGTTTAATGAAACCGCCGCCAGTTTTAAAAAGGCTTTCTACCTGATCCGGGATGAGTTTTTTCTGTTTTTCTCCGTGATCCTGTTCATGCTGTACGTCACTTCCCTGGGAATTTATATTGCAGAGCACGATGCCCAACCTGAGAAATTCCGTTCCTTTTTTGACGCGCTCTGGTTTGCCGTGGAAACGTTGAGTACGGTCGGGTACGGAGACCTGGTGCCTATTACGCCCATGGGGCGTATTTTTACCGGGGTGATTATGTTTATTGCCGTGTCCATCATTGCTATTTCCACAGGGCTGATCACGTCTGCTTTTTCCCGCGTATGGCAGCAGGAGAATGTTTTTGCGCACCGTCATAAGCGGGACGCAGACAAGGTGGCGGAGGAGGCCGGGGAGGAGGAAGTACCCAAGTAGGCTTGGCCCGCTTCCCGTGGATTTTTGACACCGGTTTCAAAAAGAACGGCCGCCTTTCCCGAAGAAAGGCGGCCGTTGCGTAAGAGGGACAAGGCTGTATCTTAGCTGTTGTACATTTCCGTGTAGTACTGATCCGCCATGCGGTCGGAGTCGAATTCGGGATAGATGTCTGTCATCGCATTGAAAACGATGTCCATCCACTTGTCGTTGTGATCGTAGTAGAGGGGAAGAATCTTGTCGTCCAGAATGTTGTAGAAGTTATCGCGGTCGGAGCGGTCGCGGGCTTCCGGGGAGAGATGGGCGGGCGCTTCCGGAATGACGAAACAGTTTTCTCCGTCCTTGGCGAATTCACAGATCCAGCCGTCATTGGTGGAGACGGAGATGGAGCCGTTCATGGCGGCGGACATGCCGGAGGTGCCGGATGCTTCCCGGGTTACCACGGGGTTGTTGAGCCATACGTCGGAGCCGTTTTTCAGGTAGCGGCTCAGGCCCAGTTCATAGCCGGTGAGCACGGCGGAACGGGGATATTTGGCCGTCAAGTCATTCAGGCGGTTGAAGATTTCAATAGCGCCATGATCCATCGGGTAGGGTTTGCCGGCCCAGATGAACTGCACCGGATAGTTGGTGCGCTGGAGCATGCGTTCGAACATCGTGGGATTGCCGGTGACCAGGTCCGGACGCTTGTAGGCCGCAAAACGGCGCGCCCATACGATGGTGAGGCAGTTCGGGTCAAAGACGCGGCCCGTTTGTTCACCCACCATGCGGAAGAGGGCTTTTTTCAGAGCCCGCTTGCGGCGGATGAACGCTTCCTTGTTGCGGGCCTGGAAAGCTTCCGCCAGTTCCGGATCCTGCCAGTATTTCTGGTTCTGGGCATTCGTGATATGGATGATGGGGCATATGCCCTCATAGTCCTTCCACATCTGGCGGGATACTTCTCCATGGAGTTTGGAAACGCCGTTGGCGATGTGGGAGAGGCGCAGGGCGGCCAGCGTGTAGTTGAACGTATTGTCCGTCATGCCTACGGCGGCGCGCACCTGTTCCATGGAGAGCCCGTCGAAGAAGGAGAACGTATTCATGGTGTTTACGTCCATCTTTTCGTTGCCGGCTTCTTCCGGGGTATGGGTAGTGAAAACGAAACGCTTGCGCACTTCTTCCACGCTGCCCGTCTTGGCAAGCACGTGGAAGGCGGCAGCCAGGCCGTGGGCTTCGTTTAGATGGTAGATTTCCGGTTCAATGCCCAGTTCGTCAAAAAGGCGGGCGCCTCCTTTGCCCAGCAGTACGTACTGGGCGATGCGGGTGAAGCCGTTGGCGTCGTACAGGCGGCGGGAGATATTGCGGCTTTCCTCGTCATTTTCCTCCAGGTCCGTGGAAAGGAAGAACATGGGCGCAGTGCCGAATGTTTCCGGATTCAGGAAGTAGGCTTTTACCCAGACGGGAGCTCCGCAGACATGAATGAGGAATTTGATGTTGTGATCTTCCAGGAACGGGTAGTTTTTACGCATGTATTGCGTGGCCATGGACCCGTCCTCCGCACGGATCTGGTTGTAGTAGCCGTAGCTCCACAGAATGCCGACGCCTACGAGGTTCTGGCGCAGGTCATGCGCACTGCGCATATGGGAGCCGGACAGGTAGCCCAGACCGCCGGAATAGATTTTAAATGAATTATCAATGGCGTATTCCATGGAGAAGTACGCAACGCTTTTCCCATATTTGGGGTCTATTTCATACGGGTGCTCGAAAATGGTGGGTAAAAATGATTTCGCCATGGTTCTGTAAATAGAGTAAAGTGTTCAAAAGGAGAACTCGCACGCCTTGGTATCATGATTCTTTCCTGTTGGAAAGGGCAAATTGCGTGTGTGTCTGAATTGTCGATTGAACAGGAATGTCTTTCCGGCGTTTGTCGCCCGCCGCTGCTCCGGGCGTTTCCATGGGAAGGGAAGGGGTGGCGGAAGCCTCCGTTCCCTAGGCTTTTTCGGCGCTCCGAAATGAATTTTGAGCTTGCCGACGCAGGGGAAAAAGAGCATGAATGGGGGGCATGAAAGCTCTTGTAAAAACGCAGGCTGGCCCCGGTTTGGAATTGATGGATGTTCCTATGCCGGAAGTCGGCCCGAATGACGTCCTGATCAAAATTCATAAAACAGCCATTTGCGGCACGGATCTTCATATTTGGAATTGGGATAAATGGGCCCAGCAGACCATTCCGGTAGGGATGCATGTGGGCCATGAGTTCTGCGGCGTAATTGAGTCCGTAGGTTCTTCCGTGACGGAATACAAGCCCGGGGAGATTGTTTCCGGTGAGGGGCATATTGTCTGCGGCCATTGCCGCAGCTGCCGTTCAGGGCAGAAGCACTTGTGTCCCAACACAAAGGGTGTGGGAGTCAACAGGCCCGGCTGCTTTGCGGAGTACCTTTCCATTCCGCAGGATAACGTGGTGCGCATCCACAAGAGCATTCCGATGGAAATCGCCTCCATTTTTGACCCGCTGGGCAACGCCGTCCATACGGCTTTGTCCTGGGATCTGGTAGGCGAGGACGTCCTGATTACGGGGGCCGGGGTTATCGGCTGCATGGCCGCTGCCGTCTGCAAGAAGGCCGGAGCCAAGACGGTGGTTATTACGGACATCAATGATTTCCGCCTGGGTCTTGCCAAAACGCTGGGGGCGGACCGAACCGTGAACGTGACCCGTGAAAAGCTGGAAGACGTGATGAAGGAACTGGAAATGACGGAGGGATTTGACGTGTGCCTGGAAATGAGCGGCGCTCCGTCCTGCCTGAAGGACATCATCGACAATTCCCGCAACGGAGCCAACATTTCCCTGCTGGGGATTCAGCCCGATGGTTCCAGCATCGAGTGGAATAAGTTCATTTGGAAAGGGTTGAAGATGAAAGGCATTTATGGCCGTGAAATTTTTGAAACTTGGCATAAAATGGATTCCATGATCCGCAGTGGCTTGAATGTGGCGCCCATCATCACGCACCGTCTGCCCTACACGGAATTCCGGGAAGGGTTTGAAGCCATGAATTCGGGAAAATCCGGCAAGGTTGTTCTGGACTGGATTGTTTGATTCTCCCTTTTTCTTTCCATGTGATTATGGATGCCCCGGTTTTTTTCCAGGAAACCGGGGCGTTTTTTAGGGAAGGGCAGTAAAAGGGGGGATAGGTTTGTTGCCTGAACGTCAGGCTGTTTTTCCGGGAGGCTGCGGCATCCGGGCTTCCCGGGCATGGGCGCGGCGTTTTTCCTTCATGCGGCGAGCGTAGCTGTCGTCATCTTCTTCAAAAGCGTCCGGGTGGGTCAATCTGAGCCTCCGTATCACCTTGTCATGGTCACCGGGGGAAACCAGATCCGTAAACAGGCCTCCGTGAAGGTGGTCTACCTCGTGCTGCAGGCAGCGCGCCAGCAGTCCGTTGCATTTCACGGTCACAGTCCGTCCGTCCATCATGGTTAAAACAGCCCTTACGCAGGAGCGGCGCATCACGTTCGCATATACTTTGGTGATGCTCAGGCACCCTTCCCGGTACGGCACTTTTTTGCCGAAGGGATGCAGGATGGGATTGATAAAATTCAAGGGCATGATTCGGGACAACGTAGTTGGGCATCCGTCCACTTCCAGCCAGGTAGTGGTTGCGTCTGTGGAAGGGATGTTGATGGTGACCAGCTGGATGGGCCTGCCCACCTGCGGCGCAGCCAGGCCTATGCCTCCTTGGGCCAGGGTTTCCTGCATATCGTCCAGGAAGGAAAGGATATCCCTGTTGATATGAACCACGGGCCCGCATTCCTCTCTCAAAAGAGGATGTCCGTATTGAAGAATATCAAGAATCACGGCAGACAGGATGATATGGATAAAAGAGTGTGACATCCCGATTCAGAAGAGTGTTCATTATATTAAATGAATATTTTTTCCGTCGAAGGAACGGAAATGTTTTTCCCGGATGAAATGAAAAGGCCTTGAACTTTGATGACGCTTTTTTACGGTAGTTCCGGTGCCGCGATGCGGGCCGGAGTTTCATTCTCCCTCCTCAACGCTACGTTCTCATGAAGCTTAGCTCCTGTTTTTCTCTGTTCCCGAATTTGCCGTTGATGGGAGGCGCGCTTCTGCTGGCGCTGTGTTTGTGTTCCTGCGGAGATAAGGAAAAGGAGGCCGGGGCTGCGGAAGCAGGGAAGTCAGAAAGGCTTTCCCCGGTGGAATCTTATGAAGAGCTGCTTTCCCTGCGCCTGAAGGAAGTGGAACAGATGACGGATCTGGTCGTTTCCATCCAGGACCGTACCGCAGGAGAGGCCCTGATGAATGAACTTGGGCGCCTGACGGAGAAGTTTAAATTTTACGATATGAATTGCGGGCGCCTGATGGTTCTGAATCCGCGCGTGCATGAAGAATCGCGTAAGATGCATCCCGCCTTTCATTCCATTCTCCGGGAGCGCGTGGACAAGGCCCGCGACCGGATGATGTCGGGAATACTGAAGCTCCATGAATTCAGGTATTATGATTCCGATGTCATCAGGAATGATCTGGAAAAGTGCGGTCTCAGCCTGACGGACGAACGGGTGGCCCTGTATTTGAACAACAAGATAAAGCCGTTTCTGAAGGCTTATCTGGAACAGTATTCCACCATGGTGGACATGCTGGAGGGGATTGACAATAAAGTTGCGGCGGAAGCCTATGCCGTATCTGTAGCCCTTCAGGGACGAATGGTCAGGGAGCAGATGAACAACATTGCCAGAATGGAGAAGAAGTATGGAGACTGGATTCCCGGTTTTGAACGGCATTTCCATGATGGGCTGGAAAAGATGAGAAAGAAGGCGGAGGATGAGCGCAAACGCGCTTTCCGGGCGCTCCTGAAACTCACGACGGCCAGGATGTATGATTCCCCTTCCATGCAAAAGGCAGTGGAGGGGCTCAAAATAGAGCAACCCAGGCTAATCGATTTTCAGGAGTTCTGGGCCGATCCTGTCGCGGCCATGGAAGAGTTCTGCATGTGCCTGGAGAGAATTGACTTTCTCCTGCGCAGCATCAAGGATGCCGGAACGGCTGACCAGTGCGCCATGGAGCTGGTGGAAGTGGTGGCCAAGTTGAAAAGGTTGCGCTATGTTGTTGATGATTTCCAAAAATCCGGACGTATGAATCTGGTGAAAACCAGGGATATGGAGCGTATCAGCCGCCGTGCGGAGGAAGCGGAAATGGCCGTTTCCGCTTCCATGGCCCGTCTTATTGTGGAAACGGACGTGGTAACCCGTTCTCCTCTCCTTTCCAGAGCCATGGGGCTTTACCGCGATGTAATGTATGCACGTTAAGTACCGTATGCCGGAAGGCGATGATTGACTTTCTTGAGTGGAATATGACAATCAGCCTATGAAGGATGTTGATTTTTCCGGCAGTACCGTGGTGGTGACGGGAGGAGTCTGCGGCATTGGCCGCGCCATTGCGGAAGCTTTCGCTGCGGCGGGAGCCCGGGTGGCGGTTTTGGATGTGAAGCATGAGGAAACAGCCTCCCTGCTGGAGGAATTGCCGGGAGAGGGGCATCTTTGCGTGACGGGCAACGCGGGGGTGGAAGAGGACGTGCGGTCTTTTGCGGAAAAGGTGTTGGAATGTTTTGGCCGTGTGGATGTGCTGGTAAATAATGCGTGCATCACGCGTCGCGGCATTCTTTCCGGCTGTTCCTTCGAGGAATTCAATGAAGTTTTGCGCGTGGGAGTTTCCGCGCCCTATCTGCTGAGCCTTTTATTTCGCGACCATTTTTCCCGCGGCGCTTCCATTGTGAATATTGCTTCCACCCGCGCTTCCATGTCCCAGAAGGATACGGAAAGCTATAGTGCGGCCAAGGGCGCCCTCACTTCTTTAACTCACGCTCTCGCCATGAGCCTTTCCCCTTTCGGCGTTCGTGTGAACAGCATCAGTCCAGGCTGGATTGACACGGGGGTGTTCGGCGTCCTGTCTCCGGAAGATGCTTTTCAGCATCCTTCCGGGCGCGTCGGTTCGCCGGAAGATATCGTGAAGGCCGTTTTCTTTCTATGCGGCTCCAGCTTTGTCAATGCGGAGAATCTGGTCATTGACGGCGGCATGTCCCGTATGATGGTGTACCACGGAGATGAGGGGTGGTCATTCCATCCGGAACAGCCGGACAGCGTTCCCTCCTGACGGGCTTGCGCTTCCGGCATGCTTTCCATTGCATCTGTTTCAAACAGGTCCCGTGCCGTCCGGACGCTTGTTCCGCCTGGAACTGGGATAACACAGCGGCGGGCCGGCCGATTGCCTCCATAAAAAGGGCCATCCCCGGAACGGAGTGGCCCTTGTTTATATCCCGGAGGAGAATAACGTCAACGGATGGTGACGCGGGGATCGTTCGCCAGAACCTCGGCCAGTTCTTCCCAGCCGTCTTCCGTCTGGAGCTGGAACATCTGGAGGTAGACGGACGCTACGCCGGCAGGGTATTTTTCGAACAGTTCGTCCACAGCTTTGGCGAGTTTCTCCTTGTCCAGCGTTTCCGGCAGTTCATTGACAATGCCGTTGCCGTCATGGGGGATGCCCAGGGTATTCAGGAACGTAATCAGCATGTCCTGGTGTTTGCGCAACAGCCAGACCTGAAGCAGATGGTCACCGATTTCATTGCTGGGTTTCCATGACAGCATTTTCTTGATGAAGGAAAATTGTTCCTGAAGAGGTTTGCGCTGGATGAATTCGGGGCGCAGTTTTTTCAGGGCTCCAAGTTCACGCACGGCAGCGCGGTAAATGGCGCGTTCCTGGTTGCGCATCCAGTCCAGAATGTTGCTGATTGTTTCTTCGTCCGCCTGCTGGAAAATGTAATATGCCTTCATGATAAGTAGGGAAAGAAAAGCTCTTTGAGGACATGCACTCCACCATGTTTCCCCCGCCTATGCAAGCTCTTCTACTGTCACCTGCCGCTCTTGGCTTTTATTCCGCATTCAAGGCGTAAAAAAACGGTCTTATTGCAAAAAAGACTTGCTAAAAGGGGTTGCTTATGATTACTTGCTCGTGCGCTTCTCGCGATGCCACTGTAGCTCAGGGGTAGAGCAACGCATTCGTAATGCGTGGGTCGTCGGTTCAATTCCGACCAGTGGCTCCATCTTCATGGGTGGTGCTTGTCGCGAGGGAATCGCCGGATACATGCCTCGTTAGCTCAGTTGGTAGAGCAGCTGACTCTTAATCAGTTTGTCCACGGTTCGAGCCCGTGACGGGGTACCATCCGGTTGTTCCTGCAAGGAACGCCATCATTCCTGTGCCTCGTTAGCTCAGTTGGTAGAGCAGCTGACTCTTAATCAGTTTGTCCACGGTTCGAGCCCGTGACGGGGTACCATTTCTTTTCTAGTCCGGCTTGCTGATGGCAAAGCCGGATTTTATTTATTGCAAAATAAGAGAATAGAGAGACGAATTGAGGAAATTCTTCTGAATTTGAAGAAGGTGACAACGTCAGCATGGGGAGGCTGACGGGGCATTTCCTGCCTTAGCCTCCTGTTTCATCGATGCTTGAAATTCCCTTTCTGCCGGAAGCGCTTTTCGATTGATTCATCATGGCCATGATTGACTTTTCATCCAGCGCTGCGCCGGAAAATAATAATAGGGGATATTTTTCAAATGTTTATCGGGCGGTTAAAGTTTTTCAATATGCGCTCATATAGGTGATCTCCTTTTGGTTGCGCGGCCTGTTCCAGTAGTGTACGAATGCCGCAGTGAAGGAGCGGAACGTTCAGGATTGTTTTATAGCTCAGTATTTCTCCGTGGAGAAGGGCAACGGGGGCCGTCCTGAAACCTGGGAACGATTGAAAGAGGTTTTGATGGACAACTTGCAGAAACGGCAGGCAGGCCATGAGGGCCGGCTGCCGGGGGGATTCGCTTTTTCCTTGAGGGAAGAGGATGCCTGCCGGGCTGTTACTCCTTCCGTGCTGGAAGGATTGCTGGGGCGTTTCCTGACGGACGCCCGCCGTTCCGGGACGGTGTATACCCCCGGTTTTCTTGTTCGCTGGATGGCCCGGGAAGCGGTATCTTCCTGGCTGGAATCCAGATTGCCTTCTCCCAGGAGCGGTGATGAAGAAGCCGGGTTGCTGGGAAGTATCCGTGTGCTGGATTTATCCGTAGGGGCCGGAGCATTTGCCATGGGAATGCTCCGGGAGCTTGTCGCCCGCAGAAAGCTTCTGGAACCGGATTGCCCGGAGCCCGATTTAATCCGCGCCGTTTTGGAAGAGAATATTTACGGAGTGGATGTTTGCGCGGAGGCATTGGAGGTGGCCCGTTTCCGTTTTCGTTGCGCATGGTTGGCCGCCGGAGGAAAGGGGGATTTACGGGATCGCCTGTTGTGCGGGGACAGTCTGGATATGTCTGCGTCCGGCGTCTGGCGTCAGGGTCTTTCAACGGTGATGGAGGAAGGAGGCTTTGACCTGGTGATCGGCAATCCCCCTTTTGTCGGAGAAAAAGGGAACAAGGAATTATTTGACCGTTTGAAATGTTCTTCCCTTGCTTCCTACTGTTCTTCCCGCATGGATTACTGGTACGTGTTTGCCTGTGTGGGGCTGGATGCCCTGAAGCGGGGGGGCGTAATGCATCTGGTCGTTCCCAACAAGTGGATGTCTAATGCGGGAGCCGCCTCTCTCCGCCGCAAGCTGCTGGAAGATTGCGGTTTGCTGCGCCTGTCGGATTTCGGAGCCTGCCGCGTGTTTGAATCCGCCCGCGTCCATACCATGACTGTTCTGGCGGAGAAAAAGGGAGAGGGAGGCGGACGCCTGGTTCCGGAATACCGCCGTTTTGGCGGCTCCGTGAATGACGTGGAGTCATTTCTGGAACATGAGCCGTACCGTCGGTTTCCCTTGCCGGAAGATGCCGGAGCGTGCGTCAGGGAAGGATTGTCCTTCTGCTCTGCAGCAGAGCGGCATCTTCTGGAAAAGATGGAGGCATGCCGGAATTTCAGGCTGGATGCCGCCAAGGAAATGACGCAGGGGATTGTGCCGAATCCTGACGTCGTTTCTTCCCGCGCTCTGGAGAATCTGGCGCCGGAAACAGTGCGGCGGTACGGAATCCGGAGGGGGGATGGGGTATTTGTCTTGCCTCAGGGGTATTTTGGCCTGTTGCCGGAACGGGAGCGGCGTTTTCTCAAGCCTCTGTATGAACCTGTCCAGGCAGGGCGGCATGCACTGAAAGCTCCGGAGAAGGTGCTGTTATATCTGACCCCGTCCAACGGAGCGGAGCAGGCCGTTACGCTTTTGCGCCATTTGGAAAAATTCCGTCCCCTGATGGAGGCCCGGCGGGAAACACGCATGGGCCGCATGAAATATTACCATGTGCACTGGCCCCGGCAGGAACGTTTTTTCCGGCCCGGCCCCAAAATTCTGGCTGTCAGGAAGTGTGCCCGTCCAACCTTCTCCTATACGGAAAAGGAAGCTTATGTGATGATGGCATTCAACGTGATACGCTCGGAACGCGTGAGCATGAAATATCTGGCGGCCCTGTTCAATTCGCGCCTGATGCAGTTTTGGTTTCTCCGCCGGGGAAAAATGCAGGGGGATTTTTTCCAGATGGATACCGCCCCTGTCCTCCGGGCTCCCATCCGGGTCCCCGGTCTGCCCCTGCTGCGGGAAGTGGAAGGGCTGGCGGACGCTCTCGCGGTCCGCTATTGCCCGGAAGGGGATGAGCGGATGAATGAGCTGATGGAAGACATTTACGGCCTTTCCCCGCAGGAGCGGGAAATAATTATTCAGGCATGTTCCCCCATGCGGGCCGGGAGGGAAAGCTTGCCGGAGTGATGATTTGGTGTCGGTAACTGTTCGCGATGATGCCAGGCTGCTGCATCGTTGTTTCTTCATCGTACAGGAAGTGATTGAAATGGCCCGGTTCATCAGGCCGGAGATACAACAGGCCGATGTAGCCGTAACTCCAAGCCGTGCTGAAACCTGCGTCCCTAGCCTTCTGATGGAGACGTTCCGGATGGGCGCACTGGTGCGTCCATCATTGCCGTTCTTCGTAACAACCCTTTCAGAAAACAACAATGTCGAAAGGAGCATCCGGGCTTGATTTTCGGAGAGGGCTCCTTAAGATGTGCGCCCAATTTGTTTGTTTAGCCTATGATGAAGCTTGTTTTTCCGGGAATGTTCCTGTTGGCCGCTTGTTGGTATGCCGCCTTTCCGGCGGCGGAAGCTGGCGCGGGAGCAGTTCAGTCCCAGCCGGTTTCCGGGGGCTCTCTGCCGTCCCTGTGCCGTGTGCTGGATCGCGGTCCGGTGCTGTACCGGAATGATTCCTCATGGATCAGGAAGGTGAAGCTGACGCTGATTGGCCAGTATCAGGCAGCAGCGGTCAGCCCCAATGGGGCCAATAAATTCTGCCCGTCTTCCGGCGGCCATAACAACGGGTGGAGGCGCGCTTACCTGGGCGGCGACATCCTGATGGGGGACGGTTCCTGGCGCCTGTCCAATCTGACGAATGTGGGGGATTTGGAAGGCCGGCACCGTGAAGTGCGGGGAGAATGGATCGGCAGCCATACGGAGTGGTCCCTGTATGAACTTTATCTGGAAAAGACCATGCCCGGCGTCAAGCTCAGGGCCGGTAAGCTGACGCCTCACCTGACGTCGGAGTATTGCCTGGCTTCCTCCCGGATTAAAACAGTGGAAAGATCCGCCCTGTGCAATGAATTGATTCCCATTTCCAACTGGGGTCTGGAGGCCAATTTTCAGAAGGATGCCAAGAGCCTGTACCATTCCTACGGCATTTACCTGAATGCGAACGGTACGGATTTGAAGGATGAAATCCAGTTTCATTCTGCGGACAACCTGTTTATCCTGAACGCCATGAAGTGGAAGGTGGCTTCTCCCATGTGGGACAGCCAGTTTCTGGGGTACCAGTATGCCCATAATTTTACGGAATGGCGGGGAAGGAAAATCCCTTCCACGTCCGATTACTGCGGAACGGGCGCGCAGGACGTGATTTCCCTGAGCTGGGACGCCAGCCGCGGCGCTTTCTCCATCATGGGGAATTTGCTGGCAGGCGTGGGAATTGTAGGCCAGCCCGGTGCAAAGAATGTGTACGGCCTGGTTCTGCAGCCTGTTTACCGGATTTCCCCGCATTTTGAGGGCGTCTTTCAATACCAGTGTTCCTTTGGAAACCGTTCTGTGAAGCTGAATACCCGTTATGTGCCCAGCGTCACCCATTATCCCGCATGGGTGGACAGCATGCATTCCTTTTACCTGGGGCTGAATTGCTATCTGTGTCCGGAGGCCGTCAATGCGGTCAAGCTGATGCTGGCTGTAGAGTATGTCACCAGCCATGTGGACTCGGCAACGGCCAAAGCTTTCAATGGATGGTCTGTTTTCGGGGCTGTCCGCTTCAAGTTCTGAGGCTTTTGCCCCCTTCTATTGTAATTTCTTCAATAAGGTGGGCTGATAGGCCGGGAGAGCCGGGATAGGAACGTATCCGGGCGGGAGCTGATCCCAGACGGGATGCATGGGCTGGGCATCCGCCTCAAAAACGGTTCCGTTAAAGGATTTGATGATGGTGCGGATGGCTCCGGACGGAGCCGGCTGCACTACCAGGGGGCGCGGCGCCGATTCCGGAAGATTCATGTGCAGGTTGACTTCCTCTTCATTCCAGGCGGGCCAGGAATCGGAAGACGTGGGGATTTCACGAATTTCCGTATTGGCGGCGGAACGGGGCGTATGGAAAAAGGGGCTGTCCGGATCCCCGTCGTTCAGCCAGATTTCCTCATCCGGCGTTTCGGTTGTGATGACAATTTCTTCCTGGTTTTCCGCATGGTGAAACTCATAGCCTGACCGCTCATGGACGTCCCTTTCCGTTTTGTCGTCATTCATGTGGATGCTGATGGCCGGTTTGTTTTTGGTGGCCTCGTGGGGAGTATGGGATTGGAAGAGGGCTGCCTGCCGCTTCAGGGTTTCCGGAGAGGTTCCGCGTGCGTATTTGGGGAAGAAAACACTCTTGGTATCTATTTTGCCAGGGTGTACTTTCACCGGTTCATCCGACAGCTCAAAAATGTATTTTACGGGAAGTTCCGTTGCGGAACCCCGGCAGGAAAAACTTCCCAGGAACGCCAGGCCCAGGCATGTCAAGAGATACAGGGGCGGAACGAATTTCATCAGAGGTTGAACTGGTTTCAGTAGAGCAAAAAGAGGAAAATATTCAATGCAAAAAGAGGGAATCCGGATATCCGGCTTCGCTCTTCCATAGCGTGCGGATGCGGCGTTTCCGTCATTTCTCTTCTTGGCAGCCTGATGAGGCTGTCTTATGGTAATGGCCATGATGAAAAAAGTTGTCTCTTTATGTGCGGCTTCCTCCGCCTTCTTTTTTTTGTGCGGATGTGACCGCGCCCCTTCTTCCGGGGAAAAGCGGGCTGCTTCTTCTGCGGAACGGGAAAAGCCGTCTGCGGTGCGGAAAGAGGCGGAGACATGGAGAGAGCGTCTGGACGCTGCTGTTGCCGGCTCCGTCCGCGAGAAGGAAAATGATAGCGAGCATGTGAAAGCCCTCAATGATGTGGCTGCCCTGTATGCGGAGGGATTGCAGAATGGCTGGGTTCATCCGCTGGATGTGCGGTCCTGGTGTGATTCCGTGGCGGAGGCCGGTTCCGGGTATTCCGGGGAAACGGTCATCGGCGCCATGTTCCTGTATGGGACGGGAATCAAGCGTGATGCCGTAGCGGCCAGGGAGTGGTTTGAGTACGGGCTTGCCCGCCCGGGGACCCAGCGGGGAAACGCCCTGTACATGTTGGGAATGATGTATTTCAAGGGGGATGGCGCGGATCAGGACCTGAATAAGGCGCTGGGGCTGTGGCACAAGGCGGCGGATGAGGAACATCCGGCAGCCATGGGGCTGCTGGGCCGGGCTTACATGGAGGGGAAGATGGGGGTTGAGAAGGATGCCGCTTCCGGCCTGGTGCTGCTGGAGAAGGCCGCCAACGGGGGGAATACGCCTTCGTCCGTCTATCTGGGGAACATTTATGCAAAGGGGCAGGGGGTGGAGCGGGATATGGAGCGTGCCATGAAGTGGTATGAACAGGCGGCTTCAGCCGGAGACGCCCATTCCCAGTATATTGTGGGACTGGCCTGTCTGGAAGGTTCCGGCGTGCCTGTGGATGAGGGCAAGGCGTTCAGCTGGCTCCGGCTGGCCGCCGGGCAGGACCACGTCAACGCCATGCTGATGCTTTCCGTCTGCTACAGCACAGGAAAAGGGACCCCTCAGGATGCGGATATGGCGGAAGTCTGGAAAAAGAAGGCGCTTCAACTGAATGCGGAACGCGAGGGAAGCCCTGCGCCGCAAACGCAAAAACGTTAACTTTCCCGAATTTCCCTGTTCAGAAAATCCAAAGCTTTCCTCCGTTCCAGAATAATGTTTCCCCGGGTGTCCGGAATAACCAACAGGCCGTCCCGGTGTTCCAGTATGGCGTGAATCATGGCGAATACATGGCCCAGGGCATATTCGTCTTCCAGAATGAAGCGCAGCATTTTGGTGCGGTTCCCTATCTGTCGGAGAGCCGCGCCGTCCTTTTTGAAAGCCTGGCGCGCGTCGTCCGTTTCCATGACCCAGAATACGTCCAGCTGGGATTCTCCCTCTTCATCCAGATATTCTCCTTCCATCACATGGTCCGGAGCGTTTTCCGGTTCACCGGAAAGGTTCAGCCGGAAACAGCCGTCCAGGCGGAACATGTTCTTCTGCAATTCCTCGGCGGAGGGCAGAGGGGCATCCTGAATGAAAAGCCAGAATTCCTGTTCATCCGGGGCTGGGGAGGCGTGCGTCATGGGATGATTGTGGCATTCCCTCCTTGTTTTCCCACCCGGATTTGTGACATTGAGGCGGCACATGCGGATTTTGGGATGTTCAAGGGCTTCCTTCCCGATTAAAAACAAGGCCATGAGTATTCCCGTAATGATGACGATTGCCGGTTCCGACTGCTCTGCGGGGGCCGGGCTCCAGGCTGACCTGAAAGCAGCCCATGCCATGGGGGCGTTTGCGCTTACGGCCGTCACCTGCGTCGTGTCCGAGGCGCCGGGGACAGTGCGCGGCATTCAGGAGGTGGACCCTGCGCTGGTGGCCGATCAGGTGCGCATCAATCTGGAACATTTTCCCGTGCGCGCCGTGAAGACGGGGATGCTGTATTCCCCGGCTATCGTCCGTGCGGTGCATGGGGTGCTGGACGGGGCGGATATTCCCGTCGTTGTGGACCCGGTCATGATCGCCACGGCGGGCGACCGCCTGATGCGGGAAGAAGCGGTGGCTGTTTATGAAGAGCTTCTGCTGCCGGGTGCGGCATTGCTTACTCCCAATCTGGATGAGGCTGCCGTATTGCTCCGCTCTTCCGTTAATCCGGGAAGGGATGAACTGCCGGAAGTCGCCGCGCGCCTCGCTGTCAGGTACGGATGCCCCGTTCTTCTGAAGGGCGGGCATCTGGAAGGGGACTGCCGGGACGTGCTGTCCGGCCCGGACGGCTGCCTGCTGGGGCAATGGGAGCGCCCGCGCGTACAGGATGTGAGCACTCACGGAACGGGCTGTTCCCTGTCCGCCGCCGTCGCGGCACGGCTGGCTGCCGGGGATGGACTGGTTGCGGCGGTGAAGCGCGGCCTGGAATTCATCGCTTCCGCAATCCGGAACCATCTGCGCTGGGAACAGCCGGTCCGGGTGGATGCGCTGAAATTGTGGTAAAGCCTCCTTCATCCAAGTTGTTTTCCTCTTCCGCGCGGGTTGGGGTAACCGGGGACTGCCTCCGCCTTTCTGTGCCTTAATAACGCTTTGTGCTTGCGTAAGGGAGGTGGGGTTGGTAGTTGTATCCACGCCCATGTGCCACATGGAGCTCGTAAGAATTAGTAAATATCATAGCAATTATCACTATGGGACAGCAAATCCGCAAAGTCACCAAGCGCCGCAGACGTATTGAATACCTCAAGCGTAAGAAGGAACAGTCCAAGTTGAATTCCAATGCGCCTATCCGTCTGGCCGTTCCCGTTGCCAAGGATGCCAAGCCTGCCGCCAAGGAAGCTCCCGCCAAGAAGACTGCGGCCAAGGCCCCGGCCAAAAAGACTGAAACCAAGGCTGCCGCCGCCAAGAAGGCCCCCGCTAAAAAGCCGGCTGCCAAGAAGGCCGCTGAACCCGCCGCCGAATAATTGCCCGGGCGGAGGCTGCCCCTCCGCGCGCCAGTCAAACAGTTGTTACAAGCCGCCGTGCGATTGCATGGCGGTTTTTTGCGTGTCCGGACTTCCTGAATTTTTCAGAAGCAGGAAGAAGAGGCGCTGCTTTTCCGGTAATGCGCGCCGTGCGTATCCTCAAGCCGATGCGCTGGTCCGTGTTTCCCTGTTTCCGGGAAAGGCCTTTTCCGGGATTTTTATGGAAAAGCATTGACACTGTTTTTCTGATGCGTACAAAGAAAATAGCGTCATTTATCTTTGCTTTATGCGCCACCGTACTACAGACACTCCCAAAGGGCACCGCAATTACATCATCATTGCGTGTGACGTGCTTCTTTTCCTGGCTATGCTCAAATGGCTTCCCGTAGAGCCGGAGGTGGCCAGGGGGCTTGCTGTTCTTACCTTTATCGGCATCCTGTGGCTGACGGAAGCCCTGCACGTAACCGTAACCTCCCTGCTGGTGCCGGTGCTTGCCATGTTGATGGGGATTCTGCCGGGGGCGAAGGCCCTGTCCGGTTTTGCGGATCCTACCATTTTTCTGTTTTTCGGGGGCTTTGCCCTGGCCGGGGCTCTCCACGAACAGAAAATTGATACCTGGCTGGCGGGAAAAATCCTCCGAATGGCCCGCGGGAGTCTGGGGATGGCTCTGATTCTGATTTTCCTGGCTACGGCGTTTCTTTCCATGTGGATGTCCAATACGGCCACGGCGGCGATGATGCTTCCTCTGGTGATCGGCCTTCTGGACCGCATTCCGGCGGAAAAACTTAAGACGACGGCTCCTTTTGCTATTCTGGGGGTGGCGTACAGCGCCTCCATCGGCGGTATGGGGACGCTGGTGGGGTCTCCTCCCAACGCCATTGCGGCGCATGAACTGGGCATGGGGTTTGCGGAATGGTTCCGGATTGCCATGCCCATTGTCCTGGTGTTCGGGGTGATCGTTTTCTGCCTGATGTATCTTTTCTTCCGTCCGCGTCTGGGGATGCATGTGGATATGACGCCGGCGGAAGGGGGAAAAACGGAGGGCAGGTTGAATGCCAGGCAGGTGCGTGTCCTTATTCTCTTCGTGCTGGTGGCCGGGAGCTGGATGTGCAGCAGTTTCCTTTCCTCTGCTTTGGGCGGCATTCCGTCCATGGACACGCTCATCGCGCTGAGTGCTGCGGTGCTGCTGCCGCTGTGCGGGGTTATCAACTGGAGCGGCATCGCCAAAAATACGGACTGGGGCGTCCTGCTCCTGTTCGGGGGAGGCATCACGCTCAGCAGCATCCTTGTCCAGACGGGGGCGGCGGGATTCCTGGCGGACCAGGTATCTTCTCTCGCCATGGGGCAGAGCCCCATCGTCATCCTGCTCATCATCAGCCTCTTCATCACGTCGCTGACGGAATTCTGTTCCAATACGGCCAGTGCGGCCCTGGTGGCCCCGCTGATGGTCACGGTAGCCTCCGCCATGGGCATGTCTGCTACGCCGCTGGTGCTTCTGGTAGGCATAGGTGCTTCCTGCGCCTTCATGCTCCCCGTTTCCACTCCTCCCAACGCTCTGGCCTTCGCGACGGGAAAATTCCCTCAGATGACCATGGTGAAGGTGGGGCTGCTGATTAATGTGGTGCTCGTTTTCGTGAAGGCTTTCTGGGCCTGGATATTCTGGATGTAGGGGGAATGGGAAGCTGTGCGGGAGCCGTTTTCCCGTTTCGGAAGTGTCATCCGGCCTGCTTCGCGGGGGTGGGAGTTCCCTGTTCCGTTTCCTGGAGTTTCCGCGCCGCTTTTTTGTCCAGCCCGGCAAGTTTGGCAATCAGGTAGAAGAAGGAAGGAATGAAAAATACCCCGATGAAGACGGCTGTAATCATGCCGCCGATGACCCCGACGCCTACCACCTGCCGCGCCGCTGCGCCCGCTCCCGTGGCTACGGCCAGAGGAAGGCAGCCCATGATAAAGGCGATGCTGGTCATCAGGATGGGGCGCAGGCGGATTCTGGCCGCATCCAGGGTGGCCGTGAGCAGGTCCGTGCCCTGACGGAGTTCCAGAACGGCGAATTCCACGATGAGGATGGCATTTTTGGCCGCCAGAGCAATCAGGACGATGAGGCCGATTTCCGAATAAATGTTCAGGTCCAGCCCGGTTATCCACAGGGCCAGAAATGCTCCCAGGATGGCAATGGGGGCGGTCATGAAGACGGCTACGGGCAGGGACCAGCTCTCATACAGGGATGCCAGAATCAAGAAGACAAACACGGCTGATGCCGCAAAGATCATGCCGATGGTGATACCTTTCTGCGCCTGTTTTTCCTGGTAGCTCATCCCGGAATAGTCGTATCCCATGCCGGACGGCATGGTCTGGGCAAAAACTTCTTCCAGGGCGTTCATGACCTGGCCGGAGGAATAGCCCGGAGCCGGGGTGACGTTGAGCTGGGAACTGTTGAACATATTCTGGCGGATCAGGAATTCCGGGGCCCAGCCGTGCGTAACGTTGATTACGGAATCCAGGGGAACCGGGTCTCCTTCATTGTTGCGCACATAGAACATGGAAAGCTTGTCGATGCTGTCCCGGTACGGTGCGTCCGCCTGCATGTACACCTGCCATTCCTGTCCGTAAATATTGAAATTGTTCAGGAAGGTGCTTCCCATGTATGCCTGGATGGTGGCGTAAATTTCATCCACGTCCATATTCTGGAGAGTGGCCTGCTCCGTGTTTACATTCAGGTTGTACTGAAGGTTGGAGGGAGACATGAAATTGCTGATGTCCGCTATTTCCGGCCTCTTTTCCGCTGCCTCGATGAATTTGGACGTGTTGGCGGCCAGGAATTTTTCCCCGATGCCCTGGCGGTCCTCCAGCAGGAATGTGACATCCCCGGACGTTCCTACGCCAGGCAGGGGCGGCGGCGGAACCACATACGCCACGCCGGAGGAAATTTCCGCGTTCAGCCTGCTTTTCAGGCGTGCGGCGATGCCGTCCGCCGTCATGCCCGGAGCAGTCCGTTCGGACCACGGTTTCAGGGAGATGAAGAAGAAGGAGTTGGATGAGCTTTGGACGGAGCTGATGAGGTTGAAGCCGTTGACGGTAGTCACTACGTCCACGCCCGGATCCTCCCTGATGATTTTCTCAATCCGCGCGGCGGTGTCTGCCGTGACGTTCAGGGATGTATTATCCGGCAGTTCCACGCCGCCGAACAGGTAGCCCTGGTCTTCATTGGGAAGGAATCCGCTGGGAATGAGTTTGGCCAGGGGAAAGAGAAGGGCGGTCATGGCGGCCAGCAGCAGGATGGACAGCCACATGTGCCGGATAAGCCTGGCGCAGATTTCCACGTACCAGTCGCGCGCCTTGTTGAAACCCTTGTTGAACAATTTGAAAAAGGGCCCCAGCAGGGGAATGGAGTCCGCTTTCCCCCCTCTCAGCAGCCCGGCGGACAGGGTGGGGCTGAGGGACAGGGCGCAGAAGGCGGAAATGATGATGGACATGCCGATGGTCACGGCGAACTGTTCGAACAGTTTGCCTGTGACGCCGGGCAACAGCAGCGTGGGGATAAAGACGCAGGAAATCACCAGCGCCGTGCTGACGATGGGGCCGGATACTTCCTTCATGGCCGCAATGGTGGCCTGGAGGGGCTTTTCTCCATTGGAAATATGGTTCTTTACTGCTTCCACCACCACAATGGCGTCGTCCACGACCAGGCCGATGGCCAGCACCAGCCCCATCAGGCAGATGGTATTGATGGAAAAACCGAATAATGGAAAGGCGATGAAGGCGCCCACGATAGATACCGGAACGGCAAATGCCGGAATCAGCGTACCGCGCCAGCCCTGGAGGAAAATGAAAACCACCAGCACCACCAGGCCCAGGGCAATCACCAGCGTGCTGACGATGTCTTCAATCCCGGCGCGGACGGCCAGCGTGGAATCCAGGGAAACGAGGTAATCCATGCCGGGAGGCATATCCGTATCCTTCAGCAGGTCTTTGATATTGTCCACCAGCTGGATGGCATTTCCTCCGGGAGCCTCGTAAATGCCGATGGAAGCGGCGGGCATGCCGTTTACGGAAGAACTGAGGCTGTAGGTTTCCGAGCCCAGTTCCACGCGGGCGATATCTCCCACTCTTACGATGGAACTGTCCTGCCCGCGTACCACGATATTTTCGAATTCCTTCACGCTGGTCAGGCGGCCTGGAGCTTTCACGGTGAAGGAAAGCTGCTGGTCCGGCGGAGCGGGCTGTGCGCCTATCTTGCCCGCAGGATTCACGGCGTTCTGGGCCTGAACGGCCAGCATCACGTCCCTGGCCGTAATATTCAGAGCGGCCATCTTTTCCGGGTTCAGCCAGATGCGCATGGCGTAGCGGCCTGCCCCGAACACCTGCACGTCTCCTACTCCGGGCACGCGCTTGATGGCGTCCACCATATTGATATAGGCGTAATTGGCCAGCCAGAGGCCGTCATAAGTCCCCTGGGGAGAATACAGGCTGACGACCAGGGCGGGCAGACCGCTTGTCTTGCGCAGGGAGACTCCCAGCGCGCTGACTTCCGACGGCAGCTGGGAGGTGGCCTGCCCGTAGCGCAGATAGGAAAGCACCTGGTCCATGTTGGCTTCCGTGCCGATTTCAAAAAGGATCATCATGCTCATTTGCCCGTTGTTGGTGTTGACGGAAGTCATGTAGGACATGCCGTCCACGCCGGACATTTGCTGTTCGATGGGGGATGCGATAGACTTGACCACCGTTTCACAGTCCGCTCCGGGATAAGTGGCCGTCACCTGGATGGAGGGGGGGATGATGTCCGGGTACTCGGAGATGGGCAGGCGCAGAATGGAAAAGGCCCCCAGGAGGACAATGATGACGGAGAGGCAGATGGAAAGGATGGGGCGCTTGATGAAGAAATCAGCCATGGCGGGAGGAGCTTATTGGTTGCTGGCGGGTACCGCTTTCAGGCGGGCGGCCGGATTTCTGGAGGCTGCTTCCGCCTGGAGAAGACCGTCCACGACCACTTTGCTTTGGGGGGTGAGGGAATCCGGTTTCAGAGGAATAACCTGCTGCCGGTCTCCAAGCTGCGTCCCGGCCTGTACGGGGATGATGGAAGGGTGGTTGCTCCCGTCCAGAACAATCACGAAAAAGCGCCCCTGTGTCGAAAGAAGGGATTTTGCCGGAACGGTCAGCGCGTTTTTGACGGTGGCCAGCCGGGCCGTGGCGATGATGAACATGCCGGGGCGCAGCAGATAGTCCGCATTGGGAAGGTTGGCCTGTACGCGGATGGTGCCTGTCTGGGGATTGAACGCCCGGTCAATGGCAACTACCGTGGCCTGTTCCGGGTATTTGGTGCCGTCTTTCAGCGTAATGTCCAGCTTGCTGCCCGTCTGGACGCCTTCATTCCCGTTTTTCCCCGCCTGCTGAATCCATTCCTGCTGGGTGACGGCGAAATTGACGCGGATGGGATTGACGGAGGAGACGACGGCAAGCGGGCCGCTTTCCGGGCTGACCAGGTCGCCGATGTTTGTCCTGGAGATGCCGGCTATTCCGTCAAAAGGCGCGTACAGCACCGTATAGGAAAGATTTTTTTCAGCCAGGGCCAGGGCCGCCGCCGCCTGCTGCACCTGTGCTTCCGCGGCAAGGGCGGACAGGCGCGTATCCTCGTATTTCTGCTTGGAAATGGCATTCTCCGCAGCCAGGGGCCTGTAAATTTCCGCGTCGTAATTCAACTGCTGTAGCTGGGCCTGTGCCTGGGCCAGGGTGGCTTTGGCCTTGGATACCTGGTCCCTGAACGTGGAATCGTCAATGCGGAAGAGTACTTCCCCCTTCTTCACAATAGCGCCATTGGCGTAATTCTGCGTTTGAAGGTAGCCCGTAATCTGGGGGACGATGGAGGCGTTGTCCACGCCGTCCAGGTGGCCCACCCAGCTGCCCGTCACCGGAATATCCATGGTGACGGGGTGTTCATAAATAAGCGTGGGCGTTTCATGCGGAACCTGTTCCGTCTTTTTACACCCGGCAAAAAAGAGGGAAAGCAGGAAGAGGAAAACGGCGGGGCTGGAGATAGAGCCCGTCAGGCGTGTCAAGTCCATGCTGGGAATGACACGCCTGCGGGCGCCTTTGTTGAAAGAAGGTTTTCCGGGCGGCGTCGCCGTCCGCGTCATGCGCGGGGGGAATTCCCCCGGACGGTTCAGGAGCGGGCACCGGATTTATCCGGAGTGAATGCCCGCGCCAGTTCTCCGAACCACAGGACAAGGGAGGTGCCTGCGAAGATGAGGCCCCAGTCCGTCCAGCTCAGGGGCACCACGTTGAACATCTTTCCGCCAAAGGTGACGATGAGGTACTGCCCGGCCAGGATAAGCAGGGCTACCAGACCGAAGCCGCCAATGCTGGCGCCCATGCGTGCAAAGGCGCTCTGGTGCGTGTTGAATGCTTTGGCGTTGAACATGTTCCAGAATTGGAGCAGGACGAAAATGGTGAAAAACAGGGACAGTTCATAACCCGTCAGTTCATGTTCCGGGGCGGAAAAATCCAGGTAGCTGCGGAAGTAGCCGCTGAGGCTGAACTGCGTGAGGCTGGTAATGTCCGCATGCTTGAAATATTGCAGCAGGCCGAACAGGAAAGCGACGAACAGGATGCCCACGCCCAGGATGTTCCGGCCCATGGGGCGGGTGATGATGTGGTCCGTGGTCTTGCGCGGCGGGTCCTGCATCACGCGTTCGTCCGGCGGCAGGGAGGCCAGCGCCAGCGCGGCGAAGGTGTCCATGATGAGGTTCACCCAGAGCATCTGAGTGACGGTGAGGGGGGATTCCGTGCCCAGGAATGCGCCGATGAGCACAATGAGGCAGGCCGCCACGTTAATGGTCATCTGGAAGACGATGAAGCGCTGGATATTCCTGTACAGGGAACGCCCCCACATGACGGCGCGGGAAATGCTCATGAAGGAATTGTCCAGAATGGTGATGGCGCTGGCTTCCTTGGCTACGGTGGTGCCGTCTCCCATGGAAAGCCCCACCTGCGCGGCGTTCAGAGCGGGGGCGTCGTTGGTGCCGTCCCCGGTGACGGCCACTACCTGGTCCTTCTTCTGGAGCAGTTTGACCAGCCGTTCCTTATCCATGGGCCTGGCGCGGCACATGATTTTCAGATCCATCACGCGGTCCAGCAGTTCCGCGTCCGGAGTCTGCTCGAATTCCACTCCCGTCATCAGGCGGTCCGGAGAATCCTCCTCCGTCCACAGGCCGATCTGGCGGCCGATTTCCCGTGCGGTGCCGGGAGTGTCCCCCGTGACAATTTTGATGCGGATGCCCGCGTCCATGCAGTCCTTCACGGCTTGGGGCACATCGTCCCGGACGGGGTCGGAAATGGCGGTGATGCCCAGGTAAACCAGGTCTTTGCGGATGATGCGGCCGTCCTCGAACACCGGGGCGTCATCCTCCAGAATGCGGTACGCGAAGCCCAGCGTGCGCATGGCTTGGTTCTGGTAGGCCAGGAGCTGTTCCTCAATGGCGGGGCGCATGTCCGCGGCGGGTACCTGGCCTTCCGGAGTCAGGACGGTGGAGCAGAGCCCCAGCACGATTTCCGGCGCGCCTTTCACGTAAAGGACTTTTTTGCCCAGCAGGGGGGATTCCGCTACGGTAGCCATGTACTTGCGTTCCGTGGAGAAAGTGAGCTGTTCCAGCACGCGGGCGTTTTCCCGCAGGTCCAGGTAATTCACGCCCAGCCCGTGCAGCCACAGGAGGAGCGCCCCTTCCGTGGGATTGCCCAGGGCCCTGATATGTTTCGGGTCTGCGTAATCCAGGAAAGCGGTGGAGTTGACGGCGATTCCCTCCCTGATCAGGTTGCCCGGCTCGTCTTCCGCCGGGACGGCGTTCCCCAGCCCGTAAAAATCCGCCTTGTACACGTTCATCTGGTTGCGCGTCAGGGTGCCCGTCTTATCCGTGCAGATGACGGTGGCGGCCCCCATGGTCTCGCAGGCGTGCATCTTGCGCACCAGGTTGTTGTTGGCGAGCATGCTCTTCATGCTCAGCGCCAGGCTCAGGGTGACGCTCATGGGCAGCCCTTCCGGCACCGTGACTACGATGACGGTCACGGCAATCATGACGGTATTCAGAATGTAGGTTCCCGCGCTCAGCCATTCCACGGGGCCCGGCAGATGGGAAAAATACAGGGTGAGGCGCCCGATGACGATGAGGGCGGCGATGGCGTAGCTGGCCCAGGTGATGAGATCGCCCAGCCTGGAAAGCTGGCGGTTGAGGGGTGTCTGCACCTTGTTGTCGATCTGGGAACCTTCATAAACCTTGCCGTATTCCGTTTTGTCCCCCACGGAAGTCACTTCCATGACGCCGTGGCCGTCCGCCACGGTGGTTCCTTTCAGGACGTGGTTGGAGGGGTAGGTGGCATCCTTCTTGAATTCCGCTTCATTCGTGGTTTTGCCGATGAGGGGTTCCCCCGTCAGCGTGGATTCATTGACCTGGAGGGAAACGGCTTCCAGCAGGACGCCGTCCGCCGGTACCTCCTCCCCTGTGTTCAGGATGACGATATCGCCCACCACCACGTCCCGGCGGGGCAATTCGCAGATATTGCCGCCGCGGATGACCTGGACCATGGTGTCGTCATTGACCTGGTTCAGGATTTCAAACTTCTTGTTGGCGCTTACCTCGAAGGCGAACCCCACGCAGGTGGCCAGCAGGATGGCCGCCAGGATGCCCGCGGGCTCCAGGAAGACGCTGGCCGGTTCCGTTCCGGTGAAAAACTGGTAGAAAGCCACGCCTACGGACAGGAGCAGGGCCACCAGCAGAATTTTGATGATGGGGTCTGAAAATTTCTCCAGAAATTGCTTCCACAGGGGTTCCTTTTCCGGGGGAGTCAGGATATTGACCCCGTATCTGGTCCGGTTTTCCAGAACCTGCTGTTCCGAAAGCCCCTGATGATGTGCTGCGCTTTTCATGGTTCAGATGCTTCTTACCTGATTGGAGCCTGTGAGAAAAGCGCGGAGGAATATTTTCAGGAGTGATGACGGGAGTTTTTTATCGGGGCGCAGCCTGAGGCCCGTGCCTTGAAAGGCGGCATTGTTGTCTTGACTTTGACTATGTTCCGGAGATTCTGGAGCACCTATGTGGAATGATCTTTCTCATGGATTTTCCGTGCTGGCGGATGCCCTGGCCTTCCTTTCCCGTTCCTGGGGGTTCTGGGTTTGCGCGGGCAGTGTGGCGGGGCTGGCCGCCGTTTATGCGTGGTGGAGAAAGCGGCTGGCCCTGTGGGCGTTTGTCCTGGCGTTCCTTTCCCTGCTGGCCGTGGTGGGGCTGGCGTGCCGCCAGGCGGTGTGTCAAAAAGCTTTCCTGTGGATTCATGAGCCGGATGTGCAGGCCCTTTCCGGAAAGTATGAGGTGGAACCATCTCCCAGGGAGAGGCGGTTTTTCCGCCCTCCGGAGTTGAAGCGTTTTTTCCAGGTCAGTTCTTCCACGCTCCTCCTGAATGAAGACGGGACGTGCGAGATTTCTTCCTTTCCCCGTCCGGAGGCATGGGGCAGGTGGATTGCCCGTCCGGAAGAGAGGGAGGACCTTTCCGTGCTGGAGGAAGATCTCGTTTCTTCCTGCCGCGGAACCTGGTCCCTGGTGAAAAAAGGGGGATATTACGGTGTCTCCATCGCCTATTCCCCCGGCAGGAGCCTGATGTTGTACCTGGGCGGGGAAGGTGCGGAATGCCTGGTGATGCCGGTCAACCCTGCCGATCCGCTGGAAGCGGTGACGTTTGAAAAAACATTCTGACCCGGATTCTGCCCGCACGGGAACAAGGAAGGGAGGCGGGAATCCCGCCTCCCCCAATATGTTTTTTCCAACGCCGTTCCGGCTTTGGCCGGGCGTGTGGGCCGGCTGATTTATTTGACCTTTCCCCCTTCGTACACCAGCACCTCAAAGGGCTTCAACGTGAAGGAGATTTCCTTATCAATGTCTACGGAACTGCCGGAGAAGCCGTCCAGCGTCCGCTGGTCGTCATAGGAATCCTTGAAGGTGATGGAGCCCTTGACGTTCGCAGGGATATCCAGAATGCTGCGCAGGGTTCCGGTCAGGCTCTTTTCCTGGTCGGAGGAATTGCGGAGAGCCAGGGTGGCCTTGTTTTTATTCCATGCGGCCCAGCCGTACACGGCCCCTTCGTTAGTTTCCTTATTCCACGGATTGCCGCCCACCCAGTGCACGTCGTCCAAAACGTCCGCATTGCGGCGTATCCACTTGATCCCCTTGGCCAGTTCGTCCCACAGAACTCCGCCGTTGGCGCTCATCAGGTCCCGATCCACGTAGAGCTCCTGGAGGGAAGTGCCGCAAGCCGTGGCGCAGCGGAGTTCTTTCTTGACGTTTTCCGGATCGCGGGGCATGCAGGCCGGAGGACCGAATTTAGTGACCATCAGGCCGTGAGTCATCATGGAATTGATGGGCATCAGCGGGGAGCCCTGCACAAAAACTTCATGCACCAGGCGGTCGCGGTAGGTGATCCATTTGTCGCGGTTGTCGCCCGCTCCGATGGTGCCGAAGTCATTCTCCTGCCTCCATACGGAATCCGCATAACGGAACCAGAAGGGGGATGCCCAGGTTCCTACAGTGCAGTTGATGTAAAGATCCCCCTTTTTTTTGCGCAGGGCGTTCAGCACGCGGATGATGCCTTCCGCATCCTCTTCGTTGCCGGGCCCCTTGGCATGGAAGTGGGTACTGATGCCGTCGAATTTGAAGTACTTCATATTGTAGTCCTTCACCATCTGGGAGCAGCGGCCCACAAAGGCGTCAAAATATTCCTTGTTGGAGAGCTGGAAATTGCCGATCTTGTTGTCCGGATGCTTCACGTTCCAGTAAGCGAGACGCTTGCCCTTGGAGGCTCCGTAGCCCCCCACCGGACCCAGCCACGTGCCGATGCCGGCCTTTTGCCTGCCGGCGGCGGCGTCAATGCGCTTGAAGCCCTGCGGGAACATTTTGTGGAAATCCCACAGGCTGTTGAATTCATCCCAGCCGTCGTCCCAGACGAAGGCGTCAATGGACATGCCGCGCTTCTGGAAAAACTGTTCCTGCCAGTCTTTCAGGACGGCCAGGCATTGTTCTTCCGTCATGCGCTTGGCGGGGTCCGAATCATTGTTGCGGTTGATGTTCAGTTCATACCAGGAATTATAATGGATGAAGGGGCGGTAGGGCATCACGCGTTCCCGTTCCATATAGGCCAGGAAGGAGCGGCGTTTCTGGCCGGGGGCAAAAATTCCGAGAACGGAGGATACGTCCCATATTTCCCCGGGCTGCAAGGTGGTTTTACGGCTCCAGAGTCCCTGGGCCAGCCGGGATTCGTCCGCCTGGGGTTCCTGCTTTTCCTCCAGCGTGCGCACGGGCAGGGAAAAGGTGATTTCCCCCTTGCTGGCAATCGGTTCGCTCTTGGTCTGGGCCCAGTAGCGCAGAATGTAATTTCCCCTGGAGGGAACCTGTACCGTGTAAGTATTGCCGGCATTGGAATCTCCGGTGCTGCCGTTGTGGAAATCGGAGTCAAGAACGGCCCCCTTGGAAGAGAGGAGCTGCACGCCGGCAAGGTTCAGCTTATTGTTGCCCTTGTCCCCTCCCTTATACTGGAAGGTGACGGTGCATGCTCCTTTGCCGTCAATGGAAACCGGGCCTTCCGCACTGGAAACCTGTTCTCCGTACTGCTTTTTCAGTTCCTGGGGAACATTGAAATTTCCGGTCCATGAGGCTGTGGACCACTTGTCCGCACTCCAGATGGCGGTTTCTCCCCCTTCCATATTTCCGGCGCCTCCCACGGTATTGATGCCCATGGGAGTTTCCAGGGCGGTGAACGCCAGGTCATTGACGATGAGTGCGCCTCTGGCGTTTCCGGAAACGGAGGGTGCCCCGGCTTTCCCTTCTGCCAGGTCATATTGCATCGCTACGATGTTTTTCATCTGGACGGGCTTCGTACTTGCCAGGCGGAGTTCCTGCCTCAGGTAATGGGAATGGTCTCTGAGCACGGCACGCCAGGAGATGCGAAGGGTTCCGTTCAGAGCCTGGAATGTTGCGCTGACGGCTTTTCCCGGGAAGCGGTCAGCCAGCCTGAAGGCCTTGGGGTTGGGCTGAAGGGAGACGAATTTGACGTTTCCCGCTTTCAGCTCGGAGGATTTAATGCTCCGTCCGTCCTGAAGATTGATGATGAATAATTCATCCCCTGCCTTGGCGACGGGGCCCAGTTTGGAAGTCATTCCTCCGAAGGAAAGACTTCCGTTCCGAAGGATAAATTTGGCCGTCAGGATGTTATTGGAAAGAGTATAGCCGGAAGCGGATTGTTCCGCGCTGGCTGTTCCGGGTGCAGGCCCCGGAAAGGCGACTTCTGCGGGGGATGTGGGCAGGCAGCCCAGCAGGGTTGCCATGGCAATGGTTGTCTTGAAAAATTTCATGATGAAATAATATTACAGCTAGCGGGAGGATAATTTGGGGAAGGCTCTTTTTCAAGAAAAAGGTCTTAGAAATGAAGGGGAAGAAAACAACCGTTTCCCTTAATTAAAGATATTGTTGGGTATCTCAAGATGTGTCATTCGATTTTGCCGATAAAACGGTAGAAGATTTCTACCTCCTGTTCCCGGCTTCCGTCCTCACCCTTGACCGCTTCATGGACGAGGATTTTTTCAATCAGAGTATTCAGAAGTTCAGCCGTCAATTCTGTGGGATTGACATACTGTTTCATCAAACCTATCCACTTTTCAGCGTCAACCGCTGTCTGGTCGGCGGCTTCCATCGCTTCGTGGGGCCGTTCAATTTTTGTGTCCAATTCCCTCTGTCCGGGCGTAAAAATATCGCTTTCGCTTTTTGTCATTCAGTGTCCTCCCTATTCAGTTGTCAAGGTACAATGCCGCACAGGGGCGGCGAAAATTTCTGCTTATAAAATCACCTTTCCTTTGTTGTGTGCCGTTGCCGCTTCAACTCCGCCAGCACCTCCGGCGGAATATGGTCAACCAGCCTTTGCATATTTTCCAGTTCGCTTTCCAGCTTCGCCCGTTCCATGCGGTCTTTGATTTTGCCGCTTTCGCTGGCCTTTGCCCTTGCTTCCAGCTTTTCATTTTTTGCTAACAGGTCTTTAATCGTAACCTTGTACTTTTTCAGTTGCCCTCCGGATATTCCTTTTCGGACGGTCATTCTGTTTTCAAGGTGCTGTCCATCGATGAACTACCCTAAGTCTACACGAAAAAAATACAATCCCCGGAATTCTGCGAGAATTGCATTTTGATGAAGTTTACACTTTGGAAATTGCATTTTTGCAATCATTCTGTATAATGGAAGTATGCGGAGGAGGGGCGTGTCTATGGCTTTACCCGGAACACCCGGACAGCGGATTTCCGATTTATGCAACGGAAACCACATCACACAAAAGGAACTTGCGGAGAAGATAGGCGTTTCTGCGTCCCAGTTGAGCCGGATTGTCAGCGGCGAAACAAGAACGGTCAGCAATGATATTCTCATGGGCGTGGCAAAAGAATTTAAGGTATCAACGGACTACATACTGGGCTTGTCCACTGTGAGCGTCCGCAAAAGCTATGATATTTCTGAATTGGGCTTATCCGAGGGAGCCGTGAGGGGGCTTGTGACGGGCGCAGTCGATGTGCAAATCCTTAACCGCCTTTTGGAACACAAGAACTTTCCGAAGCTGATAGATTTGATACGGATTTATTTTCAAGATACGGCGGCAAAGGGGATATCCGCAAGAAACCAGCTTATCGAGATAGCGACGGCTTCCCTGTCCGACCTGATGAAAGAACGCCCGGAACACAGGACAGAAGCAAGGCAGGATTTACAGCTATTGAACGCACAGAAGATGGGGGAGCATGAAGCGGAGATTGAGAAAATCAAGAGCGTGTTCCTTGCTATCCTGCGGGATATTAAGAAAGACATGGAAAACGGAGAACAGCCGGGGGAAACTGTGACCGCCGCCATGTTCCAGACCATGCGGGACACATTGGCGGAGCAGAAGCAAAACCCGATTTCCGTTGATGATGTAACGGCAATGATTGCCGGACAGATCGGGCAACTTGCACCGATGGACGAGGAAACCACCAAGCAGTTTCAAGCATTGGCAAAAAAGATGATAGAACAAGCAGGCGATGCTCAAAAAGAGGAAAAACCATGAGCGATGTAATGACCCCAGAGCAACGGAGCCGGACAATGAGCCATATCAAGGGGAAAGATACCAACATAGAAGTCCTATTGCGGAAAGCCCTCTGGCATAAGGGCATCCGATATCGGAAGAACTACAAAAAGCTGCCGGGCACCCCAGATATAGCGATAACAAAATACAGGATTGCTATTTTCTGCGATAGCGAATTTTTTCACGGCTATAATTGGGAAATCAAGAAACAAAAGCTGAGCCATAACCGGGAATATTGGATCAAAAAAATTGAACGTAATATGGCTCGTGACCGGGAGAATGACTTCAAGTTGATTGCAATGGATTGGGTTCCTATGCACTTCTGGGGGCAAGAGATACAAAAGCGAACAGAGGAATGTGTGGAAGCTGTCGAAGATTTGATTTTCGAGTTGCAAATGATGCAGTCTGATGGTATGAACGAGGATATGAGGGACTGTGTTGAAAATATAAAATAATATTTTTATATCTCCAATTTATAAATTGATAATCTACAAGGAGTACCCTTATGACTATATCAGAACAGATCAAAGTTTTATGTGTGCGCTCCGATATCAGCGTTGCGGAACTTGCAAGGCGGATGGGGACTACACCGCAAAATTTCAACTCAAAAATGAAGCGGGAAAGCTTCACAATTTCCGACTTAGAATATCTGGCGGAAACGGTGGGGTGTTCTTTTGAACGTCATTTTGTCCTTCCAGATGGCGAAAAGGTTTGATAGGAGGGCCTTATGGATTTACAGCATTTTAAAGATAACGCTTCAAACAGGGATGTAATCTCCCTGTTTTCTGGAGCAATGGGGTTGGATATCGGCCTTGCAAAAGCTGGCTTAAATATTGTAATTGGGCAGGATTTTGACCCCGCCTGTGTTGCTACTATGTGTGCGAATGGGCATAAGGTGTTGGGCGGGGATATCCGTGAGATAGATGAAGCCGATTTGCTGAAACAGACCGGGCTGGCGCAGGGGGAACCTTTCCTCATTTGTGGCGGGCCGCCCTGTCAGCCGTTTTCTACTGCTGGCAAGCGGCTGGGGATCAACGACCCAAGAGGCAGTTTGTTCATGGACTTTATCCGCATGATTGACTATATCCGTCCCCGGTTCTTTATCATGGAAAATGTCAAGGGGATTATGTCTGCCCCATTAAAGAACATCCCGCTGGTAGAACGGGATAAAAATGACCCGGAGCAACGTTTGGGGACTGTTTTAGATATAATCCTGTCCGAGTTTAACAAATTGGGGTATAAGACGGTATACGGGATATTAGATGCTGTCAATTATGGCGTGCCGCAATTCCGAGAGAGGTTCGTCTTGATCGGGAGCCGGGATAACGAAGATATTTTCCTGCCTTTCCCGACCCACTTCCAGATGCACCAAGACCCGCAATACCGCTGGCGCACATTGCGGGACACCATCAAGGATCTGGAGTATGACTGTGGGGAGTGTGCCGCATTCAGCAAAGACCGCCTTGCATATCTCCGCCTTGTCCCGGAAGGTGGGAATTGGCGTGACCTACCGGAAGATGTGCGGAAAGAGGCCATGGGTGGCGCTTTTGGTTCTGGTGGAGGGAAAGTCGGCTTCTACCGGCGGCTGTCGTATAGCCAGCCGTCCCCGACATTGGTTACATCCCCGGTGCAAAAAGCAACGATGATGTGCCACCCCATCCAAAACCGGCCTTTAAGTATCTGGGAATATGCCCGAATCCAGCAGTTCCCCGATGATTGGAAGTTCATGGGGACAAGCGCAGCAAAATACCGCCAGATTGGCAACGCTGTCCCGGTAGGGCTGGCATTGGCCTTGGGGAAAGCGGTGATTTCCGTTGCAGATCAATCCGCCGGAATCCACACAAAACGGTTCAGAGGGACAGATATCCATCAAAAACTGAAACAAGCCATTGAAATAGGGGGAAACAGCTATGCCTATAAATAACAGCTACAATGAAGATACTATCGTAGAAGCGATTGCAACAGCACTGGACAATTTCTATACGAACCTGATTAAAAAAGTAGACAGCTTGAGTGTAAAAGCTGTTATGAAGCGCAAGAACCCGTACCTGTTCCGGGCCAAAGCTATGAACGGTGCGGCGCAAATTATTGACGCGATTCTTGCCGCTTTTGTGTCCTCGTCCGAGGAAACGATTTTCGGGAATGTGTTCTTTGAGCCGATTGCCACCGCAGCCGCACAAGGACAAAAAGCATTAGCCGAGGGCGTGGACATTATGGTGGAACGGGATAATACCATCTACGCCATAGCTGTAAAATCCGGTACAAGCGTTTTTAATGCGGACAGCCGCAAAAAGCAGGAACAGAACTTCATGGCGGCAAGCAAGTTGGCGCAGCAGGCAAAGAAACGCTTTGTCCCGATTGTCGGCTACGGCTATGGAAAAAAGAAAACTTCCAACCGCGGGCTTCCCAAGTTTTACATGGAATTGGCGGGCAAGGATTTCTGGACGGAATTGACCGGCGATGAAGAGTTCTACATAAAGCTGATCCGTTTCATGGACAAGCTACCGGAAAAGTATGTGGAGGAATTTGACGCTTCTTACCAGAAAGCGGCTAACCGGCTCGTCCGCGAGTTTACCCAAGAATTCTGCTTTGAAGATGGCAGCATTGATTGGGAGAAACTTGTTAAATTAAACTCTGGCAATTAACATCGGAGGTATAAGGCATGAGAGAAGCACTAAAGAATGCTGTACATAATGCAATTTTATTAGAATGCAAATTGCCACATGAAGAAAGTGGCTTAGATAAATCATGCCTCTCCTCCCAAAATGATATTTGTTTCAGTAATTCCGACCCACAAGAAATTTCAAAAATCATTTATAATGGTATAGTAGAATTTGCAATCAATGAATATGAAATTGATTACACTGCCTTAGAACGCGAACAGCGAAAAGCTATTCTTAGCCGTATCCGATACGATCCAGCAGCCTCTGATGCCACCAAGCTGAAGTATGGTTTTTATGGTGAAGTCCTCTTAGATTTGATTCTGCGTGTATTTTTAAGGACGAGCGTTCTTGCAGCGAGAGGTTATTTTTATTCTCCCATTGAAAATAGTGAAGCAAAAGGGTTTGATGCGTTTCATTTAATGGAAAGAAATGGAAATATTGACTTATGGTTTGGAGAAGTCAAATTTTACGTGCAATATAAAAGTGCGATAACTCCCGTATTAGAAAAATTAAGCACTTCGCTTTCAGATGGCTATTTGAGTCGAAATTTACTCGCAATCATAGATGAGCGCATCCATATCTCGACACGCAATGAACAACTTGAAAACTTGTTAAATTCATGGGAAGAAAATCCAGACATTAATCTGTCAAAAGAAATAAAGAATAGGGGAATTAGATTAATATACCCCATATTTATTGCCTATCAAAAAAATAGCATCGATCAATATCATCAGAGTATCAAAAAGTGTATTGATCATATTGCCTCAGAATATACGCGACTTAATATTGCAATACCTGCTTCGTTCGACTACCGAATGTTTTTCATTTTTTTACCATTGTCGGAAGTTAAACAAATCAAGGAGAATGTGATAAAATGGATAGACTCACGAGAACCGCTAATATAATTAAAGCGTACTATTCATATAAAAAGAATTTAGATGCTGCAACTTTTGTAAAGGAAGTATGTGGATTTTTTGGCTATATAAAAAATGAGCCTATCTCTGAATCGGATATGAATTTCCTTATATTTTTAGCTAATGAAGCAGGAATCCCACAATATTTTGACCTGCTCAAAGATAAATTTACAGATTGCCGTATATCTGATGAAAACATCAAAACGCTTACCATAAGTGCTCTGTTTCATGATGCTAGCCTTATTAGAGGAAATAGCAAATTACATAGGTATCAAAAGAATGTTCTTGATAGCTTCAAAACAAGACAGAAAAATCGTTTTGTTTTGACTGCGCCTACTTCTTTTGGAAAGACCTTTTTGGTATATGAAATCATACAAAAGATGCAATACCAGAATGTCCTTTTGATTTTTCCGGCAATTAGCCTTTTATCCGAAAACTACGCTCGTTTATGTAGGTTGGATGCTTTTCAAGCATATAAAATCCATTCCTTAAGTGAAGAGGAATTTAACCTCTCCGAAAGAAACATCTTTATTTTTACACCTGAACGGTTCTTATCGTTTATGGACTCGCATCAACACCTTCACTTTGATTTTGCCTTTATTGATGAGATTTACAAAATAGATAATAGTTTTATCATTGATCAGGAAACATCCGGCGAAAATGAACGTGACACCGCATACCGTTTGGCATTGGAATTTACTTGTAACTTGACAAGCGATATGCTATTGGCTGGTCCATATATGGCACTTCCCCAACCTAATACACAGCAACACAAATCGTTTAATAATTTTGCTGAAGATAACGAATTTTCTTTTTTACGTTACAATCAATTTGAAATTGTTTCAAAGGAGTACACAACAGTAAAGAGTAAACGGCAATATCATATAGATGAAATTCCAGTAGAAATAGGTTCTATAAGCAAAGGGCAGAAAATTGCCAATATAATTAAATCGTTAAGCACGCCTAAAGAAAATACGATTATTTACTGTGGCAGAAGAGCTGATACAGAAGCATACGCTAGAGCTTTATTAAGGGATCAAGCATTGATTTCTTCTTTTCAAGAAACTTGCTCTGGGATAGAAAGTGTTACTTATGAAATGTTTTTAGATCATTTGGGACACACATTTGGCAATGATTGGATTGTATTGGAAGCATTGAAGGGCCGGATAGGTATCCATCATAGCCTTATCCCCAAATATATTCAAAAAGAAATTATAAATTTATTTAATACAGGGGTATTATTATGTCTCTTTTCAACTACGACTATCACAGAAGGCGTAAATACCTCTGCCAAAAATATAATTATTACATCGAATAAAAAAGGAATCAAACCCCTGCGTCAATTTGATGCTAAAAATATAGCTGGTCGCGCAGGTAGATTTCATCAACACTACTCTGGCAGAGTTATAGATTTAAACAATGGATTTGAAAACATTGTAAATGGGCAACCCGAAATATTGGAGCATAAAAATTATGATGTACAGGCCACTAAAACCGATGTTGACTACCAAATAACAAAAGAACAGTATTTATCGGAAAGCGAGCGCCAAGAAAAAGCAGATATTCTCTCACAAGTAGCTGCATCTGAAATTCCTTCAGAAGTATTTGATTGTTTCCGGGTTGTTGGGCCAAAAGATAAATTGCTATTATACGGTTATATTTCAAGTATGTCATGGGAGACTATCAAGGATATTAAGCATGTTTCAGTAACACTAGCAAGTAGTAATGCTTGCTGTCTATATTGTGCTGGTTTTCAAGCTATTATGAATATTGTCTTACCAATTGTACACGAGGAAAAACTTAAACAACTTATTTCAATGCGAGTGGGGCAAAACCAGTACTCGTTGATTACAGTTTTATTGAATTCATATCTTTCAGGTGGTTTTCTTTCAATGGTACAATATTATGTTGAACGGAAAGATAATCCCAAAACAAAGGATGAAGCAATGCGGCAAGTAGCTGACTTTGTTTACAATGTTTTTAAGTACCATTTAGTGAAATATCTCGGCCTTTTTGATGTATTCTTCCGATATCAAGTTTCAAAGTCTGAGAATATCAATATGGAAGATGTAGCTGGATTAGGATTGCTACTTCAGAAACTTGAATACAATGCGCTTTCACCCAATGCACGCAAAGTAAGTGATTATGGCGTACCATTTAAACTGATAGATTGTTATGATAGTAAATCGCCATATGATAAGGGCCAATTTGATGCTTATGAACAGCATATCGATCAAGAGATAAGTAGGTTGTTCAAGTAATAGTTCATATACCCGCTCTCACTCCCGACCCCGCCCAGCTTTTTGCCTTCCCCATTCGCAAAAACCTGTCCGTTTCCCTGCCGGGCAAAGTGAGTGTCTCCATCCGGCGAAACCCTCATTTTATCCGCCAGCCGTGACAGTAGGTATAACACACTACACTTTGCAAGCAAAGTCGTGTGCCAAATGGGAACTTTCCCCCTTTGGCCCCCCCACACACAAGAAAAGGCGGTATGCGCCCCGTAGAGGGGTAGCATACCGCCTTTTCTTGTTATCCAGCCCTCCGGCTGTATCGGTTGAGCAAAAGTCAGCGTAGGATTGGTGTAGTATCTTTAACTATGGGAAACTCCGGATTCCCAATCCGCTCTTTTTCACCCCACCCAGGAAAGATGAGAACAAGCTTTTTCAATCCGCTAAAAAATTGTACTATAATTATCTTCTATTACTTATGAATATAAAAAAATAAAATGCAGAACAGATTTTTCATGGCGGCTCTGAAATTGCCATTTGGTAACAGCAATCCCTTTTCTTAAAATAGAGAAAATTGTAATAATAGTTTCATAATTGAAATGTTAGATTGACCTCGGATTGGGAATCCGATATACAGAGGGCGGGAAATATCTCTCTAATTGTTACTCAATCCATCATTCACAGAAAATGAAAAAAACATTAGCATCAATAGCCATTGCTGTGTGTTGTTCCGTTCCGGCGTTGGCGTCTCCCGGCTCTTTAGAACCTTCGGACGGAACCTCTTACGCTGCCGGTACGGCGACGACAACTGAAGGTATTGCATTGGGAAAAAACATGACGTTTGGGAGTCTCTCACAGAGTGCCCTTCCTGGCAGTTTCATTCCTTACGGCGGTAATTTTTATGCTTCCGACTACACAATCTCCCTCTGGCTGGATACCTCTTCCTTAACGGAAGGAACCCAGACCACGCTGTTTGGGTATTATGGCAGCAACGCGGGCCAAAGTTACGGGGCAAATGCCTTGTATCTGACGTCAGATGCCAAGCTTGGCATGGGAGATGGAAATTTGAATACTTCTACCGGCTCCTTTTCCCAAAACCGTGGAGACGTTTCTGAAGCTTCCGTTGTTTTGGGGGGAGGCCTTCTTAACGTTACTTTGGCCGCCACTGGCGCAAACCAAAGCCAGTCTGTGGATGTCTATGTGAATGGTTCCTTGCTTGACACGTTGTCCTACAACGGCAACATGAACGGCAATCGCGCTGATATCCAAGGCTGGATTAATCCCAATCTTACATGGGGTGGAATTCAGTGGACGGATGCAAAACTTTCCGCGGAACAGATTGCCGGTTTTGCCGGCCTTCAGGTTCCGGAACCGGCCTCGGCTTCTCTGGGAATCCTGGGCCTGGCCGTTCTGATGATGCGCCGCCGTTCCTGACGGTTTTCCACCAGAGAACTGGTAAATTCATAGGCCGCTGCCTGAAAAGGCGGCGGCCTTATGATATCAGGGGAAATCCTCAGGCATTTTTTCCGGTGCGGAAAAGATGGAGGGGATGACACATAAGAATGAATCCGTTGGAGGTTGGCTGGTGTCTAATCTGCATGTACAGGGTAGCCGATCAGATTGTTGAAATTTTGGAGAAGGCGGGAGTTAAGCGGATTTATGGCATTGTGGGGGATAGCCTGAACCCCGTTACGGACGCTTTGAGGAGGAGGAAGACCATTGAATGGATTCATGTGCGGCATGAGGAAGTGGCGGCTTTTGCCGCGAGCGCGGAAGCCCAGCTGAGCGGGAATCTGGCTGTATGCTGCGGCAGCAGCGGCCCCGGGAACCTCCATTTGATCAACGGCCTGTTTGACGCCCACCGGAACCATGCCCCGGTGCTGGCCATTGCTTCCCACATCCCGCAGAGCCAGGTAGGCATGGAATATTTCCAGGCCACGCATCCAGAACAGCTTTTCAAGGAATGCAGTGCATATGCGGAACTGGTTTCGGAAGCTTCCCAGGCCCCGTCCATTTTGATGTCCGCCATTCAGCACGCGTGGGCCAGGCGCGACGTAGGCGTCGTCGTCTTGCCCGGAGACATTGCGGACGCCCCTGCGGAGATGAAAAATCTGGTACATCCTCCTTCCTACACGCGGGAGAATGTTGTTCCTGAGCATGAATCCGTATCCCTTCTGGCACGGATGCTTGACGACCACCGCCGCATTACTTTCTTCTGCGGCGCCGGCTGCGCGGGAGCGGAAGACAAGGTCGTCAGGCTCGCGCACCGCCTGAAAGCTCCGATTGCCTACACATGGAGGGGAAAGGATTATTTTGAACATGACAATCCCCTGGGCATCGGCATGACGGGGCTGCTGGGATGGGGAGATGCCTACAAGGCCATGCATGAAAGCGACATGCTCGTGTTGTGGGGGACGGATTTCCCCTATTTCAATTTCATTCCCACCAAACCTGAAATCGTGCAGATTGACAGGCGCGGTGAAGTGCTGGGCCGCCGCTGCCGCCTGGACCTGGGTATTTGCGGGGATGTTTCCGTCACGGCGGAAGCTCTGCTGAACATGGTGCAGGAAAAGACGGATTCCGGGCATTTGGACGCCGCCCTGAAACGCCACGCCAGGGACGTGAAGGAGATGAACGCCTATATGGAAGGAAATGACAAGGAGTCTCCCATCCGGCCGGAACAGCTCACGACCGCCCTGAACAGGCATGCGGCATCCGACGCCGTATTTACGGTAGATACCGGCACCCCCTGTATCTGGAGCGCCAGGTTCCTGTGCGCCACGCCGGGCAGGAGGACGCTGGCTTCCTTCAATCATGGCTCCATGGCCAATGCCATGCCGATGGCTATTGGGGCGCAGATGGAATACCCCGAACGGCAGGTAATTGCCCTGTGCGGAGATGGCGGCCTGTCCATGCTGCTGGGGGATCTCACCACGATTGTCCAGTACAGGCTGCCGGTGAAAATCGTGGTGTATAACAATGATTGTCTGGATTTCATCCAATTGGAAATGCAGGCGGCCGGGCTGATTCCGTGGCAGATCAACCTGAACAACCCCTCTTTTGCCGCCGTGGCGGATGCCGTCGGCATCAAGGGGTTTTTATTGGACAAATCCAGCCAGGTGGACCAGATGGTGGACATGTTCCTGAATTATCCGGGCGCCGCTCTGCTGGACGCGCGTGTGGACAGGGACGCCCTTGCCCTGCCTCCCTACATCAGTATGGGCCAGGCGGCGGACTTTTCCCTTGCCATGATGAAGCAGACGCTGGCCGGGGAAGTGAAGCAGGTATGGAACACCCTGGCCGGAAACAGGAAGCTGTTCAAACCGTGATGCCCTGCGGGCAAGGAGCCGGCACCGGCAAGGGAAGCGGCTCTTTGTTTATGGTTACTCCATGGAAAGGGCTTTTTTCAGCGCTTCCGTCACGATTTTCGGGTTGGCTTTGCCTTTGGCGGCCTTCATGACCTGGCCGGTAAGCCAGTTCAGGAGTTTTTCATTGCCCCCCTGTATTTCCGCCACCTTGTCCGGATTGGCGGAAATGACTTCCCGCACGATGCCGTCCAGAAAAGAGGAATCCGCCTTTTCAAAGCCCAGCAGCTTGGCGGCCTGCGCTGCGGCGAGGGCCGGCTCATCCCACATTTTGGCGAATACGTCCTTGGCCTGGTTGTTGGAAACGGTGCCGTCGTCAATAATGGCGATCAGCTCCCGGATGGCGCCGGGTTTCACCGGGCATTCAGACGGGCGCATGCCTTTTTCATTCAGCACGGCGGAAATGTTGTTAATCACCCAGTTGGCGATTTTTTTGCCGCTGGCGGTTCCCCGCGCCGCCTCTTCAAAAAAGCGTGCCAGTTCCATGTCTCCCACCAGCACGTTGGCGTCGTACTCGCTCAGGCCGTATTCTTCCATGAAGCGTTTCTGCCGTTCCTGAGGCAGTTCGGGAATCTGCCCGCGCACTTTCTCCACCAGCGGGGCCGTGCGTACGGGAACCAGATCCGGACAGGGGAAATAACGGTAATCGTGCGCGTCTTCCTTGGTTCGCATGACGACGCTTTCTCCGCGTTCGTCGTCCCAGCGGCGGGTGGACTGGATTTGAGGAATGCCCATGTCCAGTTCTTCCGCCTGGCGCTGGATTTCATAATGAAGGGCTCTGCGGACGGCGGACATGGAGTTGATGTTCTTCATTTCCACCTTGGCCCCCAATTCCTTCTGCCCGTGGGGACGCAGGGAAATATTCACATCGCACCGCATCTGGCCCTTTTCCATGTCCGCGTCGGAGATATCCCCGTAATTCAGAATCTGCTGGAGGGACTTGAGGTAGGCGTAGGCTTCTTCCGGGGTGTCGATGTCCGGCTCGGAAACGATTTCCATCAGGGCGGACCCCGCGCGGTTGTAGTCGATCAGGGAATAATTGGCATGATGGGTAATCTTCGCCGCGTCTTCTTCCAGATGGATGCGGGTCAGCTTCACGGTGCGGAAAGGGGGGACGCCGGCTTTGATCACGTCATTCGGATAGGACCAGGGGTACAGGGGCACTTCCCCTCCCAGGCACAGCGGAAGATCCAGCTGGGAGGTCTGGTAATTTTTAGCCATGTCCGGATAGAAATAATTCTTGCGGTCCCATTGGGAAATCTCCGGACTGGAACATCCCAGCATCAGGCCGGTCAGCAGCGTGCGTTCAATGGCGAACTGATTCAGGACGGGCAGGGCGCCCGGCAGCCCCAGGCAGGTGGGGCACACGCGCGTATTGGGTTCAAAGCCAAAGCCGGTCTCACAGGAGCAGAACATTTTGCTCTTTGTCTTGATCTGGCAGTGGACTTCCAGGCCAATGGTCACGATGTAATCTGAAATTGCCATAAATTCGGAACGCTTGAAGATCGCGGAAACTGTACGGAACCCTTTTCTCCCTGTCCAGTAAAAAGGCCTGCGGGGGGAGAGCGGAGGGGGGCAGGTTAAGAATGATGATTGATTTGGAGGGAGGCTGATTTTTGTGGTGGAAGTGGGGAGGCGTTTAAGTTCTTCTCCGTCCCGGTAGATGCCGGCGTGCTTTTCTTCCGTCAGGAAGGCCGTGTCCCTGGGCAAATCAAGCCAGTAAAAGGGGCCGGATATTCCTTCAAAACGATGTAGATTTGGAGGGGAACAAGATGAACTGCCGATTTCCGGCCTGTCGCTCTGGTGATTCCTTCCATGTCACGGAACTCTCCGCTCTACCTCCTCCGCTCTTTTTATAAAATGCCCAGTTCCTTAAGCTGCTGGATGGGGCGTTCCGGCCAGAGCTTGTTGGCGATGGGGCTGGCGGGGCTTGGGTGGAGCAACGTGCCGATGGTGAAGCTTTTGCCGGGGAGCCGGGAGGCGGCGTCCCGCAGCTTCTGCGTGGCGTAGGCGCCCACCCCCACCAGCGTGTGGGGATTCAGGATGGTGATGAGGGAAAGCAGGTGTTCCATGCATACCGCGTCCACGGCGGCGCGCTGTTCCGCCGGCAGTTTGTCCGGCGTAATGTTGGCTCCGGTGGCTCCCATCCAGATCAGCGGACAGTAATTGGCCACGTAATTGTGACGGAAGAAGTTTTCCGCAGTGCCGAAAGCTTCCGCGAAAAGTCCCCAGAGGCGGCGGCCGCTGACTTCCGACCTGGGGCAGCCGAAGCCCTCCACGGGACGTTTGGGGTGGGTATGTTCCGGCCGCCCGACTTCTCCGCGGATGTGCAGCCAGTTGACGACGGCGTCCACTTCCCCGAAGGGGACGCCTGTCTGGGCCATGCCGAAGGGGCCGGGATTCATGCCCAGGAACAGATGGCCCTTTTCCCCGTTTCCGTAGGTGCGCACATACTGTTCATGCGGCCCCCATGCATAGGTGAGAGGGTTGTAGGTAACATGAACCGGGGCTTCGAACCGGAGCTTCTCCGTGCCGTCCCGGAGGGCGGCCGTGGCTTTCAGAATGGCTGCTGCAGTGTCGTTCATGCCTCCGCATCATGAAGCGTTGCCGTTTATTGCGCCAGTAAAAACTCCGCGCTTGCATTATTTGTTCCGCCCGGTAACATTTCCCCCCGGACAAGTTAACCTTATTACTTATGAGTGGAATAGCCATTATGACATCTGGCGGTGATGCCGCCGGAATGAACCCGGCGATCAAGGCGGCAGTGGATCATGCCCGCCAGCTTGGGATGAACCCGTACGTTGTTTATGACGGCTTGGAAGGGCTGATCGATGGAAAAATCAAGGAAGCCACCCGGGAACTGACCAACGATATGATCTACAGGGGCGGAACTCTCCTCCGTTCCTCACGATCCAAGCGCTTTTTCGACTACGAATTCCGCAAGCAGGCCTACGAGCATCTGAAGGAACGCAACATCGACAAGCTCATCATCATGGGCGGGGACGGTTCCTTCCGCGCCCTGAACGACTTTTTCAATGATTTTGAAGTGCCTTTTGCCGGTATCCCGGCTACGATTGACAACGACATTGCCGGCACGGACTACTGCCTGGGCGTGGATACGGCCCAGAACGTGATTCTGGATTGCATTGATTCCGTTCGTGATACGGCCCGTTCCCATCACCGCGCTTTCGTGATTGAAACGATGGGCCGGGACTGCGGCTATCTGGCGATGACCACCGCTCTTTGCAGCGCGGCGGATATCTGCATTGTCCCTGAAATTCCGTATGACCTGGAATCCATTTACAAGCGACTCCAGCCTGTCATCAATGAGGAAGGAAGCTGCATCATTGCCGTGGTGGCGGAAGGCACCCGCGTGGCGCAGTACCTGACCCGCTGGCTGACGGAACGCGCCGGCATGGATACCCGCCTGACCGTGTTGGGCCATGTGCAGCGCGGCGGTTCCCCCACCGCCCGAGACCGCCTGATGGGCACCCGTTTTGCCACCCGCGCCGTGGAAGCTCTGAACAACGGGGACATCAACCAGATCATGGTGTATCATGACGGCCAGTACGGCTATGCCTCCCTGGATTCCGTTGCCGGGCAGCAGTACTCCGTGAACCAGGATATCATCAACCTTTGCCGGGAGCTGAGCTGCTAGCCGTCTCAGCGGTTACGGAACCCGCTTTTTCCCGCCCATGCCGCCACGTTCCCGCGGCATGGGCGGATTTGTTTTGAAAAAAAACGCCGCTGCTGTATGATGGCGCCGCATCTTTCCCTGAAAACAGTGCTATGAAAGTTATCGTTACGGGCGGCGCCGGATTCATCGGCTCCAATCTGGTCAGGCTGCTGCTGGAGCGCGGCCATGAAGTCTTGAATATTGACGCCCTGACCTATGCCGGCAACATCCATTCACTGGACGGCTCGGCGGATTCTCCGGCATACCGCTTTCTGCACGCCGACGTCCGGGACGCTTCCCTGATGCGGCGCACTTTGCGGGAGTACGCTCCGGACTGGGTGATGCACCTGGCGGCGGAATCCCATGTGGACCGTTCCATTGACGATCCGGGAAATTTTATGACCACCAACGTCATGGGCACTTTTTCCATGCTTCAGGCCGCCCTGGAATATTACCGTTCCCTGGAGGGAGAGAAAAAGGAGCGTTTCCGCTTTCATCACATTTCCACGGATGAAGTGTACGGCTCCCTGGGAAAGGAAGGCCTGTTCACGGAGTCCACGCCGTATCGCCCCCATTCCCCGTATTCCGCCAGCAAGGCCTCCAGCGACCACCTGGTGCGCGCCTGGCACGATACGTACGGGTTGCCCGTGCTGATCACCAACTGTTCCAACAATTACGGCCCTTACCAGTTCCCGGAAAAGCTGATACCCGTCGTTATCCTGAAAGCGCTGGGCGGGGAACCCATTCCTGTATACGGCAAAGGGGAAAACGTGCGGGACTGGCTGTATGTGGGGGATCACTGCGAGGCGCTGTTGACGGTCGTTTCCTGCGGAAAACCGGGGGAAACGTACAACATCGGCGGCAATAACGAGAAAACCAATCTGGAGCTGGTGGAGCTGCTGTGTTCCCATCTGGATGAACTGCGGCCCCGTCCGGACGGCCGGAGCTACCGGGAACAAATCTCCTTTGTGCAGGACAGGCCGGGCCATGACCTGCGCTATGCGATTGACGCTTCCAAAATACGGAGGGAATTGGGGTGGACTCCGCGCCAGGACCATTCTTCCGGATTCAGAAAGACCATTCAGTGGTATCTGGACCATGAGGAATGGTGGCGGGGCATCCTGTCCGGGGAATACCGCCTGGAACGTCTTGGAACCAATGGCTAGGAATTTGATATGAAGGGTATTGTTCTGGCCGGGGGAAGCGGCACGCGGCTGCATCCCGTTACGCTTTCCGTCAGCAAGCAATTGCTGCCCGTTTACGATAAGCCGATGGTTTATTATCCCATCTCCGTGCTGATGCTGGCCGGAATACGGGAAATCCTTGTTATTTCCACGCCCCGGGATCTGCCCCTGTACCGGGATTTGCTGGGGGACGGCAGCAGGTTCGGCGTTTCCTTTGAATACAGGGAACAACCCAGGCCGGAGGGGCTGGCTCAGGCCTTTATTATTGGAGAGGAGTTCATAGGAAAGGATTCCGTTGCCCTGGTGCTGGGGGACAATATTTTTTACGGGCGCGGCCTGACGGAGAAGCTGAGGCGGGCCGCCGAACTGACGAGCGGAGCGACCATTTTCGGTTACCAGGTGCATGACCCGCAGCGTTTCGGGGTAGTGGAATTCAATGAGGAGGGGAAGGCGGTTTCCATTGAGGAAAAACCGCTCAGGCCCAAATCGGATATTGCGGTGACGGGTCTCTATTTTTACGACAACCGGGTGGTGGAGATAGCCAAACGGATTCCCAAGTCTTCCCGCGGCGAGTTGGAAATCACCTCTGTGAATCAGGAATACCTGAAGCAGGGCCTGTTGCGCGTGGAAAAACTGGCGCGCGGCTATACGTGGCTGGATACGGGCACGCACGATACCCTTTTGGAGGCTTCCATGTTCGTTCGTACTCTGGAGCATCACCAGGGGTTCAAGGTAGCCTGCCTGGAGGAGATAGCCTTTAATAACGGCTGGATTTCCCAGGAAACGCTGCGCTCCCAGGCCGGAGCCATGAATAATAACGGTTATGGCCGTTATCTGGATGAATTGGTGAAATAGGGCTGTCTGCCGTCGGCGTGGAAACGGGAGGGGGCCTGCGAACCCGCGGCTTTCCGGGGTGGGGCGGGTTGCTTTCCATACGGATTCCGTTCCACCGGCGGAAATTTCCGGACGGCTTTTTGCACAAAGCCGTAAAAGCCTTTCATGCCGGGGAATGAGGGTGCTCTTCCGGCAGGCCGGTAAAAACGGAGGGGAGGAAAGTCAGGGACGGTTGCCCGGCATGGAAGGATCAATCGGTTCCGGCATGGATGCTATGGACATGACCTCTTTAAACAGGCGCTGCGCCAGAATAGCGGAAAGGGTCGCCAGCATGATTTCCAGGCCGCAGGACAGAAGAACGGCCAGCCATGCAACAGGCGCTGCCAGGGAGGGAACTGCGGTGGACAGGAACTGACGCAACAGGATGGCAAGAAAAAACAGGGCGCTCTGCAAACCGCAGCCTGCCGCTGCGATGCCCCAGGCCAGGAATAATCTCCTGCCTGCGGCTTCGTATCCCGCCGTATAAGGGAAGGAAAAGAAAGAAGTGACGGCCGCCAGAAGGAGGAAGGCCTCCCAAACCCTGTCCATTTCCGTATATTGCGATGGGACGGGCATGCCCGCAAACGGAATGAGGAGGGCGTACAGGGCGGGCAGGAAGGCCAGCATGCTCAGATTTCTTGTTATTCTGCTTCCGCGGGAGGCCAGCAGGACTCTGGCGCCCCAGAACATGAGGAAGGACAGGGAAAGGATGGAGAGCAATTCCGCCCCTGTGCCCAAAAGCAGGAAGGGTGCGGCTGTCCGGGGAGAGCGGAGGAAAAAAGGCATGAACAGATGGATGATGACTGCCGCTGCTGCGCCCGCGCCGAAAAGAACGGCGCAGACTTTGATGAAAGCCCTGGCTGCCGGGTAAATCATCCAGTTCATGGTGAAGAGAAGGAGTAGAGGGGATGGGAAAAAGGAAAAGGACCGCTCCCTTTGCGGAAGCGGTCCTGAGGGGTTAGCGTGAATTCATGGATGCCAATGCGAATGACGGCATGCGGAATTACTTATACTGGGCCCAGTCGACATTCTTCATGTCTCCGCTTCTGGCAAGTTCGGCGTGCATGCCCAAAGCGGCCCTGATGGATTGCGGTGTCTGGGCTTTGCCGTCGGACAGCTTCAGGTAATCCCAGAGGATGTTTTTGTAATCCGGGTGGACGCAGTTTTCAATAATGGTCTGGGCCCGTTCTTTCGGGCTCTTGCCGCGCAGGTCCGCGACCCCCTGCTCGGTAATAATGATATTGACGTCATGTTCCGTATGGTCATGGTGGGAAACCATGGGGACGATAGCGCTGATCTTGCCGTCCTTGGCAACGGACGGGCAGGTGAAAATGGAGATGTAGGCGTTACGCGTGAAGTCGCCGGACCCGCCGATGCCGTTCATCATCTTCGTGCCGCCAATGTGCGTGGAGTTGACGTTCCCGTAAATGTCGGCTTCAATGGCGGTGTTGATGGAGATGACGCCGAGACGGCGGATAACTTCCGGGCTGTTGGATATTTCCGAGGGACGGAGCACCAGTTTGTCGCGGAAAAAGTCCATATCCCTGTAAATGCCTTCCAGGCAGTCGTTCGTCACGGTCAGGGAGCAGGCGCTTCCGAATTTCACGCGGCCCTCCCGAATCAGGCCGATGACGGAGTTCTGGATGACTTCCGTGTACATCTCGAACGCGGGAATCGTCTTGTCGCGGCCCAGGGCGCCCAGCACCGCGTTTGCGATGTTGCCTACGCCGGACTGGAGAGGCAGGAACGTGGAGGGAATGATGCCCCGTTTCATGTCGGCAGCCAGGAAATCGGCCACGTTCTGCCCGATTTTATCGGTCAGGGGATCCGCTGCGGCGAAGGAACGGGCTTCATCCGGCCAGTTGGTTTCCACAACGCCCACAATCTTTTTCGGGTCAACCTGGATGTACGGCTTGCCGATGCGGTCGCTGGGTTTGAAGATGGAGATTTCGCGGCGGTAGGGAGGATCCAGGGGTTCGTAAACGTCGTGCAGGCCCATGGCGCTCTTGCTGTGGGCGGCGTTTAATTCCACGATAATTTTGTCTGCCAGGCGGCAGATGGTGGGAGCGATCCCGCCCGCGGCCGTCAGGTAAATTTTTCCGTCGGCCGTGACTTCACAGGCTTCAATAATGGCGATGTCCACGTTGCCCATGAACCCGTAGCGCACTTCCTGGGCCATCTGGGACAAATGGATGTCATTATAGGCGATTTCCCCGTTGTTCACCGCCTTGCGGAAATCAACGTTGGTGGTGTAGGGAGCGCGGTAGCGGATTGCCTTGGCCCGGGAAAGGATCCCGTCGCAGGAATCGCCGGTGGAAGCACCGGTGAAGACGCTCACCTGGAAAGGGTTCCCCTTCTCATGTTCCGCTTCTGCGATTTTTGCCAGCGCAGCCGTAACGGCCTTGGCCGTTCCGGCGGGCGTGAATCCGCTCAGCCCAATATGGTGGCCATGCTTGATCAGGCTTGCTGCTTCTTCTGGTGTCAGTACCTTGTAACTCATGTCAGTGATTTTTGTTGGATGAAAAAAGAAAGAAACCCCGTGTAAAACGGAGCGGCAGGCTCATTCTTCGAGGAGCCTGTTGATCAGGTGCGCCGGAATGGTGCGGACGGTGCCGGCCGGAAGGGATAGCACAGGATTGCCCTGATCGTCAATCCCTGTAAAAATGCCCCGGACGGTTTCGTCATCCGTAAGAATGGAAACCGGCCTTTCTCCGGCCCATGCCCGGGACAGACCCTCCTGAAGGGCGGGGACGCCGCCGTGGGAAAAGACGGAAAGAACCTGGTTCAAATGACTGCCCAGGGAAGCCATGACGGCGTGCAGGGAAGGGCAGTCCCGAACAAGATCCGCCAGCCTTGCCGGAGGGTCCTTGATTTCCCCGGCGATGGAGGATACATCATTGAAAACATTGATGCCGATGCCGATGACGGCCATGTTCTCCGCCGGGCGTTCCACCAGTATTCCCGCCAGTTTGGATTTGCCCGCCAGCAGGTCGTTCGGCCAGCGCAGGCGCACGGAATCCAGCCCCATGCCGCGGAGCATGTTGAACAGGGCCAGCCCCGCAACCAGGGGCAAATGGCCCCAGTGCACGCCGGCCGCTGTATCCTCAGGAGCGGACAGGGGGACGGTGAAGGATGCCCACAGGCCGCCTTCCTCCCCTATCCATTTGCGGTTGAACCTGCCGCGGCCTCCTGTCTGAACGCGGCAGACGGCAATATGCCCCGGGGGGAGGGCTCGGGCCAGATCATTGGTGGAAAAAGCCTCGGCCCATTCATGATAAGTCCAGTCGCCGCATGGTCCTTCCTCCTCCGGAGGGGTGGAAAATGAGGCTGCGGAATTCATGGGACGGGCCGAGGCCGGGAGTAATTTTCAATTCTGGTTATTTCGCCAGAGTGGCGATGTAGTAGCCCGCGATGACTGCGGTGCCGATCACGCCTGCAACGTTCGGGCCCATGGCGTGCATGAGCAGGTAGTTGGAGGGGTCGTACTTCTGGCCCACATTGTGGGAGACGCGGGCTGCCATCGGGACGGCGGAGACGCCTGCGGACCCGATCAGGGGGTTGACCGGATTCTTGCGCCAGATGAGGTTCATAATCTTGGCGGCAATCACTCCGCCCGCTGTTGCCACGCCGAAGGCGACGATACCCAGAAGGATGATCAGCAGCGTTTCCGACTGCAGGAAGCGGTCGCCCTGCATCGTGAGCCCCACGGAGGTTCCCAGGAAGATGGTGACGATGTTGATGATTTCATTCTGGGAGGCCTGAACCAGGCGTTCCGTCACCTTGCATTCGCGCAGGAAGTTGCCAAGCATCAGCATGCCGATCAGCGGGGATGCGTCCGGAATCAGCAAAATGGTGACAATGGTTACCAGCACGGCGAAAAACAGTTTTTCGCTCTTGCTGACCGTTCGCAGGGATTTCATGCGGATGAGGCGTTCCTTCTTGGTCGTCAGCAACGCCATGATGGGCGGCTGTATCAGCGGAACCAGGGACATGTACGTGTATGCGGCCACGGCCACGGCGCCCAGCAGGTGCGGGGCCAGCTTCATCGTCAGGAAGATGGAGGTGGGGCCGTCAGCGCCGCCAATGATGCCGATGGACGCGGATTCATTCGGGGTGAACCCCATGAACAGGGCCATGAAGAACGTGGCGGCTACGCCCACCTGGGCCGCTGCGCCCAGAAGCAGGGTGCGCGGAGCGGCAAGCAGCGGGCCGAAGTCCGTCAGGGCTCCTACGCCCAGAAAGATGATGGGCGGGAAAATTTCAGCCTTGATGCCCAGCCCGATCCAGTCATACAGGCCCCCGTGGATGGAGGTGACCAGCAGTTCCTGGGTATGCTGGCCTACGGCCACGTATTTGCCTGTGGCTGAAACCACCAGGGGCTCCAGCTTCTGGGTTTTCAGATCCACCGGAATCCGGTTGCCGCTGGTGTCAAAGTAATTGACGCCCTGCTGGCGGACGACGGTGGTCCCTTCTCCGTTCGTGAGCAGGAAGACCGGTTCATTGCCGTTGTCCTCCGTCACGTTCTGGAAATCCTTCAGGTTGGGGTCCACCGTCAGGCTGTCGTCGCCCAGGAGGGCCGCGTCAGCCTTGGCTTTTTCCTGGGATTCCCGCACGGACTTGATCTTGGAAACGGTCAGCTGGCTGCCGGGGTAAACCTGCATGGGCTGCTGCATGATTTCCTGATACTGGGCACGGGATTCAGGCGTGGTCAGGTTGGCCGGCACCTTGGAGGGAGCCTGCTGAAGCGGAGCCACGTGAACGCGCAGGTACCCCACGTTGTTCAGAGACGTGGCGGTTACTTCCCCCTGTTCATTGGAGGAGATGACCTGCTGGTTCAGCTGGGTGATGAGCATTCCGTTATCCGGAATGTTGGCAATGAGGGCGCCGAAAGCAATGGGAACCATCAGGAGCGGTTCGTATTGCTTGGCTACACCCAGATACAGGAGGAGAATGGCAATGCCCCACATCCCTACCATCTGCCATGATAGGGAGAAGACGCCCATCCCCTGTAAAAAGGTGATTAATGAATCAAAAAGACTCATAGGGAATATTTTTGTAGCGGTTTATTATCTGAGCCGGAGCCCGGGACTGTTGGCGTTTCCGGGCTGCCGCCGCCGGGATTAACCAATTTTGGCCAGTGCCTGACCTTCCTGAACCGTGTCGCCCGGGTTCACGCAGAAAGCGGTGAGCGTGCCGGAGGCGGGAGCGTAGATGATGGTGTTCATCTTCATGGCTTCCAGCGTCAGAATCTGGTCACCGGCCTTCACGGGGGTGCCTGCTGCCACGTCCAGGGAGACGACCTTCCCGGCAAGCGGGCTGGGAACGTCTCCTGCGCCGGCGGCGGCCGGAGCCGGCGCAGGTGCGGGAGCCGGGGCCGGGGCGGCCACGGGGGCGGAAGCCGCAGGAGCGGGAGCGGCCACAGGTGCGGGGGCCGGCGCCGCAGTGGTGGAGGACACCTGGTCCAGAAGTTCTACGGATACGTCAAATACTTTGCCGTCTACGGTGATGCGAAGTTTCTTCATAATAGTGTGTGGTATGGGATATTAAGTTAAATGATTCCGCATGGGCGGGGTAAGGGTGAATAATGCAGTAGTTCAGCGGGAAGGCCTGATGCGGTGGGAGGCGAAAATCTCCGCCCTGCCCGCGGCCGCATAGCCGGAACCCGGGGATTGCTTGATTTCCACGATGCGGTGGCTCATGCCGTCCAGGCCTGCGTCCACGGCGGCGGAGATGACGGCCACCATTTCCGGAGTAAGCTCCGTCATGGCGGAATCCACGGCGGCGGAAAGGATGGCGAGCATTTCCGGAGTCATGCCCGGTTTGCCCGCCGCAGCGGGAGCGGCGGCAGGCACGGCTACGGGAGCGGCGGTTTTGGCCCTGTTCTGAATGGCGGCGGCGATGGAGCCGCTGACGGTCAGAATGACGGCCATGCCTCCCAGGCACAGCATAACCACCATGATGCCGACAACCTGATAGTTCAGATTGTTCATAACGTTGGCGATGCCCTGTGCGAAGGCAAAAGCGAGTGTTGTAAGTAACATATGAATCCGTTGGGATGGATGTTAGAGCGGAATGTTGCCGTGTTTCTTGGCCGGGCGCACTTCCTTCTTGTTCAGCAGGGTGCGCAGGGCGAAGGCGATTTTGGCGCGGGTTTCTTCCGGATTGATGACTTCCGTGATCTGTCCCATGCCGGCCGCCACATACGGGTTGTAAAAGGCTTCCCGGTATTCTTCCAGAAGTTCTCCCTGGCGCTTGGCTTTTTCCGCCGGGTCTTCCACAGCCTTCAGTTCGCGGCCGTAGAGTACCGGGACGGCGCCTTCCGCACCCATAACGGCAATTTCCGCACCAGGCCAGGCGAAGACGGCGTCAGCGCCCAGGTCCTTGCAGCACATGGCGATGTAGGCGCCGCCGTAGGCTTTCCGCATGATCAGGGTGACTTTGGGCACCGTGGCCTGGGAATAGGCGAAGATAAGTTTGGCGCCGTGGCGGATAATGCCGCCCCGTTCCTGGTTCTTGCCGGGCAGGAAGCCGGGCACGTCCACCAGGTTCACCAACGGAATATTGAACGCGTTGCAGAAACGGATGAAGCGTGCGGCCTTGTCGGAGGAGTCGATATCCAGGCAGCCGGCTTTCACATTGGGCTGGTTGGCGATGATGCCGACCACCACGCCGCAGATGCGGCCGAATCCGACGACGACATTTTTGGCGAAGTCCTTGTGTACTTCCAGGAAGTCCCCGTTGTCCACCAGACGGCTGATGATGGGCTGGACGTCCAGCGGCGTGCGGTTGTCGCCGGGAATCAGGTCGCTCATGCCTTCGTCAGCGCTCAGGTCCAGCGGAGTGTCCAGTTTGTGGGGCGGTTCTTCCGTGTTGTTGGAAGGAAGGAAGGAAAGAAGCCTCTTCAGGATGTCCATGGCGTGCGCGTCGCTGTCCGCTACGAAATGGACGTTGCCGGACACGGTGGCGTGAATGGCGGCGGAGCCGATGTCGTCCATCGTGCATTTTTCATACGTGACCTGTTCAATCACTTTGGGACCGGTGATGTACATGCCCGCGTTGCCGGAATTGCGCATGATGATGAAGTCCGTCAGGGCGGGGGAGTAGGCCGCGCCGCCCGCGCAGGGGCCCAGGATCATGGAGATTTGCGGAACCACGCCGGAGGCAAGCACATTGTTGTAAAATACCTGGGCGTATCCGGAAAGGGCCGCCACTCCTTCCTGGAGGCGCGCGCCGCCGGAGTCGTTCACGGTCACCATCGGGATGCCGGCTTTCAGCGCATACTTCTGAGCATCCGCAATTTTCATGGCGTGCATGTAGCCGAGGGAACCGCCCTGGGCCAGGAAATCGGAGGCCGCGCAGGCTACCGGGCGGCCGTCCACCAGGCCGAAACCGGAAACGACGCCGTCGCCGGGGATTTCCTTCTTACCCATGCCGAAGTTGTGGCAGTTGTGGCGCACATGCATGCCGATTTCCGAGAAGGTGCCTTCCTCAAAGAGGTACCCCATGCGGTCGCGGGCTGTCATTTCGCCCTTTTCATGTCTCTTGTCGATCTTTTCCTGACCGCCGCTGAGGATGACCTTCTTGCGGCGGCTGTTCAGATCGTCAATCAATTTGGGATCAATAGCCATTGGTCTAGTGGTATGGTGAATAGGGAGAATGTTACTTGCCGCATTCGCAGCTGCCGGGGTGCTGGCAGAATTCGGTCAGGACGCCGAAGGTGCACTTGGGATGCAGGAAGGTGACCTGCGTGTTGTGAGCGCCGGGGACGGGCGGGTCGTTCAGCACGGTAAGGCCTGCTTCCTTGGCCTGGGAGATATTTCCGGCGATGTCATTGGTCTTGAAAGCGATGTGGTGGATGCCTTCCCCTTTTTTCTCAATAGCCTTGGCGATAGCGCTTTCCGGAGAGGTGGGTTCGAGCAGTTCGATGTGGACTCCGGCAACGTCAAACATGGCGACGCGGACCTTTTGAGTGGGAACTTCCTCAATGTGGGGCTCTCCGAGCCCGAGCGCATCGCGGTAATAGGGGACGGTGGCGTCAAGGCTCTTGACGGCGATGCCGATATGGTCAATTTGCTGAATCATATGCGTGTGATGGTTATAGGGAATGCAGGGGGGAGGCCTGCAATACATCAAGAGTTATTAAAGCGTATTTTTTTAGGATGTGAAGCGAAAAGCGGAAAAATGGCGAATTCGTGGCCGTCCCCTTCACCTGCTTGATTGCCCCGGAAGATGAGGTATGGTAGGGGCATGTTCAAGAGTGGATTAGCCGTGTTATTTCTGCTGGCGTCGTGGTTTTCCGCCGCGTGTGCCTATGAGCTGCTGCCCGCTCATGTGGCCGTGGTTTATAACGGAAAATCCGAGCTGAGCCGCCGCATGGCCAGGGAGTATGCGCGGGTGCGCGGCGTTCCGGAAGGGAATCTCGTTTCCCTGGATTGCCCCATGACCAGCGAGATTTCGCGGAAGGAATATGAGGATACGATCCGCGTCCCGCTGCTGGAGGCGGCGCGGAAACAACGGTGGTGGGTGCCTTCCGGCATTGCGTCCTCCCCCTTGATGAACCGGAAGATTTTTGTGCTGGTGCTGATGGCGGACCTGCCGATGAAGATACGGCATGAAACGCCCGCTCCCCTTCCCGGGAAAGGCGTCAACCAGATGCAGACGGATCGCGCTGCGGTGGATTCCGAACTGGCTCTGCTGGCGGTGGGCGGTTATGAAAGGAAGTCCTGGCAGGTGAATCCCTATTTTAATAAAAGGGAGGATTTTGTGGGTTCCGGCCTTCCTTCGTTTCTGGTATGCCGCCTGGACGGACTGACGCCCGATACCTGCATGCGGCTGGTGGCGGAACCGGCGAACGTGGAGAAAAAAGGTTTATGGGGGTGGGCCGTTGTGGACCGGGGCGGTCCCTATGCCCAGGGGGACCGGTGGCTGGACGACGTGTTCGAGCGCGTGAGGGAGGCGGGCATTCCCGCTTATCTGGATGACTGGCCCCAGACCCTGCCGGAAAAATTCCCCTTGAGCCGGGATACGGCTCTTTACTGCGGGTGGTATGCGGGGAATGCGAACGGACCGTTTTCGGATCCTTCGTTCCGCTTCCGGCCCGGGGCGATAGCCATGCATCTGCATTCCTTCAGCGCCGCCGATTTCAAGGTCCCCGGCAGGGGGTGGAGTTCCGCCCTGCTGGAGAAGGGGGCTGCTGTGACGGTGGGAAATGTGTATGAGCCGTTCCTGGGCGCCTGCCACCGCTTTGATATTTTTGTGGACCGCCTCCTGGACGGCTATACCGTGGCGGAGGCTTCTTGGATGAGCATGCCTGTGCTGTCCTGGCAGGGGGTGGTGTTCGGAGACCCCCTGTACCGTCCATACGCCCGCATGAAGGATATGGACGTGGAGCCGACGGAAGAAGACCGTTATTTCCAGGGGTGGTGGGCTTCCTCCGTGCAGTTCGGAGACCGCTGGAAGGACCGTTCCGCGCGTTTGATGGAGTCCGCCCGGAAGGCCCCTTTTTCCTGCCTTTATGAAGCTCTGGCGCTGGAATGCCTGTACCGGAAGGAACCGGCCCGCGCCGGAGAGCTTCTTTCCTCCGCCCTGGACGGCGCGGCTGACGCCCGCACCCGCGCGCGCCTGCTGCTGGAAATCCTGATGGCGGAACGGGCCCGGGGCGGCAACAAGGCCTTTCTGCAGCGGGCGGACGGCATCCGGGGCCTCATGTCTTCCTCCGCTTTTCTTCCTGCGCTGGAGGAATGGCTTGCCAGGGTGGCTCCGCCGCCGGCCCCGCCGAAAAAATAAATTAAGGACGTACGGCAAATTTGGATTGCCTTTTAGGGGATTATGGCTCATATTCTGCGTCCCGTAAGTTTTCCTTTTACTGATATTCACCAGCAATAGATAACACAAGATGAACATTATCAACAAAATCGAGCAAGAGCAACTCAAGGCGGATGTGACCCCATTTAACGTAGGTGATACCATCAAGGTTCACACTCGTGTTATTGAAGGCGGCAAGGAACGTATCCAGATTTTCCAGGGCATTGTGATCGCCAAGCGCGGTTCCGGCATCAATGAAGCTTTCACCGTCCGCAAAATTTCCTACGGTGAAGGCGTGGAACGCGTATTCCCCCTGCATACTCCCCGCATTGCCAAGATTGAAGTCGTGAACCGCGGCAAAGTCCGCCGCGCCAAACTTCACTATCTGCGCGGCCGCATCGGCAAGGATGCCATGATTGTGAAGTCTGCCAACCGGTAATCGGAAGAATTGCTATTTTGCTGGCCCGGCCCGCCGTGAGGCGGCGCCGGGTTTTTTATTTCCGGAGTATTGTTTTTCCTGAATGGGAAAGGGGTCCACAGGGACGACAGCCGCTTCAGGATATTTCCCCGGGAGCCATATGGGGATGAGAGCGTTTTTCCGGGGTGGGGAAGGTGGAGAAGGGCGGCTGTTTCCGGTCCGGAGCAAATACGTTTTTCGGATTTTCCTCCGTCCGGGCCTGTATGGCTCCCGGAGAATGGAGCAGAAACCGGAAAATTTCATACGCGAAGCCAATCCCGGAACTTAGCGCGTGACATTCCATCAGGCCCTGTCCCGTCCTGCTTTTCCGGGAAGGGGAAAGGAAACGGTAGTTTTCAGCATGGCCCCCGGAGGGGGGTAAGCGGGAGCAGGGCTGCGCGGATAATTATTTTTCCGCAGGTGCGGGAGCCGGTGTGTCCTCCGCATCTTCCGGTCCGTACGCTTCCACTTCCGTCAACGCCAGCGGCTGGGAGGGATTTGCGGATTCCACGCGCAGGGCGCGCGCCTTGACCGGAGCGTCCAGTTTCCAGGAAGTGACGTTGGTGGATTTTTCCGAAGGGGTGGTGCTGAAGGTTTTTTCCGCCAGCACGTTTTTGTCATTGCCGTAGAGGATTACCTTGAATTTTTCCATGGTGCCCAGCAGCGTCAGGTTGGCCGGCGTGTAAATGACCACCTTTTCTATGGTGCGGTTGGTCTCCCTGCCGAAGTCAATGCCGAACCAGGCGGTTTTTCCCTCAACCACGCCTGTAGAGCTGATTGAAACGTCGGAAATCCTGGAGCTGGTATTGCCGTCAACGGCCTTTTCCGGACCGTAAGCTCCCAGCATGTTGCGGTTGGAACTCTGGCGAACCTTGACGCCGGGTTGAAGGCTCCAATTGACTTTGCCGGGTTCCGCGGAAACTTTGGGAACTGCCGGCGCCTGCGCCGGACGCGCGGCCGGAACAGGTGAAGGAATGGCCGCAGCGGCGTTTTGCGCGGTGGCCGGAGCGTGGCGGCGCGCGTCCCTGTTCGCTTGTCTTGCCGCTTCCGCTTTCGCGTTATTTTCCTTTTGCACCTGTTCATTATAATCATTGCGCATTCTAACGACATCCTTCTTATACAGGATGCAGGTATAGGTCAGCACAATGCCCACGATCAGGGCCGGAATGAGATAGTAATAGATGTTGGACTGCCCTTTTTGCACGTTCAGGGCCGGAATGGCCGGGGAAGATGGCGGCGGAGGGATGGAGGCCGCATTTCTTCCCGCAGGATTGGCAATGGCTTTATCCAGATCCGTGATGAAATCCCCCAGGTCCCGGTAGCGTTCCCGGGTATCCGGATTGATGGCGCGGGAGACTGCCGAATCCACGGCATCGCTGCATTTGATTAGTGAGGAGGGCATGGCAAAGCCCGCTTCCATCGGCGTTTTGCGGGTAAGCAGAATGTAAAGCGCCAGCCCCAGTGCGTAAATATCCATGCCCGGCGTGAACGTGGTTTCCGCTCCGGTGACCCACTCCGGAGAGGCGAAGTCCCCCATGTCCACCGGAGGTTGGGCGGGATAAATGTTGATGGGCAGCAGCAGGGCGTCTCCGCCGTCTTCGCGCAGGCAAATCAGCTTGGGCGTGATGCCCCCGTGAAAAATGTTTTTCCGGTGCAGCGTCAGCAGTCCTTCCGCCATGTTGCGCACCAGGTTGAGCGCCGCCTGGGGAGATATTTGGGGAAGGGTTTCCATATCCGCCAGACGCGGATAGGGGGAGTGTTCGGAGATGATGAAAGTAAACGGCCCCGCCTGTCCTACTTCATAAACGCGCAGGAGCCCCTGGTGGGATTGTTCCACGATGGTGAGGGAGCGGACGATGAATTCAGGATCCCAGCCGAAGATGCCGGCTTCTTCCGTGGGAACCACCCGCAGCATAACGGGAGCAAAATTTGATTTCAGGGTAGCTGTGAAAATTTGCTGGGGGCCTTTGGCTCCGACAAGCTGGATATTTTCCAATTGGGGAAAGAGAGAGGAAATCTGGTCCATGGGAAAGGAATCGTCGGCAGACATGGAAAAGGGAGGTGGAATAGTATTGATTCCCACTCTACCTTAAATTCCCCTACGGAAGCAACTCTATAAGCGGGCATATTTTGATGTCGGGACGCCCTGATGCTGAACGGACGCCAATCATGCCCGGATGGAGCGCGCCCTTTTCCCTAACCGGCCAGTCAAATCAGGGCAGCCAGGAACAGGCCGTGATGAGCAGGGAAAATTTCAGTTGTTTCAACTGCGGCGGCATGTTGCCGCAGATGCCCGCGGCAAGGTAAATCCTGTCCGGTTCCTGTTTTTCCCGGAAGCGGCAGGGAGGGCGGATGAACGAGGGCGCTCCAGCCGTTAAAGCCGGGACATACAGGAACCCGGAAACTGGACCGCCGAGGCGTGGCCGTTTGGCTGGAAGATGGCTGCCGCTATCAGCAGGAACAGCAGAAGGGGGAAGGGAAGGAGGCCTTGCATGGACAAGGAGAATCAGCCCCCTGCATCAGGGCCTTTTCAGGATGATAGGCGGCGAGGGATTGGCCTGCCATACGGGAGTGGCGGCTTTCGCGTCCGCTTCTTCGAGCGTTTTACGGCCTTTGACCTTGACCAGGTGTTCCCGGAGGATGCGCCGCAGTTCCACGGCGGAGGCCGGGTCATCCTGCACGCTGTGCCCGGACGGAACGATTTTTTCACTGGCGCTCCAGTCCAGGTGGGATGAGTGGTACTTGACCACTCCGTCGGAGGAATTGGGAGTGTCGTTCCTTCCCCTGTCTCCAATGATGGAATGAACGGGAACATTTGGGGAGCCGCGCAGCTCCGACATGTATTTGACCAGGGATGAGTTCGGGGAAAGCTGGCGGATGCTGGTCAGCTCGTCCTTCAGTTGCAGGGGGTTGAGGAGGAACATGCCGCGGCTGAGAGTGGCGATGCGGGTGACTTCTTCCAGCATGTCCGAGGGGAGGTCGATCAGGTGCTGTCCCAGCCTTCCTATCCAGTTGTCCGCGAAAGTGGAACCGCGGTGCGGGGTGGCCATGTACACGATGCGCGTGACGCTGCTGGACGGGGAGAAGATGAAATTGTTCTGGAGCTGTTCAAGCGTATGTTCGTCACAGTTCAGGGGCGCCAGTCCGTTTTTCCAGTTTCCCATCGTCATGCCTGCGAAGGTTTCCGGAGGAAGTTCAAAGAGTCCCTTCATCAGCGTCCAGGGTTTGGTGGAGTTATTGAAGCGGGTGATGAGGCCGCCCATGGAGTGCCCCACCATGACGATGTTGTTCATTTCCCTGGATGTCCCGCGGGGATTGTATTCCTGCATGAGCTCCTTCAGGGCCTGCCGCTGCCTGTTGGCCGGAATGGTCCAGGCCAGCCCGGACGGATAGCCGAAGAACCAGAATTGGTAGTTTTCCCGGATGACCGGATCCACCAGGAGACGGTTGGTCAGGTTAGCGAAGGTGGCGGGGCCGGACATCAGGCCGTGGGTGAAAACCACGGGTATTTTCCGGGGGTCATAGGGTTCGGAAAAATAAAGCCCCATCGTATTGATGGCCTTTTTGGGGCGGAATGCCCCCAGCAGTTCCGTCCCGTCTGCGTCGGAAAGCTTCCAGAAGAGAGCGATGGGGACGGAAAAATTGGCCGCCAGAGGCTGCCGCACCTTGTTTTTGCCAATGAAGATGTGCTCATTCATCAGGCGCGGAATGGTGCGGAGGGTAGGTTTCCCGTCCACCATGCGGTCAAAGTCCAGAATGGCCGTCAGCGTGTGCACGTTGCCGTTGTCCTTAAGCACGTTGGCATGGGGGCGGGAACCGCCCCGGGGCGCCAGCCCCGCCAGCGGTATGCCCATCCCCTCCACCGTCACGCTTTCGCGCAGGCGGAAGGTGGGGTCCACTTCATCGGACATGAAAATGGCCTCATAGAACCACGGATTGCTGTCCTTGGCATAGGGAGATTTTTCAATGACGAAGGGAAGGCTCAGGCGCTTCTCCTCATCCATGCCGCCTTTGCGTTTGGCTTCCTTCAGGTGGGCGGCCAGCTCCCGAATGCACGCATTGTATTTTTTCCGGGCTTCCGGCCATTCCCGGCTGCGGTTGGGAGAGGAAAGAATGAGCCATGCGGCATGGGCCTCCCGGATAGCCGCGGCGTCATCCTGGTAATGGGCGTACTCCATTTCCTGCCGCTGGTGCAGGGAACAGCCGGAAAGGCCTATGGCCAGTCCTAAGAGAAGGATGGAAACCGTTTTCATGATGCGCGGTGTCAATAAGCAGGGAAGGGAGGGTGATTCAGGAGAGCATGTCCAGCGCCCGGTTCATGGATTTGAGGAAGGTCTGCACTTCCTCTTCCGTATTGTACAGGGCAAAGGAGGCGCGGGTAGTCCCGGTGGTGCCCAGGGCGCACATGAGCGGCTGGCAGCAATGGTGCCCGGTTCTTACGGCAATTCCCATCTGGTCCAGCAGCGTACCCAGGTCATAGTGGTGGACGCCCTCCGCCAGGACGGAGACCACGGCGCTGTGCGGCACGTCCGGGGCCAGTACGGTCAGGCGCGGCATGGCCTTCAGGCCTTCCACCGCCATATCCGTCAGTTTCTGTTCATGGGCGGCAATGTTGTCCAGGCCCAGCCCGGAGACGTAGCGGATGGCGGCCGCCAGACCCACTGCCCCTCCAATGTTGGGCGTTCCCGCTTCATATTTGAACGGGATGTCGTTGTAAACGGTTTTTTCAAAGGTGACTTCCTTGATCATTTCCCCGCCGCCCATCCACGGCGGCAGTTTTTCCAGCAGCTCCCTTTTTCCCCACAGCGCGCCGATGCCGGTGGGTGCGTACAGCTTGTGACCGGAAAAGGCATACAGGTCGCAGCCCAGTTCCTGAACGTCCACATTCATGTGGGAAACAGCCTGGGCTCCGTCAATCAGCACGATGGTTTCCTGCCTGTTCTCCTTGGCGAGCGCGGCCATTTCCCTCACGGGATTAACCGTTCCCAGCGTATTGGAAACGTGTCCCACAGCTACGATGCGGGTGCGTGGGGAAAGCATGTTCCGGTAAGCTTCCATGTCCAGGGTCTGGCCCGGCGTCAGGGGAACCGCTTTCAGGACGGCGCCCGTGCGTTCGCACAGCATTTGCCAGGGAACGATATTGGAATGGTGTTCGGAAGCGGTTACGATGACTTCGTCTCCCGGTTTGACCATGCCGGACCCGGCGATGGTATCCGCCGCCAGGTTGATGCCCATCGTACAGCCGGAGGTGAACAGGACTTCCGCCGTTTCCGGCGCGTTGATGAACCGCGCCACCGTTTCCCGCGATTCTTCATGCGCTTCCGTCGCGAGCTGGCTCAGGTAGTGGGAGCCGCGGTGCACATTGGCGTTCTCCGTATCGTAGTAGTGACGGATGGCGTTCAGCACGGCCAGAGGTTTTTGCGTAGTGGCCGCATTATCCAGGTAAATGAGAGGCTTGCCGTGCACGCTGGTTTCCAGAATGGGGAACTGCGGGCGAATGGTTGCTGTGTCAAGCATGGCTATGGTACGAGTGAGGGTTCTTTGCGCAATTCATCCCAGCCTCCTTCCAGAATGAAAATGGGCGCGCGGATGCCGTATTCCGGCTTTTTCAGTTCATTGGCCACGGCCGCGCTGGAGGTGCAGTCCCTGCTGCAAAAGATGACGATGCAGAATCCCTTGTCCTCTGCCGTCATCAGGGCTTCCATGGCATTTGCCAGGAGTTCCTGGTAATTGGCATCCGCCGGGCGGATGGGGTAAACGGGGGCCTGGGTGACGGTATGGCGTTCAAAGTCGTCCTGCTTTCTGGCATCTATCCAGAGGATTTTTCCCGGCCATTCCTTTAATACTTGGGAGAGGCACACGTGCCCTTCCTCCAGAGTTTCCGGGTTGCAGGGCGGCGTGCGGAACGGCTGGATGACGCGCAGATCCAGAGCGGCGACGCCTACGGCCAGCAGAAATACGGCCAGCAGGAGTTTCAGAGCGGTGGAAAAGGCGTCTCTCATGGAAGGAAGGGCGGATATCAGTTTTCCTTGATGGCCAGGAACCCCATTTGGCGCTTGTAGCGCGGCACGGCGGAATCCGTGCGCACCCAGATGGTGTTGAAGGCCGGCCTGACCGTGGATTTGGGAGTGACGATGATTTTATATTCCCTGCCTTTTTTCACGGTCACAGGCTCGTAGTCAAAGGCGTCTCCCGTCAAATCCACCGTGGTCAGGTTGACGGGCAATTCTTTGGAGATGGTGATTTTTATGGTTTTGGGCACAGCGGCCTCTCCTCTGGCCCATTCCAGCTTGCGGGGTTCCATCCGGATGATGTCCGGGATCTGCGCGCGTATTACCAGCTTGTAGGCAGAGCCGTTGGCGTGCACCGTCATGTCCTTGTCCACGGTGCCGGAAAAATTGCCGGTTTTCATTACGGCGCTGATGACGCCGGATTCCCCCGGGGCATACGTCAGCTTGTTATCCTTCGCTCCGGCGGTGGTGCAGTCGCAGGAAACGTGGATTTTACTGATGGTGACCGGGGTGCCGGAAGTGTTGGTGAAGGGGAAGGATGCCGTGATGCTGTCCTGGTCCGGAGCCACCTTTACCGGAACCACCGTTTCCTTGAAGGACAATTCATTTTTGCCGGAGGCGAGGCTTCCGCACAAAAGCAGTCCTGACAGAATAACGAGCCGGGTGGTCATGGGCGTTTCAGGATGTTTTTTCTTCTTTATTCTTGGCGGAGAAAATGCTGGCGATGAAGAAAATAATTGCCGCTACGAAGATGCAGGAGTCCGCCACATTGAAGGCGGGCCAGCGGTAGTTGAATAGGGGGATGGTGACGTCAATGAAGTCCACCACGTAACCGTTCATCAGCTTGGTGAAGAAACCGTGCTGTTGCTCATACGGAATCAGGAACCCCTGAATCAGTCGGTCCGTCAGGTTGCCGGCTACGCCCGCCAGCAGCAGGACATAGGCCAGCTTGAGCCATGCCGTGTGGAAGAGGTTTTTCCGGTAAAGCACGACCAGGACTACGATGGCGAGCACGGGAACTGCCAGGAAAAGATAGCTGGACCAGACGGTGCCGTTCCCCAGCCCGAAAGCAACGCCCGTGTTGTGCACGCGGGTAATGTTCATGGTTCCGTCCAGAAAGGAAATGGGTTCCAGTTCCCTCAGTTTGTTCAGGGCGTCCACCGTGTTTGGATTCAGATCCGGGAGCCTCGCCAGTTCCGCCTCCGGCATGCGTCCGTTCGTGGCGAAGTCCAGCGTGCCGTCCGCATTGATGTGAGAGAAACCAGGAAAGTCCGGCAGGTAGGCGTACTTATGGAGCTTTTCGTTCAGGTAGTTCAGCGGGAAGCGGCGGATAATCCACAGCTTGCTGGCCTGGTCCAGCACATACAGCCCTGCGCCCAGCAAGCTCCACCAGAGCCAGCCGGGAGGCGTCTTTTTATGGGGGGCGGGTTCTTTTTCCGTCTGGGGGTCCATATAAAGGTCGGGAAATGGAGTGGATGCGGTTCAGGAAAGAACTTCCGCGCAGCGTTCGCATACGTCCCCGCCTTCTGCCGCCGGTTCATACCGGCGGCAGCGCGGGCACATGGCATGTTCCGTTTTTGCAGCGGAGGCTGCCAGTTCCGGACCGGTTTTCACGTCAAGGTCCGCAATGATGAAAAATTCCGTGGCAAACGCCCGGTCTTCCAGCAGCGCCACTACGTCTTCGCTCTCATTCACGGGAACGGTCAGGGTAATGGAGGCCTCATTATTTTTGGAAAATACCTTGGCTTTCACTTGTTCTTCAATGGCTACCTGGATGACGGACCTGATTTCCTGGAGACGGGAAATGACGGAGGACGCCTCCTGGGTATCGTATTCCGGCATGGGGGCGGGAAAGTCCTGCTCATGCACGCTGCCTTCATATCCCGCGTATTCCCAGGCTTCATCCGCCGTGAAGGCCAGGATGGGTGCCAGCAGGCGGCACAGAGCCTTGAAGATAATGGTCATGGCCGTTTGTGTGGCGCGGCGGCGCACGGAGGAGGAAGCGTCGCAGTACAGGCGGTCCTTGGTGGTGTCCACGTACAGGGCGGACAGGTCGCTGGTGCAGAACTGGTTGATGGCGCTGAACGCTTTGCGGAAGTCATAAGCTTCATAGGCCTTCAGCGTTTCCCTGATGACGGCGTTCAGGCGTTCCAGAATCCAGCGATCCAGGATGGGCATGTGTTCCGGGGCGACCGCCTGCGCGGCGAAGTCAAATCCGCTGATATTGCCCAGCAGGATGCGCAGGGTATTGCGGAGGCGGCGGTAGGGTTCCGTCACCTGTTTGAAGAGGTCTTCCCCGAAGGGGACTTCATTTTGCCAGTCCACGGAGGCGGCCCACAGGCGCACGATGTCTGCGCCGTATTTGTCGTAGTAATAGGCCGCGTCAATGGGTTTGCCGCTCTTGGCGTCGGATTTGGAGGTTTTTTTTCCGGTATCCTTGTCCACGACGAAGCCGTGGGTCATCACGGCCTTGTACGGGGCCTTGCCGCGCCAGGCGACGGAAAGCATCAGGGAACTCTGGAACCAGCCGCGGTGCTGGTCCGTAGCTTCCAGGTACAGGTCCGCAGGAGCATCCAGCCCGGGGCGGCTGTCCATGACGGCCATATGGGAACTGCCGGAATCAATCCAGACGTCCAGCGTATCCTTGCCCTTCTTCCAGGTCTTCGGCAGGCTGAGGCGTTCGCACAGGTCTTCATCGGAGAGTTCAAACCAGATGTTGGAACCGTGTTTCTCCACCATATCCGCAATTTTGCGAACCAGGGCGGCATTCAGAACGGCTTTGCCGTTTTCATCAAAGAAGACGGGCAGCGGCACGCCCCAGGTGCGCTGGCGGGAGATGCACCAGTCCGGCCTGGCTTCCACTGTGCCGTAAATGCGGTTGCGGCCCCAGGCGGGCAGCCACTGCACCTTGTCTATTTCTTCCAGGGCCTGCGGGCGGAGCTTGTCCATGGAGATGAAGAACTGTTCCACGGCCCGGAAGATAATAGGCGTCTTGGAACGCCAGCAGTGCGGGTACTGGTGGCGGTATTCCTCCACGCCGAAGAGGTTGTTGCCCTGTTCCAGCATGGAAATGATGTCCTTGTTGGCGTCAAAGACATGTTTGCCCACCAGGGAAGGCACGCCCACTTCCTCCGTGTATTTGCCGTCATCGTCCACAGGGGAGAGGACAGGCAACCCGTATTGGCGCCCCACGTTATAGTCGTCTGCGCCATGGCCGGGCGCGATGTGAACGATGCCGGTTCCGGTGTCCGTGGTGACAAAGTCCGCCAGGATGATTGTTGACGTGCGGGAAAGGAAGGGATGGCGGGCCTCGCAGTTTTCCAGTTCGGCTCCCTTGAATTCACGGATGGTTTCCGCAAGAGCCCAGCCCGTTTTCTGAGCGAAGGCATCCAGCAGATCCTTGACGATGACGAGGTTTTCCGTCTGGCCGTTTTTCATGAACCTGCCTGCCACGTAGGTGAAACGCGGATGGAGTGCGAGACCTACGTTGGCGGGCAGTGTCCACGGAGTAGTGGTCCAGATGACCATGGATGCTTTCAGGCCCAGGGGATTGTCCAGAAGCGGGAAGCGCACGAAAACGGAGGAACTGACCTTTTCCTTGTAGTCGATTTCCGCTTCCGCCAGCGCCGTATAGGCCCCATAGGACCACTGGACGGGTTTGCGGCTCTGGTACACCGCTCCGTCTTCCACCAGTTTGGCGAACACGCGCAGGATGTTGGCCTCATACGCCGGCTTCATGGTCAGGTAGGGATTCTCCCAGTCGCCGAACACGCCCAGGCGGCGGAAGGAAGTGCGCTGAATGTCAATGAAGCCTTTGGCGAATTCCGCACAGCGTCGGCGGATTTCCGCCGCATCCAGGTCACGGGCCTTCTGAACCACCTTGAATTCGATGGGGAGGCCGTGGCAGTCCCAGCCCGGAATATAGGGGGCGGCATAACCGGCCATGGTTTTTGATTTCAGGACCAGGTCCTTGAGAATTTTGTTCAGGGCCGTACCCATGTGCACGTCCCCGTTGGCGAAGGGGGGGCCGTCATGAAGGAGGAACCGGGGTGCGCCCTGTGCCATCCTGCGGGACAAAATTCGTTCGTACAGCCCGGTGTCTTCCCACTTTTTCAGGCGTACGGGTTCGTTTTTCGTCAGATCCCCTCTCATGGGGAAACCGGTCTCCGGCAACAGGATGGTGTCTTTGTAATTCTTTTCGGGCGCACTCATGCCCGGAAAAAGTACCACCGGGCCCGGTTCCGGTCAACCCTGCGGTGCGGCACACGCCGGTCCTAGCACATTCATTCCCGCCGTGTTCCGGAGGAAGTGCCCGCTCCGGAGGGCGCACCCCCGCGGGCAGAAGACGGGGAAGAAAGGAATCCCTGTTCCCTGAGCCATTGTTCGGCGGCTTCAGGCCATTGATCCGTGGGATGTCCGCGTTTTTCCATGCCATACCCGTGGCCTCCCGTGGGATAGAAGTTCAGACTGGCGGGAACCCCCTTTTCCCGGCAAGCCTGTTCCATCAGCCTGCTGTTGGCGCAGGAAACGCCGTCATCCAGAGCGTGGACGAGGAACACCGGCGGCGCCTGCTCCGTCACCTGTCTCTCCGCGGAACACATCTCCTCCAGGGCAGGGGATGGATGGGCCCCCAATATTTTGTTGCGCGTTCCCCCGTGGGTAGTATGGGGCGCCATGGTAATGACGGGATAAATAAACATGGAAAAATCCGGACGGGCGGAAATGTTTTTCAGCGGATTTTCCGCTTCTTCCGGCAGGGTGCGGTTCCACAGCGTAGAGGCCATGGCCGCCAGATGGCCGCCAGCGGAAAAGCCCATGACGCCGATGCGAAGAGGGGCAATTCCCAGGGAAGAGGCGTTTTTCCGCACGGTCCTCAGAGCCTGGCGGGCGTCCAGCAGGGGACCGGGAAACTTCCCCAGGGCATTGCTGGTTCCTGAAACGCGGTATTTCACGACAACCCCCACCATGCCGTGTTCCGCCGCCCAGCCGGCAATGCGGCTCCCTTCCTTTTCAATGGCCTGGATGGCATACCCCCCTCCCGGAAAAATACACAGGGCCGTGCGCTTGTCCTGCGGACTCCATCCGGCGGGAAAGTGAAGCTGGATTTGCGCTTCTCCTACGTCCGTAATGTGTCCGGCGGAGGCTTGTTTTTCTTTCAGATCCGCCGCTTTGAGCCCCAGGGAAATCCATTCGGAGTGAAAGGCTTTTCCCTCTGAGGGAGGGCAGAAGGCGCTCAGCGCGGACGGCTCAGGCGGAACGGCCCCGGCTGAAGCGCAGGCGAATGTCAGAAAAAGCGCGGAGAATAATATCTGTTTCTTGTTCATGGTTTGTTGGCCAGTGAAATGACGAGTTTGGAAAGGCCCTGCACCACTTCTGCAAACTGGGGATAGTCCAGCTTTTCAGCCGTATCGCTGGTTTCATGGTAATCGTCGCAGCGGAGGAAGGCCGTATCCGTGGCGGCAAAGGAGGGGATGCCTTCCTTCATGTATCCCCAGTCGTCAGACCAGGAAACGCCGCGGGTGTAATACGGGAACACGGCGGAACGCACCGGAAAGCGGCTCAAGGCGGAAAATTCCTCCGCGCAGGAGCGTGCCAGTTTGCGGCCCGTGTTGGTGGAGAGGAAAGCAACATAGTCGCAGCGGTCCGGCAGGCCGGCCAATCCGGCAACCACGGCGGATTGGCGTTTTTTATTCACCCGGGGGGAATAGCAGCCCAGCGTTTCCAGGGCAATCATGCCAATGATTTTTTCCCTGCCCGAATGATGGGAGACGGATTTGGCATGTACTGCGCTGCCCATGGCGGGCGTCTGGTAAAAAGGAGGCTCTTCATTGGCGTAGGCCACCAGACAAACATCGTGGAGGGTGGAAGTTGCTGCAAGGGCACGTGCCGTTTCCAGCAGGGCGGCTACGCCGGAAGCGTTGTCATTGGCTCCCGGAGTTCCGGTGCGGGAAGGCCGGGCAGGACCGTGGTCGTGCCAGTTGTCCATGCCCACTTTGGTATCGTAATGCGCGCCGACGATGAGCATTTTGGGCTGGGGGGAGGTTCCTTTCTTGATGGCGATGAGATTATATGCCGTCCAGTCCTTTACGGCGCCGAATTCTCCGGAGGGCGGGATATGAACAGCCTGGCGCGTGACGGCATAACCCATTCCCTCCAGTTTTTGTTCAATGTAGCGGGCGGAACGCTCCATGGAGCCGGGGTGGTAGACGTTCCGTTCACCGATGGTATCCGCCAGGTGGAATACATGCGCTTTCAGGAGCGTTTCCGTTTGGTCCGTGTCCGGTATTTCTCCGCTTCCGCGGGGAGAAAAAAGCTTGGAACAGGAGCTGAGGGCGATGCAGACCACCACTATGAGCAGACCGAGCCTGAAAGTCATGAAAAAGAAATGCATAGCGGAAATTGAAGAGGTAACGCAGAAAGGGGAGTCCTAATGGGAAAGCGGAGGAAAATCAAGACGCACCGTTTCTCCCTTATTCATGGACAAATCCTTTTTCCGGCCCTGATGCATGAACCGGAATTTGCCCGGACGCGCAGCGGTAGCCGTGGCCTGCACCCGGCCGTTTTGCCAGGACAAGTCCACTTTAAGCCCTCCCCGCGTGCGCAATCCCGTGGCTGACCCCTTCTTCCAGTCGTCTGCCAGGGCCGGAGCCAGCAGGATAACCTGGAACCCGTCCTGCATGATCCGGCTCTGGATCAGGCATTCGGCCACGCCGGAGGAAAAGCCGAAGTTCCCTTCTATCTGGAACGGGGGATGGAGGTCAAAAAGGTTGGAGTTGATGTAGTGCCTCAGCATGGTGTACATCCTGTCCTCTGCGGCGTTCCCGTCGCCAAGGGCGGCATAAAGATTGATGAGCCACGCCGTGCTCCATCCGGTCCTGATGCCGTTGTTTCCCATATCCGCGTACTTGCGCCGGAAATCGGCTGACTTGCGTACGGCCTCCGCATATTCCGGAGTATTGAGAACATCCCATTCCGTGCCGGGGAAGAGGCCGTAAAGGTGGCTGATATGCCGGTGGCCCTTCTGCATTTCTTCAAAAGGCTGCCTCCATTCCTGCACCCTTCCGTCGGGACCGATGGCAGGCTGGGGGATTTTCCTGAGAAATTGGACGGCTTTAAGCAGGGTGGGAGTCCTTACGCCCAGCTCTCCGCAGGCGTAGATATAATTGCGGAGAGCCTCCCTGCCCAGAAGCTGGTCATGGGACGTGCCGTTGGAAACATAGGAAAGCACGTTGGGGCCTGTGCCGTCCGGCGCGTAAAATCCGGTCTCCGGAGACACCCCCGGGCCGGAGAGGTAACGGCCCTCGCCGTCGTCTTCAAACCAGGACATGATGAAACGCGCGTTGGATTCCAGAATGGGCAGCGATTTTTTAAGGTCTTCCCGGTCTCCGGTAAAGCGGTAACTGTCCACCAGGTGGGCGCATGCCCATGCCCCGTTCATGAGGCTGGCCCCCCATTCCGGATTGTTGCCTGAAAAATAGGTGCGCTTCCAGCAATCCGTATAGTGGCCGAAGCAGAAGCCGTCCCGTTTGATGAAGCGCGCAAACTCCTCTCCGTGGGGGCGCAGGCTGCGGACAAAATCAAGATAGGAGCTCTGGAATTCTCCCAGCCCGGTGACATGGGAGGGCCACTGGTTCATCTGGCTGTTGATGTTCAGGAAATAGCAGCCCATCCACGCCGCCCTCAGCTCCGGATTCCATAATCCCTGCAAACCGCAGGGAAGCTGCCCCGGCCTGGTGTGGGCAATCGTGCAGAAGCGGCCGAACTGGAAAAGCTGTTCCAGAAGATCCGGATCCTTCTTTCCCTGTTTGACCCGCTCCAGCCTTTGGGCGGTGGTCATGGCGGAGACCCCGGCCGGGGAATCCCCCAGATCCACCTGACAGCGCGTCATGAGCCGGGAAAAATAATCTTCCGTTTCCGCCGCCAGTTTTTTCCATCCCGCCTTTTGCGCTTTTGCCAGGATTCGCGCGTTTTTAGCCGCCAGGGAATGCGTCAGGGGAGCTTCCGGCTTCCGGATATTGTAATCTGTGGAAATGGATGAAAGCACCAGCACTTCCCGGGCGGAATCAAGAATAATTGTTGAGCCTTTGCGGGTAACGGAGGTTCCGGGCGCCAGAATGACCACCGTGTTTTCAAACCGGGTGCCTCCGTTGCTTCCCTGTCCTTCCAGCACCCAGCCATTCGGCTGCGCAACAATTCGGGCGGACGGATCCGGGTGTTCCAGATTCAGGGAAACGCGGCATCCGGACGGCATCGTGCAGGCAATGTGGTAGGCGGCGCAGTCGCTGGACGGGGCCGCCAGGATTTCTGTGGTCAATTCCCCCGTGCCGAATTGGGCGCGGGTGGTTGCCTTGCCCCGCCGCATATCCAGCGTACGCTGATAGGAGGAAGGTGAAGGAAACCCCTGGAATTCCACCTGAAGACGCCCCCCCTGCTGGTAATCCCCCGCAATGTTGCCGGGAGGAAGGATATTCTTACGGAATAGCTGGTCTGCACTGCGGTATTTTCCTTCCTTGCAAAGTTCGCGCGCCTTGTCCAGAGCTTCCGCGGCGCCTTCCCTCATTTGGAAATTTTTCTTTGCGAAAATGCTTCCTTCATTGAGGACGACGGTTTCCTTCGGAAAAACGCCGAAAGAGAGGATGCCCAGCCTTCCGTTGCCCGTGCCGTATCCTTCCGTCCATACCCGGGCGGGGGTGGAGGCAGTGACCTGCATGGGGGCCGGAATGGCCCGGAGGGGGACGGCTGCCGCGAAAAGGCAGAGCAGGAAGGAATGTTTCAAGGTTGCAGGGACGTTCATGGGAAAAGATAATGTTGCGTATAATAAAAGTAAAAGAAAGCTGGTGTAAAAAACGCTATTTTTTGAACCGGCTTCCGGCGCCGGCGTAAATGACCGCAAATGCAATGCTTCCCACCAGAAAGTACAGGGAGGCGGACAGGAGCACGGAGTTCTGGAGAATGATGCTGGCGAGCCAGAGCAGCATGGCGAAGGCGAGGCAGTACATGATCTTCCCCATGAACCGGCACAGCGCCTGTTCATCATATTGCTTTTTCTGCCCTCTGTTCATCATGCTGTAGCCTGCGATGAGGAAGGAACATTTCCCCATGGAAAGAATGGCTCCAAGAATCATGAAACCTGCCATCATGGCGACGGGTATCGGAACAGGTGCATCCATAAGCTGGTAAAATGAGGGAATGGGAGAACCCGTCCGTTCGGACGGATGCGCATGTAGAGCGGCGTTTAACTGAATACGTTGGGGAAACTGTGTTTTTTTCAGCAGCAGAAAAATGTCTGCTTTTCCTGCCGGAAACTTCCGCCGGGCGCGGCATCAAAACAGGAAGCAGCAGGAACAGAACCAGGCGATGATGAGCAGGCCGCAGGTAAATTCCAGCAGCAGACCGGCAAGCATCCCAAGCGCCGCTCCGGACCCGGCTCTGAAAGCGTTCATGATATCCTTTCTGGCAAAGATAAGTTCCGCCAGCAGCGCCCCCAGGAACGGCATGAACAAAAGGCCCGTAATGGGGGAGAAAAGGAGGCTCCCCGCGACGGCGCCGATGATGGCTCCCCAGATGCCGGCGGCAGTGCTGCCGAATTTTTTGGCGCCCATGCCTCCGGAAAGCTTGTCAATGACCATGCCTCCCGCCACCAGCAGCGCCAGGACGGTCCATTCCCACCACGCCAGGTTTTCTCTGCCCATGACTCCCTGCCAGACGCACCCGGCCGCAATGATCATAATGCCGGGAAGCATGGGGATGAGCGTGCCGATCAGCCCCATGCCGAATAACAGCAGGGTGACGCACCAGACGAGGGTTTCCGAAAGGAGATGGGGCATGCTTTCCTTATTATCAGGAAGCCGGACAGGTGGCAAGGTTTCTGCCCGGCTTGCGGATGACGAAGAAAGGAAAAAAGGGGGAGAAATTATTATTGCGGTTGCTGCGGGCGTGGTATGGAATGGCGCCTATGACTTCCACCGGTGTTTATCTATGCGGTTGCATCATGTTCTTTTGCGTTTTTTCTCAGGGGGCCACGTCTTCTCCGCCTGCCGTTTCCGCAGCGGATTCCTCCGCCGTGCGCGAACTGGCCCATTCCCTGAAGGCCCGTGTGGGCATGGCTGCGGAAATGCTGGATACGGGGGAAACCGTCATGGTGGGGGATGAGGCGGCCTATCCCATGCAGAGCGTCGTCAAATTCGTGCTGGCCTTATCCGTCTTGAAGCGGGTGGACCAGGGCGCCATGAATCTGGAACAGATCATCCGCATACGTCCGGAACAACTGGTGAAAGATACCTGGAGCCCCCTCCGGGAGCGTTTCCCGCAAGGCGGCGATTTCTCTCTGAAGGAACTGCTGAGAGTGACTGTCCAGGAAAGCGACAACAATACCTGCGACCTCCTGTTTGGCCTTATTGGAGGGCCGCAGGCCGTGCAGAAGGATTTGAAGGAATGGGGAATTGACGGCATTAATGTCCGTTTTACGGAAGAAGAAATACACCGGAATCATGATTTGCAATATGTCAACTCAAGCCGTCCGTCGGCCATGAACTCCCTTCTCCGGGCGTTTGACGAAGGTAAAATTTTGAAAAAAGGCACACAGAGTGTTCTTTGGAACATCATGGCGGGATGTTCTACAGGCCCTGAACGTCTGAAAGGGCAGCTGCCGCGGGATTACGTGGTGGCGCATAAGACGGGATCCGGATTCACGCTGCCGGGGGGTGGCGTTACCGCCCGCAATGACGTCGGCATCATTGTTCTTCCCAACGGCCGGAAAATGGCGGTTTCCGTGTTCATCAGGGATTCAAAGGATTCTGAATCCGCTTGTGACCGGGTGATCGCCTCCATGGCCCGCTGGCTGTGCCTGGAATGGCAGGGTGCCGGAGGCAGGTAAACGATCTCCTTCCCCGGAACATGTTTTAGGCTTGGAAAGGGGAGCGGGATCAGGCAAGGTGTGCCGCGTTATTCATGAAGAACCTATTGAGCCGGTACATCAGCCTGAGTCTGGCGCTGCGGTATTTGAACCCGTTGCGGACTTTCTTTTCCATTATTACCCTGATTTGCCTGCTGGGCGTATCTCTGGGGGTGATGGTGCTCATTGTCGTGCTGTCCGTCATGGGAGGCCTCCAGAAGGAAATTCAGGGGAATCTGTTTGCGCACTCCCCGCACGTCCAGGTATGCTACCGGAACGACTTCGGCGTGAGGGAAGTGATTCCGGACTGGATGGATTTGGGGGAGAAACTCAGGCACGTTCCCGGCGTCCAGTCCACCTACGCCCTGATAGAAGACTATGCGCTGGTGGATGTGCAGGGGCGGCAGAGGCCCTGCTTTTTCCGGGCCATTGATACGGAAAACGCCGCCCAGTTGGAGGATTTGAAGCGTTTGGTGGTAGCTGGCGATGCGGAACTGGACATGGGGGAAAAGGCTGTGGTTTCCTCCATCGTGGCGGAGAATATGGGATTGAATGTGGGAGATGTTGTCCGGGTTTATACGACCCGCAATTTTCAGGAAATTTCCCACGCCTACCAGCAGACGGAGCTGCCGATGCTGGCGGAAAAAAACGCGCGGGAACTCAAGGATTTGAAGGAGTGGGGAAAGAACCTGAAGACGGAGGGAGAGCGTGAAATGGCCGGCAGAGCCTCCGTGGACAGGGCGTTTTCCCTGCTTAACGGGCTGTTGTCCGTCCCGCGCAGGGATGCGGAACGTTCCAGCCTGATGGATCTGCTTGCCGTGCTGAACGACGGGGAAATTGCGGACAACGGCAGGGTGGCCTTTCCGCAAGGAACGCGGAAGGAATGGGAAACCGTTTTGAGCGGTTTCAAGGCCGGGGCAAGAAATGAGGCGGATATGGAATGCTTCCGGAAAATCAAGGAGCTGGTGATGCCGAAAGACCTGGAGGTGATCGGAATTTACCGGGCCTCCCAGCATACGCCCAGCCCGGATCTTTTCATTCCGCTGGTCATCGGCCAGGAATTGCTGGGTTATGAGGATGACGTGGTGCAGGCCGTGGCCCTGCGCGTGGAAGACCCTTACCATGTGGAAACGATGCTGGCCCCCGTGATGCAGGTGCTGGAAAAGGAGAAGCCTTCTTCCGCATGGACGCTGGAAACCTGGCATGACCGCTTTAACGCGTGGTTTGAATTGATGCAGAAGGAGCGCATGATGATGAGCTTTGTCCTGTCCTTCATCTCCCTGATTTCCGCTTTTTGCATCATGGCGGTGATGTTTACCGTTTCCATCCAGAGGAAAAAGGAAATCGCCGTGATGAAGGCTTTGGGAGCCACGCCGTTCCAGGTGGTGCGCGTTTTCCTGTGGCAGGGCGTCATCATCGGTTTTGTGGGAGCTCTCCTGGGTGTAGGGCTGGGGCTTCTGGTGCTGGAATACCGCATGCAGATTCAGGGTTTTCTTGCGGGAATAGGCTTTGACCCGTTCCCTGTGGCCTTCCACGGCACGGCGAATATCCCGGTGGTGATTGACTGGGCGGAGCTGGCATGGCAGGCGGTGAAAGCTTTTGTCATGGTCGTGGTGGCATCCATCATTCCTGCCCTGATCACGGCGCGCCAGGATCCGGCCCGCTCCCTGCGCAGTATGTAACAGGAATCGCCTATGGATATTTACTGGATTCAGGATCATGAACGGAAGGGGCCTCTGCCGGAAGTGGAGGTCATTTCCATGTTGGAGGCGGGCCTCATTTCGGAAAACGCCCGGGCGTGGCATGCCGGATGCCCGGAGTGGGTATGCATCCGTGACCTTCCGGCATTGAAAGGAGCAGGTGCCGTCGGCAGAGAAGAAGGGGAACGGCGGAACGGGAGGGAAGAGAGGCTGGAAAACGCAGGGGGAGAAGATGTCCCGGCGCTTTCCGCAGATGCGGATTGCCTGCCGGAAGAAGGAGGGGAGGACGCGGAGGAGGGAGTGCCGCTGGTGGTTCCGTATGCGTACGTCCGTTTTCTTGGCAGAATGGCTGATGTAATGATGCACATGACGCTGTACCTGGCTGTGCTCAGGGTATCCGGCGCTGCTTTCAATCCCGGTTTTCTTCCTGGTTCCTATGAAGCTCTGCTTTACCTCTGCCTCCCGATGGTTCTCATGGAAACTGCATTTCTTGGAACATTGGGCACAACCCCGGGAAAAGCCATGCTGGGCGTTTCCGTCAGGGACTACCGGGGAAGACGCCTTTCTTTCCCCATGGCATTCCGGCGCTCCCTGTTCGTCATGGTGCTTGGTCTGGGGTGTTTTGCTCCTTCCCTGATGCTGCTGGCCCTGTTTTTTTCCTGGTGGTGGGTGCGCCGTTTCGGTTTTACTCCCTGGGACAGGAAGCTGGGGACTACGGATGTGCTGAACGGCTCCCTCACGCTCCGTAAAGTGGTGATGACGTTGGTGCTGATCATTCTGTGCCTTCAACTCATCTACGTTCTGCTGATTCCCTGGCTGCCTGAGATGGAGGCTTATGCGGCCGCTTCCGGCCAAATGTGATAAAAAGACGGCCCTGCGGGGTTTAGGCTTTTAATCACCTGAATTTGTTTCATACTTGTTTCAGCCATGCCAGAAATACACCCAACGGCAGTAGTGCATCCTGCTGCAGAGATCGCGGATGATGTTAAAATCGGTCCCTTTTGCGTTGTCGGGGAACATGTCAAACTGGGGCCCGGCTGCGTGCTGCACAGCCATGTGGTTATAGACGGTCCTTCTTCCTTCGGCAGCGGCAACGAATTTTTCCCGTTTTCCGTCATCGGCCTGAAAAGCCAGGATTTGAAATACAAGGGAGAGCCGACTTATCTGGAAGTGGGGGATAACAACGTCTTCCGTGAAAACGCCACCATCAACCGGGCTACGGACATTGGCGGCGCAACGCGGATAGGGAATAACAACCTTTTCCTGGTTTCCTGCCATGCCGGGCACGATTGCCAGATCGGCAATCATGTGATTTTCTCCGGGTTCGCTACCGCCGCCGGCCATGTTACGGTGGGGGATTACGCCATCCTGGCGGGATGTTGCGCCGTACACCAGTTTGTGAGCATCGGGGAACATGCCATGGTGGGAGCAATGGCCCGCGTGAGCCAGGATGTCCTGCCGTACACGATCGTGGAGGGCCACCCGGCCGTAACGCGTTCCGTTAACTCCATCGGCATGCAGAGGCGCGGCTTTTCCGAAGAAGACCTGAAAGCCGTGCGCATGTGCTATAAAAAGCTTTTCGTCAATAAAAAGCTGACCGTTCATGAAGCTCTGGAGGAACTGCGGCATTCGGGGTATGCGGAAAATGCCTGCCTGAGGAGAATCATCCAATTCGTGGAAACTTCCGAACGGGGGTTCTGCCATTGAATCCATGAAAACGGGTTTTGTTTTTGACCTGGACGGGACGCTGGTGGACTCCATTCCCGGTATCGCCCGCGGCCTGAACCTGGCCTTGAAAGCGCTGGGATATCCGGAGCATTCCGTGGACGCCATCCGGGAAATGGTGGGCAAGGGGGCCCGGGAGCTTTGCCTGGCTTCCCTGAAAGGCTATTTCAACGGAAACGTGCCGGAGGAAGCTTTTGAAGCGGTGCACCGGGGATTCATGCGTGAATACCCGCACACCTGGCAGGAGGGCACGGTTCCGTACCCCGGCATCCGGGAAATGCTGTTGTCTCTGGCCGGAGAAGGCCATCCTCTGGGCGTTTTATCCAACAAGCCCCATGCGGTTACGGTGCCGCTGGTGCGCCATATCCTGCCTGAAATTCCCTTCCGGGAGGTGATGGGTTTTTCCGAACGCTTTCCGCGTAAGCCGGAACCTGACTCCCTGCTGTCCATCGTCCGTTCCTGGGGCAGGGAGCCGGCGCAGGTGTGCATGGTGGGGGACTCCGCCCATGACGGCAACACGGCCGTGAACGCCGGAACACGGCTTATTCTGGTGGGGTGGGGCTACAGTTCCCGTTCCGCTCTGGATGCCTTCCGGGTGCCGGTGTGCGCCGCCGCGGGGGAATTATCTGCCCGGCTGCATGATGAAAGCAGCCTGCCGTTTCCAATTAGATGATCTTTTTTTTGGGGGGGATAGGAAAAATTAAAAAATAAGAAGGCTGTTTTTTATTTTAAATATATTATTTTATGGAATCATCTGAGCGTGTAGAAAAATTGAAGGATATTTTTAAACAGTGTGTGAATAAAATGTTAAAAGATGATTATTATTTAATTAAAAATGATAGTCATGAAGGATCTATTTCTTTTCGAATAGGACATTATTTGGAGAATAAATTAAAAGAATCGAGTGATTTTAATGGTTTTGTGGTTGATTTGGAATATAATAGAAATTTAGATAATATAAAAAGTCTTGAAGGTAAAAAGGTGCGTCCTGATTTAATAGTTCATAAAAGAGGGGGGAATGGGCCTTCTTATAATCTTATGGTTGTTGAAATTAAGAAACATACTGCTCCTTGTTATGAAAAAGATAGAGATTGTGATAGGTTGAAAAAATTTATTTCTGAGGAATATGGATTTCAGTATGAGATAGGTGGGATGCTTATTATTGATTGTGTTGAAAAAAGTGAAAATATTCGTTGGTTTAAAAATGGAAAAGAAGAGAAACAAAAAGATTAGTAATTTTTTGTTTACTCTGGAGTGTCCGCAGATTTGGCCTGTTCGGTAATGTCTTCCAGGGAGCGGGGAAGTTCCTTCGTGGAGGTGACGCCCAGGTTTTTCAACTTCTGGGCCCGGGGGATGAACCGGTGTTCAAAAGAGGAAACGGTTTTGTTGTACTGGGCTACCGCCTGGTTCAGGCTCTTGCCCAGAGAGGAAAAATGACCGGAAAGGATAGAGCAGGTATTGTACAGGTCCGCTCCCGCTTCCGAAATTTTCTTGGCATTATCCGCCAGCTGCTCCTGCTTCCATCCGTAAGCGACGGCTTTCAGCAGGGCAATCAGGGTGGATGGGGTGGAAAGAATGACTTTATTCTCCGCGCCGAATTCAATCAGGGAGGGGTCTGCTTCCAGAGCCGCCTGGAAAAAGGATTCACCGGGCAGGAACATAATGACGAATTCGGGGCATGGGGAAAACTGGGCAAAGTAATTCTTGGCGCTTAATTGCTGCAAATGCCTCTTGACGTCCGCGGCATGGCGGGCCATCCACTGGCTGCGCTCTTCCGGATTCTCCGTCTGCCCGGCATTCAGGTAGGATGCCATGGGCGCTTTCGCGTCAATGATGATGGAACGGCCTCCAGGAAGGTGAATGACCATGTCCGGCCGCACCCGTTCCTCCTCCCTGGAACGGGTTTCCTGAGTCGTGAAATCGCAGTACTCCACCATTCCCGCCAGTTCCACCACGCGGCGCAGTTGGAGCTCTCCCCATTGGCCGCGAACGCTGTTGTGGTGCAGAGCCTGGGAAAGCCTGGCGGTTTCATTTTTCAGGGCTTCATTGCCGGAAAGGATATAGCGGATTTGCGTTTTCAGGTCCGTATAGGCGCCCACGCGTTCCTTTTCCATCTCTCCCAGCCGGGACTGGACCAGTTTCAGGGATTCGCTCACCGGCTTCAGCATGGACTCGATGGCCTGTTTGCGGGAATCCAGGTCATGGTTGGCCTGCTGGCGCTGGCTTTGCAGCCGCGTTTCCGCCAGGTTCAGAAACTGTTTCTCCGAGTTCCGGAGAACTTCCGCGCTGATGCCGGCGAAGGAATCTTTCAGCACCTCTTCCGCCCGGCGGAGCATCTGGGTTCTGTCCTCCGCCCGTTCCTGCCAGGAGCGGGATTCCGCTTCGAGGCGGACGGAACGGTCCCGGTACCGCAGCAGCAGAACCAGCAGCGCCACGCAGGCGATCAGCAGCAAAAAGGCCAGGAACCAGGGAAAAAATGGGGGAATCATAAGGAAAAAATAAGCAATCAGATGGGGGTGGCGTAGGGGATGCCGTCCGTTTCTTCCACGGGTTCGGCCAGGGGGATGTTATCGTCGCTGCCGTCCAGCGGTTCCGCATAGGGAATGCTCTCTTCCGAATCCGGTTCCGCCATGGGAATGTGCCGTTCACACATGTTGGCGGGGGCCTGGTAGCCTGCGGAGGTTTCAAAATACGCAGTCTTGGCGTACTGGCAGCCGGAATGGGCCAGTTGATTGGATTCCCGGCAGACGAGTACGGCCTGCCCTTCCGAACCGGGACGCGTACGGATGGCGTTGGCGGGATAGCCTTCCTTCTGGGCGGCAAGCATAATGTCCACCCAGACGGGCAGGGCCAGGGTGCCTCCGTAGCCTTTTTCCAGAATTTTGGTGGAGGAATCAAACCCCACCCAGACACTGCAGGTGAGGTTGGACGTATATCCGGCGAACCATGCGTTCGTATAATTATTCGTGGTTCCGGTTTTGCCGCCGCAGGGGGATTTAAAGCCCAGCGTGGTAATTTTGCCTGCCGTGCCTCCGGGCTTGCAGACCTGCTGGAGGATGGAAGAGGTAATGTTCGCCGCCCGCTGGGAATAGACGGTGCGCTTGCTCTTGGTGATGGCGAAGCGCGGCTGGCCCTGGGAATCCGTAATATGGTCAATGATGTACGGCGTGGGGCGTACGCCCCCGTTGGCAAAAACGCTGTAGGCGCTGGCAATGTCCAGAGGGGACGCTTCCCACGTGCCCAGATAAAGGGCCGGGGTGCGGGAAATATTTCCGTGGAAGCCCGCCAGTTGTGCGGATTGAATGACATTGGACAAACCGGCGCGGTTGCCGATGCGCACGGACATGGTGTTGCGGGAAAGGATGAGGCCGAAGGAGGCCGGCTTCATGCCCCGGTACGTTCCGTCCGAATTGCGGGGGGACCAGTTGGCGGCTCCGCGTATTTCCCCGTAGGCAATCCTGTCATCCGAAATGCGGGTATCCGCAGAATTGCCCTGCTGGAAAAACGTGGCGTAAATAAAAGGTTTGAACAGGGAGCCGGTCTGACGCCTGGACTGAATGGCGCGGTTCAGCTTGGATTCTTCCGCGTCCCGGCCGCCGACGACGGCCAGAAGGGCCCCCGTGGCATTGTCCATGACTACGGCGGCGGATTGGATGTAGTTGGGCATCGGCGGCTGCGTCTTTTCCTTCTGTTCCGCAGGGAGCGCCTTCCAGGCGGCCAGGGAGGCCTCATATTCCGCCTTGGTGGTCAGCTTGTTTTTCAGAATTCCCCTCTTCTCCCGCCTGGCCTGCAGGGAAGCCAGGTGCTTCTTGAAATCCTTGCGGGCTTCCAGCGCGTCCATGTGCTTATTGATGGCGTCCAGCGTGGCGTTCTGCAGATCAAGGTCCAATGTGGTATGCACCACCAGCCCTCCCAGGCGGATGTCTTCTTCCTCCAGAATGGCGTCCAGCTCCCGGCGCACGAGACCCATGGCGTAATTTTCCTCAGACCGGGACTGGGGCGTCCGGGTGGCGATAGGCTCCGCCAGGGCCGCCTGATACTGCACTTCCGTAATCTTGCCTTCGTTTTTCAGCAGGCCAAGGACAATATCGCGCACTTTTTTTGCTTCCTCCGGATGTTTGATGGGGGAAAAATCATTTGGGCCGTAAATAATGCCGGCCAGGGTGGCGCATTCCGCCAGGGATAAATCCCGGGGTTCCTTGTCGTAATATCCCCGCGCCGCCGCCGCTATCCCCAGGAAGGTGTGCCCCCAGAAAATACGGTTGATGTAAGTCTCCAGAATTTCGTCCTTCGTATAAGTGGCTTCAATGCGTTTCGCCAGGGCCACTTCCGTCAGTTTGGAATGCAGGTTGCGCTCCCGGTGGTTATATGTAATTTTAGCAAGCTGCATCGTCAGGGTGGAAGCCCCCTGCGTGGCTCTTTTGTGCTTGAGCACCTGCGCAAAGGCGCGGCCCACGCCTATCCAGTCCACGCCGCCATGGTCGTAAAAGCGGTTGTCTTCGCGCAGGAGCAGGGCATCAATAAAAACGGGAGGAACTTCCTGAAGGGATACCCGCTTGCGGTTTTCCCCGTGCAGGGTTCCGATGGTCCGGTTTTTACGGTCCAGAATCACCGTGCGTTCCGGAATGTTGCTCTTTACCTCGGAAATGTCATAGCGGTTGGAAATGGTGCCGTAAAGAAACACCAGGATGGCCCCGATCACGATGCCGACGAAGCAGCATCCCAGAAGGATGCGCAGGGGCCAGCAAATGAACCAGCGGATATTCCGCGTCAGGGAGCCGATGAAGCGGAACGGCATCAGCAGGACAAACAGCAGGGCTCCGAAAATCGTGAAACGCGGCCTGCGCATGGTTCCTGCGCGTGCGGGACGGTTTTCTTCTTCTCTTTCCGGATTGCCTTCGTACTCTTCCTTCGGAGACGGGCGGGAGGCTCGTCGCTGGGGCGGCGTGTCATACCGGGAAGGGCCGTTGCGGGAATTTCCCGTTCTGCGGGTAGGGCCGGGAATGACGGCCGGATCAGGAGCTTCCTGCGGCAACCCGGGATAGGATGGACGGGGAAGGGGCCTTTTTTTGCGTTCCGTCTGGGAACGGGAAGAAATTTCTCCATCTTGGATGCGTTCCCTCCAGGAGGCGGCATTTCGTTTCCTTGATTTGTCGTTTAAACCCATCCGTGAGCCGGACTTTATCATAAATAATCGAAATGGTCTAAGCAAAAGATGGGGCGCCATGTCGCAATCCATAGACAAAATTCTGCCGTTTTGAACGTTTATACAGTAGGGTATGTCCTATCATTCGATTATCGGTAATTTCATGATATCACTATTGAGAATGACGAGTTTTTGTTGCTTGGTCGTTGGGGGGCTTGTGTCCCTGCTGTCAGGGGGGGCGAGCCTTGCGGGGAATGTTTCTTCCATGGCGGATTTGCAGAAACATGTGCATGAGGTGGCCTCCAGGGTTACGGCTGCTACGGTGGCTCTGGTTTCCGACGGGGGAGAGACGGGCAGCGGCGTCATTGTCTCTCCGCAGGGCCTGATTTTGACGGCGGCCCACGTCGTGGGCGGCGATGAAATCATGCGTGTGGTCTTTGCCGACGGGCGCGTGGTAAAGGGACGGGTGCTGGGCGCCAACTTCACGCGGGATGCCGCCATGGTGCAAATCATGGACGGAGGCAACTATCCTCATGTGGAACTGGGGGAATCCGACGGTCTTCATGTGGGGGATTTTGTGGTGGCTCTGGGCCATTCCAAGGGATTTGACCCGGAACGCCGCGCGCCCATCCGCATGGGAAGATTGTGCACGGACGGAAAGCAGCGCTTCCTTATTTCGGAATGTACGCTGATTGGCGGAGATTCCGGCGGTCCCCTCTTTGACCTGTCCGGCAAGTTGGTTGGCATCCATTCCTCCATTGGCCCTATGTTGAAAATCAACAACCATGTCCCTGTTTCCGTTTTCAGGAGAGACTGGGACAAACTGCTCTCCGGCAGGCATTGGGGCCAGCTGGGCCTTCATCCCATGGCGGACCCCGAATCTCCTGTGCTCGGGTTTGCCATGATGGATGTGCTGGGCGTGGACGGCGTGGTGGTGGAAGACGTTGTGGTGAATTCTCCGGCGGATACCGCCGGCATCCAGCCGGGGGACGTCATTACCCACATGGACAGCCGGAGCCTGCGTTCCGTGCGGGATATGCTCCGTGAACTGGGCAGGCACCGTCCGGGGGAAACCGTTCCATTGGTGGTGGTGAGGAAAGGTACGGCTTACAAGGCGGATCTTACATTCGGCAGGCGCGGCGACTTGATGTCCGGCCTGAAATACCAGGAACAAACTCAAGGATGATGATGAAATATTTATGGGCGGCATTTGCGGCGGCTTCCGCGTATGCCCAGGAAATAGCTTCCCCATTGCCTCCGGAGCAGATGATTGCCCCGGAGGACAAAAGCGTGCTGGACAGCCAGGCCAAGGAGATTTTCCGGGAGTGGGACAAGGTGGCTGTTCCGGTGGGGCAGTCCGTAGTGGCTCTGGTTGCCGGCAATACCCAGGTGGCTTTGGGAACAGTGGTGGGAAAGGGAAAAGTCCTCACCAAGCTGAGCGATCTCCAGAAGGAACGGCGTCCGGTCATGCTGGTGGATTCTTCCGGGCGGGTTTATGACGCCAAGGTGCTCTTTGCCCTTCCGGAGCATGATCTGCTGATGATGGATGTGCCGGGGCTTCCCGCTCCCCCCATTGACCTGGATTCCTATGTGCAGGCGAAGGAAGGGGACGTGATTGCAGCCGTATCGCCCACAGGGCATGTGAGCGACTTCGGAGTCGTTTCCGTGGCTCAGCGCAGCCTGCGGGCGGATGACCAGCCTTATCTCGGCATTGTTTCCGATCCCCGCTGGGACGGGGAGGGGGTTATGATAGGCGGCGTGGAAGCCGGAAGCGGCGCGCACCGCAGCGGATTGACGGCCGGCGATGTGCTGATGAAGCTGAATGGAAAGCCGGTGGACGGAATGTACTCCATCCGTGCCGCCATGGTCGGGGTGCGTCCTGGTGAGACGGTTCCCGTGGAAGTAAGGCGGCGGAACCAGGTGATAGAAGGAAAACTCCTCACGGGGCCCAGGCCAAGGGTGATGAAATTCCCGCAAAAGCGTCTCGACATGATGAACTCCATGGGCAACCGGATGAGCTTGAAAAGGGATGAATTCCCTTTGGTTATCCAGTCGGACATGACCTTGTTCCCGGAACGGGCCGGATGCCCGGTCATTGACGTCAACGGAAAATTTGTTGGGCTGGCTCTGAGCCGGGCCGGACGCACGGAGACCTATATCCTGCCTTCCTGGATATGCAGGGAACTGGTGGAAGGAGTGCTCCCGCAGGTGCAGCAATACCGGGCGGGACGCGGAGAAAACATTCCGGAGGCCCAGCCTGTGGATGATTCCTATGATGCCCGGCGTCTGGAGGAAAACCGGCGAAAGGTGGAGGATAAGATGAGCCGTCAGGGCCTGGTACCCAAAGTTTATTAAGCCTGCCCGGATGCCGGAAGGCGGCAGGTGAACTTTTTCGGCAAGCCGCATGGCTTCGAGACCTCTTCCTCCGCCTGCCGCATTGGAGCCGCGGGAAACAGGGCGGACATTGTTCCCGTGCCGGAAAAATGTCCGGAGTGGTTTATTCCCTCAATCCATGGCGTCAGGAGAAGAAAAATAAAAAAACGGGCAGCAATGCCCGTTTTTCTGAATCATCCGGATATACTCCAGAGCAGCTTCCGGCTTCCCGGATATCGGAAGAAAATTTACTTGTCAGAGGAAGCCGCTCCCGGCCTTTCCTTGAAAATCATCAGTTCCGTCAAAACGACGGTGCGGCCGGTGGAATCCGGGGAAATAATCATAACCACTTTTCGTCCCGGGTAGGTCGTCAGCATCATGCCTCTGTCCTTCACCTTGACGACTTTGCCGTTCTTTAAACGGGTCATGTACGTCAAATTGGCGGGGGTGGTGCGGGAAATGTTGCTGTCTGTAGAGTTCTTGCCGAAAATGTAAGTGGATTTGCTGGGCAGTTCGATAGCGCTCTTTTCTCCCGAGGGAGGTTTGGGAAGTTCCAAAGTGAACGTGCGTCCGGTCAGGTTCTGGATGTAAACGCAGTTCAGCGGCAGTTCCGACTCATTAATAAAATCCAGCGTCAATTCCCCTTTGCTGTTTTTGCCGACCAGAGCCAGGGTTTTGGAGCCAAGATCGGGCGGCAGGGGCTTGCTGACGAGTTTATTGGTCGGCATGCCTTTCTGGTCCAGGCCCCCGAACAGGGTAATGATCTTGCTCTTGGGGTAAACGCTGCGGCGCCCCGGAAGGGCGGCGCGGATTTCCACTTTTTCCAGCCTTTTGGAATCAATAGGCATGTAAATGGGAGAAGGAAGAGACATGGGCTCCTTCAGAACGAACCGGATGCCGTTGACGGCGGCTGGCGGCAGGGACTTGTCCACGGTATCGGATGCCGGAGCATTTGCTGCCGGTTGGGCCGGTTCCGGCCTGGAGGGGGTGCGGCTTTGTCCTTGGGCGAAGGAAATGCTTCCGAAAAGGCAGGTAAAGGCCAGGATGGGTAAAATACGCATATATTCTGGATTCTGGGGAATGGAAAAAGTTTTGATACATTGCATAACCCTTTGGCGGATAACCGCAAGGAGGAAATGCGGAAGGGCATGGGCATCGGTCCGCGCAGCGGAGCGCGATGGCAGGCCCCTGATGGGCTTTTATCCCTTGTGAAGTACATGAATGGGAGTAAAGGTGCAAGCGAAAAATAGGGGATTAAGGGATAAAAATCCCTGA
>ERZ840096.181-NODE-181-length-106157-cov-42.130808_pt1 | contig 106157 bp, 94 predicted proteins | sample MGYA00519878_ERZ840096 | MGnify/ENA primary metagenome ERZ840096 (study PRJEB31850, sample SAMEA3708865) | human gut metagenome | biome: human gut; feature: human-associated habitat; material: faeces | place: China | collected 2014 ... | reverse complement strand
TCAGGGATTTTTATCCCTTAATCCCCTATTTTTCGCTTGCACCTTTACTCCCATTGACGGGAGGTTTGAAGGGGAATGCGGAACATGAATGTGGCCGGGGGGGAACGGCGTTCACCGTTCAGCGCATGGGAAGGCGGCGCTTTCTGAAACAGAAGCCGACGGTAAAAGTAACCAGAGTTCCGATGGTAACGCGCCACGGAAATGCTATTTCCGGAACATATTGTTGCCAGCCGGAGGGCAGAGGGATGAGTTCCGTCAGTAAAGCGATGACAAAGAATCCTGCCGCCATGGCAATGATGTTTCCTGTGTCGCTGCCTCTGGTGCGGGTCAGCATTCCCAACAGGAAGATGCCAAGCAGGGAGCCATAGGTGTAGCCGAAAATGCCCAGGGCTATTTGGATGATGCGGACTTCCGGGTGATGCACCACATACCACGCTGTGATGGAACCCACGAGGATGAGCAGCAGGGAGAAACCGGCCGTTCCCCAGCGCACGCACCGGAGCAGCTGCCGTTCCGTGGCTTCCGGTTTGAATATCCCCTGGTACCAGTCCTTGGTGGCGGTAGTCGCCAGGGAGTTTAGAGCCGTGGAGAGGGAGCCCATGGCCGTCGCCAGAAGTCCGGCGATCAGCAGTCCGCGGATGCCGTTGGGAAGTTCATGGATGATGAAGTAGGGAAACACATGCAGCTGCGGCGTGTCTGCAGGGAGGTTTGCCGGGTTGTATTGGTAGAAGACATAGAGAAGAATGCCCGTGAAGAGGAAAATGATGACGATGGGGAAGTCCAGCAAGCCGGATACGATGACTGCACGCGTTCCCGCCTTGCTGTTTTTTGCCGCCAGCATGCGCTGCACCATGTCCTGGTCCGTGCCATGCGTAGCCATGGTGATGAAGGTTGCTCCCAGGAAGGCTGCCCACACCGTGTATTCCTGGCCCAGCACGCGGGCGCCTTGTTGGAGGAAGTCCAGGCCTTCTCCGGTTCCCCAGGAGAAGAATTTCCAATCGTCTCCGCCATTCATGGCGGCGGAGATGGAGCTCCACCCTCCGGGGATATGGGAGAACAGTACCCACAGGGCGGAAAGCATGGAGACTCCCAGAACGACGGCCTGGAGGACGTCCGTCCAGACGACGGCTTTCAATCCTCCGATCGCGGTATAAATTGTCGTGGCGACGGAGATGGCAACCAGGGCGGCAATGTAGAGCAGGACAATCTGGTCGGCGTCTGCCGTGACGCCTGTCAGGAACTGGTAGGCAATGACCAGCAGAATGCCCGCGAAATAGAGCCTGGTTCCGCTGGCGAGCACCCGGCTGATCAGGAAGACCATGGAGGCTGTCCGCCGCGTCAGGAGCCCGAATCTTTTTTCCAGGTATTCATAGATGGAAACAACCTTGTAGTCATAATAGGGCTTGAGAAAGAGCCTGCCGACGATGATGCGGCCCAGGATGGTGCCGATGCAGAGCTGGGCGTATGTGAAGTTGCGGGTATGGTATCCTTCTCCGGGAGCCCCCAGGAAGGTGGCCGCGCTGATTTCCGCCGCCAGGATAGAGGCCAGAATAGCCCACCAGGGCAGGGAGCGGTTGCCCAGGGCATAGTCTGTCAGGGAGTTTTGCTTTCGTCCCGCATAAATGCCAATGCAGAAGATAGCCAGAAAGTAAATGACGATGACGAAAAGGTCCGTGAGCATGCCTGGAAAGAGAAGGCCTTTTCCGGAATGGAAATTCCGGAAAAGGCCCCGGGCTTAATGAAAGGGTCAGGAGTGGCTCTTGTGCTCCAGCGCGGCTGAAACCAGGCCGGAAAAGAGCGGGTGGGCCCGGTTGGGAGCGGACTGGAATTCCGGATGGTACTGGCAGGCGATGAAGAAGGGATGATCGGGAAGTTCCACGACTTCCACCAGTCCGTGTTCGTCATTGACGGCGCTGATGACCAGCCCCGCGTTTTCCAGTTCGTCACGGTAGGCCGGGTTGAATTCGTACCGGTGGCGGTGGCGTTCCGTAACGCTGTCCTTCCCGTAAAGCTTGTGCGCCAGCGTTCCGGGCCGGATCAGGGCCTTGTAGGCGCCCAGGCGCATGGTGGCTCCCATGGCCTTGATGCCTTTTTGCTCTTCCTGGAGGCTGATGACGGGGTGGGTGGTTTTCTGGTCGAATTCCGTGGAGTTGGCGTCATCCATGCCGCAGATGTGGCGTGCGTACTCAATGACGGCCACCTGCATGCCCAGGCAAATGCCCAGGAACGGGATTCCTTTGGTGCGCGCGTATTCCACCGTCTGGATTTTCCCTTCAATGCCGCGGTCGCCAAAGCCGCCCGGCACCAGAATGCCGTCCACGGAGCCAATCATGGCCTCCGCGCCCTTTTCCTCAATTTCTTCCGCGTCTATCCGGAGAATTTCCACGCGGGCGTCATTTTCCGCACCGGCGTGAGTGAAGGATTCATAGATGGATTTGTAGGCGTCCTGGAGAGCGATGTATTTACCTACTACGGCAATCCTGATGGAGTGGCTGGGGCTGATGACCCTGCCGACGTAACGCTGCCAGTCCGCCAGATTGGGCGCCGGAACGTCCAGTCCCAGGCGCCTGGTGACAATGCGGTCTATTTTATCCTGGCTGAGATCCAGGGGGCATTCGTAGATGGTGTTTTTGACGTCGCGGAAGGCAATGACGTTTTTGGCTTCCACGTTGCAGAACATGGCGATTTTGCGGCGTTCGTCTTCACTCATGTCGTATTCCGTCCGGCAGATGATCACGTCCGGCTGGATGCCGATTTCCCGGAGCTTGGCGACGGATTGCTGGGTGGGCTTCGTTTTCATTTCCCCGGCGGCCTTGATATAGGGGAGCAGGGTGACGTGAATGAAGCAGACGTTGTCACGGCCCACTTCCAGGGCGAATTGGCGCAGGGCTTCCAGGAAAATGTGGCCTTCCATGTCCCCGACCGTGCCGCCGATTTCCGTGATGATGATGTCCACGTCTGATTTTTCCGTGACTTCATAGAGGCGGTTTTTGATTTCATCCGTGACATGCGGAATGTATTGAACCGTTTTTCCCAGATAGTCTCCCCGGCGTTCCTTCCGCAGCACGCTTTCAAAGACCTGTCCGGAAGTGAGGTTGTTGAGCCGGGAGAGGCTGCAATGGACGAAGCGTTCGTAATGGCCCAGGTCCAGGTCCGTTTCCGCTCCGTCGTTCAAGACGTACACTTCCCCATGCTGGAACGGGCTCATCGTTCCGGGGTCCACATTCAGGTAGGGGTCGAATTTTTGAAGGGTTACCTTGAGTCCGCAGCGTTCCAGCAGCGTGCCGATGGATGCCGCCGCCAGTCCTTTGCCGAGAGAGGAGACAACACCGCCTGTGACGAAGATATATTTCATGATTTGCTTCCTAGTGTATGTTTAATAAGATTTGTTCCACCTGTTCCGCCTGTTCCGGCGTATCCACGCCCACACTGACGTGGTCCGTCAGGATGACCCGGATTCTGGCCCCGTTTTCCAGTGCGCGCAGTTGTTCCAGGGATTCCGTCTGTTCCAGGGGAGTCGGGGCCCAGCGCACATAGTTTTCAAGGAAGTCGCGGCGGTAGGCGTAAATACCCAGATGGCGCAAGGGTGGCGCTACGCGTGGATGGCGGGCGTAGGGAATGACGGAACGGGAGAAGTACAGGGCGTCTCCGTTACGGGCAAGGGCCACTTTGACAATGTTCGGGTTGTCCAGATCCTCCCGGGTGCTGATGGGGCAGGCGACGGTGGCCATGGAGAGGGTTTCGTCCGAGACCAGGGCTTCCGCCAGCCTGTCAATCAGGGCCGGGTCAATGAGAGGTTCGTCCCCCTGAATATTGACGACATGGGTGGCGGCAGGGAAGGAACGTACCGCTTCCGCCAGGCGGTCACTGCCGCTGGGATGGTCCGGAGAGGTCATGATGGCCCTGGCTCCAAAGGATACGGCGGCGTCAAAAATGCGCTGGTCGTCCGTGGCGATGGCGATGGCGTCCAGGCGGGAACAGCGGCAGACGCGTTCCCATACGTGCTGGACAAGAGGTTTTCCTGCAATGGGATGAAGGGGCTTGCCCGGAAATCTGGAGGAACCCCAGCGTGACGGAATGAGGCCGATGATGTGGTGGGAAATATCTGCTGCCATGGGAAAAGGAACCGCCCCGAAAGGTAGCAACTCCCTTTGAATTAGTCCAGCCTCAAGCATAGGGAACGCCTGTTTTTCCGGGGAAGGAACAGTCAGCCGGAAATGGATGCCGTTGCGGCAGCTTGCCGTTTTTCCTGCGTTTTCCGGATCATGAGCGGCATGTATTCCTTGCGGACATGGAGGGATACATAGAGGCCCTCCCTCTTGGCGCAGGAGTAGAGTACTTTGATGATGGCCAGGGATATGATGTCCATCGCAATGGTGATGCTTTCCCCAAAGATCAGGAAAAAGAAGATTGGTTTGGTGAAATAGACGGCGGAAACATACAGGATACCGAGCTTGTATTGATGGTTGCGGTAAATTCTACTGACGATCCATGCGTAGGTCATGCCAACGACGGACAGGATAAGGTACAGGGAAATCCCTATGTAGCCGAGCGTTTGAATTGTGGAAATGGGGCCGCTGTGCCATTGGCCGTTCCAAGCAAAGGCGCTTTGGTCTTTGCTCAGGTTGTAGGCTTCTTCATACACATTGGCTTTCACGATGCTGATATCCCGTGAAAAGCCGTCTCCGAATATTTTGTCCTGAATAAAGTGTTCACGGTCATCCAGAGCCCAGCTCCACATTTCAAAGCGCCAGTTGATGGAGTCTTCGGCGTTTGCCTTGGCTTGCGCGCTGACGTCCAGGAAAGGAACGGCTGAGAGGGTGCGCTGGATGCCGAAAGGCAGAGAATGGAGCATGCCCGCAGAGGAGAGCAGCAAGAGCAATAGCACTCCGAGGACGGGAGCCAGAAGGCAGAAGAACCATCTTCTGTAAATTAGGGATATGGTGAAGAACAGGAACAGAACCTGGGCCATGGCGGAGCGAAATCCGCTTAACAGGATGCCAACGGTTCCAAGAAGAAGCAACGCCCCCCACCAGGGACGCTTGATCATCTGCCACACGGAGTAGTTGATGATGAGCAGCTGCATCACCAAGATAGAAATTCTGAGGAAGGAAGAGTTCCGGGAGTTTTCGGAGAGTGTGCCTGCGGAGCCCGCGCTCGCGGCAAGATCCGCCCCGGCGCTATCCGGAGAAAGGAGGCTCCGGGCGGTTAGGATAAGGGTAAAAACGATGGTCAGGAAAACAGCCCATTGAAGCACTTTGCCCAGTTCATGGCTGGTCGTTTTTAACGAGGACAGGCAGAGATAGGCCAGGAGGGCCTGGAGGAAAAGGATGTATCCCTTGCCTCCGTAGTAGTCTTCCAGCACATCCAGCCCCAGAGCGAAAGGGTGGCTCAGGAAGATGTAGCCCACATGCATGAACAGCACGAGGACGACAGCGTCCAGAAGGGGGGCGGAATTCCACGTCAAGCTTGAACGCCTGAGCATGGCGTTCCACAAGTAACAAGGAAGGGTTATTCCGTAAGCAAGGAGGGGAGCGTAATCCCTTAAGGAGGGGATGGGCAGGAAAAGAATGGGTATCAGTATCCACAGATACCACACTTTTCCCTTCATCAGGAATAAGGCGGCCAGGATAAAGGGGGAAACAGCCAGAACTATAGAAAAGGGATCGCCGTCCGCCGACATGATGCCGCCTATGATGGCTAAAAGAATGGCAACGACTGAAACCAGTACAATTTTAAATAAGTTACCATTCATAGGGCTACCCGTTATTCCCGAATAAAAAACAGTAGCGGGAAAGAGAGATGGATGGTGGAGTATAGGGGATTCGAACCCCTGACCTTCTCATTGCGAACGAGACGCTCTACCAACTGAGCTAATACCCCGTGGGAAATACCGGAAAGAATTTAGTTCATCCCGCGTTTGAAAGCAAGCGGAATTCGTCAGGAAAGGCAAATAAGAAGGAAGATGCCGCCTTTCCTCATCTCGTGCGGGTGTTTCATGATTGCCGGAGGCCGTCCGCAGGGAAGATGGCTATTTCCGGGAACGCCCGGCTTTTACGGGAAAGGAGGAACGCCCCGGTCTGGAAGCCGGAGGGCCTGCGGGAATGTTCAGGTGTAAAGGCAGGCGGGCCTGATGTTTCCGATTTTTGCGAAGGCCCGTTTGCCGGAATTGGAGCGTCAGCGGCCCTGCTTGTTTTTAATGCGGTTTCTGAGATGGGCTTCTTCAAAAAGGCCGTCCATGTATAATCCCACGGCTTGAGCTTTTCTGAGGCTCCGGGCTGCATCCCTCAGGGCCGGAAGCGCTTCTTCATAGGATGGCGTTTTTCCTTTTTTAACAGGGGATGCTTCCACAAGGTGCCACCCCCACCGGCTTTTGAGAAGTACCGGCCTGTTGTCCGGAACGTCTGCCAACGCCAGACCCAGGGTTTCCTTGGCGCGGGCGGGGCTTATCCAGCCGAGTTCCCCGCCGGCGGGAGCGGAACGTTCGTCTTCACTGAATTCCCTGGCGAGCCGGGAGAAGGATTCCCCTGCCTTCAGCCGCTCCAGCAGCGTTTCCGCGGTTTGCCGGACCTGGGCTTCTTCCCTGTTCAGGGTAGCCAGGAAGATGTGCCTGGTTTTCCGCAGATCAGGAGGGGTGAGCTGGTCCCGGATCAGGTTGTAGTAGGTTTTCAGGTCTTCGTCGGACGCTTCCGCCGCCTGGGCGGTTGCCCGGTAGAGCTGTTCCGTCTGTTTGAGCCTGGCCGCTATTTTTTTTTGAAATTGTTCCTGCGTCAATTTCTGGCCATGCAGGGTTTTCAGGTATTGTTCCGTGTCTCCGTCAAAACGGGACCGGATTTGTTCCACGGCGCGTGCCGCTTCCGCGTTGCGGTTGGGGAGCTGGAGGTCATTGACGCTGGTTTTCAGGCGCAGAAGGGAGGAGCCAATCAGGTCATACCTGGCCCGCGGAGCCAGGTCGCCGGGGATGTCCGGTTCATGAGTAAGTTTGATCCCGCCTTCCATATCCAGCACGGGAGGCTGGCGCAGCATTTTCAGTTCCGTAATTCTTCGGGAAAGCTGGTTGGCGGTGACGGGTTCCCCGTACACTTCCGCTATCCGGGCGGAGCTGTCTCCTGGCGGCCCTGGCAACGGTTTCAGGTACGCGTCCATCCTGCCGGCCAGAAAGCCGTGCCAGACAAACAAGTCTCCCACCAGATAGAGCAGGAAGGCTCCATAAATCACAAGCCTGAGCGTGAATTTTCCAGTGGGAGACATGGCAGGAGAAGAAGGGCAAAGAGCTTAGTTTCCGCCGCCGGAGTCTGCCAGGCGGGCGGATTCCGGAGGAAGGAAGTTGCGGAATCTCTTCTTTTCAATGCACTTCATGTAGGCTTCTTCCGGGGAGACGATGCCCTGCTGGAGTTTTTGCCAGATGGCGTCATCCATGAATTGCATGCCCATGGCCTTGCCGCCGACGATGACGTCAGGGATTTTCTGCGTGGCGCCTTCACGGATGATGGCCGCCACGGCCGGCGTGGCAAAGAGAATTTCATTGACGGCTACGCGTCCCGGTTTGTCGCTGCGCTTCATCAGGAGCTGCGCCACGACGCCGCGGAGGGAACCCGCAAGCATGGTGCGCACCTGGGATTGCTGGTCGGACGGGAATACGTCAATGATACGGTCAATGGTTTTGCTGGCGTTGTTCGTGTGCAGGGTGCCGAATACCAGAAGGCCGGTTTCTGCCGCCGTGAGCGCCAGGGAGATGGTTTCCAGGTCGCGCATTTCACCCACCAGCACGATGTCGGAGTCTTCACGAAGGGAAGCCCGGAGGCCGTCTGCGAAGGAAGGCGTCTGGAGAGGCACTTCCCTCTGGGTGACGATGGATTTTTTATTGGGATGGACGAATTCGATAGGTTCCTCCACGGTGATGATGTGCCGCGCCTGGTTGCTGTTGATGTAGTCGATGATAGCGGCCAGCGTGGTGGATTTACCGGAGCCGGTGGGCCCCGTGACCAGCACAAGGCCGGATCTCATATGGGCGAATTCCTTGACCACCGTAGGCACGCCCAGTTCTTCCAGCGTGGCTATTTTGGTGGGAATGAGGCGGAAAACAGCCCCCAGGCCGTGCTGCTGCTTGAAGTAGTTGCAGCGGAAACGGGATGTTTCATCCATTTCATAGGCAAAGTCCAGGTCTCCTTCTTCCAGATATTTCTGGAAGGCCTGGGGATCGCATATTTCAGCGAGAAGGTTTTTGAACGCCTGGCCTTCCAGGTTTTCGTCGGAGATGGCGGAGATGGTCCCGTTAACGCGGACTTTAGGAGGCTGGCCTTCGCTGAGGTGAAGGTCGGAACCGCCCGCTTCTACGAGGTATTTGAAGTATTGGTCGATGACAGCCATAACAGGAGTGTTTCAAAATTAAAGGTTACTTGATTCCCAGGAAGGATTTCATGATGGTTTTGTCTTCCGCGCGGAAGATGCAGTCTTCCGTGGTGATGAGGCCCGCCTGGTGCAGGGCCCGGAGCGAGTCGTCCATCAGGATCATGCCCTGGGCTTTCCCTGTCTGGATGCAGCCGGGAATCATGAATGTCTTACCTTCGCGGATGCAGTTGGCGATAGCCGGCGTATTAACCAGCATTTCAATGGCCAGAGCGCGGCCGTTACCGTCTGCTCTGGGAACCAGCTGCTGAGAGATGATGCCGCGCAGGGATTCGCTGACCATGATGCGGATCTGGTCGCGTTGTTCCACCGGGAAGACGTCCAGCACGCGGTCCACCGTACGGGCTGCGGAGCCCGTATGCAGGGTGCCGAGCACCAGGTGGCCGGTTTCTGCCGCCGTGAGCGCCAGGGAGATGGTTTCCAGGTCGCGCATTTCGCCCACCATGATGACGTCAGGGTCTTCACGGAGGGCTCCGCGGAGGGCCCGCGCGAAGGATTCCGTGTGTTTATGCACTTCGCGCTGGTTGACGTGGCAGTTTTTGGAGGGAATCAGGTATTCGATGGGGTCTTCAAGCGTGATGATGTGGTCGTGGCGGTCCTGGTTGATGAAATCCACGATAGAGGCCAGCGTGGTGGATTTACCGGAACCTACGGAGCCCGTGACTAAAATGAGACCGTTGGTGTAGCGGGTGAGGGGCACCACGTATTCCGTCGGCAGGCCTATTTCCTCCATGGTCCGCACCCGCGTGTTGATGATGCGGAAGCAGATGTCATAGCCCAGGCGCTGTTTAACCACGGATGCGCGGTAGCGGCCAAAGTCATTGGCGTATGCGAAGTCCACGTCCCCCCGTTGCTGAAGGCGGTTCCATTCCGGGTCTTCCAGAAAGCCCCTCGCCAGCACTTCCGTGTCCTGGGGCGTGAGATTGGGCGCTTCCTCCCAGATGGGGAGAAGCTGGCCGAACCGGCGCCAGGTGGGACGGCTGTTGACGGCAAGGTGGATATCGGAACAGTCATAATCCTGTCCAAGTTTGAGATATCCGTCGACGTGGGGCAAAATGTATTCGCTCATGTTGTGAATGCAGCAAACTGATAAAGCTGCATATTAACGAAAACAGAGCTTTTTTGACCAGCAAAAAATGTCTGGGAACCGATTTCCGTGAAAGCGGCTTTGCCCTGTTCCGCGACGGGTGAGGAATTTCGAGAGGGGAAGTTTTGCGGAAGAGCTGCGGGCGTTTGTTTCCGGGGAAGGGGAGGATGATGGAACGGGGGGCTGGCGCGGCAGGCCGGCTTTTTACGCCAGGCATGATTTATTGTTCCCTGGAAGACGGGAAGGATATGGGGAGGTTCTCATTTAACGGCGCGGGAACATCCCCATTTTTTACGGCAGCGGAGTTCCCGAACCTTTTTCAAGAAGCGGCAGAAAACCGCTGTATTGGTCTGAAAATCCTGTTATTTGAACAGGTTGAGGAATTTTTTGCCGGCCAGGCCGATCCCCATTTTTTTCAGGGAAGGGAAAGCCAGGGTAATCAGAATTTCAACGATGAAACGGAAGATGGAGGAATTAACCCAGCTTCCGGAAGTGCGCGGCTGCGGGGGAGGGGCCGGATTGCTTTTTTTCCCCGCAAACATGCGGATGAGAAGAACGCCTCCCACCGTTCCGACAATAGAGCCGATTACAGGCAGGGACATGGCCTTTTTTTTCAATTTACGGAAGTGGTCGGCCTGCTGCTGCGTCTTTTGCACCAGGCTGTCCGCCTCATTGACGATGTCCAGCCGGGAGGAAGCTACCCGCATCAGGAGTGCGAGCTTTTCTTGAGAGCCATTTGCAGACATGATAAATCCGTTTTAAGTTCTTCCGCCGTCGCCGGAGCGATAGGCGTTACATGGGTTCGGCTGAAAAGGATGAACCCGGCTGCGGCGGCCAGGAGATGAAAGCCCGTGGTTACGGCAAGCCCGGCGATGATTCCCCAGAAATACGCCATGACCACAGTCAGAAGGCACCACAGAAATAGATAGCCGAAGAAGGCCATGAAGGCGCCCATCAGGAGAAAGGCCGTTTTTTTGCCCAACCTGCTGGACGCTTCCTTCAGTTCCAGTTTGAGCAGCGCGGCCAGGGCTTCCGCATGGGCCAGGGCTGCCGTCCCGGTTTCCCGGAGGGACCGGACCATGGCCATCCCTTCTTCCTTTTCCTCCACAAGGGGGGTGACGAAGGTTCGCTTGAGTTTGTCGATCAGTCCCATGGTTCGGTTTGAAAGGGGAAGGAGGACGCCATGCGCATGGCACGCATGGCGCGGAATGAAGGGAGAGGGTTAACGACGGCGGATAAGCAGACCGATGAGAAGGCCCACGCCCATGGCAATCAGCACGGACTGGGTGGGCTTTTCCTTCACGTATTCTTCGCCTGCTTCGTGGAACTTCTTGGCCTTGTCACGGATGACTTCTCCCTTTTCCTGGGCGTAGTCGCAGATGGTGCTGGCCTGTTCCGTAGCCGCCTTGCGGATTTGGTTTACTTTAGCTGCGGCGAAGGCCCTGGCCTGTTGAAATCTGGTGACGGCAAGCTCGCGGGCGGAAGGGCAGGAGCAGGAAGTGTCGTTTGCTGCTGCGGTCGTTTCAAGTTCGGTTTGGTTGTCTTGCATGGTTGATTAGAGTATTAAGGGTTGGTTCCTGTTGAAAAACATGTCGACTTACATGTTTTCGCCTCTCACATTGGAAATTATTTAGCACGCTTCCCACTATTGGCAAGTGTGTAAAGCGGCTTCACCCGGAATTGTGCGGTCTCTCAGCGGCGGCTTCCTGAAAAACCGCCGCGGGGGTCCGGTTTGACTTGGGGTTCGTTAGGATTCCGGTACCTCAGAATGCCGTAATCCCTCAGATTGCGGATGAATTCCTGAGCGTTGGCCCGGAAGCGAGCATCGTACATAAGCAGCCCAAGAAAGCCCTGGTTTTTACGTGCATCAGCCGTGAAGGAGGAGATTTGTTCAGATGCTTTCCTCAGAGCGGCCAGCGTAGGGGGGATTGCCTTGACGGCGGGGTCCAGAGTGTTGAGCTTTTCTTCAGCTCCGGCAATGAGTTTGCGGGCATCCCGGACGGTGTCTTTCATGGCCGCGACCGAGGAGCGCGTTTCTTCCATGAGGCCGGGGAGCTGTTCTCCCGCCCGGTTTATTTGAGACAGTACGCTGCCGAGGTTCTGGAGGTTCTCCCGGTTCAGGATGCCCTCGTTGATCAGCCTGGTCGTCTGGGCCAGCCCTTTGGCCGCCTCTCCGATATTGAGGATGGCGTCGTCAATGTTGTCCGAATTTTTCTCGATTTGCTTGAGGATTTTCAGGATTTCCTCTGTGGCGCCCACGGCATTGTTTTTGATTTTGCTGAAATCGCTTTCCGGCTGACCGATGATGGTGGCATGGGGAAGGATGTATTCATGCGTGGGCTGGGCCGGAGGGACGATATCGATGTATTTGTCGCCCAGGATGTTCTGCATGTCCACCCGGAAGACGGACCCTTGCTGGATTTTCACGTCGCTCAGGATGTTGGCTTCCAGCATGACTTCATTGCCGGAAGGCAGGAGTTCAGGGGCTTTGGTGACTTTCCCCACCGTGACGCCTCCCAGGCGTATCTGGGAATCCTTGATGAGCCCCGCCGCATCTTTGAAAATGATGTTGATGGGGTAGGTTTGCTCCTTGGAGGTTTTGATGTTGCCGAATCCCAGGATGACTCCGATAATCATCAGGATCCCGGCGATCAGAAAGATGCCTACCCAGGTTTCCGGTTTAAGTTTCTGTTTCATGGCTCTGTGGCAAGATGGTTATTGTTTGCGTTCCCGTTCCGCCCGTTCCAGCAGACCCCGTTGGAAGTTTTCATTTTTGCCGGACAGGGCTGCCCAGTTTTCCCCGGAGTCCCCGTACAGGAATTTTTGCAGGATTTCGTCTTTGGAGTGCAACAGTTCTTCCGGAGTTCCCGTCCAGTAAACCTCACCGTTTCTGAGATAGACGATTTTGTCCGCGATGCGGATCACGCTGGGCATGTCATGGGAGACAATGACGGTGGTGATGCCTTTGTCCTTGCAGATTTGCCGGATGAGGAAGCTGATGCTGTCCGTAACGATGGGGTCCAGGCCCGCGGTGGGCTCGTCATAGAGCAGGCATTCCGGAGTGGTAATGATTGCCCTGGCCACGGCGACGCGCTTGATCATGCCGCCGGAGAGGCTGGCCGGCATTTTTTCCTGCTGTCCCAGCAGTCCTACGGAATCCAAAGCGGCTGAGATACGGGTGTCCAGTTCGTTTTCATCCCTGATCCCCGCCTCCCGCAGGGGGAAGGCTACGTTTTCTCCCACGCTCAAGGAATCGAATAAGGCTCCCTGCTGGAACATGAATCCGATGTTGCTGCGGATTTGCTTTTTGATTTTTTCCGGAGCGCCGCTGATGCGCCTGCCGTCTATTTCCACATAGCCGTCCAAGGGGTCCATCAGGCCGTCCAGATGTTTCAGAATGACGCTTTTCCCGGCTCCGGAACCTCCTATTAAAGCCATCAGTTCTCCCTTGCCCACGTCAAAGCTTACGCCTTTCAGCACTTCCTGGGTGCCGAAGCTTTGTCTGAGCTGATGGACGCGGATGAATGGCTGCATGGCGGCGGGGAAAGGCTATCTCATGAATCCCATGGGGAAGAAAGAGTTGAGGATCATGGTCAGGATAAAGTTGGCGATGAGCAGGGCCACGGAAGCGTACACCATGGCCTGCATGGTGGATTTGCCTACGCCCACGGCGCCGTTCGTGGTGTTCAGCCCCTCCCGGCAGGAGATGGTGGAAATGATGAGGCCGAAAACAAGAGCCTTGACCAGGGCTACGATGATGTCCCCCATGGTGACGAATTTGCTCATGAAGTGCATCCAGTAGGCCTGGTCTACGTTAAAGGCGGTGACGCTGACGATGTACGCGGAGGCGATGCCCACCAGAACGGCTTCCATCATCAGGATGGGCATGGAAATAAGCATGGCCTGTATCCGCGGCTTCACCAGGTAGTCTACCGGATCCACATTCATGGATTTAAGGGCATCCACCTGTTCCGTGACTTTCATGGTGCCGATTTCCGCGGCCATGGCGGATCCGACGCGCCCCGCAAGCATCAGCCCGGTGATGACGGGGCCCAGCTCCCGGAACATGCCCACGGCGACGACGGCCCCGCCCATGGTTTCCATTCTCACCGTTTGAAGCTGGAATAGTGTCTGGGCTTCCAGCACCGCGCCGGTGAACGCGCCGGTGATGATAACCACCGGCTGGGATTGCACCCCGATTTTTGCAATTTGCTCCACAAGCACGCGCATCCGGAATTGGCCTGACCACATGCATGAAGCCACTTGATAAAGCAGCAATCCGATTGACCCCAACCGGTCAACCAGCCTTAAAGCGGCGCGGCCGATCATGGTTGCTACATGGAATTGCATGGCTTCTACTAATCACTTCTTCCTCTTCAAGAGCAAGCGCAATGTATGCCACGGGAGGAAAAGGGAGGTTCCGCGTCAGTCTGCCAACCGATGGATATAAGGCGTTTCCTGCGTTCCGGGGATGGAGCGCAGCATGAGGCGCGGCGGCAGTTTCAGGCGTGTCCATTCGGATGCGCGGGCCTGCCGCTGCAGACGGCGGATTTCCCTTTCCGATTCCGGGAACCGATTCGCCAGCTCCGTGGCGGATTCATGTTCCCGGTGCAGGCGGATGAGAAACCCGTCGCGCCTGGCGGCCTCCGGAGCGGGAGAAATAAAACCGGGGAACAGGTTTGCCAGTTCCGTTTCGTATAAATCCCCCAGCGGCATGAAATCCGCGGCTAAAGCGGCTGGAAGAAAGCGGGGCGCCGTCATGATATCCGTCCCCGTCAGAGAAGAGAGCAGCAGGGCGCCTTCTTCCGCCCATTGGCGCATGAGCCACGCGATTGCAGCTTTTTCGTCCAGCCCTCCGGCTTTGGCGGGGAAAGAAACCGTCCGTACGCCAATGCCAGCCGTGCCGGCGAAGGCTTGGACTCTTTCCCGTGTCTCTTCCGGAATGCCGGGCAGGGAGGGGAGGAACCCCGTCACTTCCAGAGAGGGGCACGTTTCCTTCAATAGTTCCGCCAACAGGAGGGATGCGGAATTTTCCAGCAAATTCAGGCAGACGGCCCCGTACCCGCTTTTCAGAATGAAGTCTTCCATTCCTTTGCGGAGGGCGTGCCGGAGCTGTTGTTCCGGGGAGGGCAGAGGGGAGTCCGTTCCTGTGGGGTTTTCCGGTGAAATGACGGCGGAATCCCGTTCAAAAAGACGCAGCCGTTTGAGAAGATTTTCATTGCCGGACCATACGGAAGATGCGCCGGGCAGCAGAAACGGACCTTCTCCCCCGGCCAGGCGGGCCGTGAATACGGGCAGGCCTGTTTCCCGCGCCGTCAGGCGGGCTTCTTCCTCATCCTGTTCCAGCAATCCCTCATGCCATGCATTGGCAGGCGTGCGGAGCAGCAGGCATGTGGCGGAAACGTGCGGCGGAGGAATTTCTCCCCACGGGGCGACGGAAAAAACTGCCTCATCCTCCGTTCTCCAGATGCCAAAGACGGGAACGCGTTCTTTTCCATGCGGGGAGGGCGGGATAACGGCCTGCCGGGGAAAGGAAAGGCCGTTCCTCAACAGGTGGAATCTTATGCCTTCCGCGTCCGTCGCTCCCAGCAGCAGGGGGACGTCCGCTATTTCCCGTGCCAGATAGGCCAAGGCCGCCCGGTGCTGGGTCCGGAAGCCGCTGCGCAGAGCCAGTTCCCCGGTATGCACGCCGCTGAGGGCCAGCGGCGGACAGAGGACGAGCTCCGCGCCTGCGTCCAGGCAGGAACGGTACAGTTCCACGATGGTTCTGAGATTTCGGGGAAAGTGGCCGGGAATGGTTTCCGGTTGGATTAATCCTGTCTTCAGCATGCGACGGAAAGGTAGACCATTACGGGGTGGCGGGCAAGCCGGGATGCCCGGAGGTCTGCCCGCCAGGCATTTACCCATGCAGTTTTTATCGCAAGGAGCTTGTCATTCACGGTCTTCATGGTATGATCCCTGCCGATTGCGCGCCGTCCGTTCCCGGGCGCGGCCATCCGGAATACTTATGAGGAAACAGTCAACAGAGGGGCAGGAATCCTCCATCCAGCGCGCCAGGGCATTGTGGCGCGAGTATCTTCTTCCTTATAAGGGTACGCTGGTGTGGGCGGTGGTCGGAGGCATTGTGGCCGCTGTTTCCAGCGGTTTCGGCATTCCGGTGATTTTACAGGAGATGTTTCCCGTGATTTTTGACGGGAAACCGCTGCCTCCGTGGGCGGAACGGGTGCTCTTGTGGTATGTGAGCCCGGAAAACCTGCCCCTGGTGACGGTGTGGGCCACGGCGGCCATGCTCCCGCTGGTGGTGGTGGTGCGCGGCCTGTCTTCTTTTGTCAATGTCTATTTGCTTTCCAAAATAGGGCTGGGAGTGCTGGAGACATTGCGGCTCAAGGTGTACAGAAAGTATCAGGATTTGTCCCTGGCTTTTCATGACCGGCAGCAGAAGGGGGACCTGCTGAGCCGCCTGATGCAGGATACCCAGTTTCTCCAGGGCGGCCTGGTACAGATTGCCAATGACCTTATTATCCAGCCCCTGACTCTTTTGGCCGCGTTAGGGTTTCTGATTTACAGGGCCTCCGTCAGCGAGCAGTTTCTTATTCTGCTGGCGAATATGCTCCTGGTAGGCGTTTGCGTGATTCCCATCCGGTACATCGGCAGGAAAATGCTTGCCCGCGCCCGGGTAGTGCAGTCCAGCCAGGGGGACCTTTCCTCCACGCTCCAGGAGAATTTTTCTTCCCAGCGGGATATCCGGGCCTTTGAACTGGAACAGCAGCAGATAAGGCTGTTCAGGGACAGGATCCGCCGTTACATCCAGGCATCCATCGGCGCGGTCAGGTGGCAGAGCCTGCTGACCCCTTTGATTGAGTTCGTCAGCGCCATAGCCATGGCCGCCACCCTGCTGGTTGGCAACATGAACGGCATGAACATGGGGGATTTTGCCGCGCTGGCTACGGCCATGTATCTTTGCTATGAGCCGGTCAAGAAGCTGGGGGCCGTCCATAACAAGGCGGAAACCCTTAATGCCGGTCTGGAACGCATCAACCACGTGCTGAATGCTCCTGATGACGTTCCCGAACCGGAAAACCCAAGGATCCCGGCGGCATGGAAGGGGGAAGTGGAGTTCCGCAACGTTTGCTTCGGTTACCAGCAGGACTCTCCTGTCATGAGGAACATTGATCTCCGCATTCCGTCCGGGCAGGTGGTGGCCCTGGTCGGTCCCAGCGGAGCGGGGAAGACGACTTTCATTAATTTGCTGTGCCGTTTTTATGATGTCCTTTCCGGCAGCGTGAAGGTGGACGGCATCGACGTGAGGGAGATGAGTAAAAAGGAACTTCTTTCCCACATAGCGCTGGTTTCCCAGTATCCCGTTCTGTTCCGCGGCTCCGTGGCGGACAATATACGCATCGGCCGTCCGGACGCTTCCGACGCGGAGGTGGAGGAAGCCGGCCGCATGTCCGCCGTGGACAGTTTTATCAATGAGACGGGGGAAGGGTATTCCCGCATGATCGGGGAAATGGGGGAGGGCCTTTCCGGCGGCCAGCGGCAGCGCGTTTCCCTGGCGAGGGCCTTTTTGAAAAACGCTCCCATCCTGGTGCTGGATGAGGCCACGGCTTCCCTGGATATGAAGAGCGAGGAGCAGATTCAGAAGGAGATTGAGAGACTGGCTTCCGGCCGCACGACGTTCATTATTGCCCACCGTTTCAGCACCATCCGCATGGCGGACCGCATTTTGGTGCTGGAGAAAGGCCGTGTGGTTGCGGACGGCACGCATGAGGAGCTGATGGCTTCTTCTCCCCTGTACCGGGAACTTTACAATAAGCAGCAGATGGTTGCGGAGGAGGAAGGAGGCGCTCCATGTTAAGCCAGTTTTTTGAATATGCGCGGTATTTGAAGCCCGTGATGAAGCTGTTCATCGCCGCTCTGGCTGCCGGGGCTCTGGCTGCCGCCGCCAGCGGTTTCGGCTTTCCGCTGATGATTGCCAAAGTATTTCCGGTGGTGTTTGACAATACACAGATTCCCCCGGAGCTTCAGGACATGATCGCCCGGCTGGTGGCCCCGGAACACATGCACCTGGCGGTGCTGCTGGCCGTATGTTCCCTGCTGCCTCTGGTCTTCGCCGTCCGTGGCATAGGCACGTTCTTCAACGTGTACTGGATCAGCATCGTCAGCATGAAAGTGCTGGAGGCAATCAGGCTGGACGCCTTTTCCAAATTGCAGACGCTGCCCCTTTCCTTCATTGACCGCCAGAAACGGGGGGACCTGATCAGCCGCCTCATCAATGACGCCGCCAACGTGCAGGGGGGGCTGGTGGTAGCGGCCAATGACATCATCAAGCAGCCCCTGACTCTGCTGACCGCCCTTGCCTTCCTGGTGTACAAGGTATTTGTTGATCCGAATACGGCAGTGGTCCTGATGAATCTGGGGCTGATTGCGCTGGCCATATGGCCCATCCGCTTTTTCGGCCGCCGCGTGATGAAGAAGTCCAAACAGGCTCAGGACGAACTGGGCAATATTACGGCCGCAGCCCAGGAAAATTTGGCTTCCCAGCGTGAAATCCGTTCCTACGGAATGCAGGAACAGCAGGTAAATCTTTTCCTGGGGCTGATTCAGCGTTTTTTCAAAATCAATCTCAGAACGGTGAAGTACAGGCACTTCCTGGTTCCCGTGCTGGAAATGGTGACGGCGCTGGGGCTGGGCGTTTTGCTGGTAAGGGGGCATGAAATGGGCATCACCAAGGCTGATTTTACTGCTTTGGCCGCCGCCCTGTTCATGTGTTACGACCCTCTCAAACGGCTGGGTGTGACGCTTACCAATTTGAAGAGCGCTTACGCTTCCCTGGAACGCATCAATTACCTCCTGAAAGAACCGGATACCATGCCGGAGGCCGCTGACCCCGTTCCTATGGGACGCGCCGCCGGCCGTCTGGACTATGACGGCGTTTCCTTCTCCTATGACGGTGCCCGCAAGGTGCTGGACGGCATAAACGTGCATATCCGCCCCGGGGAAGTAGTGGGGCTGGTAGGGCCCAGCGGAGCCGGAAAAACAACATTTGCCAGCCTTCTCCCCAGGTTTTATGACGTTAGTTCCGGAACCCTGCGCGTGGATGGCGTGGATGTGAGGGACGCTTCCCTGCACGATGTGCGCAAAAATATCGCCTTCGTTTCCCAGCACCCCGTCCTGTTCCACGGCACCATTATGGAAAACATCCGGCTGGGACGGCAGGACGCTGCGGATGATGAGGTGGTGGCTGCGGCGCGCGCCGCAGCTGCGGACGGCTTTATCATGGGCATGCCGGACGGCTACCAGACCATGCTTGGCGACGGAGGAAGCGGGCTGTCCGGAGGCCAGCGGCAGCGTATAGCGATTGCCCGCGCTTTCCTGAAGGATGCTCCCATTCTGATTCTGGATGAAGCCACCGCTTCCCTTGATGCGGAAAGCGAGGCCCTGATCCAGCAGGAACTGGACCGGCTGGTGGAGGGAAGGACGGCGCTTATTGTGGCCCACCGTTTCAGTTCCATCCGCGTGGCGACGCGCATTCTGGTGTTTGAGAGCGGGCGCATCGTCGGGGACGGTTCCCATGCAGAGCTTTATGCCTCATGCCCGTTGTACCGGGAGCTGTATGACCGCCAGTCCCTTTAAATAAAAAGGGGACGGGAAGGAAAGCGTTCCCCGCGCCCGCACCGGGATGAATATGGCGTTTTTTCTCAGGCCATGATGGAAAGAGCTATTGTCAAACAAGGGGCATGATGTACTATTCCGCCAGCATGAATATACTGGACGAATCCCTGATGAATGCCGTTAAAGAAGGGAAGCTTTTGGAGTCTTCCCGGACCAATATCCGCCTTCTGCTGGATGGAACCAAATCCCCCATAGCACGCGAGGCCGTAGAGGAACTGGCTGCCGCCGGGGAATGGCAGGAGTTGAACGACCGTTTTTACAAAACGCTGGCCTTCGGAACGGGGGGGCTGCGGGGACGCACCATCGGCAGCATCGTAACCCGGGCCGAGCAGGGGAACGGCGGCGTGAACGGCCGCCCGGAATATCCCTGCGTGGGAACCGCCTGCATGAACTACTTCAATGTTGGGCGGGCAATGCGGGGCCTGATTATTTATGTGAAAAAGCATGTGGAGGCTACGGACCCGGGCAGGAAGCCCCGCCTGGTCATCGGACACGACACGCGCCACTTTTCCCGTGACTTTGCCGAATTCTGCGCAAAAATCGGCACGGACCTGGGTTGTGACATTTACTTGTTCGACAGTCCTCGCGCCACTCCTGAAATCTCCTTTGCTATCCGGGAACTCCATGCTGATTCCGGCGTGGTGCTGACCGCCAGCCACAACCCCTCCCATGACAACGGTTTCAAGGCTTACTTCAATGATGGGGCCCAGCTTGTGCCTCCGCATGACAAGGCCGTGATCAAGGAGGTCAATTCCCTGACTTCCGAAGAATATGAACCGTTGCCGGAAGACCGGCGCGGAACCCTTCATGTGCTGGATTCCTCCTTTGACCGTATTTACATGGACCGCTTGAAAACCGTGCTGCTCCGTCCGGAGCTTTTCAACAGGGGAGGGGCTAAGATCGTTTATTCCAACCTCCACGGGACGGGCGGCCATATCATCGTGCCCCTGTTGAAGGAACTGGGCTGCAACGTGCAGACCGTGGCGGCGCAGGATGTGCAGGACGGCCGTTTCCCGACGGTTGCTTCCCCCAACCCGGAAAATCCGCCGGCTCTGGCCCTGGCCATTGAACAGGCGGATGCTTCTGGGGCGGATATCGTCATCGCCACGGACCCGGATGCGGACCGCATGGGGGTGGCTGTGCGCGGGGAAGACGGCAAAATGCACCTGCTGACCGGCAACCAGATCGGCTCCCTGCTGGCGTGGTACCGCTGCATGAGCATGTCCGATCTTGGCATCATCAATGACTCCAACCGTTCCCGTGCCGTGATGGTGAAAACCTTTGTAACGACGGGGCTTCAGGATGCCATCGGCCATCACTTCGGTTATGAAGTGGTCAACGTGCTCACGGGGTTCAAGTATATTGCCCAGAAACTCGGTAAATATGAACAGGCCATTCCGGCGGAAAAACGGGAAGGCTACCGCAGGATGAGCGAGGAACAAACGCGTGCCCTGCGCCTGGAATACAGCCGTTACTTTGTCTTCGGCGGGGAGGAAAGCTACGGCTACCTGGCCCAGGACTTTGTGCGGGACAAGGACGCCAACTCCGCCGCCATCATTTTTGCGGAATTGGCCGCTTATGCGGAAAGCATCGGCAAGAGCCTTCTAGAACTGCTGCATGAACTCTTTGAGCAGTTCGGTGTGTATTTGGAAATGGGCAAATCACTGGTGATGGAAGGCGCAGACGGCGCGGCCAGAATCGCCGCCCTTGCCGCCTCCTATTCCTCCAATCCTCCCACGGAAGTGGACGGCGTAGCCGTCAGCGGCATCCGGGATTTTTCCAGAGGCGACCTGGTGGACGCGGAAGGCGATCCCATTCCGGCGGAAAAAATGATTTTTGTGGATCTGGCGGACGGCCGCAGTTTTGCGGTGCGCCCCTCCGGAACGGAACCCAAGATTAAATACTACCTCTTCGGGCACGGGAAACCGGGCGCCCCTGTGAAGGAAGCATTGACGGAGGTCCAGGCCTCCCTGGATTCCCTGTGGGCGGCTGTGGAAAAGGATGCCCACAGCCGTTCCTAGGGCTAAATATTGCTGATTTCTTTCCCCCGTCTACCATGTAATGTGGACGGGGGAAATTTATTTTCTTGCCAAGGGGGCGGGAATTCCGCAGTTTATAATTCTTATGACATTTGCGGCCCACAGAACTCTCTCCGTGGCTGGTGCCCTTTTGGCCGGCCTTTTTCTCTCTTCCTGTTCCTCCCAGCAACAAGTTGAAGCTCCTGCGCGTCTTCCCGCCTACCACTTTGTGCCCGGCAAGACGGCCGTGCTGCACAACGGGAAAGCCATTCCCCCCAGAAATGCCCCTTCGCAGGTCAAGCGCGCCATTGCGGCAGCCAATTCCCTGGTCAACAAGCCGTACCGGCTGGGCGGGGGGCACAGGAGGCATTATGATACCCATTATGACTGTTCCGGCAGCACTTCCTTTGTGCTGAAGGAAGCCGGTTTGCTCACGTCCACCCGCCATTCCAGGCTTTTCCTGAATTACGGGCAGAAAGGCGCCGGGGACTGGATTTCCATTTATGCCAAAAACGGACACGTCTTCATGGTCATCTGCGGCCTCCGGTTTGACACTACGGGAAGCGGGCGCCGCGGCGAAGGTCCCCGCTGGAGAGTGGACGGCCGCAATACCAGAAACTTCCTGGTGCGCCATCCTACAGGCCTTTGAACCGGGGCTGCGCGGAGGAAAACCGCGTTTTCTGCGTATGTTCGCGCAGGCTTTCTTGAATAATGGAAAGTAATGTGCTATCAGGTGCGAGGACGTTGATAGTTCCTTGATTTTCATGGCTAAGACAAAAATTCACGTAGGGCTTGAGATAGGGACAAGCAAGACTTGCATGGTCGTAGGCGAAGTGAAGCCAGATGCGACCGTGACAATCATCGGCGTGGGTGAGGTTCCTAGCGAGGGCGTGGTTCGAGGAGAGATTGAAGACACTTCCAAGGTCATCCAGTGCATTTACGATGCGTGGAACATGGCCCAGGACCATGCGGACGTGGATATCATGACCGTCTATCTGTCCGTGACGGGAGCCCATATTGTGGGGCAGAACAACCGGGGGACATTCCGTCTCCCCCCGGACGAAAGCATTATTTCCCAGGAGCATATGGACGAGGTGACGGAAATTGCCCGGGACGTCGCCCTGGGGCCGGAACAATTCGTCCTGCACCGCGTGCCCGGCCTCTTTTCCGTGGACGGGCAGGAGAACCTGACCAATCCCGCCGGATTGACCGGAAGAACCCTGGACATCGACTGCCATATCATCCACGGAATCAAATCCCGCATCACCAACTCCTTCCGTTGCGTGCGGGAAGTTCCGCTGGATATTGCGGATGTGGTTTTTGCCCCCATTGCCACGGCCCAGTTTGTACTCAACAGGCAGGTCAAGCAGGCGGGCGCTCTGCTTATTGACATGGGAGCGGGCACGACAGACTATGTGCTTTACCTGGACGGCCAGCTTGTGGCCTCCGGATGCGTGCCGCTGGGCGGCGACCACATTTCCAATGACATCACGCTGATGACCGGCATTCCGCTGGCCCAGGCGGAGCTGCTCAAGAAAACGGAAGGGGACGCCAACAGCTTTTCCGGGAAAACCAACGAGATGGTGCGCGTGCGCGGAGAGGGGCATATGAAGGATGCCGCCATCGAACGCAACGTGCTGAATGAAATCATCCGTTCCCGTCTGTTGGAAATCTTCAATCTGGTCAAATCCTCCCTGCCCAAGGATACTTTCAAGGGCAACCGCTGCCACGGCGTGTACCTGTGCGGGGGCGCCAGCCTGATGCGCGGCGTGGGGGAACTGGCCTCCCACGTGTTCGGCGTGGCCATCAGCCGGCCTACGCTGGTCAAAAACGGAGCGCCTTCCTACCTGGACGATCCGCGCTACTGCACGGCCATAGGCCTGATACGGTATGCCCAGATTCTGGATGCCGAGCTGCCGCAACAGCGCAGCTGGCTGGGCCGGATGCTGGGTTTCTTCGGAAAGAAGAACTCCTGATCAACCTTTATCCAAATTAACAACCATGCTGGAAATTTCTCCCCAGGGGCCGTCCGGCCTGCCCGGAAAAATCTGCCTGTGCGGCATAGGGGCCGCAGGCACCAAGGTAATGGAAGAAGTGTTGTTGCTGTCCCCTCAGCCAGCTTCCGTTTGTGCCATGAATCTTGATGCCCGGCTCTTGAACGCTTCAGCCGTTCCGTGCAAGGTCCATCTGGGCGCCAGGCTTACCAGAGGGCTCGGCTCCGGCGGAGACGCCTCCGTAGGAGCCCAGGCGGCCTGTGAAAGCGAGTCTTCCATTCTCCGTGCTCTGGAAGGCAGCGCGCTGGCTGTTCTTGTCGCCGGGCTGGGCGGGGGAACAGGGTCCGGCGTGGCTCCGGAAGCGGCCCGTCTGGCCAAGGAACAGGGGGCTTATGTCGTCAGCGTTGTCATCCGTCCCTTCAGGTTTGAAGGGGAACGGCGCGCTGTCCAGGCGGATGAAGCGCTGTCCCGCCTTGCCCTGTATTCCGACATGGTGCTGCGGTTTGACAATGACGCCATGGAAGGTCTCATAGACCCCGACAGGGGAGTGCTGGAAGCCTTTTCCGTAGTTAACGCCCTTATAGCCCGTGCCGTGCTTATTGTGCCGTCTCTGTTGAATTCTTCCGGAAACCTGCTCCGGGTGGGATTGGACGACCTGCTCAGCGTAGCCGGAACGGGAAAAGGAATTTGCTCCTTTGGCGTGGGTGAAGCGTCTGCGGATGCTTCCGTGGCGGACATATTGGATCAGGTCCGGCATTCCCCGCTCTTTCTGGAAAAACGTTTGGGGGAAGTGGATGATGTCCTGGTTCTGGTGCGCGGCGGAGCTTCCCTGACACTGCAGCTCCTGGAAGCCCTGGTGGACGGAGTGGCGGAAATCCTGGGGAAGGGGGTGCGCCTCCACATCGGCGCTTCCGTGGAGCAGCAGACGGAAGACCGCCTGTCCCTGACCGTGCTGGGCGCCGTGCCTGTGGTAGAGACATCTGTTTCCCCGTCTGTTGTGCTTCAGCGGGAAGTGGCGTCGCAGACAGTGCTTGTACCGGAGGAAAAATCTTTCCTCGGAGAGGGGAAAACCATTATTCAGCCTGCACCTCCTGCCCCGGTTGACGAACCGGAACGGCATCCGGAGCCGGATCTTTCCGCCCCTGTTCCCGTCCCCAGGAGGGATGAACGTGAATTGGAAGAGGAACTGGTGCCCGTAAGGCCCGTTCCCGGGATTCCGGATGAAGAGGAGACGATCCGGGAGTCCGCGTCTGTTGCGCAAATTTCCGAAACGGAGGCGGAGCCGGAATTGGAGTCAGTCCCGATGCCTGACATCAAGGAGCTGGAGGAAGGTTTGCCTCCGGAGGAAGGAGAGGAAGAGCGTGCGGGCCACGGCCTTTTTGCCCGTGTGCGTCCCCTCATTCTGGATGGGGAAGACCTGGATCTGCCTCCCGCACTGCGGAAAAGGAAACCGGATCCGAGCTGATGATGTCCCCCCGCACGTCCAGGGTGTGGTTTTGGGCGCTGACCGCAGCCGCCTTATTGTATACGGCGCTGCTCAGCTGGTGGAGTCCTCTCACTTCCGACACGTACCATCATGCCCTGACGGGCATGGAGCACTGCTTCTCTTTCAGCCTGGTCTGGGAGCGCTGCGTAGCCTCCTACATGACCTGGAATCCCAGAATCGGGGAATACCTGGCCTTTGCCGTAGCGACGGCGGGAAAATGGCTCTTCATGCTGCTCAACCCCTTTGTACAGGTCGGTCTTGCGCTGATGATGTTTTATCTGGCTTCCGGGCGCAGGGTGGATCCCCGTTCCTGGCCGGACGTGCGTCTGTTCGGATTGGGGCTTCTTCTGCTGTTCACGTGCACGGCCCGGCCCGGCGTCACGATTTACTGGCTCTCCGGCGCCACCAACTATTCCTGGGGCGCCGCCGTCTGGCTGGGCTTTCTGTGTCTGTACCGCGGTTTTCTGGACGACGCGGAATCCGGGAGAAAGGGAGATTCCGGAAGAAACAGTGGCTGGGGAAAGTTTGCCGCTGCGGCTGTTCTGGGATTTCCGGCAGGCATGACCAATGAAAACAATATTCCGGGAACCTGGCTTTTGCTGGGAGCCTTGTTTGTTTTTGTCCGCCTGGTGCGGAAGGACAAACTTCCCCTGTGGTTTTATGCGGGCCTTGTGTTCCAGGTGGCAGGTTCCCTGTGCATGCTGCTTGCGCCCGGCATTTCCGCGCGGATGCATTCCGCCACTCCCGGCTGCGCGGAACCCCTTTCCGGTTTTTGGAGCAGATGGGAAGCTCTCCCTTCGCTCCTGTTCCGGATGCATGAATACCTGGCTCTTCCGGTGTTGCTGGGCGTGGCGGCTGCCTGGGTTCTCTGGAAAAGTTTTCGCAAGGACCGGAACTATTTCCGGGCATGGAAAATTTCCCTTGGAATAGCGGCGGCATATATTCTGGCGTCTTATGCCATGGCTCTTTCTTTCGCCGCCGCCGTCATTCCGGCGGACCATGCCATGTTCTCCGCCACCCTGCTGTTCGGCGTCGGCGTGCTGGTTCTTCTTCGTATGTGGTACGGCATCCCCAGTGCCATGCCCCGTCCGCAGATAACTGTGGCCGTTTTTCTGGCGTTGTCCGGAATATGCGTTTTTTCAACCCTTCATGATCATCTGCTTCTGTTCCGGCAGCATGAAAAGCGCGTCCGCCTGGTTCTGGAGCAGAAAAAGGCCGGTATTCAGGAAATCGTTGTTCCTCCCCTCTCTCCTCCCTCCCCCTGGTGTTCTTTCATTTTCTGGGTAGACCTGTCGCAAAACCCGGAAGACTACGTCAACAGAGGCGCGGCGATGTATTATGGCGTGAAGAGCATCAGAATCTTTTAGCAGGAAAAAGCTGCGGAATGTTAGAATTTTTTGCTATGGAATAATGGGAAATGGCAATAAGGTATCATCTGCGTCTGATGGCGGTTGTTGTTAAAAATATAAGAATTCTTTTAATAGGTTGCGCGGTTTCCCTGTGCGGTTTTTCCTTTGCGGACGTGGAGGAAGAGGATTCCGGCGCGTTGAGGATTGAAACGGAAACAGAGGCATATTCCGCTGATATATATTTGGGAAATACTGCTGAAGGAAAGCCTGCCCAGCTCCGGCTTCCGTTGCCCGACAGCATCTCCGCATTCAAAACGTCTCCTCAGGAAAAGAAGGAGTTTCTTTCCCTGTTGCATGAAAAAGAGCTGCCGGATTGTTACCGGGAAGCGCGGAAGAAACTTGGCGCCTTTAGTTCCAAGGGAGCTGGAGATGTGAACGCAGAAGACGTCAGGGTGTTGTCATGGATTTTTTACGCTGTCTCTTCAATGGACGTATTTCCTCTGAATTATGATGAGAATACTCCGAAGGACGGCTTATATGATAACATGGATTATAAGCTGAAGGCTAGGGTTGTGGAATGGATGAACGTTTTATCCTGGGATATATCCGGAATCGTTTCCCGATGCGGCGTAAAGAGAAAGGAGCTGTGCAGAATCTGGGCAGAATATGGAGCGGCCGTATTGAAAACATTCAGGACCCAGTATGATCCGGAATTAAAGCAGAAATAGGCCAGGATGAAGGAGGAATACGATAAAATGAGTGCCGAAAGAACCTTGAGACTGGTTCAGGAACGAAAACTGAGTTTATTTTGCGGGGCTGATCCCCGATCAATTTATTACAACAATAAGCTGCTGTCTAATGAAGACAGAAATAACAATTGTAAGTATCATTTGGAAAAGAGATTGGAACCTGCGTTTGTGGAGATGCTGGTCCGTTTTTATCCGGGGCAGGCTGGTGAAGTGGTTAAGTATCTTAAGAAGGCCGGGTACGCTGACCAGGAAATCGGAGACCTGATTGACCGTACTGTAGGCCGCGATGGAAGAACGGAGTTTTTATATAAGGGCGACCGGGAGCGCCAGCACGATAGAAAGATAAAGTCCCGTGGCTCCGGGCATATGAAATAACATGGAGGATTGGGAACTTCCCGGAAATTTCATTGTTTCGCCAGGGACGCCAGGGTGCATAGCGGACGGGAGCAGGCAGATTCCGGGATGCTGCGTTATGGAAGAAACGGGGGCCGCAGTATGTTCTAATCCATCGGAATTGCGTAGGAGTTCAATTTGTTGAACTCTCCGCTTTGGGGGCCTTCGTCAGTAATGCCGTTATTGGGGGCGGCGTAGGTATCCAGGGTCATGGAATCCGGATAAATGGTCAGGATATAGTAGGCCGTAATGCCGGAGCGGTATTGCAGGGTTTTTACCCGGGATTTTGCAGGCAGCAGAAAAGGGATGGGAAGAACCTTGTTCCCCGCAGGGGCGCAGATCAGGGAGGTAAGGGTGTTTTGTCCGTCCGGGGAGGTAATCATATACAGGTCATGGGCGTGCAGGTGTCCGGTGACGACGAAGCGCACTCCGGCATCCCGGAGGTTGCGGTAAAAGATGTTTTGCTGTTCCGCCGCGCTGTCGTTGTAACGGCCCCACAGGCATTCCCGGAATTGCATGGGCGTCTGCAGGGTGCGGTGGGTGAAGACCAGGCAGTGCCTCGGAACGGTGTTGGCCTTGCTTCTGTTGCGTTTGACCCACGCACTGAAGTCCACGAGCTGGTCAGGGGTGAGGTCAATATCCATGAAATACAGGGAAGCGTTTTTATGGCGGATGCCGTAGTTCAACTTTCTGGTAGCCAGCCCTTTGGCGCCCTGCTTCCGCGTAGGCAGGAAGAGTTCCCGGAATTGTTCCGCCCGGAAAGGAAGGGATTCATGATTGCCGCGCACGGCATAAAAGGGGATGCCTTTTTCTCTCAGAATTTTGTTGAGTTCCTTGCGTTTGGCGAGTCCCTTGACGGGGGCGCTTCCTTCAATATCCGCCATGTCCCCTACCTGGACGACCATGTCCACGTTGTGTTTCAGGATTTCCCCATAGAGGGTTTTGATGAAGTTGACTGCTACTCCCTCGCTTCCTTCCATACGCTTGGGGGAGTCGTGCGTATCGCCGATGATCGCTATTTTCCATGGGGCTGTATCTTCCGCCAGTGCCGGCTGAAGCAGGAACATGAGAAATAACGCAAGATATTTCATGGCACTGGTTTTTTACAACCTGCCTGCTCTTCCCGCCAGAAAATTATGACTGAGGCGGAAAGACGCCGTCCGGGGTTTTTTCTTTTTCCCGGAGGCAGGCGTTGACGTGCTGTCCTGGGGAATTCTGTTCCCCGCTGAAAACGGAAAAGCCGGACATTGGAAATTCAATGTCCGGCTTTGATGATGCCCACAGCGCTTGCTGAAATTTATTGCTGGTTGACCTTCAGGGTTTTGGCTTGTTCTTCCGTGAGTTCCACGCAGTGCCAGGGTAGGCCGCGCCTGTTGAGCTCGTCCATGAAGGGATCCGGATCATTTTGTTCCATATTGAAGACTCCTGCGCCAGTCCATTTGCCCGTAAGGATCATTTCCGCGCCGATCATGGCCGGAACCCCTGTGGTATAGGAAATGGCCTGGGAACCTACTTCTTTAAAGCATTGTTCATGGTCGCAAATGTTGTAAATGTACACAGCCTTGAATTGGCCGTCCTTGATTCCGGTGATGACGTTGCCGATGCAGGTTTTTCCCCTGGTCGTCTTGCCCAGGTCCCCGGGGTCCGGCAGAACGGCCTTGAGGAATTGCAGCGGGATGATTTCAACTCCGTTGTACATGACCGGGTCAATGCGGGTCATACCCACGTTCTGAAGCACTTCCAGGTGCTTGAGGTAGTTCGGTGAGAAGGACATCCAGAATTGAGCCCGGCGGATGGTGGGGATGTGCTTGACCAGGCTTTCCATTTCTTCATGGTACATGCGGTAGATTTCATAGGTGCCCACTTCCTGCGGGCAGGTGAAACTTTGGTGCATGCTCATGGGAGCGGTTTCCCGGAAGGCTCCGTCTTCCCAGTGGCGGCAGGGCGCCGTTACTTCCCGGATGTTGATTTCCGGGTTGAAGTTGGTGGCGAAGGCCTTGCCATGATTGCCGCCATTGACGTCAATGATGTCCAGAGTATGGATTTCGTCAAAGTGATGCTTGAGAGCCCATGCCGTGAATACATTGGTGACGCCTGGGTCAAAGCCGGAACCCAGCAGGGCAAAAAGCCCGGCTTTGCGGAATTGCTCCTGGTACGCCCATTGCCAGGAGTATTCGAATTTGGCTACGTCACGGGGTTCATAGTTGGCGGTATCCAGGTAGTTGACTCCGGTTTCCAGGCAGGCTTCCATCAGGGTGAGATCCTGGTAGGGCAGGGCTACGTTGATCAGCAGCTGCGGCTTGATTTCCCGGATGAGGGCTACGGTGGCGGGCACGTCGTCCGCATCTACGGAATGGGTAGTGATGCTGACGCCCGTTCTGGAGCGTACGTCCTCCGCAACGGCATCGCATTTGCTCTTCGTGCGGGAGGCCAGATGAATGTTTTGAAAAATATCCGGCAGCTGGGCGCATTTGTTGGCTACCACATGCCCAACGCCGCCTGCTCCAATGATTAAAACCGTGTTCATGATAGGTTCTGTACATAAGTGAAAACAGGCTGAAAGGCAACTCCCGATTTGCTTCAATAATGACACCGTCTTCCCATGGGGCATCAGTTTTTCCGGCATCGGCCGTATGCGGACTTCCTTGCGGAAGACGCACCCTTTTGGAGATTTTCTAAAAATGATTGAACAGGGGATTGACGCGGGCTGTCCGATTCTACAATATTGAATTGTAGATATGATTAAACAAATTCTGCCAATTGTTGTTGCCGCCTGCGTCGCTCCCTGCTTTGCCGCGGAAGGGTGGATTACCGATATGGATGCCGCCAAAAAACAGGCCGCCGAACAGAAAAAGGATTTAATGATTGAGTTCACCGGTTCCGACTGGTGCCCTCCTTGCATGCAGCTCCGCGCCAACGTATTCAGCAAGCCTGACTTCCAGAAGGAAGCGCAGAAAAATTTCGTGCTGGTGGAGCTGGATTATCCGCGCGGCAAGGAACAGTCCAAGGAAATGAAAGCCGCCAATGAAAAGCTTGCCCAGCAGTACGGCGTGCGGGGATTCCCGACCGTTGTGTTTGCGGACGCTTCCGGCAAGCCTTTTGGGGGATTTGTTGGAGGGCGCTCCGGGGATGATGTCATGAAAGCCATGCAGGATGCCCTGAAGAACAAGGAAGCTCTTAATGCCGCGGAAGCGAATGTTGCCAAGGCTGCTACGGATGAAGCGAAAGTTGCCGCTCTGATGGAAGTGCTCAAGCTGGCTCCTCAGGAATATGTGGACAATTTTTATGGTGACGTGAAAGCGGAAATCAAGAAGCTGGACAAGGATGACAAGTCCGGCCTGAAAGCTGCAGACGCCCTCTCCGACCAGCTTAAAAAGGAACGGAAAGATGTTCAAAATTATCTTGCCGGCAAGCTGACGGACAAGACTACGCCTGCGGAAGCCCTTCAGGTGGTTAAGGCATATCCCGACCGCGACAAGCTTCTGCCGGAAACACAGCAGGAGTTGCTGATGATGGAGTTCGGGACCTACCTGAATTCCACCGGTGACGTGGACGGCGCCGTTCTGATTCTGGATAAGGTGGCCGAGTTGAAGCCGGGAACGGAAGCCGGAATGCAGGCCCCCCGCATCAAGGCCGGCATTCTTGCCAACAAGGATAAGATCAAGGCCCAGATTGACGCTGCCAAAAAGGCGCAGGGCAAATAATTAAAACAGCTTTTCTTTTCCCTTGATTTGGGAAAACAGCCCCGCAACGGTTTTCTGCCGTTGCGGGGTTTTGCTTTCCCCCTGTTTCTCCGGTTACTTAAAAGGGATGATGGAAAGGAGGCACTGTGGCTTATGAGGGGCGCTGTTCTACTGCGGGGCGTGTTTTCGGCGCGTTCTGCTGCGGGAGTGGCGAAAGGCAGGATTTGATGCCGGTTCCGTCAGGCCGGGTATATGGGATAGGCAAGAGTACCGTGTGGCGGCAACACTATTCTCCGGTAATAAAAATCCGGTCTAGGAGAGAGTGCGGGAAAGGCATGCTGTTTTCTTGGAAGAACGGGTTATTGAAGTTTGATGACGGTATCCAGCCTGTCCCAGGTGACACCCTCGGGCAAAGTGATTTTGTACTGGTCTCCTTCCTTTTCAAGCCTGACGAATTTTCCGTTCCCGGTACCGTTCACAATGAGGGTCGCTCTCGTGAATTTTTCCCCGATATCTTTGATGAACAGGGGGGTATTTCCTTTCAGCTCTTTTCCCTGTCGGGCAATCAGCGGGCTGACGTGCAGGTAAACGGTTTTTTTGCCGTTGTGATCCGCTCTGTAGCAACTGCCACCCCATGGCTGGTCCCTGTAGGGGCCTCCGCGAGTGTTGTAAATGGCCTCCTTGTAGAAAGCAATCCATTTTCCCATGGACAGAAAAGTTTCAGCCTGTTTCGGATCAAATGTTCCCAGTGGAGTGGGACCGATGTTGTAAAGCAGGTTGCCGTCCTTGACAATGTTATTGATCAGGAATCTGATGGAGGTTTCGACGGGTTTGGTTGTTGCGTTGGATGTGTAGGACCAGTTGCCCGTCCAGCGGGTGCCGGGGATATCCGCCACGGTCATGCAGCTTTCCCAAGGCGTTTGAGTGTTGAAGGGGCCTAGCTTGCATTCCGGCGTCAGGAAATCCCCTTTCAAATCATCGGGCAGCGGTTCCTTATTGCCTCCGCGGGTGCTGTTCATGCGGTTGTTGATCAGAATGTCCGGCTGGTACTGCTTGATGCGGCGTATCATGGTGCGGGGATCCCACTGGTTGAGGGAGCTATTGCCCAGGCTGTCGAACCAGAGCACATCCACCTGGCCGTAGCGGGTGAGCAGTTCGCTGACTTGGCCGAAGTAGTATTCCAGATAACGGTAGTGCTGGTCGGTCAGGTAGTAGGGGTTGTACCAGTCTCTTCCAGAATAATAAAATCCCAGTCTGAGCCCGGCCGCATGAACTGCCGCCGCGAATTGTTCCACGATGTCTTTGCCGTAGGGGGTGGCAGCAATGGTGAAGGTGTCGTAGTTGGAGGGGAAGTTAGAGAAGCCGTCGTGATGCTTGGTGGTCAGCACGGCGTATTTCATACCGCTTTTTTTGGCGACGGACATCCATTTTCTGGGGTCATATTGCTTGGGGTTGAAGCGGCGGTGGGCGGAGTCGTACTCAAAGTCTACGGTATTCTTATGACCGCTCGCGCTGTCTTTGGGACGCGCCGCATTGCGTTCCCAGCTTATTTCCCGTTCCAGCAGGGAAGAAGGGTTCCAGTGAACAAACAAGCCGAATTTGGCATCCCGAAACCATTTTAACTGTTTATTATCGGCCTTGAAATCGAAGAGCCCGTTGACGGCTTCATTAATCAGGTCACGGTCTTCTACTGGAGAGAAGATGTCTTTTTCAGGAGAGAGAATCACCAGTCCTTCCACCATGGGTTGCATGCGAAAGTTCGGTACGGGAGATTTTTCCTTGTCTCCCTGCCAGAGGTTGAGTTGCAGAACCCTGGCCACATTGCTTATTTCATAAGCTTTCTGTCCGGCTGCTTCCTCCATGATTTCATCAGGCAGTTCCCTGTTGAAAATGGCCTGTACAAAGGGTTGGCTGATATAGATTTTTCCGTTTTCCCGGAAAGGTCTGATATCTTCGGGCAGAGGGATTCGTTTATTTCTGGCCATCGCGCAGGGTGCACCATGCAGCTTGTCCGTATCTACGGTAAAGTACACGGCGTTTCGAAGTTTTTCAGATAGTTCCTTTTGAAGTTCGTTCACATTTTCCTGGTAGCTCCTGCCGGGATGGAAACGGTTATTGATGCTTTCCGCCTGTTTTTCCGTGATGACCGGGCCGATCCACTGGCTGGCAACTTCGTCTTTGGTTCCGCTGCCTACAATAATCCGGAAATATTTTCCTGCATCCTTGTCCGTCAGGGTGTAGGATTTCGCATCACGGCCCTGCTGAACCACTACGGTTTTTCCGTTTCGGACATCTGCTTTTTCCCACCGGATCACAGGATTGGCGGATTCTCCGTCAGGTGTGCTGTAACGGCTTTCCAGCGTAGTTCCGACCACTTCTTCACCGTTAATATAAGGTCTGAGCCACGGGACGGTGATGGCATTCCCTACCTGAATGGAGATTATCCCCGTGAGTACGGTCAAGATACAGGATGTCCGGTGTTTGAATTTAAACATGGGAAAAATTTAGAGGAGGAATAACCGGGAGAACAGGATAAACCCCCTCCGTTTTGTAAAAGACCAGTAAGGAAGAGGGGCGTTTTTCTTTCTATGAAATTTTATATGTATCATGAGCGTACGAAGGAAAATATATTGTTAAGCCGCAGAACTGGGAGCCGGGTGGGATAAAGGTTCTGGGAGGAGCCTTCCGCTTCTGGGCGGGCGCTCAGGTCGTTGTGGTTCTGCCGCCGTATTTCTTGACGTGAAGCCTTGCGTACGGGAAGGAAACCTGACAGAATCCCGCCATGCGCCTGTTCATGATGTTCTGTGTGATGCTTTTGCTCGCCGGATGCGATACGCGCACGAGCGTGGAACGGGCTCAGGAGGCAGGGGTGCTCATCGTGGGCAATAATGCGGAGCCCCAGAGCTTTGACCCCCACATCGCCACTTCCGTTTCCGATTTCAAGATGATCAATGCCGTCATGGAGGGGCTGCTACGCGGGGATTCCAGGGATGACGCCGTTTTTCATCCCGCTGTGGCGGAGTCGTGGACGCATAGTCCGGAGGCGGACAAGTGGCGTTTTTCCCTCCGGAAGGACGTCGTGTGGAGCGACGGCGTTCCTGTGACGGCCCATGATTTCGTGTATGCCTATCACCGCCTGCTTCATCCGGGGTTTGGAGGGAGGTACGCGGACATGCTTTATCCGCTGAAGAACGCGGAAGCCTATAACCGGAACAGGCGCAGCCTGCTGCTGTGCGGTCCCGGTTCCCGGCTGGCCGGGGAAGAGGGGCTGGAAGAGAGGGTTTTGGCCCGGGTGGATTGGGAGAGGCTGGATGGTATGGGAGCCGGTGAGCTGGAGGCTCTGCGGGATGATCCTTCCCTGATGGAGTGGCCGGACGGGATGCCGGAGGAAGGAGCGCGGAAGATTGCGGCCCGGATGTTGGAGGATGTCCGGGCCGGAAAGCCGGATTTATGGGAGGAAGCCCGCGTGGGCGTGCGCGCCGCGGATGATTATACCCTGGAGATGGAGCTGCGTTCTCCGATGCCCCAGCTTCCCCTGCTGTTGCTTCACTGCACCTGGTTTCCGGTTCCCCGCCATGCCGTGGAAGCCCACGGCGGCATGCTGGACAGGACGGGGAAATGGACGCGGCCCGGAGCGGCCGTAGGGAACGGACCTTTTCTTATGGCAGAGCACCGTTTCAATGATTATGTGGAGGTGCGCCGCAATCCCCGGTACCGGAACGCTTCCGCCGTCCGGCTGAATGGAGTCCGTTTTCTTCCCACCGTGAACGGCTTTACGGAAACCCGCATGTTTTTCAACGGCAAGCTTCATGTCACCAACAACGTGCCTCCCGAGATGACGGCTTACGCCCGGGAGCGCGGCGGCGATGATTTTTGCCAGGATGATTATTACGTGACTATTTTTTACCGTCTGAATACGTCGCGTGCGCCGCTGAATGACGCCCGGGTCAGGCGGGCCCTTTCCCTGGCGGTAGACCGGGAGGCCCTGGTGCGGGACGTGGTGTGCGGCGGCGGCCAGCCGTGCTTCGGCTTTACGCCGGACGGCGCCGGATACAAGACGCCGCATGGGGTGGAGTTCAATCCGGAGAAAGCGCGTTCCCTGCTGGCCCAGGCCGGTTTTCCCGGCGGGAAGGGTTTTCCACGGCTGGAGCTGATGACTACATCCCGCGAAGTTCAGAAGACGATGGCGGAAGCCATCCAGGGCATGTGGAAAAAGCATCTGGGGATTCATGTGGATATCCGTTCCTGTGAGTGGACGGCCTACAAGTTCGCGCAGAATTCCATGCAGTATGATTTTAGTTCCTCCTCATGGTCCGGTGATTATCTGGACCCTTCCAGTTTTCTGGATTTGTGGGGTTCCGCCTCCGGGAACAATAATACGGGCTGGTTTCATCCGGAGTATGAACGCCTGCTGGCGGAGAGCCGCGCCACGGGAGACCAGGAGAAGCGCATGGCCCTGCTGGCCCGTGCGGAAGCGCTGATGCTTTCCGAATCCCCGGTGATTCCCCTGTATTGGGCCAAACGGTCCTATTTGAAGAGGCCGGAGGTGCGGGGATGGCACCCCCTGCTGCTGGACAACCATTTGTTTGAGGATATCAGCCTGGACGACGCCCGGGAACATGGGAAGGAGGCCGCGCCTTGACCAGGATGATTCTGAAACGCCTGGGGCAGGGGCTTCTGGTCCTGCTGGTGCTGGAAACTGTGACGTTTTTCCTGATACGCCTGTTGCCGGGGCACCCCTTCATGGGGGAAAAGAAACTTCCGGAGCATGTCCTCCAGCAGCTCCAGGCCAGTTACGGGCTGGATCAGGCTCCCCTGGTCCAGTACGGGCGTTACTGGTGGAACATGCTGGTTCATGGCGACCTGGGGCCGTCTTTGGTGAAGGAAGGCGTCAGCGTGGCGGATATGATCGGCCAGTCATTCCCTGTTTCCCTCCAGCTTGGAGTCATAGGCATGGCTATTTCCATTCTGGCGGGGATTCCCGCCGGAATTGTGGCGGCACTATACAAGAACCGGTGGATGGACTGGTGGGTGATGCTCGTTTCCATGGCCGGCATTTGCATTCCCGCTTTCGTCGTGGCTCCGCTGCTTGGCGTGGCGCTGGGCATGCATGTGCCCGGCTTGAGCGTGGCCGGATGGGATTCTCCCGGTTGTGTGGTGCTTCCGGCGCTGACGCTGGGGCTGGTGAATGCCGCATATCTGGCGCGCCTGACGCGCGGCGGCATGCTTGAAGTGCTGGGGCAGGATTTCATCCGGACGGCTCGAGCCAAGGGGGCGGGGCCTTTCCGTACGGTTTGGAAGCACGCTTTGCGAGGCGGCCTGATTCCGGCCCTTTCCTATCTGGGGCCTGCTTTTGCCGCCATGATTACCGGTTCTTTTGTGGTGGAGACCTGTTTCCAGGTTCCCGGCATGGGGCAGCATTTCGTGAACGCAACCACGGACCGGGATTATTTCCTCATCCAGGGGCTTGTCCTGTTTTACGGCATTCTGATCGTCGCGGCCAACCTGGGTGTGGATCTGGTGCAAATGGCCGTCAACCCGAGATTGAGAAAGGAATCATGAGAAAAAGAGGATGGAACAGGACGGAGGAACAGGGTTCCTCCCTGTGGAAGGACGCTTTTCTGCGTCTTTCCCGCAACCGGGCGGCCATGTTTTCCCTGCTGGCGCTGGCGTTGATTGCGGCGGCCTGTTTTCTGGGTCCCCTGCTGCCGTGGCTGCCTCATCCTAATGTGCAGGATTTGTCCCGGATTGCGGAAAGCCCTTCCTGGGACCATTGGTTCGGCACGGACCAGCTTGGGAGGGACCTGCTGGCGCGTGTCCTGTACGGCGGCCGCATTTCCCTGCTGGTGGGAGTGGTCGCTACGGGCGTTTCCCTGGTGATTGGCGTGGCGTACGGACTGGTTTCCGGTTATGCCGGAGGCAGGCTGGATGCCCTGATGATGCGCCTGGTGGATGTGCTTTTTGCCCTGCCGTTCATTGTGCTGGTGATTATTTTTTCCTTGTCCGTGGAGGAGCCGGCCCGGAGGTTGACGCAGTGGGTTTCCGGCATGACGGGCTGGTCTGTGGAAATGGTGAGCCCCATGACCGGGCTGATTCCCCTGTTCATCGCCATCGGCGCTTTGGGCTGGCTGACGCTGGCGCGTATTGTCCGGACGCAGACGATGGAGCTGAAAGGGCAGGAGTTTGTGGAAGCTGCCCGTTCCCTGGGCATCGGCCACATGAAGATTCTGTTCCGCCATATTGCTCCGAATTTGTTCGGGGCCGTCATCGTGTACACGACGCTGGCCGTTCCCGGCATCATGCTGCTGGAAGCCGTCCTGTCCTTTCTGGGGCTGGGCGTGAAGGCTCCCAATTCCTCATGGGGAACGCTGATCAAGGAAGGGGCGGACCGCATGGAGGTAAGTCCGGAATTGCTTTTGTTCCCGGCGCTCCTGTTTTCGGCTACCCTGCTGGCGCTGAATTTCCTGGGGGACGGCCTGCGGGACGCCCTGGATCCCAAGTCCTCCAAGGACTGATGTTTTTAAGTAAAAATCATGAAGATTGCGTTAACGATTTCCATGCTGGTGGTCTCCAACGTTTTTATGACGTGGGCGTGGTACGGCCATCTGAAGAAGGGTTCCGGGGCGGATGGCAAGCCCCTGCTGATGATTATCCTGATGAGCTGGGGATTGGCGTTTTTTGAATATTGCTTCATGATTCCCGCCAACCGCCTGGGCAGTGCGGGCGGGCTTAACGTGGCCCAGCTCAAGATTATGCAGGAGGTGATTACCCTGTGCGTGTTTATTCCTTTCGCCCTGTTCTACATCGGAGAAAAATGGAAGTGGGATTACCTGTGGGCGTTTTTATGTGTATTGGGAGCCGTTTTCTTCGTCAACAGGGAGCGTTTGTTCGGGTGACAGACTTTTTCCGTTCGCATTCCTCCCTCCGGGCTGTCTTACCCTGAAGAAAGATGAAGATGAACATAATTCCTGTTTTTGCCGCAGCAGCCTCAATCGTTCTGGCCGCAGGCTGCCATCATCGCCACCACGATCGTGATGATTACCGTTCCGGGCCGCCGCGCCATGATAATTATCATCATGACCGTGGCGGCTGGGATCAAAGGCGGACAAAGCCGGTCCCCAAGCCGCGCCCGCATTACATAACCGCCAATCATGCTTCCTATCCCCGCCTGTACCAGCTTCTGTAGATTCGCGGGGACGTTTCTCTGCATCCGGAAGGGAGCAGGGCAGGTCCGTGACATGGAACGGGAGGAAGGGCCATGCGGGAAAATGCCAGCATTGGCGTGCCGTTTATTCCGCCTTTCGGGACGGATTCCGTGCCTGTTCCCTCACGTCGGGACCGATGGCGGGGGACTCTTGGCCGCGTTCGATGAGCCGCGCACAGGATATAGGCTTGAAAAGGCGCGGTGCCCCCGGCACTCTATGCGCCAGATCAATGACTATAGATGAGCAATTAGACATATTGATGGGCGGTACCGCCGTCGTGATCAGCCGCGAAGAGCTGAAGGAGCGCCTCAAGCTGGGCCGCCCCCTGCGCGTGAAGCTGGGCGTGGACCCTACTGCGCCGGACATTCACCTGGGCCATACCGTGGCTATTGAGAAATTGCGCCAGTTCCAGGAACTTGGCCACCAGGCTGTTTTGCTCATCGGGGATTTCACCGCCACGATCGGCGACCCTTCCGGCCGTTCCGTGACCCGCCCCCCCCTTTCCCGTGAACAGGTGCTGGAGAATGCGGAGACATATACCAAGCAGGCGTTCAAGATTCTGGACCGTGACAAGACGGAGATCGTGTATAATGGGGACTGGTTCCGCAAGATGACGTATGAGGAGGTGCTGAAGCTTAATTCCCGCGTGACCATGCAGCAGATGCTGGCCCGGGAGGATTTCAAGGCCCGTGTGGAGGGCGGTAAGGAGGTGCGCCTGCATGAGATGCAGTATCCGATTATGCAGGGCTGGGATTCCGTGGAAATCCGTGCGGACGTGGAACTGGGCGGGACGGACCAGCTTTTCAACATCCTGGTGGGCCGCGACCTTCAGAAGGAGGAAGGCATGCTGCCGCAAATCGCCATGACGATGCCTCTTCTGGAAGGTTTGGACGGCGTGCGGAAGATGTCCAAGTCCTACGGGAATTACGTGGGCGTGGATGAGGCTCCGGAGATGATGTTCGGCAAGATGATGAGCGCCAGCGACGAACTGATGGACCGCTATTACCTGGTGCTGCTGGGTGAGAAGCGGGACATGGGATTGCATCCGATGGAAGCCAAAAAGCTCCTGGCCTGGAAAATCACGGCACGCTATCATGATTCCGCCGCTGCGGATGCCGCGCGTTCTGACTGGGAAACCCGTTTTTCCAAGAGGGATTTGGCTGCCGCGGATTTGCCGGAAGTGGAGATTGCCTCCCTGCCTGCCGACATGAATGCCCTGGCCCTGGTTTCCTTCCTGTTTGAGAATGTTTTCCAGGTGAAAAAATCCAATGGCGTTCTCCGCAAGGAGCATTTCACGCCCGGCGCCATCCAGTTGAATGATGTGAAAATGACAGACCCCTCCGCCGTTTTGGAACTGGCTCCGGGCAGCGTCCTGCGCCTGAGCAAGAAGCATGCTGTGCGTTTCAAATAGAACGCCGGAGGCGGTATTTACCTTTTTTCCTTCTCCATGCCGGGATTCCTTGCCAAATTGGATCGCTTCACCATCGGCCTCATCGTCAGTGTGGGCGCGGGAATTCTGGTTCCCTGTTCCGGAGTATGGGATACGGTGTTCAGCCGTCTGAGCGATGCAGCCATCGTTCTGCTTTTTTTTCTGTACGGGGCCAAGCTTTCCCGCCGTTCCGTATGGGAAGGGTTGATGCACTGGCGCCTTCAGGGGCTGGTGGCTGCGAGCACCTTTGTTATTTTCCCCCTGCTGGGTATGTTCAGCATGCCCTTGTGGAATAGTGTGCTGGGGCCGGATTTGTGCATGGGAATGCTGTATGTGTGCATGCTGCCTTCCACCGTGCAGTCCAGCATAGCGTTCACTTCCATGGCGGGCGGCAATGTGGCCGCGGCCATTTGCTCCGCTTCCGTTTCCAGCCTGCTGGGGGTGTTCCTCACCCCCTTGCTGGTGGGGCTGGTGTGGTCCCGCGGAGGGGAAGGGGGCGTGGATTTTTCCACTTTCCTGAACATCTGCTATATTATTCTGGTGCCTTTTGTGGCCGGCCAGTTCGCCCAGCGCTGGATTGGCAAATGGGTAGTCACGCACCGGAACCTCACTTCCTGGACAGACCACAGCACCATCTGGCTGGTTATTTACACGGCATTCAGCCATGCGATGATTAACGGCGTATGGAAAAATCTGCCCTGGCTTTCCCTGGTGGAGGTGCTGGCTTTTTGCGGCCTCCTGCTGGCCGCGGCCTTGTGGCTGACGGCTTTCCTTTCACGCAGGCTCCGTTTTTCCCGCGAGGACCGCATTGCGATTATTTTCTGCGGCTCCAAAAAGAGCCTGGCTACCGGCATTCCGATGATGAACGTGATTTTTGCCGGAGCCCCCATCGGGCTGCTGGTGATTCCCATCATGGTGTTCCACCAGATCCAGTTGATGGTTTGTTCCTTCCTGGCCCGGAAGTGGGCGAAGGACGTGGGAAAGGGAGAACAACTTTAAGATGGCCTCTGTTTGCCTGCCCTCTCAATGTCCGGTCAGGCGCAGGACTCCGTCGTATTGCATGTCCCGGCCCGGAACAATGATGTGGCTGCCGCGGGAGGGAACTTTTGCAGTAACGGGTTTGTTGCGGAACTGGGCCAAAAACCGCTGGAAGGATTCCATGTCTTCCGGAATGATTTTTACTTCCGTGTAGGCGGGGTTGGAAGGCGCATTCGTGATTTCCACCCGGAAGGAACCCGCGATATTGCCGTCCGGCGCATAGAATTCCAATGATTCTTCCGGAGGGGCGGGATGCATGAAAAACAGGAAGAACATGATGCCCAGAGCCGCCAGGGTGACGACAGTCAGCGGAATATTTTTTCTGAGGGGACTGATATGCATGCCTTCTTTTCCTTTCTTCCATAAGATTATGGGTTTTGCCGGAGCGTGTCAATCCCTCCGGGGGACAGGCGATGATGCATTCCTTCCCCATATTCTTTTCAAGGAACCTGTTCCGGAAGAACGGGAGACGGAAAAAGGGTTGCGTCCGCGGGACAATGTGGTAGCTTGTGCGGGCAAAGGGAACCCTATGACCTTACCTGTAAAGATTCTGTCCGTATTGGCAGGGCTGAGCCTGGCGGGAAGCGCCCGGGCGCGCATTTGGACGAATGACCGGGGCGCTACCGTCGTAGCCGTGCTGGTGGCCGTCCGTGATGCGGAGGTGGATTTGAAGCTTCAGGATGGTCGCGTGGTGGCTGTTCCCAAGAATATTTTTTCCGGAGCCGACCAGGAATATATTCTGGAATGGGTAAAGTCTGGCGGGACGCTCCCTGATACGGATGTGGGGGCTGAGAATCCTCCTGTGCAGGGGGATTTCGGCAGACGGTACGTTCCCCTGGAGCCGAATTGGGATGCTCCCTGGCCGGAGAGGGTGGTTGTTCCCGGTTTCCTGCTGGTGAAAACCGTGCAGGAGACGGAGGAGCTGAGTGTGTATGAAACGGATCATTTCATCATGGAGTCTCCCGGAAAGCTGCCGGAAGCGGAGCGTATGATCCTTGCCCGGCGTTTTGAAACCATTCTGTCTGCCCTGGCAGCTGTTCCGTTGAATCTGGCGGTGGCCCGCCGACCCTCCCGCAAGTATCTGGTGAGGGTATGTTTCCAGGAAGAGGATTTCAACAGGGCTCCGGGCCTGCGGAACGGGCATCTCAAGTTTTCCCCTACCAGTTTCACGGCTCTGCTGTTGCGGGATAAGAAGGGAAAGCTGCTGAAGCCGGAACTGGATCCGCGCTTTGCCGTCACGCACTGGGCGGCGCAGTCCATGGATTGGGATCACTGGCTGGTGGACGGCTTTTCCGCGTACATGGCTTTTCTTCCCATGGATAAGGAAGCGCCGGTATTCCGGAAGATTCCGGAAAGGCTGGCCGCGATGGTTCCGCGCGCCGTCCGCACGGGCAGAGAAACTCTGCCGGCCCTGGCGGACATGCTGTCCAGGGATTCAGCACATTCCGCCGCGGAGCATGGCGTTTCCTCCAGGGGAGGAACGCTTCAGTATTGGGCCGATTTGTTGTGGATGGTTTACTGGAGCCACCTGGAAGGGAGCGGAAAGGCGGAGCGCCTTAGAAGCTATTTGAGGGTTCGTGATGCGGAGGGCGGCGGGAAGGCGCGTGCTGTTTTGCTGAATGGGAAGACTCCGGAGGATGTACAGGGGGAAATGGCCGCGGCCTGGAAAAAAATGGGATTGAGGCTGAGATTTTCTCAGCCGGCTTCTGCTGCCGCGGACAGGGAGTCTGCGGGAAAATAACGGGAAGGGAGGGAAGAAAAACTCCTGCCGGGAAAGTGTGGGAAACCTGCGTCTCAAATGGTGCCGTTGAGTTTTCTTCCTATCCAGAACAGGGTAAGCAGAAGGATGAGGATGGAGAGCGTATACGGGTTGCACCAGAGCAGGATGCGCGTTTCCATGGGCGGCGGCACCGGGAGATCCCTGATTTCCTTAATGAGCCGCTGTATTTCCTCAGCTTTTACCATGCGCCCGCGTGTGATGGAGGCCATTTCCTCCATTAGCGCGGTATTGACGGGGCTGCCGATTTTTTCCAGCGTTTCACTCATGGTGATGACGGGAAGCGTAACGGATTTATCCGGTTCCGCAGAGGATGAAGCAGTGAGCTTCCAGGTGCCGGGACGGTTGATTTTGACGGAGGCGGTAAAGGAGCCCCATGTATGGTCCATAGTGTCCATTTGAACGCGGCTGGAGCTTCCTTCCGGAGTCGTAATGTCCAGAAAAACCTCTCCATTCTGGAGAGGGGCCCCCAGTTTGTCGGAGACCATGGCGGTGACGGTCAGCGTGTCTCCCGGCCGGGGCCGTTCCGGGGTGGGAATCAGACGGATTCTTTCCCCTGCGGCCATGTTGCGCTGGTAACTCATCCAGCGGGCCACCTGGCTCCAGAAACGGTAATGGTATTTGTCTTCTACTCCTCGCCTCCATCGCCAGGCGGAATCCGTTCCCATGAAGAGGACTTTTCCGTTGCCGCAGGACTGGGTGACAATAAGAGGAATGCGGCCATAGGCATTCTTATCCGCCGCATGCACAGCCAGGACAGTGCTTCCCGCTTTGGGCCGTTCCACGGGGGCGTACCAGTTGAAGCCCGGCAGATTGCGCCATACTTCTTCGTTTTCACCCTCCGTATCCGCCAGCATGGTAAGCAGGGAGCCGCGGCCTTCCGGCGTCAGGATAAGGGGGGATGGGGAAGGCTGGGTTGTCCCCTCCGGCTTGGTGTTGAGGAATGTAACGGGCATCAGGTCCCCCAGTTCCGATTTCAGGAGTTCCATTTGCCTGCCCTGGTAGCCGGGGAGGAAGACGATGCCGCTGGCCTGGTTTTTTACCATGCCTTTGAGCAGGGAGGCCTGTTCTTCCGTTAGCCCTTTGGAGCCCAGCCCCACGTCGCCGATGAAGATGACGTCATACCGGGCCAGGTCTTCCATCCTGTCCGGGAATTTGACCAGGTACCCGGGGCCTTCCCCCATTTCTTCCAGTCCCGGATGAAAGAGCAGGGTATGCACGTCCACGCCGGGATCCCGGTACAGGGCGTTCCGGATGAAGCGGTATTCCCAGCGCGGCAGGGTATCGATGACCAGTGCTTTGATGGATTCCCTCCTGCCGGAGATGCTGAAGGAAGAGGCGTTATTATTGTGCATCCGTTCCTGGGGCTGGACCGGGAGTTTGAGTTCCAGCGTTTCCGCTCCTTCTTTTTCTATTTTCCACAGAACCGCGTCGGATACCTCCCCCTGGGCCGGAATGGTGACCGTGCGGGTGACGGTTTTTCCTGTATCCCTGGAAGTCATGATGAGCGTGGTGCGCGTTTCTTTGCCCAGCGTGCTTTTAATGGTAAAGGGTATTTGCACCGTTTCCCCGATGATGCCGTAAGTGGGGGCTTTCACGTCCTGAAGGGCCAGGTCCGGGAGGGGATACGGGCTGCCTGCGGAAATGATGAACAGGGGGATGCCCCTGGTGCGCATGCGCTGGGCCTGCGTCAGCACGGAGGATGAGGCGTTGTGGCTGCCGTCCGTGAACATGATGACCGCCCGGAGGTTGTCGGAGGATTGCATGGCGTCCTCCAGCGGCTTGGCCAGGTCTGTGCCGGCCATGGCATAATCCGGAGAGTCCGGCGCAGGTGGCGCGCCGAAGGAGGCGTATTCCACTACATGCGTGTCTTTGAGGGATTCCGTACTGTTGCCCTTGAGCAGTTCCTGCACGTAGGCCGTGCGTGTGACGACATGCTGGGGGGAGATTTCAACATCCTGCGTTTCCATGGAGCCGGAGCGGTCCTCCAGAATGGAAACCTTGGGTTTTTCCTGCGGGGCGGAGGTGATGATCCATTCCGGCTGGAAGAGCAGGAAGCAAATGAAGCCAAGGATTGCCAGGCGAAGAATTTCCAGTTTGAATGTCAGCGGCCGGCGGTTGCGCTTGCAGGCGATATAGCTCATCCAGATGCCGGCCGCCATAACCAGGGCGGTCAGGATGACGCTTGACGCAGTAGGTTGAAGGCTCAGGTTCATGGACGGGTGGTGGGGGAGGGGCGTTTGGCCGTCTGGCCGGGCAGGCACAGGAGGGCTTCCATCAGCAGGCTGGCGAGGGCGAAGAACAGGAAGAGCTTCCATGCTTCCTGCACCAGGGAGGGGGCTTCCTCTGCACTCTGCATGGAACTGATGGAAGCTTCCGGCAGAAGGAGGTGGAGTTTTTCATCCGTAATCTGGTCAGGCATGTCTTCCGGCCAGGGGCGGTTCACGGCGTAGGTCTGTGCTCCCAGTCGGTACACGCCTGCCGTATCGGCCGGAGAACCGGAGGGGTGGCTTCCCTGGGCATTATCCAGGCGCACGGGGGTGTCCGTGGCGGATTGCGGCAGGGAGGCGTCATTCACCCGTAGGGAAATGGAGGTGGAAAAGCGTTCCGCCCCCCGGTCCGCCATGCGCTGGAGCAGGGGGAGCAGCAGGTGGCCGTCCGCCAGGTTGGACCAGGAATATCTGGGCAGCGTTCCCAGGAACAGAGCGGACCCTGTTCCGGCCCTGACCTGGGCCAGAGCGCAGGAACCGTCATCCCAGGAGGCTAGAGTGCGGTATTTGCCCAGCAGGGGTTTTCTACGCACGGCGCGGAGACGGTTGGCGGGGATGGGTGTCTGATCGGAACCGTCGCGGAGGAATCCCCTTTGCCGGTCCCACGTTTCCAGACGGTAGTATTGTTCGGACGGAGCCGTCTCCGTCGCGCCCCAGGAAACGCCCAGGAATGAATGCCGTGTTCCGTGTTCCGTGTCGTCAGGCAGGAAAAGGGCTATTCCTCCTTCTTCAATGAATGTCTGGAGTTTTTTTTCCATTTCCGCGCGCGGCGGCGGCCCGTACCAGACGACCATGGACTGGGAGGCCAGATTAGCCTGAGCTTCCCGCGTATTGCCGGGCATCGTGGCTTTCCTGCCGGGCAGGCCGGGAGGGGCGGACATCAGGGAAAGGGTTTTCCCCACTTCTCCCGAAGGACCGAAAATCAGGATGTTGGCGAGAGGCTTGGGGGCGAAGGTGAAGAAGGAAATGTCATCCCTGATGAAGTCGTCATGAGGCAGCGCAACGAAGCCGAAGCCGGATTCCTTGCCCTGCGGCAGGGGTATTTCTTTCCGGATGGAGGTGTTTTCCCCTGCCAGTTGCAGCGTGGCGGAGGAGGAGGCGTTATCCACGGAAAGCTGCATCGGCACGTCCTCCGGCTGGTTGGGGTTGAAACCCTGCCGCAGCACTTCCAGGTCCAGCACCAGTTTCCCGTTATTTACCTGAGCCTGCCGGACTCTGATGCCGCGGTTGCTTTCCGGCCTGTCGCGGAGGGCCATGATGCGGATGGAAGGGGGCAGGGGAAGGGCGGCCAGCCTCTGGCGCACACCGGGCCAGAGAGGGGAGTCTGGCTTCCAGGAAGAGGCCTGCATGTCCGAGGCAATCCAGATTTCCGTCTTTCCTGCGCCGGATTCTTCCAGGTACGGGATGGCTTTTTGCAGAAGTGCCGGAATATCCGCGCCTCCATCCGTTGTCTTGCTTACAGTCAGATCCGCCAGGGCTTCCGGAGCGGGAATCTGGGTCACGGTTCCGGTGGCGGAATCAAGCAGGGACAGGCGGCAGTGGCCGAGCTGCGCGAACGTGGATTCCACCAGCGGGGGGATGGCATCCCGGAGGGAGCTGGTTTTGTCCGGACGGGCATCCATGGAGGCGGAACGATCCAGAACCAGCAGGACTTCATTCAATCCGGAGCTCCCCCAGCCGAAAAAGCTTCCGAGCAGGGGCCGCGCAAAGGCCGTTACCAGTGCCGCCACGGCCATCACGCGCAGTGCCAGAATCAGATAGTGCAGCAGTTTTTTCGTTCCACGTGTTTCCCTGGCCGCACGGAGAAGGAATTCCATGGCCGCCCAGGGGACGGAACGGTGCCGCCACCGGTTGACCAGGTGGATGATGATGGGAACGGAGGCTGCAAAGAGAGCCCACAGCAGCCAGGGAGAGTTGAAGGACATGGCGGGACAGGGATAATTGGAGGGTCAGAGCTGCCTGGTCAGGCGGAGGGCGGGCCGGGCAGCAGTTGCCGGAGGATGTGAAGGGTCATTTCCCCGGTTTGCTGGAAGGATTTTTCGCCCAGAATGCCGATGTTATCCTTGGAGGTATGCCACCAGTTGCCGTCCTGGAAGTCGTCAATCAGGTTCAGCGTGTCCACGCCGCGCTCCATGAAAGGAACGTGGTCATCCAGGATGGCATAGCCGGATACTCCCCATTCCTCCGGGGAATAACCCAGTTCACGGATGGCGCGGGAATAAACCCGGTACATGGATTGGGGCGTCATGGCCGGGATGCGTATCTTTTTACCCTGCCGCCCCACCATGTCCAAATTGATCATCCATTCGGGGAGCGGCTGCCGCATGGAGGATGCGTAATGCCTGGAGCCGTACAGGCCGTCGTCGCTGTCCATATGTTCCGCAAAACTTTCTTCCCCGTCAAAAAACACAAGCTCCAAATTTCCGGCGCGTGCGGGGTCTCCGGACAGAATGCGGGCTGTCTCCAGAATGGCCGCAGCTCCCGATGCCCCGTCATTGGCGCCGGTGAATCCGTCGATGCCCCGCTTGGTGTCAATGTGGCAGGTCAGCAGGCCCCGAACCGGATCCAGGAAGTTTGGAGCCTTGCCAAAACGGGCCCTCAGGTTGACGAACCGGACGGGGCCCTGGGGCGTTTCCTTTTCAAAAGCCTGTTCCCGGCAGGTCCAGCCGCATTTGGCCAGTTCCTCCTTCAGGTAGTCCATCTGCCTGCGGTAGCCGGGAGTGCCTGAAGCCCGGTTCCCCATTTCCGTTATCCGCGCAGCGTGGAACAGAGCGTTTCCTCCGTTGAAACAATCCGTTTGCCGGATTTGCGCGGGAACGGTTTCCTTACCGGGCACGGGCGTTTCCACGGGGTTTTCGCACTGCATCAGCAGGGCCGTGAACAGGAGAAGTCCGATGCGGGGCGTCATGGAAAAAGGGGGAGGAAGTTTACTTGGAATCAGGCCATTCATCCTGGCCCAGAAGCTCAAGGATGCGGATGAATTCCGCTTTGCTGGAGAAGGTGATTTCAATGGACCCCCGGCTTCCCTGGCCGGAAATGTTCACCGGAGTACCGAATTGTTTGGCGAGGATGCTGGAAATTTTCTTATATTGAGGGGAGGACGGTTTTTTAACGGGAGCCGGCTCCGGCGGGTTGAGCATCTTCTGAATAGCCTTCTCCGTCTGGCGGACGGTGTAGCCCTTGTTGACGATGTCGCGCCCAAGCTGGATTTGCTGGTCCTTGTTTTTGAGGGAGAGAAGTACCTTGGCATGCCCTACGCTGATAAAGGTATTGCCCAGCATGTCCTGAACCGGTTGAGGCAGGTCGAGCAGCCGCATGCTGTTGGCCACGGCGGCGCGGGATTTGCCTACGCGCTTGGCGATGTCCCCCTGCTTCATGCGGAACTCCGTTTTCAGGCGCATGTAGCCGGCGGCTTCTTCCAGCGGGCTGAGGTTTTCTCGCTGAAGATTTTCAATCAGGGCCAGTTCCAGCACGTCCTTGTCGGAAGCTTCCCGGATGATGGCGGGCACGGTGGACAGCCCCAGGATGCCGGAGGCTCTCCAGCGCCTTTCCCCGGCAATCAGTTCATATTTGCCGCTTTGCGTTTTACGGACGATTAAAGGCTGGATGATGCCGTGTTCCTTGATGGAATCTACAAGTTCTGCCAGTTGTTCCGGCGTGAAAATGGCGCGCGGCTGCAGGGAGCTGGGAATAATGGCGGCATGGGATAGTTGATGCACAACGTCTCCCGCCTGGGGAGCCGCCAAGGATTCACGAGACAGATTTTGATTGATAAGGGCGTCAAAGCCTTTCCCCAGAGCCGGTTTTGCCATAGCAGGGAAGAGACTAGCATGAACCGGTTCCGTTTTCAACAGGGTATTTGTTATCCGCGGCGGAAATTCCGGCGTTTGTCTCTGGCGGAATATTCCTTGTTCCCGGACGTATCAGGCGTGTTGCTCCCGCCCCAAGGGCAGGGCAAGGATGTCTGTATCCGGGAGCGGTCTGATGTCACCGCCGGTTCCATGCCGGTAAAGGCCCGTTTCCGGGCAATGAACAAAAAAATGAACAAAATGAATAGCAATAAACAGTCCTGCCGCGGCGCCATTTTTTCCCGCGGAACCGTTGCGGCACAACATGCGCGAGAATTCCTGGAACCCCTCACCCCCTCTCTCAAATGGACTTCAATTTGACAGAAGAACAAAAAAAAGCGGCTCTGGAGGCAGGAAAACAGGGCATGAAAAACGCTTATGAAAAAAGCGGAACACGTCCCGGATTGACCTGGTGGGAACGTCTCTTGTGGGTGGTTCTGGCCGGAGCGGCTTATGCGGCGTCTTCTCTCCTCTCCGGCTGCGGGTATACCGTAGACGTGACTGCAGAGCGGGCGGAGATATGCAGGGACGATTCCTGCCTGGTGCTGGAACCGGGGCATTTGTCCTGCTTCCAGAAACAGCCGAAAACGGAGATGCCTCCGGTTATCCAGAAAATCCGGCAGGGCAAATGACTGGGTGCCGTCCGATCTTTTGCTCCGGCGGTTTTAGGGAAAAACGGTTCTTCAGGAGCCGTTCCGACGGGAATCGTCCGGTGCGCCAGCGGTTGAGGCGGCATAAGAAAAACTGGGTATGAACGCTTTATCTGCCGCCTTTTCCTATTATCTGGCTGCAGGCCGGAGGGTGGAGGAAATGGAGGAAGACGGCCGCCGCCAGGATGTCTATGTCCGTACTCCGGAGCTTGTCCTGATGGCGCGCAGGGTGGATTCCTCCGCACCTTTCGGAAAGATTGTCGATGTCCGCTTCCGGTTTGAGCCGGTCCGGTGTGATGCCTGGCATCTCCATTTTCTGGCGGGAGATGTACGGGAATTGCTGGCTTATAAACGGGAGATTCTTTCCCTGCCCTGGATTCTGACCCAGCATGGCAAGCGGGGGGACGGGAGATTGGTAAAATTACCTGCTTCCCGGTTTTGCCGTCTGCTGGGAGCGTTTGTGGGGGACGAAGCGTTTTCCTGATCGTGTTAATGAAAGAGCCTCCGTGCGGATGTCTGCACGGAGGCTCTTTCATGGCATCCGGCGCATGGAAACAGGTTGCTGCAACAATGGTTGAATTCTCCTGCGCTCCTTTTCCGGGAGTTTTTTTGCAGGAACTTCCCTAAACCAGGGATTGTGCGAACCGGTATGCCTCATTGCTGCGGTTCAGCCATCCTTTGCCGAACACGGGGAACTGTTTGCAAGAACGGTAAAATGATTTGCGCCGTTCGTTCAAAGTGGAGAGAAATTCGTACTCTCCCGTTTGGGCGAGAACGGTTTTTAACATCTGCCGGGTTTGTTTTCCCGGGATGCCGTCCACCACAAGCCCGGCGCCGTGGACATTCAGCGCGCGCTGCAAAATCTTCCCGGTATTCCTGCTCCCGGAATTGAAAAAATGGTCCCGCAACATAAACTCCGTGGCCGGAAAAGCGTCAGAACCCAGCCAGGAACGCACGGCTGCGGTATTGTCCAGGACGTACTGGAGACAACCTTCCCAGGCCTCTTCACGCCTTCCGGCATCCAGCAGGGCCTTCAATCTGTTAAACACGGCCGGTTCAATGCCGTCGCAAATGCCGCAAATCTCCCACTTGCCGCCCTTGTCGGCGGCGGGAAGGCGGGAAACGCGCAGGGAATCCGGCCCGGTAACGCGGCTGTCTTCAAACCGGAGGATAGCCGCGGCCATCTTTTTTTCTGTAGTATCCATTGGTTTGAATCATGGTTCCCTTGGTCGAAACGGCAATGGAGGCGTATTCAAGGAGGGAAACGGCTTGCTGAGGCGGCGTTATCGCCAACGGAACCTTCTTCCCGCTCCGGGAATGGCCCTTCGCTGCCGGAAGTTGACGGGGATGCCCGTGGGTGGAATGGCCTCTTGCCAGATGTTGTGTCCGCTTTGCTTCCTGCGGCTGCCGCATTCCGCCGGAGATATGAATGGATGATGAATGTTCAAAAGCGGCACGCCGGAAATTCATGGGAACGAGTAATGGCGCACGCCTCATAAAAGCAACCCGCCCAAGGGTTGACCTTGAGCGGGTTATGATGGAGCCGCTTGTCAGATTTGAACTGACGACCGTCCGCTTACAAGGCGGGTGCTCTACCACTGAGCTAAAGCGGCATGGTAATGAGGTGGCCCATATCTACAGAAGATGGCCCGTTGTGGCAAGCCGAAAATGGATAGTCAGGCATGGATATTTCCATTTTAAGAGATTGAAAACGTTTCAGGAGTCAAACAGGGAGCCCTGTTCCAGCGGCGGATCGGCAGGCGGTTCCTCCAAATGTGGGGCTGTTTCAGGATGCAGCGTTTCCGCGGAGGGGGCGGGTGAGCCTTCCGTCCGTTCCGCTGTTGCGGAAGGAGCGGTTGTTGGCCCTTCCGTTTCCTCATTTCCGGACTTGGCCGGAGGCATGATGCGGGAGACGCGTTCCACAGGATGCCTGGTAATGATATTTCCCTGGGCACCGCGGTTTTTGATTCTCAGGTCCGCGAAGTGGAAGGGCCTGATCAGGTTACGGAGTTTCAGAACGGCTTTCAGATAAACGTTTACGCTTATCTGGGAACTGTTTTCCTCCGTTTCATGCACGGAGAAGTGGAAGATGCGCGTTCCCTTTGCGCCTCGGGTAAGCGGATATTCCTTGTCCCTGGTGAACCCTCCTATGCGGAAACGCTTGGCGTACACGGGGCCGTCTTTTCCGTCCCGGTAAATCAGGTTGAACACGGGGTCGTCCCCTTTTTTGATGACGGAAATATAAAGGGGATTTTTACCAGCGAAAAATTTGTCCTGAATCCGCACGATTTTGAGCACGCCTGCATTGTCAATGATCAACACGTCATCCAGCGTGGAGCATTTGCAGACAGGGTTTCCCTTCTTGACGCCGTAACCGGCAAAGCCTTCGTCATCAATATACAATGTTTCATTGGCGACAGCCACCTGCGCGCGGTTTACGGAGCCGAAGGAGGAAATTTCCGTTTTCCGCGGATAGGCGGCGCCGTATTTTTTACGCAGGGCTTCAAACCAGCGGATAGTGAATTTGGTAAGCTGGTTGAGGTTCTTCTGCGTTTGTTCGATGTCCTCTTCAAGCTGGCGGATGTGTTGGTCTGCCTTGAAAGCGTCAAATTTGGAAATCCGCTTGATTTTGATTTCCGTCAGCCTTACCAAGTCGTCCCTGGTAATGGGGGCGCGCAGCCGGGATGCAAACGGCTGCAATTCCCGGTCAATGGTGCCGAGCACTTCTTCCCACGTTTCGGAATCTTCTATGGAGAGGTAGATGCGGTTTTCAATGAATATTTTTTCCAGGCTTGCCTGGTGCCACGCCTCGTTCAGTTCCTTGAGTCGGATTTCCTGCTCCTGGCGCAGGATTTCCTTGGTGGAGTCCGTATTGTAGCGCAGGATGTCGCTGACACACATGAACCTGGGTTTTTCCTCCACAATGACGCAGGCATTCGGGGAGATGCTGACTTCACAGGCGGAGAAGGCAAACAGGGCTTTCCTCGTCTGCTCCGGATCCGCTCCGGCCGGGAGATGGACCAGGATGTCCACATGCTGGGCCGTATTGTCCTCAATGCGGGCGATTTTAATTTTTCCCTTTTCCGCAGCGGAGACAATGGAATCAATTAAGATTTCCGTGGTGACGCCGAACGGGATTTCCGTGATGCGGAGAAGTTTCTTCGATTCCGTGAGGATGCGCGCCCTGATGCGGACGCGGCCCGTCCCTCGTTCTCCGTCACGGTAGTTGGTGGCATCCATCACGCCTCCGGTCGGAAAGTCCGGCAGAAGCTGGAAGGGCTGGCCGCGCAAGTAGGCGATGGAGGCTTCAATCAACTCATTGAAGTTGTGGGGAAGAATTTTACTGGAAAGCCCCACGGCGATGCCTTCCGCTCCCTGAGCGAGAAGAAGGGGGAATTTGACGGGAAGGCTGACCGGTTCCTTGTTCCTGCCGTCATAGGAGAGCTGCCATTCCGTGACCTTGGGGCTGAATACTACGTCACGCGCAAAGGAGGTGAAGCGGGCTTCAATATAGCGGGAAGCCGCTGCGGGGTCGCCTGTCAGAATATTGCCCCAGTTCCCCTGCGTGTCGATAAGCAGCCCTTTTTGTCCCAGCCCCACCAGCGCGTCTGCAATGGAACGGTCGCCGTGCGGATGGAATTTCATCGTGTCTCCCACGATATTAGCCACTTTATTATAACGCCCGTCGTCCAGGCGGTCCATGGCGTGCAGAATACGGCGCTGCACAGGTTTAAACCCGTCATTGATCTTGGGTACGGCCCGTTCCAGAATGACATACGAGGCGTAATCCAGAAAGTAGTCGGCATACATGCCTTCCACAGACTGACTCGCGGGAGCAATGTGGGAGGGTTGAGTCACGACGGCGGATATTAAAGGAATTGTTCCGGGGGGGCAAGCGCGATCTCCGTAAAGAAAATAACCGGCTTCCCTTGTCAGGGGAAGCCGGTTTTCCGGAAAAGGAAGGAATAAAAGCAATCAGGCCTGCTTGGCAGTCAGCCTGTTCTTGAGTTCCTCCGCTTCAGCGCGCAGGGCATCGAGTTTGGCTGTCTGGGCTTCAAGGTCGGCGATTTCTTCCAGAACGGCCGCCAGGCGGCGCAGGTCGGCGGGTTGGGCGGCTGCGAGAGGCTGTGTTTTGGGAGCAGTTGTATTTTTGGTGCCGGGCTTGCGGCCGCGCTTGGCCTTGGATGCCTTCATCCAGCTTGAGATGGTCACCGTGCTGATGCCGAAGCGTTCGGCGGCTTCTTTCTGGGCACCCCTTTTGTTTTGGGTTTTCCGTTCAGCAATGAAATCAAGAACGGATTGTTTTTCTTCAGGCGTGTAGCGCCTCTTATTTTTGGTACTGTCGTTGGAATTCATGATGTTGACGAGTGGTTGTTTATTTAACTAATCATCCTTGGTCTGGCAAGAAAAAAGTATATGTGTTATAACATTTTTTAAGAGGATTCTTAAATGACTGGTGCGTATTCTTGAAGTTCTATTACGGGCGCTTTACTTTATTCATGATTGTTGTTGTTAACATATTGTGTTTTTTATGATTTTGCGGGAGAATCCGCGGGATATTTAAACGCTTTTCCATGTTATATCCCGGGTGAAGCCTTTTTCCGCAATCTGCCTGTTGAACCACGCACGGCGGCTGTTCCCCGCCCGTTTTCCAGACGGTATTTTGAGGTTGCAGGGGGCCGCGGAATCGTATAAAATCACTCCAATTTCCCAGCCATTTTATCACGATGACCGATCAGACAGGAACCCCTTCTTCGCCGGAACCTCCCAAATTGCGACGCCGTTTGGTAACGGCAGCCCCTGCGGCCGCACCCAAGGTAAAGTTTGTTTCTCCCGCCGCGGAAGGCGTGGAGGTTGTCAAGCCGCGTTTTCTCACTCCTGAGTTGCAGGCCAAGCTGGCTCAGGAGCAGGAGGAAGCCGCCCGCCGCGCAGCGGAACAGGCGGAGGCGGACAGGATTGCTGCGGAAAAGGCGGCTGCCGAGCAGGAAGCCGCCCGTATTGCTGCCGAAAAGGAGGCGGCGAGAATAGCTGCCGAGCAGGAAGCCGCAAGAATCAAGGCGGAGCAGGAGGCTGCCGAAGCCGCGCGCATTGCCGCAGAAAAGGAGGCCGCCCGTGTAGCTGCCGAAGAGGAAAGAGCGCGCCTTGCGGCGGAGCTGGAGAAAAAGGAAGCCGCTTCCGCTCCGCAGCCCGAGCCTTCCGTGGACGCACAGATTCAGGATGCCCTTGCCAAGGTAGCGGAGGCCCAGAAAGCCCTGGCGGAAGCTCAGGCCGCTGCACTGGCCCAGGCCGCAGGGGTAGCGCCTGCGGCTGTGCAGACCCCGGAACCGTCTGTTCCGGAGCCTGCTCCTGCGGGGGGGGCTCCCAAATTAAAAGTTTTCAAGACGGCCGCGGCTCCCGCTGCGGCGGAGAAATCCCCGGCCGCCGCTCCGGAAAGCGCCGTTCCCAAGCTGAAAGTATTAAAATCCCCCGTGGGGGCAGTACCAGCTTCCTCCGTGGCTCCCGCTGCGGTTCCCCAGCCTGTGGCCGCCGCGGGAGCTTCCCCTGCCGCTGGCGCTCCTCCGGCGGGCGACGGTATTCAGCCTCCCGCCGGAACGGAATCCGCCCGGGATATGGCCGCTTCCGTGGATAAATCCAAATCCCTGCTGCGGGGTGTCATTTATGGGGTATGCGCCCTGGTTGTCATCGCTGCCGGCGTAGGGATTTATGCATGGAGCACCAGCAGCAAGAAAGAAAAGGTGGAAGGTGAGAACGCCCGCCTGAATGCGCTGGTCGTGGAAGGCGGGAAACTGGGCCGCAGCCGTCTGTTTGACTCCAAGAATCTCAGCCGTGTTCCGGATGTGAAAGTCGTTCCCGATGCGGAGGATGCCGCTTTGCTGCTCGCCAATGTGAGGGGAGTCAAGGGCAACAGGGAAAACTGGCCCGGCGCCGCCCACCTGGTTTCCATCATGGCCCAGATGGATGACAACATTGCCCGCCAGGTGGTGGAAGACATGAAAAAAAATGTCGGCAGGTACAGTAAGGAAAAATATTCCATGATGGTGACCCTTTTGGCCAAGTCTTCCAGCCCCGCCATGCGCGACATGCTGAAAGACCTGTACGCTTCCATCAGCGAAAGCAAGAATAAGAAGATCCAGGACAAGCAGGCCGTGGTGCTCAAGTACATGCGTTTTGCCATGAAGCTGGACGACCTTGACGACGTGATGAAGATCCTCCAGAAGAAGGATGCTTCCCCGGATTTGATTTCCTCCGCTTTCCGTACGGCGCGCTACCTGATTGACGAAGCTCCTCCAGCCAAGCGCAAGGCGCTTTCCTCCAAACTGCTCCAGTATCAGAAAGATATGCCGGAGGAAAACGTCAAAATGCTCTACAAGCTGCTGGCCCGCACCGGTGATCCCAAGGTACTGGACATGATGGAAAAGAGCTATAAGGAGGATCCCAAAAAGGCGCTTGCCATCATTACCGCCTGGGGGGACTGGAATACGGATGACGCCGTTCCGTACCTGTTCAAGGCCTGGAAAGACGAATCCCTGCATGAACGCGTGCGTTCCCAGGCCCATGATTCCATTCTCCGCGTACTCTCCGTGGACCGTGACCGGGATGACAACGCCACGCTCAAGTTGTTTGACCCCCTTATTGCGGATGCCAAAACCAGCGAACGCCGCCAGTTTCTGGTTTCCGCATTCAAGAGGCTCAGCAACCGCCCGTATGTGATTCGCTTGCTGGGCCGCATTAAGCAGACTGCGGAAGACCAGAGAAACGCGGTGGAACCAAAGTTCCAGGCTGCGGAGGAGGCCTTGTTCAAGGCGGAGGACAAGTTCAAGGCCAATCCCGGCGATGCGGCAGCCAAGGCCGATTATGAGGCCAAGGAAAAGATTTATAATGAGTTGTCCAGTCAGAAGACCGGGGAAGACAAGGTGATTGCGGCGGTGGACAAGGCTCTGGAAAAGGTCAGGAAGACGCCTGTTCCCACCAGGAAGGCCGCTTCTGCCGAGGACAGGGATGATGACGACTCTTCCGTGATTAAGACAATTTAAACGGTTTTAACGGCCGTATCCGAAAACCGGAGGGAAAATAATCCCTCCGGTTTTTTATGTGCGGGAGTGACAACCATGATTGGCTGGCCGCTTCTGCGCAGATGAGGCCGAATTGGCCGTTGAGCCGGGCGGAAGGGGGTAGCGGACTTACTTCATGTATTTTTTGATTTCCGGCAGTAGTGCGTCCGCCCAGAGACGGTAGCCTTTTTCTGTAAGGTGGACGAGGTCCCCGGTAATTCCCGGCAGGAAAGTGCCGTCCTTGTCCAGGAATGCGGAATTAATGTTGACGACATGGACTCTCGGCATATTTGTTTTGTCCAGCTCCCTGTTGATCATTTCATTTTGGATGCGCAGGGGGTCTTCCGCCGTTTTCCCCCGGGGAAAGATGTGCAGAAGAATAATTTCAGTGGCGGGGTGGAGCCGATGGATCCGGGAAGCTATTTCCCGGATACCCTCCGCCGTTTCCTGCGGGGTCTGCCTGCCTTTGTATTGCCCTGTGTTATTGGTGCCCACCATGATAACGCATACTTGGGGGGAATGAGGCGTTTTAAGGGCAGAATCGTCAATGCGCCACAATACATGTTCCGTCCTGTCGCCTCCTATGCCGAAATTGACAGGAGCATAGGGGGAAAAATATTGAGACCATATTTTTTTGCCGTCGGTTTCCCAGCGGTGGGTGATGGAATCGCCGATAAACAGCAGTTGGCATGGTGTTTCCGCCAGGGTCTGCTTTAACAGGGCGTGCCTCTGGCTCCACCAGTCAGCTTTTGTTTTGGAAATGTGGGCGGCATCGGGTTTTCCTTTTTCCGGCTGTTGGGAGAAAACAGGCAGGGCGAGTCCGCATCCCAGAAGGCAGATGGAGGCGGATATGGCATTGATAGACGGGAAATGATTCATGTTGTTTATGCAATACGGGGAATATTTCTGCCGCCTTTCTTTTGGAGGATAAAAAATCCCGTCGGTATATTGAATGCGTTTTCCTGCCGGTACGGCATGATACCGAAACATGGCGTGGACCCGGCTGGAACGGCAATTCCGTATTTCCTGGCGTAATGGTACTGCAGCAATGGATGGACAGCTTTGTGTTCAGGAATTGATAAAAAGAGGGAACGGCTAACGTATGTTCACGGACAGAGTCCGTTGAATTATCTGATGAATATTCCTGTTACCTTGATTTTGCTTGCTTTCCACATGGCTGCGGCGGCTTCCGCATCCATCTGTGCTTCCCGGAAAACAGAGTGGGCGGATTGGAATTATTTAACTTCTTACGGTCAATCCCTTTCTGTGGGCTGGACGGCTAAGCCCGTTGTAACGGAAAAGCAGGAGGAAGGGGGCTTGTATATGTTCAGGGGAGGGGTGAGAGCGTATGAGAACGGCAGTGACCGCAAGATGCTGGTTCCTCTGGAGGAAGGAGTGAACGGTCCGCGCGGCGAAACTCCCGTATCCGGGGCTGCCTGTCGTTTGTTCCGCCTGATGCAGCATTATTCTCCCGTTACGGCTTCCCGTATCTGGTTGATTTGTTCTGCGACGGGAGTGGGTGGGGCGAGCCTTGGTTCCCTGGGCAGGGGAACTGGAGCCTACAACCGCATTTTGGATGATTTGAAGGCCGCCAAAATACTGGCTGACCGGGAAGGGAAGACCCTTTCCATGCCTGCGTTTATCTGGACCCAGGGAGAGACGGATCACCAGGACAGAAAAACGAGGGAATGGTACCGGGAAAAAATGGAAAAGCTGATCAGGGACATAAATCATGACGCCAGGGCCGTGACCGGGCAGAAAAACGATGTGGTCTGTTTCGGCTATCAGGTTGGTTCCCATTTGAATTATTATCAGTTTAATCCTACGGATTATCCGGCTATTGCTCTGGAACAGCTGGAGATGGCTTTGGAGAAGGACAGCCGGTATGTGATGACGACCCCGATGTATCATTTCGAGTATAGCGACGGAGTCCATTTGACGGCGCCCATGTCCCGCCTTTATGGGGAGTATGTGGGCTATGTCATGAAGAAAGTCCTGTTGGATGGGGCGGACTGGAAACCCGTGCATCCCCTGACCCATAAAATCAGGAAGTCCGGAAAGGGTTGGACGGTGGAAGTGGCATTTTATGCTCCCTGCCCCCCTTTGGTTCTGGACACGAAGACGGTTGACGATCCTGGCAATTATGGTTTTTCCCTTGTGGGGGCTGAGGGAGAGGATATTGCCATCAAGTCTGTCCGGCTGGTGGGGAAGAATGCGGTACAGCTGTTGACGGAGAAGGACCCGGGGAAAGGGCGTCTACGCTATGGGATGACGATTAATGAGCACCGTCCTTCCGGTCCGCGGACGGGGGCGCGGGGCTGTCTGAGGGATTCCCAGGGAGATGAGGTTAAGGCCCATATCCAGGGCAAAGATTACCGAATGGATAATTGGTGCCCCTTTTTTGATTACTCCCTGTCAAAAGGGCATTGATTTTCCGGAAATGGTTGCATGATCTTTTTTTGCCGCAGGTTGTTCCCCCCCTCTGCAAACGGAAAAGGATACCCGGGCGGCTTGAAAAAAACAGGAAAGGCTTCAGCCGATGCATACTGATTCCGGATTGTTGCGGAGGGGAGGCTTGCACGGCCATGCATGGTGTTATGCTGCGGCTTTCGTGGCCGGATGATGACGAGGTTGTGATAACTTGACCGTAGAGCAGGAGAACTTGCGGAAGTTCATCGTAAATGCCTCTTTTTCCACGAGGTTCATTTTTTCTTCCTCCGGGGGGTATTCCCTGCTTCCGGTTTCTTTATGGCTGGCCCTTACAGAAGGAGCCCTGCCTGGTAGATCAGCGTAGCCGTTGCAAAACCCAGGAGGGTCAATCCGCCGAATTGAGCCAGAGCGAACCACCAGGTGCCCGCTTCCCTCTTGGCGACGGTGACGGTGCCGATGCAGGGCAGGGCAATCAGGCAGAATATCATGATGCTGATGCCCTGGAGAGGGGTGTAGCTGGCTTTAAGGCGGGCGTTCAATGTCTGCTGGGCAGCCGGGACCGAATTTCCGTCTTCCACCGCATAAAGGATACCCATCTGGGTGACGAAAATTTCCTTGGCGGCAAAGGCTCCTACCAGGGCGGAATTGATTTTCCAGTCAAATCCGGCCACTTGCGTGACGGGTTCCATCCAATGGCCTATTTGTCCGGCGTAGGAATGTTCCATGGCCGCTGCGTTTGTCGGCGCCGTGTTTTCTTCCGGCCTGGGGTAGGTGTTCAGAAACCACAGGATGATGGAGGCCCCAAGAATGAAAGTGCCTGCTTTCCGGACGTACATGAAGGCCCGTGACCACATCAGGATGCCCACCTTCCGCAGGGAGGGGAGGCGCAGGCGCTTCATGTGGTGGAGGGAATCCCTCTGGGGCGCCTTGAAAAGCGTGTTTTTCAGAAGCCGGGCGCAGCACAGCGCCAGCAGGACGCCGCTGGCATAAATCCCGAACAGCACGGGAGCCTGCAGGCGGGAGGGAAACAGGGCGGAGACGAACATCATGTAGATCGGCAGGCGGCCCGCACAGCTCATCATGGGCAGCACGGCGATGGTGACCAGGCGGTCGCTGCGCGTTTCAATTCTCCTGGTGGACAGGATGGCGGGAACCGAACAGCCGAATCCCAGCAGGAGGGGGGCAAAGCTGCTGCCGTTCAATCCCATGATTTTCATGATGCGGCTCATCAGGCGGGAAACCCTCATCATGTATCCGCTGTTTTCCAGAACGGTAATGGCCCCGAAGAGGAGAACCACGTTGGGCAGAAAGGCCAGTACGCCGCCCACGCCTCCTACCACGCCTTCCCCCAGCAGGGATTGAAGGCGGGGCCACGGTTCCAGCATGCGGCAGGCCCAGACGCTGAACAGCTGGGTGCCCGTCTGGATGAGCCTGACCAGAGGATCCCCGATAGCGAAGCTCAGGAAGAAAATAATATAAATGATGCCCAGGAAAATAAGGGAACCCCATATCCTGTGCATCAGGACGGCATCCAGTCTGGCCCTCCACAGGTTGTCCTTCGCCTCTGCCTCCCGTTCCATAACGTTTACCGGGACGTAACTTAAAATCTGTTCATTTGACAGGCAAGCCTAAAAGCCCGGTTCCGCGGAAAGGGGCATGGAAACCAGGCATTCCGGCTGTTTTTGGGACGGGGCTGCCGCATGGGCCCCGGATGGGGCCGCAGGCTTTGTTTTTTAGCGGCGCATAGCCGCCAGGCCCTGGATGAAAAGGATGGCCGCAGTGCAGCCGAATACCATGGAGGGCAGGCACTGAAGCATATACAGCGGATCTGTGGAACCGTTTCCGTAGGAGGGGAAAATAAAGGCCAGAATCAACGCGATCAGGGACAGCCCCCATGCCAGCCATGATGTAGCGGGAATCCGGCGGCCGGATGCTGCGGCTGGCCGCTGCGGCAGGTTTTCCTGCCGGATGCCGCGTTCGTCAGTATCGCGTCCGGAGAAAGACGTCCGCTTTTTCCTGACGGGAGGCAGGGCGGGCTGCGTTTTCATGGCGTTTTCCGGTTTGCGGCCGGATGGCGAAGAGGAGGCTTCCCCGAAGGGAAGCCCCGTTGTAACGTGAATCAGAAGGCCGCACGCCGGGCAGCGCATGCCGGTTTTGGCGTCCAGTCCGGCCGGGTAGGTGTACCCGTGGCCGCATTGGGAGCATGTGGCGGATTCTCTCATGATCTGGCCCGAATGGATGTTAGTCGTCCAAGGGAAGCAGGTCCTCCTGGTCAGCCTTGGTTTCGGGTCTCTGGCGGATTTCCTCAAGCTTGGCTTTCATCTGTTCGCAAATGTCCGGATGCTGGGAGGCTACGTTGTCAAGTTCCTTCGGGTCTTTTTCCAGGTCAAAGAGGCTTCCTCCTTCCGGGGACTTGCTCATTTTTGCGGAGGCTCCGTTGATGCCGTCGCGAATGGCCACGCCGGCGGGAATGAATTTCCATTTGCCGTGGCGAATCGCCAATGCCTTGCCGGTACTGTTGATGACATGGTAGTCACGCCCCTTGGCGGATTTTCCCAGAAGGGCGGGCATCACGTTTTCAGAGTCACGGAAGGAATTGGCCTTGCCGGGGGCCAGCAGCTGTTCCAGGGAGGCCCCCAGATCCATTTGGTTGAGCAGGGCTTTGCTCGTGGTTCCGGGTTTGATCACGCCGGGCCATTTGACGATAAACGGAATGCGGGAACCTCCTTCCAGAATGCTGTATTTGCCTGCGCGGAAGGGGCCGGCGGGGGAATGGGTGGCGTTGTCCCGGACGGCGAAATCCCTGTAGCCGTCATCCAGCACGGGGCCGTTGTCGCTGGAGAAGATCACCAGGGCGTCTTTTTCCAGACCGGCCTGTTGCAGAGCCTCTGTAATGCGGCGCACACAGTCATCCAGTTCCACGGTCACGTCACCGCGCACGCCGTGCCGGCTCTTGCCCACAAAGCGTTTTTCCGGGCAGCGCGGCACGTGGATGTCATGCGTGGCGAACATCAGGAAAAACGGTTCCTTGGCTTTGGCGCTCTTCTGAATGTATTCAATGGCCTTATCCGTAATGACATCGGCGTTTTCCTCATCCTTCCACAAGGCGCTTTTGCCGCCCTTCATGAACCCGATGCGTCCGATTCCATTGATAATGGCCTGGTTGTGTCCGTGGCTCCACATGAGTTTGAGCTGGTCCTTATTGTCCTTGCCATTGGGAAGCCCGGGGAAGTTGTGCTTGTAGGATACTTCAATGGGGTCGTTCGGGTCCAGGTTGCGGACATTGCCGTTTTCCAGAATCACGCAGGGAACGCGGTCGCCCGTAGCGGCGAAGATAAAGCTCTCGTCAAATCCGATTTCGTTCGGGCTGGGGGAGATATGTTTGTTCCAGTCAATCTTCTTCCCCTTTTCCCCCAGGCCCAGGTGCCATTTGCCTATCATGTAGGTTTTGTAGCCGTGGGATTGGAGCATCTTGGGCAGGGTGGGCTTCTTGGTATCGATAATGAGGGCGGCGTCTCCCGGCAGGATGCCCGTGCCTTCCTTGCGCCACGGATATTCCCCTGTGAACAGGGCATAGCGGGAAGGGGTGCAGACGGATGTGGTGGAATAGGCGTCCGTGAAGCGGCAGCCCTGCTCGGCAAGCTTGTCGATGGCGGGGGTGGGAATTCCCTTGGCTCCATAGCAGCCTACGTCTCCATAGCCGAGGTCGTCAGCGTAAATCATGACGATGGCCTTGGGGGGCTTGACCGTTGGCGTGACTGCGGCCGGGCAGGCCGCTGCCGCCGCGATGGCAAGCATCAGGTGTAATGCGGATTTATTCATGTTGTCAGGTGTGTGTGATTATAATTTTCCGGAAAGGACGGCCGGAAGGATGCCGCTGTTTAAGCGTGGGCCGAACCTTCGGGTGTGTCCGGAGGCTGTTCGCCGGGATGTTCCGGCGGAAGCACGGGTTCCGTCATGGGGCGCATGCTGGCATTCTGCCAGATGTACCGCTTGTAAAGAACCTTGATGGCGGCTGTCAGGGGGACAGCCAGCAGGGCGCCGATCAAGCCGCCCAGGATGAGTGTCCAGATCAACACGGAAAACATGACCGTGAGCGGGTGGAGTTCCACGGAATCCCCCACGATTTTCGGCTGGATGATCCATCCGTCAAATTGGTTGACGGCCAGGAAGATGCCCGAAACAATCAGCACGTGCTGGAAATCCCCCCATGTGAACCAGGCCAGCAGCACCGCAGGGATGAAGGCGGTGATGATGCCCAGGTAGGGAACGATGCCCAGCACGCAGACCGCGGCGCCGATGGTGATGGCGTACGGCAGGCCGATCAGCTTCAGGCAGATGGCGATCAGAATGCCTTCAATGATGCTTACCAGCATTTGGCCGCGGAAGAAGGAAATCAGGTAGCCGTTGATTTCCTCCATGGTGTCCACCACGTCTTTTCTGAATTTGGAGACTTTCAGGGGCAGGATGCTGGGCCATTTCTCTTTGATTTTATCCGCCTCCAGCAGAAAGTAAAAAGCGAAAATGGGCGTGATCAGGATGCTGACCATGATTCCTATGGTGCTGTACAGGGCCCGTCCCCCGGAAGTGAGCCAGCTCATCAGCTTGTCCTGGTAAAAGGAGGAATTGATGGTCATGTAGGCTCCCAGCTTTTCCCGGGCGGTCCGGGCGTTTCTCAGGTCATGGACTTCCGCTTCCGTATAATGGCTGGCATTCAGTTCCCGCAGGCTGGTGCTGTAAACACTGTCAATGGTGCGGGAAATGAAGGGGATTTCAATGGTGGAGTCAATCAGTTCGGAGGTTTTGTCCCATAGCTCCATCCGGTTGTCGATCAGTTCATCCGTCTGCCTGATCAGGGGAGGGAGAATCGTGGCTCCAAAGCCTACCAGAACGGCCAGCGCCGCAAACATGACCGTGACTACGGCCCATGGACGGGAGAATTTGAGACGCACCAGCCAGGAAACGATGGGTTCCAGCAAATACGCCACGACGGCGGCAATCAGGATGGGCAGGAGCACCGGTTCCAGAAACCCCAGAAGTTCCACCACTTCAAAAATGACGAAGGCCGCAATGCCCAGCATCACCAGAATGGATACGCCTGTCAGGGCATGCCAGCAGGTTTTCTTCTGGAAGGGGGAGGGAATGGCGGGGGCGGCGGAAGTTTGGGTATTCTGATGTTGTTCGTTGTTCATGCCGGTGTAGAGAGATGGCTGGTTGCTGGCCCGGCTCAGGCAGCGGAGGCCTTGTCCGTTTTCCCGTCAGCTGCGGGAGAGGCTTCATCCGGAGTTTCTCCGGCCGTAGCCGGAGGCTGCTGGCCGTCTGCGGAGGGCTGGGTCTGTTCTTTTTTTTCCTGCTGCCTGACGTGGTTTTCGAATTCCTGTTCCGTAATGGCCTGGGGCGTGGGGTAATAATCCCCGGCAGGGGGCGCGGCCGGAACTTCCCATTGGATGCGCACCAGCCTGTTCCTGCGCTGGACCACCACGCTGGCCTGAGCCCCCCGCTGGGTGGTAACATATTCTACGAGGTCCGGATAGGGATTCTTTCTTCCATTGATGGAAATAAGCACATCTCCCGTCCTGAGGCCGGCGTCCCATGCGGGAGACCACTCTGCCACGTAAGCTTTCATGGGGCCGTTCCCGTTGCTGTCCTGGATAAAGGTGCCTCCCATCAGGTTGAAGGAGGCGGGGGCGGGCATCCGGTGGCTGGTGGAGCTGAAATAAAGGGCGTTCCCCGGGCCGTCCAGCCAGAACTGGCGTGCGGCCAGAGCGCCGTAGCCCAGGATGATGTCGATGTCATCGGGGATGCCCATCACTTCCGGGTTGGCGAAGCTTTCACAGAGCAGGATATTTTTTAATTCCAGTGGACCGAGCTGGAAGGAGCTTACATGCATGCATTCGTGGGCGTAAAAGCCGCCTGCGGCGGGGCTGTAGCCGGAATAGACGCTGACGAACGCATCCGGGTAGGCCTGCTTAATGGCATTCCAGCGTTTTTTGGAGATGTAAACGGCGTGGGGGGCTCCCGTGTCCAGAATGATGCGCCTTCCGTGCCTGTCCGCGATTTGCGGATAGTCGGATCCGGGAATCAGGGAAAGCTTGTTCCAGCTTTTTATTCTGGAGGGAAGTTTATTGAAAAAACGGTGGGAGCGTTTGGGATAGTTGATGTTCCACACATATTTCCGGATGCATTCCCAGCCCAGCAAACCGTCATACGGGGCCTGGTCTGCCATTACTACGTCCTGTTTCCGGGAAATGGGTTCCCCGTCATCCTTCAGGGAAACGGGCACGTTGGCCGTGCGCATGGCGCCCCTGCCGCGCAGGCGTGCGCCGATGGATTCCACTGCCGGGGAGAAAAGCAGGGATGTCTGGACTGCTCCCGTGTCTACGCCCATCATTAATTGCGTTCCGGAGCTCCACGCCAGCGCCACGGGGGTGCCGTCCAGGGGATTGGCCGCGTCAATGGGCGGGGAGCTGCTGTCCTGGATAGGCCGGTGCGATACGCAGGAAACGCACAGCATGGTTGCCAGAAGCATGATGGAGGAACGGAACATAAAGTATTCCGTTCATAACAAACAGACCATAGGCTGGCAAGGTTTCCTTCCTGCTTACAAGGCTTTTTGACGGCATCAGAACGTAAAAACCGCTGCCTGCCGGAGGGTCGCTCATGCAGAAGCATGATATTCAAAATGCGGGCGCGTGCGTTTTTTGAGGCTCTATATCATGGACGGGCATTTTGCCGTCTGCCGCGTCCGGCGTTCCGTTCCAGCGAGGGGACGGCTGCCTTCATTTTCCCCATGCTGTCCCCAAGGGAGGCGCTGAAGCTGGATCGCTCCCAAAAATCTTGATTTTCACAAGGGGCCGTATAGGGTAGCGGTGAGCCGCTATGACCACCCCTACGTTTGAAGATGCCGTGAGCCGTATCGTACGGAAGGATCCCCGTTTTGCGGAACGGGCGTATTCTTTTCTGAAAGATGCGCTGGATTTTACCATGCAGCGCGTTGAAGAAAGGGAAAACGGCTCTCAGAGGCATGTCAGCGGGCAGGAACTGCTGGAGGGGTTCCGGGATTACGCCCTCGCCCAGTTCGGGCCCATGGCTTCCACCGTGATGAAGGAATGGGGGCTTAGGAACGGGAAGAATGTGGGGGAGATGGTTTTTTTACTGATTGAGGAAGACGTTTTTTCCAAACAGCCGGAGGATTCCCTGGATGATTTCAAGGGCTTCATGAGCTTCCGCAAGGCTTTTGAAGAACCTTATGAATTTCAGGACCAGCCCAGTTGAACCGCCCGATACCGCCATGAACAAGGAACCCGATGTACGCTGGCCCGCTGAATGGGAGCCTCAGGATGCTGTCTGGCTGTCCTGGCCCCACCGCAGGGATTTATGGCAAGGGGGGCTGGACGAGTTGCAGCAGACTTATGGGAGCGTGGCCGCTGCCATTGCTCCGCATGCCCTTGTATGCGTGAATGCCGCGGCTCCCCTTCATCCCGGCGTCAGGCAGGCGATGCTGGCCGCCGGAGTGAGTGAGGAGCAATTCCGCCTGTTCAACCACCCGACCAACGACGTATGGTGCCGGGACCACGGCCCCGTTTTCGTCCAGGATGTGAAGGACGGTTCCCTGATGCTGGCGGATTGGCAATTTAATGCGTGGGGCGGCAAATTTGCCCCGTGGGACCTGGACAACGGCGTTCCCGCCCTGATTGGGGCGGCGCTGGGGCTTCCCGTGCGCAGTTCTTCCCTGATTCTGGAAGGAGGGGCGATTGAGGGCAATGGGGACGGCTTGCTGGTGACGACGGAGTCCGTGCTGCTGAATCACAACCGCAATCCGGATTGGAGCCGGGCCATGATTGAGGAGGAATTGAAGCGCATGCTGGGCGTCAGAGCCGTTTTCTGGCTCGGTTCCGGCATTGAAGGGGATGATACGGACGGCCATATTGACGACATGGTGCGTTTTGTGTGCCGGGATGCCGTAGTTTCCATCGTGGAAACGGATTCTTCCTCTCCCCATTACCGCGCTTTGGCGGAGAATAATGAACGCCTTCAGGATTTGAGATGCGTGGACGGTTCCGGGGTGGAGGTGATTCCCCTGCCGATGCCGGATCCCCTCCATGCGGAGGACTGGCGCCTGGATCAGCTCCCTGCCAGTTACGCCAATTTCCTCATTGTTAATGAGGCCGTCATTGTTCCCGTATTCAACCAGCCCCGGAATGACGATCGCGCCCTGGGTATTTTGCGTGAATGTTTCAGCGGAAAACAGGTAATAGGGGTGGATGCCCGCAAGCTGGTGCTGGAAGGCGGCGCCATCCACTGCATCACCCAGCAGCAGCCCCGGCCGGGGAAGGAGGGACTGTGAGCGGAGGGGAAGGAATAACGGTGGATGTGATTCTGCCGATGGAAAAGGCCGGCAGCGAGCGCGTGCGCCGCGCTGCCGTGGCGCGGAAGCTGGGTATTTCCCCCTCCCGTATCAAAGATGTGCGGCTGGTGAAGGAGTCCATTGACTCCCGGCAGAAAAAAATTCTCTTCCAGCTTCGGCTGCTGGTCGGGGTGGATAGCCCGCTGCCGCCGGAACGTCTTCCCTCCCGGGATTATCCGTCCGTCCGTCCCGGCTCCCCCGTGGCGCTGATCGTTGGATTCGGACCGGCCGGGATGTTCGCCGCGCTCCGCTGTTTGGAACTGGGTATGAAGCCTGTGGTTCTGGAACGGGGGAAGGATGTTTCCTCCCGCCGGTTTGACCTGGCTCCCATCCTGCGCCGCGGCACGGTGATGGAGGATTCCAATTACTGTTTTGGAGAGGGAGGGGCAGGCACGTTTTCCGACGGGAAGCTGTTTACGCGCGCGACCAAGAGAGGCCCCGTCCGGGAGGTTTACGAGATTTTTGTAGCCCACGGAGCGCCCAGGGAAATTTTAACGGACGCCCACCCGCATATTGGCTCCAATCTGTTGCCCAATGTCGTCAAAGCCATCAGGGAATCCATCCTTCGCGCGGGCGGGGAAATTCATTTCAATGCCCGTGTGGAGCATCTGCTCCGTTCTGCGGACGGCCGCCGCATACGCGGCGTGGCCTGCGCGGATGGCCGGGAATTTGCGGCGGATTCCGTTTTGCTGGCTACCGGGCACAGTGCCCGGGACGTGTACCGCATGATGCTGGCGGAGGGGCTGGCTCTGGAACAGAAATCCTTTGCCGTGGGTGTGCGCATTGAGCATCCCCAGGCGTTTGTTGATGCGCGCCAGTACCACCTGAATCCGGAGCAGAGGCGCCCGGAGCAGCTTCCGGCAGCCCGTTATTCCGTGACGACCACCATCCAGGACCGCGGCGTCCATTCCTTCTGCATGTGTCCCGGCGGCTTCATCGTGCCCGCCGTCACGGAGAACGATGAGGTAGTGGTCAACGGCATGTCTCTGGCCCGGAGGGATTCTCCATTTGCCAATGCCGGTTTTGTAGTCAGCGTGCATCCGGAAGATACGGAACCGTTTTGCAGGGAACACGGGGTGCTGGCGGGCGTGGCGTACCAGAAAGCGCTGGAGACGGCTTCCTGCCGTGCCGGAGGAGGCATGCAGAAAGCCCCGGCCCAGAAGGTGGAGGATTTTCTGAAAGGGCGCGTTTCTTCTTCCCTGCTGCCTACCAGCTATCATCCCGGCATCGTATCCCATCCCCTTCATGAATTGCTCCCGGAAGGGATTGTCTGGCGCATGCGGGAGGGGCTGCGGCAGTTTGACCGTAAATGGCGGGGATTTGCCGGAGCGGACGCCCAGCTCATTGGCTGTGAGACGCGCACCAGCTCCCCCGTGCGCATTCCAAGGGACCCCGCCACGCTGGAGCATCCCGGTCTGGAGGGCCTGTACCCATGCGGCGAAGGGGCGGGTTACGCCGGCGGCATTGTTTCCGCCGCCCTGGACGGACGCCGTTGTGCGGAGGCCATGGCGCAGCAGGCGACCCGCTAGGTTTTTTCAAGCGTCCGGCCGCCGGAGCGATGCAGCTTTTCTGCGTTTCTGGATGAAGATACGCCCCTGTGAGCCTTGTTATGCCGGAACCGGATGCCATCAAGCCGGGAATGGGGGCAGGCTTGTTTTTTCCGGGAAGGAAAGACAGTCCGCCGTGGCGGCGGCCGTCAATGCTGCGGGATGCGGCGGAAGGGAAGAATATTGTTGACCCTGCGCAAAAGATTCCTGTAACGTGATTTCATGTCAAATCTGTTCCGGTGGGGAATTCTCCCTGCGTTTTTGATGACTTTTTCCGGCATGTCCCAGGATATAGCGGCGCCCTCCATGGCTAATGTGGATTTGGAAATGGAGGATGAAAAGAAAATAGCGGCGTACAGGGAGGCCATGGCCAGGCACTTGCAGCTGGGCATTATTTGGACGTGCATTGTGGAGTTGGAGGAAAAGGATAATCGTGCGGTGCTGGTGGCCACGCTGAAATATATTCAATCTCCCGAATGGGCTGGGATTCTGGATAAATGCCCTTCCGATTACCGTGCCATGCATCTGAAGATGATTAGGGAGTCCGGGAAATTGCTGGAACGGGTGGAAAGAGAGAAGATGACTGCCGATGAAATTCAGAACGCTTACGGAAAGTACGGAGGCCAATACATGAAAATGGGGGGGAGCATTCTGGAAAAATATCGGCTGGAGAATTGTTCCGTACAGTTTTCTTTATTCCTGATGCGGGAAACGGAAGGATTGGATGATAAGGAAAGGTTGAAGGCTCTTTACCGTATCAGGAAGGATATCCTCTCCGGAAAACTGAAGGTTCCCGGGGAGGGCGGTGGGATGGGCGAATCTGGGTTGGAGGAATGACCGGGATGCCGGGCCGATTCCCCGGAACGGTTCCGGACCCCCTGTGTTTCCTTTCTCCCGTTGTCCATTTCCACCCGGGGCCTTCCTTTTTTTGCAGGTTAAGTCTTGCCAGGGCAGGGGGCTTGGGGGCATAATCTGCAAGTTTCACAACCGCACACACAGCCATGAAAGTCATCGTCATCTACGGCAGCCCGAATGATAAGCCCTTTATGGAACCGGCCCGCGAGTATTTTGCTCAGGAGAATGTTCCTTATGAAGAAACCGTTCTGTCCGCCCACCGCGACCTTCCGGAGCTGATCAGGTTCCTGGGGGATTTGGAAGCCAGCGGAGAAAAAGCGGTTATCCTGGCTGTGGCCGGCCTGTCTGCCGCCCTTCCCGGCGTGGTGGTGATGAGCTGTTCCCTCCCGGTTATCGGCGTGCCGGTCCCCGGAGGCCCCCTGAACGGTATTGACGCCCTGCTGGCGATTGCCCAGTGTCCCGGCGGCGTGCCCTGCACTACGGTTGGCTTGCATAAGAAGACCCCCGTCAATGCCGCCATGGCCGCCCACCGCATTTTAAAACTGGCGGGGCTGTAACGTGAACTTTTTCCCCCATCCGGCAAATGACTCCTCCTTCACAGGAAATCGTATTGGACGGTCCGGGAATTTCCCGTGCGCTTGAGCGCATGGCCCACGGCATTGTGGCCCGTTTCCCCGGAGAACCTCTCGCCATCGTCGGCCTGCTCAGCCAGGGGGATGTGATTGCCCGGCGTCTGGTGGACAAGGTAAAGGAGCTGGGAGTGGAAGCCCAGTACGGCTCTATTGATATTTCCCTGTACCGGGATGACATCTTCAAGCTGGAAGCCCGGCCTTCCCTCCGTTCCTCCAATTTGCCGTTTTCCACGGATGACATGAGGGTCGTGCTGGTGGACGACGTCCTTTATACGGGGCGCACCATACGTGCAGCCCTGAACGCCCTTTTCGACTACGGCCGTCCGGCCCGTATTGAACTGGCGTGCCTGATTGACCGCGGCGGGCGGGAAGTTCCCATCCAGCCGGATTATACGGGGCACGTGCTGGACCATGCCGGAGCCAAGGTCATCGTAAGCATGAAGGAGGCTGACGGCGAGGACAGCGTGGTCATTCCCTCCCACTGAAAATTTTCCAATCCATTCTCCGTTTCCCATGAATCATCCCCGCAAGGATCTTCTTAATATCTCCTCATTGACTGACGAAGAAATTCACACGCTGCTGGATTCGGCCGGCCCGATGAAGGAGCTTTTTACCAAAAGCGTCAAAAAGGTGCCCGCCCTGAAAGGCAAGTCCGTTCTGACGCTTTTTTATGAACCCAGCACCCGCACCCGTTCCTCTTTTGAGGTAGCGGCGGAACGCCTGTCTGCGGACGTGACCAATTTCACGGTGTCCACCTCTTCCGTGGTGAAAGGGGAATCCGTACAGGACACGATCGCCACGCTCCAGGCCATGAAAGTGGATTATGTAATCGTGCGCCATTACAACAGCGGCTTGCCGAACGTGATTGCGCGCCATACCTGCGCCAGTGTGGTGAACGCCGGGGACGGAGCCCACGCCCATCCCTCCCAAGCGCTGCTGGATTCCTTTACCATCCGGGAGGTATTTCCGGATGTGAGGGGAAAGCGCGTTCTGATTGTGGGGGACATCCTGCATTCCCGCGTGGCCCGTTCCACCTCCCTGCTGATGAAGAGGCTGGGGATGGAGGTCGCCTTCCTGGGGCCGGGTTCCCTGGTGCCGCGCACCGAACATTCCGGCATTCCCCGTTTTTCCGATTTCAATGAGGCGTTTGCCTGGAAGCCGGACGTAATTTACCTGCTGCGCGTTCAAAAAGAGCGGCAGGACGCCCCTTTCTTCCCCAGCGCCCGGGAGTACAACAAGATTTACGGCGTCACGGAAGAACGCCTGAAGCGCATTTCCGGTGAAGGCCTGTACATCATGCATCCGGGGCCGGTCAACCGCGGCGTGGAAATCTGTGACCTGGCAATGGACTATGAGCGCTGCCTGATCAACCGCCAGGTGGAAAACGGCATCGCCTGCCGCATGTCCATCCTTTACCATCTCACTCCGCAAACCCAGCACTGATTGTTCATGAAAACTTCCGTACTTATTCGCAACGCCCGGCTGACGGACGGTTCCGCCCCGGCGGACCTTCTGGTTTCCGGGGGGGTGATTACAGCGAAAGCTCCTGCCGGAACGCTTTTGGAGAGCGCCGCAGAAAAGGCGCTGGATGCTTCCGGGAAGCTTGTTCTGCCCGGTCTGTTCGACATCCATGCCCATTTGTGCCAGCCCGGCCGGGAGGACAAGGAACGTGTGGCTACGGCTACCGCCGCCGCCCTGCATGGAGGAGTGACCGGACTGATGGCGATGCCGGATACCGAACCCGTGATGGACAATGCCGCCCAGATTACCACGTTCATGGAAATATGCCGGACGGATGCTCTGGTGGAGGTTATCCCCTCCGGGTGCCTGACCAAGGGGGACGGCGGGGAAGAGCAGGCCTCCTACGACTCCCTGCGCGCCAAGGGCGTCCGTTTCATCACGGACGGGGACCGTGCGCCGGACAACATGCTGCTGCTGTACCGCGCCATGCAGTACGCCAGCAATCTGAACCTTACTTTCGCCCTGCGCGGAGACGTGCCGTCCCTGACGGCCAGGGCGGCCATGCACCCGGGCACTACTTCCTACCGTCTGGGGTTGATGGGCTCCCCCTCCTGTGCGGAGGAAATAGGGCTGGAAACCATCATCCGCCTTTCCGTGGATACGGGCAACTCCCTGCATGTGCAGACCGTCTCTACGGCCGGCAGCGTGGATATCCTGCGCCGCTGCAAGCGGAAAACCGCCGGGTTGAGCGCGGAAGCGGCGCTTCACCATCTCCTGTTCACGCATGAGGACGTGGGCCGGTACGATACCTGCTACAAGACGCTGCCGCCCCTGCGCGACCAGTCGGATGTGGATGCCCTGATTGCCGCCGTGAATGACGGCACCATTGACTGCATTGTTTCCGATCACACGCCCTGCACGCCGTTTTCCAAACTTCAGGATTTCGTTGTCGCCCCGCAGGGCATGATTGCGCTGGATACGTTCCTGCCCGCTATTTACCAGTATCTGGTGGAACCTGGAAAAATGTCCTGGCAGACGGTGGTGCGCGCCTGCAGCGACGCTCCCCGCAGGCTGATGGGGCTGGCCCCCGTCTCCCTGGAAGAAGGGGCTCCGGCCAATCTGGTGGTGTTTGACCCGGAAGGAGAAACGCCCGTCACGGATGAAACGCTCCGCAGCCGCGCCCGCAACACCCCATTCCTGGGCAAGACCTTGAAGGGAAAAGTGGATGCCGTGGTGTTCGGAGAACAGCTCCACCGCTTCTGATGAAAGCGTCACGGAGAAAGGCCGGCAGCTATTAATTATTAACTATCAGTCTCCGCTTGCAGCCCGTCGCCCGCGTTAGCACGTGTTATCCGGACAAATTCGGTGCGCCGCGCCAGAGCGGCCTGGTTCCGGATGCGCGGGCGCGGCTGGTATTTGAGCCGCCGTTCCGCCATCCGGATGCCGTTCGTGGTCTGGAAGGGTTTTCCCATCTGTGGCTGGTCTGGGTGTTCAGTGAAAACGTGGATAAGGGGTGGAGCCCTACGGTCCGGCCTCCGCGGCTGGGGGGCAATGTGCGCATGGGGGTGTTCGCCACGCGTGCGCCGTTCCGTCCCAATCCCATCGGGTTGTCTGCCGTCAGGCTGGAACGGGTGGAATTGCATCCTCTGGACGGCCCGGTGTTGCATCTTTCCGGCGTGGATTTGGTGGATGGCACCCCCATTCTGGATATCAAGCCCTATGTTCCTCTGGCGGACTGCATTCCGGAGGCGTCGGAAGGGTTTACGGCTGTCCCCTATGAACGGCTGGATGTGGAAATTCCCGAATCTTTTGGCGGTTCCATGTCTCCGGAAGAGAGGAGTGCGCTGGAAGATACGCTGTCCCTGGATCCCCGTCCCCAGTATCAGGATGATCCGGAACGGGTTTACGGCCTTTCGTTCTCTGGCTGGGAGGTGAAATTCAAGGTAGAGGAAAAGCGGCTGCGCGTATTGTCCCTGGAAAGAAGGCGAAGCGGTTCCGGCCTTTTTTGATATGCGGGCCATTCCTTAGGTATTTTTTCTTTATCCCTGCGCGGAGCATTGGTTTCCTGTAGCTGGAAGGGGTATGTTTGCCGGGAAACGCCGGATGATGCGGGAAAGAAATGCGAAGGTGGTCGGATTATTGATGGTTTGTTTTTTCAGTTTATTGATGAAGAACGGATTTGATTTATTTTTACTGGTGAGGTCAACGTGTTTTTCCGCGCTCTGTCATTCTGATTCCGCTTGACTTGTGTCCGGATAAAGAGTACCTGTCGGTACATTTTTGAAGCATGCTTCATTGTTTTATGGCCGACCCTTTTACGATTTCGTTTTTGATGAAAATGATTACGGACCGCGTGGATATGATGCTTACGCGCGGTTTGACTCTGGAACGTGTTACGGCCTCCCAGGGCCGGGTGCTGGCTTACCTGATGTCCCGTGACGGAGAAAACGTCTCCCAGAGGGACATAGAGCGGCATTTGGGTGTCTCCCATACCACGGCCAAGGGAATTGTCCAGAGGCTGGAACAGAAGGGCTGGGTAACCACGGCTTTTGACAGTGAAGACGGACGGCTGAAGAATGTGTACCTGACGGATATGAGCCGGGGCGTTCATGAGGCCATCTGTCAGCAGATAGGAGTGATTGAAAATACGCTGCTGGACGGGGTGCCGGAGGAAAGCCGCAGCATGCTGAGGGATCTGCTCCGGCGCATGTACGACAATCTCAAATAATAAAAGCCCGTGCTTTTTTCCGGGGAACGGGTTTGGAAAAATATGAAGCATGCTTCAATAATATTGTTAACCAACAACATGAAAGCACACTATATACTGATAGCGGCCCTGTGCGGGCTGACAGGGTGCCGGGAAGACAACGGCGCCGCGGATGCTGCAAACCGGAGGGAAATGCCTCCGCTCAAGGTTTCCGTCATGAATATGGAGCAGAGAACGGTGGAGTTGAAATCTTCCTGGTTCGGCCATTTGCGCGGGGTGGAGCAGGCGGACATCAGGCCGCAAGTTTCCGGAACGCTGATACGCCAGGTTTACTGGGACGGCTCCATTTGCAACAAGGGAGAACTGCTCTTTGAAATTGACCCGGCTACCTATCAGGCCGCCGTGGACAGGGAGGCGGCCAACCTGGCTACGGCTCGTGCCGTCAAACTTCAGGCGGAAGCTTCTCTGAACAGGGTGCAGAAGGATTTGGACCGCTATGACAAACTGATCAGGACGGGGGCTATTTCCGTCAAGAACCTGACGGACGCGCAACAGAACCTTAAGGAGATGCAGGCTGCTCTGGAACAGGCGGAAGCGGGCATCAAGCAGGCGGAAGCCTCCCTGGAAAACGCCCGGATCAATCTGGACCGCACCAAAGTACGCGCGCCGTTCCGGGGACTGGCTTCCAAGGCGACGGCCAGCGTGGGGGAACTGATTTCCGCCAGCGGCTCGCCGCTCACTACCATGTCTTCCATCGACCCCATCCGGGTGGATTTTTCCGTGACGGGAAAACAGGTTCTCAGCCGTCTGATGGATGGAACCGTGAATGTGAAAACCGGGCGCATGGGAGACATGCCGGATTTTGAACTGATTCTGGAAGACGGCTCCGTCTTTGAAAAGAAGGGGAAGGTGGTTTCCGTGGACAGCGAGGTGAGCCGTTCGACGGGCACCGTCAATTTCATCGGCCATATTCCCAATCCGGATCTGAAACTGCGTTCCGGAATGGCGGTGCGCGTGCGCGCCGTGACGGGTACGGAGAAGGATGCCTTGCTGGTTCCCGCCCGCGCCCTGCTTTCTTCCATGAACCACCGCAACATCATGGTGGTGGCTCCGGACGGGACGCCGCGCCGCATTGACGTGCAGCCGGGGGAAACCGTAGTCCTTGACATGCCTGACGGCAAGGGCGGCACGGCCCCCATGCTGATGCAGATAGTGACGGGAACGGTCAAGCCCATTCCGGAATCTCTGAAGGAAATAGGATACGGAAAGCCGGCGGATGCTCCCGTCATTGTGGAAGGCGGCATGATGGCCGCCCAGTATTCCAAGGCGAACAGCCTGATGCGGGAACATGGTGCCACGGAAGGGTTCGGGACGGTTGTCCCCGTTCCCTTCATCTATACCGCCCCTGTTTCCACCACTCCTTCCGTAACTGCCAAATAAGCCATGAGTGCGTTTTTCATCAAGCATCCCGCAATCGCAGCCGTGATTGCCATTGTGACCACGCTGCTGGGGCTGGTCTGCATGTTCAACCTGCCTATTTCCCAGTATCCGGAAATCACGCCGCGCACCATCCAGCTTCAGGCCATGTTTCCGGGGGCCAGCGCGCAGGCGGTGGCGGATTCCGTGGGCACTCCCCTGGAACGCCAGATTTCCGGCGTGCAGGGCATGGACTACATGACGTCCGTTTCCTCCAACAACGGCGTGTATAACCTTTCCGTCATTTTTGAACCGGGTTCCGATACGGATATTGACCAGGTGCTGACCAATATGCGCTATGGGCAGGCCTCCTCCCAGCTTCCGCAGGAAGTTCAGAGCACGGGCGTGACCATCAAGCAGCAGCCGGGGCTTCCGCTGATGATTTATTCCCTGACATCCTCGGACGGCAGTTATAATTCCGTGGATTTGGCGAACTATGCCCAGGTGAAGCTGGTGGATGAACTCAAGCGCGTGGAGGGCGTGGGGGAAGTTCAGGTGTACGGCGCGGGGCGTTATGCCATCCGCATCTGGCTGGATACGTCCAAAATGACCCATTACGGCGTTTCCGTCAATGAAGTGCGGGGCGCCATCTCCGCCCAGAACACCACCAACCCCGGCGGCAAGATTGGGGCGGACCCCGTGCCGGACGGCCAGGAGCAGACCATTACCGTGCGCACTCAGGGGCGTCTTTCGGAGCCCCATGAATTTGAAGACATCATCATTCGCCAGAATGGGGATGAAATCCTGTACTTGAAAGATATTGCCAAGGTGGAACTGGGAGCTGAAGACTATTCCGCCACCGGCCGCCTGAACGGAGAAGTTTCCGCGGCTATCGTTATCTTCCAGTCTCCGGGTTCCAACGCCATCGCTACGGCGGACCGCGTGGAAAAACTGCTGGAAGCCAAGGCTCCGCTGATGCCGGAAGGAATTACCGGGCGCGTTTCCCTGGATACGACTACGGCGGTGCGCTATTCCATTGATGAAATCAAGCACACGTTCATGGAAGCCGTCATCCTGGTGGCCCTGGTCGTGTATGTTTTCCTTCAAAACTGGCGCGCCACCCTCATTCCGCTCATCGCCGTTCCGGTTTCCCTTATTTCCACGTTCTGCCTCTTTCCCGTCCTGGGGTTTTCTCTGAACACCATTTCCCTTCTTGGCATGGTGCTGGCCATCGGCCTGGTTGTGGATGACGCCATTGTGGTGGTGGAAGCCGTGCAGGAGCACATAGACAAGGGGCTCAATCCGCGCATGGCTTCCTTCGCCGCCATGCAGGAGGTATCCGGCCCCGTCATCGCCATTGCCCTGGTGCTGGCGGCGGTGTTCCTGCCTTCCCTGCTGCTGGAGGGCATCACGGGAACGCTGTTCAAGCAGTTCGCCGTGACCATCGCCATTTCCATGCTCATTTCCGCCTTTAATGCGCTGACGCTTTCCCCTGCCTTGTGCGCCCTGTTGCTGAAACCCCGGAATGCGGGCAGGAAGAGCCTCTTTTCCCCATTTCACCGTTTGTTCAACTGGTGTTACGGACGTGTCTCCAACGGCTATACCCGCATGTGCGGAAGCCTGGCCCGCAAGCTGGCGATTTCCATCCCCCTCCTGTTGTTATTCTGGGGGGCAGTAGCTCCTGTGGCGGAGCGCGTTCCCGGCGGCTTTCTTCCGGATGAAGACCAGGGCTTTCTGCTGGCCTGCCTGATCCTGAAGCCGAATACCTCCCTGCAGGTTGCCTATGAACAGGACAAAAAATTTGAGGCGGCCCTCCAGGATCCCGCCGTGAAGAACCTTACTACCGTGGTGGGGCTCAACATCCTCAACAGCGTGCAGACTCCCGGCGCCTGCATTGCCTACATTGAGCTCAAGGACTGGAGCGAACGGCCGGAAACCTCCGCGGAGCTGGCCGGAAAGCTTCAGGGAAAGCTGGCCCAGGCCGGCCTGGACGGCATGGCGATGGTGCTGGAACCTCCCGCCATCCCCGGCGTGGGAACCGCCAACGGGGTTACGATGGTACTGGAGGATCTGGAAGGGCAGGGCGTAGCTTATCTGCATGAACAGGTGCAACGGTTCCAGGAAGCGGCTTCCCGGCGTCCGGAAATAGCCTTGTGCATAGACATGATGATGGCGGACATGCCGCAGAAGTACGTGAACCTGGACAAGGAAAAATGCAAATTCCACAAGGTGGATATTGACGTGGCCAACGGCATTCTGGCCTCCTACAACGGTTCCTCCTTCATCAATTACTTCAATGCCTTCGGCCAGCAGTGGCAGGTGTATATCCAGGCGCAGGGCGAAGACCGCGCCAGCCTGGAGAAGATGGACGGCTTCTTTGTCACGAACGCGGACGGAGCCCGCGTGCCTCTCTCCGCCCTGGTGAACATCAGAGAGATAGAGGATACGGAATTCGTGATGCACCATAACATCTACAACGCCGCCAAATTGAACGTGATGCCCCGGCCCGGCCACTCCACCCAGCAGGTGATGGATGCGCTGGAGGAAGTGTTCCATCAGACGATGGATCCTACGAAGGTTGGCTTCGACTACCAGGACATGAGCTTCCAGGAAAATAAGGTGCGCAACAGTATTGGGCTGGGGGCCATCTTCACCATGTCCGCCGTTTTCGCCTTCCTTATCCTGGTGGCGCTTTATGAGAAATGGTCTCTTCCCCTGGCGGTTTTCCTCACGGTTCCCATTGCCGTGCTGGGGGCCTATGCCGGGTTGTTCTGGCAGGGCATGGAGCTGACGCTCTACGCGCAGATTGGTCTGGTGATGCTGGTGGGTCTGGCGGCCAAGAACGCCATCCTCATCGTGGAATTCGCCAATCTGGAGATGCAGCGCGGCAAGGGCTTGATGGAGGCTACGCTGGCTGCCGCGCGTCTGCGCCTGCGTCCCATTCTGATGACTTCTCTGGCATTCGTTCTGGGATGCATCCCCCTGATGCTTTCCTCCGGTTCCGGAGCTCTGGCGCGCAACGCGATCGGTACGGTGGTGGTGATTGGCATGGGGGTGGCTACACTGGTGGGCGCTTTTCTGATTCCATGTTCTTATGTGTTCATCATGAGATTATTCCGTATTAAATTCTCCCTGAATGATCTGAAGGAGGATCCGGATGAAGTAGGAGCCAGGAAATACCTGGCCGCCCATACGAAAGACTGATGTTTTACAGATTGTCCTGTTCCGGCGCTGACCATCCAGGGCAGCGCCGGAGCTTGCTTTCGGAGCCGGAGGGGAGTATTTTCCTGTCCGGACGCCGGGAGTAACGCCGGGTCATTTTAAGGGAATGAATGAGTACCGGCAGATAACTGAAGCTTTTCAGGAAAACTTCCGTAACTACGGAGAATTGGGCGCCTCCGTTTCTGTCTGGAAGGAGGGAAGGGAGATCGTTTCCCTGCATTCCGGGTTTGCCGCAGCGGATAAAACGCGTCCATGGACGGAACATTCGCTGGTGCCCGTTTACTCCGCCACCAAGGGAGCCGCATCCGCCGCCCTTCTGCTGGCCCTGCACCAGCAGGGAGCCTCGCCGCAGATGAGCATGGGGGAACTGTGGCCTGAATTCCCGCTGCCCTATGCATCCATCGCGCAGATGATGTCCCATCAATGCGGTTTGGCGGCTTTTTCCCGGACGGCAAGCGTGTTTGACCATGAGGATTGCGTGCGCGCCCTGGAGGAAACCGTTCCGGCGTGGCAGCCGCCGGAACACGGTTACCATCCGCATACTTACGGAGTGATGCTTGATGAACTCATGCTGCGGCTGACCGGGGAACGCCTGTGGCGTTACTGGGAGGAATGCATCCGTAAACCGTTGAATCTGGATTTTTACATCGGGTTGCCGGAATCCGAATGGAACCGCGTGGCGACGCTGTATCCCGGCAAGATGGACATGTCCAACATGGGTACGCCGTTTTATCTGGAATACATGAACAAGGGCACGCCCGTAAACCGTGCGTTCAATACTCTGATAGGGCTGAACAGTGTGCGGCAGATGAACACGCCGGAAGCGTGGGTGTCCGGAGTTCCTGCCTTTGGCGGCGTGGCTTCCGCCCGCGGCATGGCGCAGTTCTACCAGGCCTGCCTGGGGCTGGATGAACTCCGGGTATTCCCGTCCGACGTGCGCGGCTGGATGCGGAACGTCGTCATTGACGGGCCGGATCTGACGCTGAAAACGCCCACCGCCTTTTCCTGCGGCTTCATGCACGATCCCGCAGACCCCGCCACGGGCCGCAAGCTGCGCCATCTGTTCGGCTCCGGCGGCTTCGGTCATGCCGGGGCGGGCGGTTCCCATGCCTTTGCGGATCCGGCCCACGGCCTTTCCTTCGGCTACGCGATGAACCGCATGGACTTGAACGTGCTGCCCGGCGTGAAGACCCGGAACCTTATCAGCGCAGTCATGAAAGAAGTGGCTGGAGAGTGTTCTTAACCTGAGCCCCGGCTATCTGTTCAATTCCATCGGAAGTTTCCGGATAGTTTATTCGTTCCTATTTTTGCGGCCTTTTTTAATCTGAACGTGGGGGGACAAAGAATGATTCTTCAGTCATTCCCTTGCTGCCCTGTCCCCTGTTGAAAAATCAGGGTTCCGTTTTCCGGGGATGGCGACCCCTGCCTTTGGAGGGAGCGGCTGATTACCAACCTCCGCCCAGGGCGCGCGCGAGCTGCACCACGGCCTTGCGGATGTTCTGCTTCATGGTGACCAGGGATTCCTCCGAGCTGAGCCAGGAACGCTGGGCGGTGATTACGTTCAGGAAGTCCGTTTCGCCGTTGATGTACAGGGTGCGGGAGAGCTGGAACGCTTCTCTGTTGGCGTTGTTTTCCTTGTGCAGGTATTGCATCTGGGAGGTATAGCTGCCATAGGCGATCAGGGCGTCCTCCACCTCGGAGACGGCGGTAATGAGCGTTTTGCGGTAAGTTTCCGCAGCTTGTTCTGCTGCGGCTTTCTGGGCGCGTACCGTGGCTCTCAGGGCTCCGCCCCGGAACAGGGGCTGGAGCAGGTTCCCTCCCAGGGACCAAGCGTTGTTGTTTTCCCTGAAGAGCTGGCCGAAATCTCCGCCGCGGCTGGAAAGGGAGCCCGTCAGGCTGAAGCGCGGGTACAGATCCGCTACGGCTACGCCCACGTTGGCCACGGTCGCGTGCAGGTCCGCCTCAGCGGCGATAACGTCGGGCCTGCGCCGCAGGAGTTCGGAGGGGAGGCCTACCGGAACGGTGGGCGTTTTCTCAAAGACGGAAGCTTTGGGCAGCGTCAGTTCTACACGGGAATTATATGTTCCCAGCAGCACGGCGAGCTGGTTTTTAGAGGAGGCCACCTGTGCTTCCAGTTGCGGGATGCGGCTTTCCGTGGAGGCGACGGTGGAGGTGGCCTGCTCCACATCCAGACGGGGGGCGAATTCCGTTTTGTAGCGTTTTTCCGCAATGGTGAGGGTGCTGCGTTGGATTTCCAGTTGTTCCCTGGCGATGCGGAGCTGTTCGCAGGCGGTAATCCAGTCAAAGTAGGCCGTGGCGACGTCCGCCAGCAGGGCTGTGCGCACGGCTCCTGCGGAAGCTTCTGTGGACATGAGGGAGGCGCGGGAGGCTTCGATGGACCGCCGGTTGCCGCCAAAGAGGTCCAGCTCCCAGGAGGTGGACGCTCCCAGGGAGAAGTCCTGGGAAGTGGAGCTGCGAAAACCTCTGTCCGGGGACAGGCTCCACCCGGCGCTGGCGTCTGCGGAGGGAAGCAGGGATGCCTGGGAGACGCGGAGCTTTTCCCTGGCCTCCCGGATGCGGAGCAAAGCCACCTTCATGTCCGGATTGTTGTTGAGGGAGGTGGAGACCAGGCGGTTGAGCTGGGGGTCTCCAAAGATATTCCACCAGGAACGCAAATCTTTGTCCGAACTGTGGGGGGGCCTGTTCGCCTCCCACGTGGCGGGGAGGTCATTGGTCGGCGTCCGGAAATCAGGGCCTACCATGCAGGAGCCAAGGAAACAGGCGGCCAGAAGGGGGAGATGTTTGAACGTGGATGACATGGAAAAATAAAAAGTAAGGTGTTATTCGTGGCGAAGGGCATCAATGGGGTCCATCTTGGACGCCTTCCAGGAGGGGTACCATCCGAAGGCCAGGCCGATGAATACGGAGACGCCTACAGCCAGAGCCATGGCTTCCGGGGAGGAGGCCGTGGCCCAGTTCATGGTGCGGCTGACGATGATGGAGATCGCCTTGCCGAGCATGATGCCCAGCGCGCCGCCCACCACGCAGAGCAGCACCGCTTCCAGCAGGAACTGGCGCATGATATCCTGCGGACGGGCGCCCACCGCCATGCGCAGGCCAATTTCCTTGGTCCGTTCCGTGACGGAAACGAGCATGATGTTCATGATGCCGACGCCGCCGACGACCAGAGAGATCATGGCCACGATCATCAGGAGATTGGTCATCACTTCCGTGGTGCTGCTCATGGCGCGGGACATTTCCGCCATGTCCCATACCCGGAAATCGTCCAGCTGGCCGTCCTTGAGGTTGTGTTTGGCACGAATCACTTCCGTAATCTGGTCAATGGCCTCGGAGGAGCGTTCCGGGTCTGAAATCTGAGCCATGATGGAATCAATATTGTTGAAGCGCCGCGGATGGGGAGCGTCCGTATAGGGCTGGTCCGTAGTTTCCGTGTAGTAATCCACGGAACTGGCGGTGTATTTATCTGCCCGGTTGAAGGTGGTGGTCCTGTTGCCGGTGGAAGTGGAGGTGGAACCGCCGCCCAGGCCCTGGAGGCGGTAGCGGATACTTGTCCACGGGAGGATGATGGAGTCGTCCTGGTCGCGTCCCATCATGTTGGCCCCTTTTTTCTGAAGGATGCCGATGACTTTGAACATGACATTCTTGATGCGGATATCCTTGCCCAGCGGGTCTTCGTCCCCGAAGAGTTCCTTGGCCACCGTCTGGCCGATGACGCACACGCGCCTGGCCTGTTCCACATCTTCCTCGGAGAAGGGCTGGCCTCGCGCCATGTCATACCAGCTTTTGATTTTCAGGTATTCCACGGAACCGCCCTCTACAGTTTCCGGGCTCCAGTTCTTGTTGCCGTAAATGACTTGGCCGCTGGCGCGCACCACGGGGGTAGCCCGCAGAACCATGGGGCAGTCCTTCGCAATGGCTTCGCAGTCCGCGTTGGTCAGGGAGGCCCGTCCGCCCGCGCCGGTATTGACGCCGCTTTTGGAGATGGCTCCGGGGCGGATATTCAGCGTGTCCGCCCCCATGGAAGCGATGGTATTTTTAATCTGGAGCGTAGATCCCTGGCCGATTTCCACCATGGCGATTACTGCGGCAATGCCGATGATGATGCCCAGGATGGTGAGGGCTGCGCGCATGGGATTGCGCACCAGGGCCCTGATGCAGGTTTTAAGGAGAGGAAGGAATTTCATACGTCGTCCTTGCTAAGCATATCGGAAATCCCTTCGCAGATAAGGCCGTCCGCCATGTTGATGGCCCTGTCCGTGAAGGCGGCTATTTTGGGGTCGTGCGTCACCAGGATGACTGTGATTCCCTGTTGGCGGTTCAGGTCCTTGAACATGTGCAGCACTTCCTTGGAGGTGGTGGAGTCCAGGTTTCCCGTTGGTTCGTCCGCCAGCAGGATGCTGGGGTTGTTGATGAGGGAACGGGCAATGGCTACGCGCTGTTGCTGTCCGCCGGAAAGCTGGGCCGGGGTGTGGTCCATGCGGTCGGAAAGGCCTACCAAATTCAGCAATTCCACGGAACGTTCGCGCATGGCTTTCATGCTGAGGGCGGGGTGGGCATATACGGCAGGCATCATCACGTTTTCCAGGGCTGTGGTACGGGAGAGCAGGTTAAAGTTCTGGAAGACGAATCCGATGCGCTTGTTCCGAAGAGTGGCGCGTTCTGCGGCGTTGAATTTGGCAACGTCTTCCCCGGCAATATAGTAATGGCCTGAGGTAGGGCGGTCCAGACAGCCCAGGATATTCATCAGGGTTGATTTTCCTGAGCCGGATGCCCCCGTGAGGGAGACGAATTCCCCTTCATTGATATCCAGGGTGATGCCCTTGAGTACTTGAAGGTCTATTTCTCCCAAGTGGTACACCTTGGTTATGTCACGTAAGCGGATCACGTTGTTGGAATGCTTGATGCGGTAAAAAAGAGTGATTGAGCGGTCGGATGAAGGCGGTTCCCCGGGTTAGGGAGGCGGGGGCGGCCCGTCATTGCCAGCCGAGGCTGCCGTTTTCGTGTTGCCTGTGCTCGGCTTGCGGCGCGGGGGCATTTTTGGCGCGAACGGGTTTTCCCCGCCAGCGGAGGCGGAAGAACCGTCCCCCGAACTGTCGGAGCGGTTCAGTATCTGAGCCGTAGAGACGATTTCCATTCCTTCCCGGAGCGTTTCTCCCGCAATGGCCGTCAGCATGCCGTTGCTTTCCCCTTTGGTGACCAGGTGGGGATAAAGAAGATTGTTCCGCAATTCCCAAACCACGGCTTTTTTCTTTTGTCCGTCCCGGACGGGGGCGGCCAGCTCCGGCTGCATCCGGTCAAAGGCCGCTTTTTGTTCAGCGCTGACCAGTTCTGTTTCCGGGCGGAAGCGGAGGGCCGCATTGGAAACGAGGAAAGCGTTTCGTATGTCCTCCACCACGAATTGGACATTTGCCGTCAGATAGGGGATAAGAAGCTTGTCCGGATTGGGTACATCAATGTCCACGATGTAAGTGACCACATTGGACGTCATGGTTGCGTCCAGCCGTATCTTGTCCACCGTTCCCTTGAATTTGCGGCCGGCGAAAGCGTCCACGGTGAACAGTACCTCCTGCCCCTTGCGGATGCTGCCGATGTCCGCCTCGTTCACAGCGGCCCAAATTTTCAGCTTGGAAAGGTCTGTGGCGATGTAAAACAGGCTGGAGGCGCTCATGCTGGAAACCACTGTTTGGCCTATGTTGACCAGGCGTTTGACCACGACGCCGTCCACGGGGGACTTGATGGTGGTGTATTCCAGGTTGCGCATTTCCTTTTTCAGCGCGGCTTCCGCCTGTTTCAGGGAGGCTTCCGCTTCCTGCAGGGAGGCTTCCGCCACGGCTACGTTGGCGCGGGCGGTTTCTTCATCCGCAATATACTGGTCGTAGCTGGATTTGGACAGGGCATCCCCAGGCCCCAGCTTTTCCGCGCGTTCCCGGTCCAGTCTGGCCTGCTGGTGCTTGGCTTTGGCCTGCTGGATGTCCGCCTTGGAGCGGGCGATTCCGGCAATGGCCTGCGCTTTGGAGGCTTCCGCCCTCTGAACGTCCAGCTGCACGGGAAGCTTGTCGATTTCCGCGAGCATCTGACCGGCTTTTACAGGGCTGGAATAATCCACCACCTTGCCGTTCAGGTCCTTGCCGAACTCCATGATGATTCCGCTGACCTGGGCGCCTACATCTACCAGTTCATCAGGCTCCGTGACGCCGGTTGCTTCGATGGTGATCATCAGGTCTCCTTTTTCAAGAGGTTCTGTCTGGTAGTCCACCTGGATGGCTTCATTTCCTTTCCACTGTTCCCAGGCAAACCAGATGCCTCCGAGAACGGCAATGACGATGATGAGTTTGATGAATCCCTTCACGACTATATTATACTTCGCAATAATGAAAAAGTTGCACGGATGTTAAAAACTTTTCCGCAACAGAGCATGATCCTATCATGATTTCCGGAAATGTCTAAGGGATTATTATGTTTATTAACAGTTGCTGTTTATTAACTAATAATATTTCCTTTCTTCCTTCTCGTCCAGTGACGGAAGGAGCGGGAATGGAGGGCCACGAAATATCTGAAGGCGGCAGTTGCCGGTGACCGCATCCGATCTTTTGGGGAATGGCTTCTCCGTGCCTGTAAATGCTGCGGGGGTGAGAAGAGCGGGGAAAGGAGGTGAATCCCGACAGGAGTAATGTTGCCCAAGAGGGCAATCCCGGCTGACCTGCGGGCTCAAGGAGGGGAAAAACGTTGAAAGAACGAGCTTTCTGGATTCAGGTGATGGAAAAAAGACACCGCTGCACCGTCTCTGGCTGTGAGCCACGTTCCCGTGCCTCAATAGAGCGGGGACTTCCGCCGCTGTTTTGACTTTTCCGGTATAGGACGTAGTCAGCCCTGCGTCGGGGCTGCCCCCATTAGGTTGTAATATCGGTCCGGGCCACTTTGCCAGGCGATGACGAGTGCAGCAGCCACCACCTTATATACCTCATGGTAGGGAATGTTCCAAGGTGTTTTTGCAATCTTTTCAGACATGGAGGGAACTTTCCCGTGGAGCGATTGATTTTGAAAGGGATGCTGCTTTCAGCGGTGTTCTTCCAGCCATTCCTTTAACACAAGGCGGTCCGCAGGTGCCCAGGGCAGTTCTTCCAGCGTACGGCGGGAGAAGAACCCCAGGTTTTCATGTTCCAGAGGCCGGGGCAGGGCGCAAAGTTCCAGACGGCACAGAAAGGGGATAAGGCGGATAATGCGTTCAGGCTCCCGGTGCCGTACGGGGGTGAGCATGCGGACGGGGAAGACGGTGCATCCCAGCTCTTCCCGTATTTCCCGTATGACGGCGTGCCGGGCATTCTCCCCTGGTTCCACTTTTCCGCCGGGGAATTCGTAAAGAAGCCCGTTGGACTGCCCCGTTTTCTTTTTGGCGCCCAGAAGAAGAGGGCCCCGTGCGGCGGGCAGTTCAATCAGGGCACAGCAGACGTCCAGCGTGTTCATGGGGCGTAAAAGTCCAGGTTATGCAGGTTGATGATGCGGGTGTCCGTATCCAGGACGCCGAAACCGATGCGTCCGGTCCTGCCCTGGAGTTCTCCGGGATTGGCCAGCAGGCAGCCGCCGCATCTTTCGCTGACGGCCTGGTGGGTATGGCCGTACAGGGCGGCGTCTGCGTTTCCGCTGCGCGCTTCCCGCAAGGCGTATTTTGGGTAATGGGAGAGAGAAAGTTTCATGCCGTACCGGGTGATAAGGGCATGTTCCGGATGCAGGCGCGCCGCTGGGGAACTGGCGGCCATCCGCCGCATGGTTTCCACATCGTAGTCATTGTTGCCCGGAACGGCATCCAGAGGAAAGTCCTCCGTCAGTTCAATCAGGCGCCGGAAACTCTCCGGGGTGGTGCAGTCGCCCAGGAAAATGAAATGTCCGCAGCCCAGCAGGCGCATCCGGTGCATGGCTGGCTCCAGATGGTCTGTGCGGTTGTGCAAGTCGGAAAAAATGCCTATCTTCATCTTTTTTCAACAATTCATGGCATGAATGGGCCATGCCTTCAATTCATCCGGCAGGGAAAGCGGGAGCGGATGGCCTCCCTCCTTGCGCAGCAGGCAGGTGAAACCGCCCGCTCCTGCTCCGTGGAAGGGCATGAGCCGGTAGCAGGCTTCCTGCGTCAGGGAGGAACGGAAATGCTCCAGTTCCGGCACGGTTACGGTGTGCAGGTCCGGATGACGCTTCAGCAGGTACAGGACATTGCGTTCATTTTCCTCCGGAGCGTAGGTGCATGTAGTGTACAGCAGGAAGCCGCCGGGAGCCAGACACCGGAGGGCGGCCAGCAAAATGCCCCGCTGCCGCTTGGCGTTGCCTCCGGTGACGGAGGAATTGAAACAGCCGGGGTTGGGAATGCCTTTAGCCAGCAGGGACTGCCCGCTGCACGGGGCATCCGCCAGAATGAGGTCAAAACACCCGGGGGCCAGTTCCGCCCACTGGTCCGGGCGCAGGCGCTGGGTGTACAGATTGGTGAAGCCGCAGCGAAGCAGGTTGTGGCGCAGAATGCCCAGGCGCTTCGGATGTACTTCGTTGGAAACATGCTCCTGCGGAGATACCCGCGTCTGCGCCAGAATGCTTTTCCCTCCCGGCGCCGCGCACATGTCCAGGCAGCGTTCCGGACGAAACGGAAGATGCGCCAGAGGGGCCGTTTCCCAGACGGACGAAAGATCCAGGGGATAGTAATAGCCGCATTCGTAATCCGGCAGGGAGCCGGGTTTGGTTTCCGCCTCTCCGGACGGGAGCGCCAGGATGGAGGAATGCCCCCACTCCTGCGGCGTGTCCTTTGTCGGCAAGGGCGGCCTGTAGCCTTCCGGTGCCTTCGGGGTGATGACCAGCGCGCTTCTGGAACGGTTCCCGGCCTGCATGGCGTCCAGGAAATCCCGTTCCTGTTCCGTCGTCAATTCCAGTTTGCGGGCGAGTTTGAGTATTTGGGAGGAAGACACGAGATCAGGCCCGGAATGTTTCTCCGAAGTGGGTGTTGAGAGCCAGATGGGCGGCCCCCAGGATGCCCGCCTCCGTACCGAACTGGGCGGGAAGGATTTCAAGGTATTCCACCAGAGGGGCGGCGAGCTGGGTTTTCATGATTTCCTGAAGGGGCTGGAAAAGCAGGGTTCTGGCCTTGGCCACGCCCCCGCCGATGATGATGGCTTCCGGGTTCAGGAGATAGCAGCAATTCATCAGGGCGCAGGAGAGTTTTACGGCCAGGTCCCGCCATACTTGCTCGGCTACTTCATCACCAGCCAATGCGGCCCGTTCCAAAGAGATGGGGTTGCAGTCCACAATGGCCTTGTCAATGCCGTGGCTGGCATACAGCGTGCGTGCATCCGCAGCTATTTCCCGGTTGCCTACATAATCTTCCAGGGAGCCGCGGTTTCCGTAATGGCCCAGACGCCCCCGGTAGTCGATGCTCGTCTGCCCCAGCTCCCCGGCGGAGCAGGTAGCCCCGCGCAGAAGTTCTCCGTTCACGATCAGGCCGCTGCCAACGCCGGTGCCGAGGGTCAGGCAGACCAGATGCCTTTTTCCTTTTCCGGCGCCCAGCTTCCATTCCGCATAAGCCATGCAGTTGGCGTCGTTTTCCACGTATACGGGCAGTCCGCAGGCAGCCTGGAGCATGTCCTTTACCGGAACGTTGTTCCAGCCGGGCACGTTGGTAAGCGTATAAACGGTCCCCTGGTAAAAATTGACGAACCCCGGCATTCCCATGCCGATGGCCTGCACTTCCGGATGATTCAGCCGCAGCATATTCACGAACTGGGCTATGGCTTCAATCAGTTGATCGGGATTGCCATATTCCTGGGTGGCTATTGAAGGAGCGTGGGCGATTACTTCCGCGCCCTTGACGACCCCCATCTTGATGGAGGTGCCTCCGAAGTCAATGCCGATGGAGGGAATGGTTGAAGCTGTCATATAACGCCAATATAGAATTTTACCGGGCGTTGAAAAGGTTAAAAGAAGTATGTTCCCGGTAAAATCCCGACAGGAAAATAGAGGGTGCAAAAGGGGGGGAAATGACTTGTTTCATCACTGAATTTTCTTGAATGAACATTTGGGCGTTTGTAATGTCTCATAGTCTAGTCAGCGGGGCGTGTTCCGCCCTCTGTTCGTGAAATGTTGTCAACCTCAGCCCATAGAGACACCTCCTATGCCTACTCCCAAGAAAACCAATAGCAAGACCGTCGCCAAGGAAGTTCCGGCTTCCAAGAAAAAGACCTGCGGGAAGTCCGATTGCAAGACCGCTGTAGACCTGGAGGCTCCCGCTAAGAAGAAATGCTGCAGGAAAAAGGCGGCTGAACCGGAAAAAGCCGCCAAGCCCGCCAAAAAGGCTGCCGCCGCCGCGGCTGAAATGGAAAAGAAGCCTGCGCCGAAAACGGCCAGAAAGGCTCCGGTTAAAAAAGCTGCTCCTGCTCCCGTTGCCCCGGTTCCCGCTCCCGCGAAAAATGAATTGACGGATGAACAGGCGGAAGCCATTGCCGCCGCCAGGGCGGAACTGGCCGCCAACCCCGAATGGGAGCCTTTTGTGCAGATGCAGCGCCAGCATCTGCTGGACTTGCGCGACAGGGCTCTGGACAACATGAGCGGCGTGGCCCGCGATACTCTCCGGAATCATCCGGAAGGCAGTGAGGCTTCCGGCTCCGGGGAACACCAGGCGGATGCCGGCAGTGACGCCTATGACCGTGATTTTGCGCTCAGCCTGCTTTCCAAAGAGCAGGACGGCCTGTATGAAATCGAACAGGCGCTCGCCCGCATTGACAACGGAACATATGGCATCTGCGAAATGTCATACAAGGTCATTCCCATTCTGCGTCTGGAGGCCATCCCCTTTGCGCGGCTTACCGTGGAATGCCAGGCCCAGTGGGAAAAGGAAAAAGGCCAGAATGCCAGGTTCCGTCCCAGAGTGGCCCTGGGCTTTGCCGGAGGACAAAATGATGTAGATTTATCTGTTTCTCTTGACGATGACGAAGAATAGTGTATAAATCCTCCCCCGTAACACATTTTCATCATGCCAAGAGACATCATCATCCTCGAATGCACCGAGGCCAAAGCCGAAGGAAAGCCTACGTCCCGCTACGTCACCACGCGCAATAAAAAAAGCCTGCGTACTCCCGGCCGCCTGGAAAAGATTAAGTACAATCCTTTCCTGAAGCGCCGCACGCTTCATCGTGAAATGCGTTAACTGGTTCGGCTTATCGATTATCTTTATTATTATGTCCACTGAACCCAAGACTGTAGAACGCCGTATTCGTTTCCGCACGTGCAATCGCCAGATGCCGCGCCGCCGTCTCGACATCCCGATGGATCAGGTCAATCTGCTCAATCCTGATTTTCTGTCCAAGTTCACCTCTGAAACCGGCAAGATTCTTCCCCGCCGTGTGACCGGGCTGTCCGCCAAGATGCACCGCAAGGTAACCCGTGAAATCAAGCGGGCCCGTTCCATCAACCTTCTGCCGTAACAAGCCCCAAGGAAAATCTCTTTCGGTAGAATTGTCTTTGCAGGCGGGAGTTTGTCCGGTAACAGGGCAGACTCCCGCTTTATTTCCACCCATCATCCTCTTTTCCCATGCAGGAACTGAAAGATACCCAGTCCGAGGCGGATACGCGCAATATTTCCATTGACCGGGTGGGCGTAAAAGGGTTGCGCTTCCCCATCCAGATACAGGACAAGCTCAACCGCATCCAGTCCACTGTGGCGACGGTTTCTCTGGCGGTGGATCTGCCGGAAGAATTCAAGGGCACCCATATGAGCCGTTTTGTGGAGGCGTTGCACCAGCATGGCCCCTTGCTGGATGTGCATACGGCCCTGGCCATTCCGCGGGAACTGCTCCGCCGTCTGTCCGCCCGCCGTTCCCATGTGGAAATGGAATTTCCGTTTTTCCGCTCCAAAAACGCTCCTGTGACCGGAATTGAAGGGCTCATGGATTACGTTGTCCGGTTTGAGATGGAGGCGGAAGCGAACAACAAACTGGCTGATTTCAAGCTGACAGTTATCGTTCCCGTGACGACGCTCTGCCCCTGCTCCAAGGCCATGAGTGCCTACGGAGCCCACAACCAGCGCGGGCTGGTTACTTATTCCGTGCGTTTTGCCTCCAGGCCCGTCTGGATTGAAGACCTGATTGACCTGGTGGAATCCTGCGCGAGCTGCTCCCTGTTCAGCATCCTGAAAAGGCCGGATGAAAAATGGGTGACGGAAAAGGCTTATGAAAACCCTGTCTTTGTGGAAGATCTGGTGCGCAACGTGGCGTTGAAAACGCAGAGTCATTCCGCCTTCAGCTGGTACCGGGTGGAAGCGGAAAATTTTGAATCCATCCATAACCACCAGGCATACGCCGTCATTGAGCGTGATTTGCGTTCCTGAACCATTTCCGTGCCGGATTTATGAACGATAACTGGTGGGCCATTGCCTCTCTCATCCTCTCCCTGGCTTTCACAGGGCTGGGATGGCGCCTGCTGGCTTCCGGCCGGCGGTTTTTATATGCCCATCTTTGGATGGCGTGCCTCTTTGTTCTCCAGACAGGGGCGCTATGCGTCAAAGCGTACCAGACGGAAATGTGTCCCATCCGCGGCGCTTCAGAGGTGCTCTTCTTCCTCTCCTGGAGCATCAATCTCTTTTATCTGATGCTGGGGCGTGCTTACCGAATGTCCGTGCTTGGCATCTTTACGGCTCCGGCTATTGCCGTGCTGACGTTTTTTTCCCTGCTGATAGGCCGTTCCGGAGCAGACGTGCAGGGCACGCATGACTTCTGGGTGACGGCGCATGTGGGCATAGCCATGATGTCCTACGGAGCCGGCGGCCTGGCCGCTGCTGCGGGGGCGGCGTTCTGCATGCAGAATGAATGTCTTAAAAGACACCGGATTCCCGGCACCTGCCGTGTGCTTCCTCCCATCCGTACACTGGAAGCCAGCATGAAGCGCCTGGTTCTTGTGGCATTCCTCCTTCTTCTGCTCGGGGAATGGCTCGGATGGCGGGGGCATCTCCCCATTAATGCGGCCAAGACATCCATTGTCATTCTTCTCACGGCAGGCTACAGCGTCCTGCTGTGGTTCATTTACCGCCGCGGCATGCCGGGAAGGATGTTGGCCTGCTGCTGCGTGGCCCTCTTTATTGCATCCATGAGCATTTTCCTGGTAAGTTGATGAGAATGGTTTGTTTAGGCTTGAATCACCGGACCGCTCCCGTGGAAATACGGGAGCGGTTTGCCGTGCCGTCCCATAAGCTCCGGGAAGAAGGACAGCGCATCCGTTCCCTTCCTGGAGTGGACCAGTGCGTTGTGCTTTCCACCTGCAACCGCATGGAAATTTATTATTGGTCCAACGCTCCGGAAAATGTGCAGGAGCACATTTTATCCCATTTTCTGGGTGATGGGCGCGGGGAACTGGATATGGCTTCTTATTTTTACAGCCATCAGGGAGAAGATGCTCTAGGCCATCTGTGCCGCGTGCTGAGCGGCCTGGATTCCATGGTGCTGGGGGAAACGGAAATCTTCGGACAGGTAAAAACGGCTTACCAGACGGCCCTGGATGCCGGAGTAACTGCAGCCTGCGCCAACAAAACCTTTCAGAAAGCCTTTACTATCGGTAAAAAAGTGCGGACGGAAAGCCAGATTCATGCCGGGGCAACCTCCGTGGGATCCGTGGCAGTAGAGCTGGCGGAACAAATTTTCGGGGACCTTTCCGGCACCCGCGTCCTTATTCTGGGGGCGGGCGAGATGAGCCGCGTTACGGGGCGCGCCCTGCGTGCCCGGGGTGCTGAGGGCATTTATGTGGCCAACCGCTCCTTTGACCGTGCGGTAGAGCTGGCGGGCATGATCGGCGGCCAGGCCATCCGGTATGACGTGTGGGGGAACTATCTCAGGGATATTGACGTGGTGGTGGCCGCCACCGCTGCTCCCCACTGCATCATCACCCGGGAAACGCTTCTGCCTTTGCGTGCCTCCCGTAAATACCGCTCCCTCTTTTTGATTGATATCTCCGTGCCGCGCAACATTTCTCCGGACGTGGCGGATATTGACGAAGTGTATCTCTACGATATTGATACCCTCACCCAGCTGGCGGATGAAGCCAAGCGCAGCCGGGAGCAGGAGGTTTCCCGGTGCGAGGCCATCATCCGGGACAGCATCTCCAGATATTTTCCGGATTCCGCTCTTTATGACCAGTAAAAATACCCTCATCATCGGCACCCGCGGGAGCGCCCTGGCCCTGGCCCAGGCGGATATGGTCCGTGCTGCCCTTTCCCTCCGTTATCCGGAACTGGACGTGCGCTGTGAAATCATCCATACTATTGGGGACCGCCGCACGGATGTTCCTCTGGCGGATGTGGCCCGCGTTTCCGGCATGGTGGACAAGGGGATCTTCATTAAGGAACTGGAGACCGCCCTCCGGGATGGCCGCATTGACGTAGCGGTGCACAGCCTCAAAGATGTGCCGAGCGAGCTTGCTTCCGGCTTCACGCTGGCCGCCGTCTTGCCCCGTGCTGCCGTGGAGGATGTGCTTATCACGAAAGAACCGGACTGGAACGGTTCCGGAACGCTGGCTACCGGAAGCGTGCGCCGACGCCTGATGGCGCGCACGTACTGGGGTTCCGGCCTGCGGTTTGAAAATCTGCGGGGGAATGTGCCTACGCGTTTGGGAAAGCTGGTGGAACATCCCGGCTGGGATGCCGTGATTCTGGCCAGGGCCGGTTTGGAACGCCTGGGGTTGTACGCGCCGGAGACCCTTGTGGAAGGAAGAAAACTTTACATGCGTCCCCTGCCGGTGGAAGTTTTTATTCCTGCTGTGGGGCAGGGCATCGTTGGAATGGAATGCCGTTCCTCGGACAGGGAGACGGCGGAAATGCTGGAAGGCATCAATGATCCGGAATCTTTTGCCTGTGCGCTGGCGGAACGGGCTTTCCTGGTACGTCTGGGTGCGAACTGTTCCACGCCCGTGGGTGTTTACGCTCATCCGGATGGAGAGGAACTGGTTCTGCGGGCTGCATATTACGTTCCGGGCAGGGAAGAGCCTTTTGCCGTTGTGATTCGCGGAGACCGGAAAGCCCCTGAAGCGCTGGGCCTTCAGGCTTTTGAAGAGTTGGGCCTGAGTGGATGGCGGAAGACTTCCTCGTGTTCCGGATGCGGAGAAAAATAAAAAGGCTCCGGACCGGATCCGGAGCCTGAATCAGGCGAAAAACTCGCGGGCATTAATGTTTTTCCTTGGAGCCTGAGCTTTTATCGCTCATAAACTGCCCGGTTGAAGCATCGCGTTTGATGCGCCGCCCGGTTTTGCTTGTGGTAGTCTCGGAGCGTTTTTTGGAACTGCCCTTATGACTTCCACCCATGTGGGAACTGCTGGCCATATTGTATTCACCTCCTTTCCATTTTCTTCGCTTGTTCATGAACGAGAGAAGAAATCCTGCCGTATCATAGGTTCCCGTGACAGCATTTGGGGCTTGCGGATGGAGTTTGTGTAGGAATATACTTCTATTTATGAAGCAAACCGTTGCAAAAGGTAATCCCTCAGAGCCGCAGCTTCGTTGTGCTCCGTATTTCTGGCGGAGTACAGCAGCGTAACCTTCCCTTTCCGCGCCAGCCGGAGCAGATGGGAAACGGCTTCTCCGTTTCCATCCAGTTCCTCGTCGTACTTTTTGCGGAATGCGTCCCATCTGACTGGATCATGAGCAAACCACTGGCGGAGCGCCGTGGATGGAGCTATGTTCTTCAGCCACTCGTCCCAGGAAGCTTTTTCCTTGGAAATGCCGCGGGGCCAGAGCCGGTCCACCAGGACGCGGTATCCGTCCCCGGGTTCCTTGGGGTCATAAATTCGTTTGATGGTTATGTTCATACAAAAAGATTCGATAAAGGAATAGAGCCGGGAAAGTTTTTTTCTGTTGAGCTGCGTCGGGACATGCGTTTTACGGGACCGCCAACCGGGGCAGTCCGCGATTGGGGGAAAAAGAAACAAACGATTCTGTTCCAGAGAGGCTGCCGCTTCCGGCGGAAGATAGCTGAATCCGCTTAAAATTCCGGCGTAACGCCTGTGCGGACTTGCTGCGCCAACTATCGGCTTTTCATCTTTCTGGCTGCAGTACGCTCTGTGTTCCGTGGACAAATAAGCTGACGTGGAATCCGGTAAAAAAGAAACCGGATAAGACGGGGAAACTTCTGTATGGAGCGGCTTCTCTGGAAAAAGGATATAACGGCTGCTGCACATATTCCTTTTTCCCGATTCTCCGGAATACTATTTCCTCCAGGAAGGGTCGGGTACCGCTCCGCGGGCTTGGATCATCATGATGAGCATCTTGAGCTCATTGAGGCGCGAGTAGTGTTTTTTCCTGACTTCGGGATCCAGGGCCCCATAATACAGCCACCGGTCCGTTTGGGCGGACATCAGGCGCTGGGCCGTCATGGCCATGGACAGGGCGCGTCCGGGGGACTGGGCAGCAATGGCCGTACTCCAGGAATACAGCATATTATTGTAAATGGTAGTCCAGGCGAACATTCGGTCGTCAAACCTGCCGGGACTCTCTACGTATGGGCGGAGCAGTTGCTCCGCTTCCGTGAGGCGTCCCTGCAGGATGTAAAGGAGGCTTTTAGCCGCCGTCAGGCCGTGGTTCCCGGGGCTCAGGAGTTCCGCTTTTTCTTCCTGATGCTCCAATGCTTTGAGCCGGGCTGGGCTTGGGGGGGGAGAACTGCTTGCGGCATGCAGAATGTTGCGCCGCACCAAATCCGGGTCCAGGCTGTAGGAGGCGGCCGCTTCCAGCATGGGCAGCCGGTTGCCGGAGGAAGCCGGGACGGCTTGAAGGGAGTTTTTCCAGACCGGAAAAGCCAGAAACGCATAACACAGCGCCAATATGGCCATCAGCAGTGCGGCGGTCGCTTGAAGCCAGCGGCCGGCTCGGCGCGAAGCCTTCACCCTGGAAAGAGGGGCCGTGCAGGTAATGCCGCCGCATAGGGCGCTGGCTCCAAGCAAAGCAGGGTTATGCCAGATGAATTCCCCATAGGCGTGGAAAGAGGCGATGCACAATACGCAGAACGCCGCCGGTCCCAGAGGATTGGGCCGTTGATGTTCTCCTGACAATTTCAGAACGCTCCGGAGTCCGAAAATAAGAAACAGGGCCAGCAGAGCCAGCATCAGCCCCAGCCCGGCATAGCCGTAGTCGCAGGCGGCTTGTGCGTATTCGTGGTGGGCAAAATTGGGGAGGTTGGCTCCGGAGAAAAACTCCGTGGAAAGATTGGTGTACATCCGGCTTCCGTGACCGAACAGCGGAGCCTGGTCCGCCAGCGCCCAGGCCAGTTTGGACAGGTCCAGCCGGTTGCCGAAGGAAAACGTATCCAGAAGGGCGGCAAGCCTGCCCGCCCCCCGGGACAAATCCAGCACGGCATAGGACGTGCCCAGGAAAAGCAGGATAATAAAGAGGATGGACGCCGTGTAAAATTTTCTGTTATTGCGGAAAACGCTGGAGGTATAAATAAAGAAGCACAGGGTTACGCCAGCCAGGGCGTTTGGGAAGGCGGACCGCGAGCCGCACGTGAAGGAAACGAGGATGAGCGCCAATCCCGTGAACAGGCGGATGCCCCATTTTCTGGCGGAAGCCATGCTGTATGCGCAAAGGAAAAAACCGGTGACGGACAGGAAATGGGCGGAAAAATTTTTGTATCCGAACAATCCGATATTGCGGATTTCCGTGCCGAACAGGGAATAATCCGGTCTGAACCAGGAGGCTTCCGTTCCCGTTATGTTCTGATACCCCCACAGCAGGGCATTCATCAGCCCCAATGCCGCAGCCAGTACGGGAAGAATGCTCTTTTCCCCGTTTCCGGCTCCGGCATACGTTCCCGCCGCGAACATGACGATGGCCGTGGCGATAAGGCCCAGATCCGCTACGCTCTCATAATAAAACCAGGGGGAAAACCATGCCCGGACAAGGAAATAGCCGCCTCCCAGACCCAGGGCCAGCCAGCCCGGCAGTCCGGGGCTGGGAATCTTGTATCCCCGGAGAATACAGAAGCAGAACAGCAGGAGGGCTGCCGCCAGAAAGCAGGCGGGAAGGAAAAGGGTGTGCCATTCCCCGCCTGCCGCCGTCGTTGCCAGGAAGATGTAAAAAAGGGCCAGGAGGCCCGCCAGAATTTTCCCGGCGGCAGTTTCAGCAATGCGCGGAGCGGGGGAGGTGCTGGGGGGAGAGTCTGGCATGGCTGGGAATTTATCTGGAAGGTTGCAGTATAAACGCGGGAAACTTCCTTGCCAAGAGCAAGCTCCCTGTTGTATGCGGGAGGATGCGTCCGAATGCCAGAGTTCTGGCGGACAAGACGGAAAAGGTGTCCGTAGCCGGACAGGGTAAAATGCTCCCTGTTGCCAGGGAGAGTTTCTGCCCCTTGCTGCGGCTGAAATAAAACTGAGTATCGGTAAGGGAAAATAAATATACTGCGGAAGCGGGCGTCAATCCGTCTTTGGCTGCATATTTTCCGTTTGCCGTAAAATCTTGCAGCGTTTCGGCCTGTTTTCCGGAAAACAAGGTCCCCTTATCCTTATGCCTGTAGGCCGAATTTACGTTTAATTTCCGGAACGGAATAATTCACCAGCGTGGGTTTGCCACCCGGGGTGCAGTACGGCACTTCACAGGCAAGCAAATCCTTTAGGATGGCAGGGGCCCGGTGAGGGGAAATGCGTTCCCTCCAGGCGGATTTTCTGGCAAATTCCCCAATGAAGGTTTCATAAGCCATGCGTTTGGCATTTCGGCTGAATTCAGACTGGGTGAGACGGTCCACCAGCTCCAGGAGAAAAGCGCGTGCGTTTTCCAGTTCCAGCAGTGCGGGGATGGATTCTATTCTGATTGTATTCTGACCAAAGGGCGTAACGGCCATGCCGGCCTGGTCAAAATGCGGGGCGAACTGCCGGATGACGGCAAAATCCCGCGGATCCAGATCCAGCACCACCGGATCCAGAAGCTGCTGGGACGGCATGGGGGCTTCCCGGCGTGCGCGCAGCCGTTCAAATATGATGCGTTCCCGGGCCGCCTTGGGATGCATCAGAACCAGGCCTTCCGGCGTTTCAAACAGGGCGAATTGTTGACGGAGTGTTCCCAGATAGGAAAATCCGGCGGAGGCATCCCTTTCCAGAGCTGCGTTTTCATGGGCGTTTCGTGCCGTCTCTTCATCCTCCTGACGGTGAAAATCCAGTTTCCCCTGGGTGGCGGGAACCTGTTTCAGGGGAATGGCCCGGAGGGTGGGGGGAGGGACAGGCCCATGGGATTGTCTGGCAAAGGAGGAAAGCGGCGGTTGGGCGGCGGAAGAAGCAGGGGCCGGTCTGGCGGCCGCCGGGAAAGCAGAACCGGGGTTGGTGGAACAGGCGGGTATTTCCCCATACGGCGCGGTGGTAGAATGGGCAGGAAGAGTTCTCTCCGGTTCCGGCTCGGCGGCAGCGTGGATTTCCTGCCGGGCATGCTTTTGAAGAGTGTTGGCTATGGCTTCCACAATGGTATTTACCACGTCTGCGGAACGGCGGAATCTCACTTCCTTCTTGGCGGGGTGCACATTGACGTCCACCAGAGCGGGCTCCACCTCCATATACAAAAAAAGCGCCGGATGCAGTCCGGTGGGGAAGCCTCCGTAGCCGTCCCGAATGGCCCTGTTAATGAGCTGGTCCTCCACGGGGCGCGTGTTCATAAAGACGTACTGCCCTTTTCTGGTGCGTCTGGCTTCGGAAAGAGGAAGCAGGAATCCCGTGATGGAAATACCGGGGCCGATGGTCGTTTCTATCGGAATCAGGGCCGCTGCTGTGGCAGCATCCGTCAGTGCGGAAATGCGGACGCGCAGATCCGCTGTGGCGGGAAGGTCGAAAACAAGCTGGTCGTCCCGTTTATAGGCAAACCGTACTTGGGGATAAGCCAGGGCATGCAGGCGTATCTGGTGTTCCACATGGGAAGCTTCCGTTTCTGCGGATTTGAGGAACTTGCGGCGCGCTGGAGTATTGTAAAACAAGTCGGCCACCTCAATGGCGGTGCCGGGAGAGATGCCTGAGCTTCTCGGTTCGTGTTCCAGGCCGCCGTCAATGCGTATTTCCCAGCCTTCCAGATCCTGCTGCTGCCTGGTACAGAGTTTGAAGCGGGAAACGCTGGCAATGCTGGGCAGAGCCTCTCCGCGGAATCCCAGGTGTGTGATTTCAAAAAGCTCCTCCAGGGAAGAAAGTTTGCTGGTGGCGTGCCGTTTGGTACACAGCTCGGCGTCTGCCCGTGACATGCCGCTGCCGTCGTCCGTCACCTTGATCATGCCCACGCCTCCGCGGCGTATCTCCACCCGTACGAATTTGGCTCCTGCATCCAGGCTGTTTTCCACCAGTTCCTTCACAACGGAGGCGGGGCGCTCCACTACTTCTCCTGCCGCCACTTGGCTGGCAAGGGTGGGAGACATGACGTGGATGGATGGCATGGCGATGACGGATTGGAAAAGACTGTTCCAGAAAGCGGAACTCTAGCCGCCGGCGACGATGGAGACGATTTCCACCCGGTCGCCGGGAGAAACCGTCACCCGGGAAAAATCCTGCGGCAGGAGCGCGGCCCCGTTGTGTTCCACGACGACGGGTTTGCCTTTCATGTTCAAAAGTTCCAGAAGCCGGGAGACGGAACAGGGTTCCGCCAGTTCGTACGGGGCTCCGTTCAGCATAATATCGTTCTGGGCTGCCATGACGGAAGCTACTGTATCACAATAGGAGAAAAAATCCAGAATCATCCCGCGGGGATGGCGTAAAAAAGATTCCGGTGCAAGTCGGAAAAAAGAAAAGCTGGCATCGCGTACGGGATTTAGTGTCTTGTCCATAAACTTTTAGAGGGCCACATGTACAGCATACCGTATAGCACTGCCGGAAAGCCGCACCGTTTATTACTCCGTCGGAAGCTTCATGCAAAGGTCGACATGTCATGACACAGAAAAAATGAACCCTGCGAGGATAAAAAACCGCCCGCGTCTCCCGACGCGGACGGAAAAGAATAAATAGAAAGGACGTAGTCAGGAATCTGAATACGTGCCTTTTATATCACATTTTACCCTTTAGGCAACCCTTTTTTCAGCGTTTTAGGCAATGTCATGACTTGTCATCCGGTGAACGGGAAATTGATGACAAAACGTCTTAACGGGGTCACAAGACATCAAATCTCATGAAAAACTGGAAATCCTCCCCCCCCCCCCCCCGCATTTGTAACGCTTTAAATATTAGAGTATTAGGAGATAAATTTTCAGCAAGAAAGGGTTACGTCCATGTCAGGTAACGTAATGCTTGTTTTTTTCTTGCTGGCCGTTCTGTTCGGGTTCACTTGTTTCCGACTCGGCATTATTGAAGGTTGCCGGAGAACCACGAAAAGGATCTTGGAGAATATTTCAAAGGGGATGAAGAAAGGGGAATAAATCATTCCCCTGCATCTTCCTTCTTATCGTTCTCGCATTCAGATCTTTCTGCTATATATTTATATTGCTTATCCAGTCCGGTGCAGAGATCTATTACTTTACTTCGGAGATAACTTTCTAAATCAATACCGGGAAAGTTTTTCTGAAACCCTCTGACGATCTCCATTTCTTCTGGAGAGAAATTCAGGGATGAAAGCAGACTCTCATCACTGGAACATTCTGAAAGCGTAGAAGCTTCAGTAGTGTTTTTCATAAGATTTTGAATCACTAAAAGCGCATAAGAGGGAACGCGCCCTCGGGAAGTAAACCAGCCATCAACGGAGACTTTCTCCACTCCGCATTTATCAGCTAGCCAAAATCGGTCTTTTCCAATTCCTTTAAGCCAGTCTTTGATCTCTTCTTTGGTGGGCATGAGGAAAGGATATGCATTTATTACATAATTGCAAGCCTTTTATTGTGAATGAGTATGCAATAAGTACAGAATTATTGTTGACAATCATGTAGAAATTACATATTTTTAACCACGTAAAGCAACGCTACAAAAAACATGATCGACGTATCATCATCTCTTAATCCGGACTTCTCCTTGCCTCCATCAATCATGGCAACTGTCAGACGATTAGCCAAAGCTTCAGGAAAAACGGAAGAAGTTTTTTTGAGGCAATATCTCATAGAATGCATGAAAGAAGAAAATGAGGCTTTGGAGAATTATAACAATTCTAACAAAACGCAGCCGAAGAACCCCGAACCCGCCAAGCGATAATCATGACCGCAAAACAAAAAGCAGAGATAATAAGAATACAGGATGATCTTTTTGTCATTCTCTCAAAACTGGAAACAATCTTCGAGGAAGAAAAAAAATATGAAGCTAGCGTCCCTTTGGACCAGTTCTATTTTTACATGAATTCCAGTTTCAGACTACAGGAGGCGATAGATCTCATAAGCTCAGGTAAAAGCGCTCTTAGTGCTGCCGTTAGGGCATCCATCATCAACGAGGGGGAGGCGAAGAAGTGAAAGCTCTGTTCGCCCTCGTCTTGTCCGGGCTTGTTCTGTGCGGCTGTAATCCGCGCCCTTATGACCACATTTCAGAAGGGAATAAAGAGTGGATTATTAAGATCGAACAGCCAGGTCTTCGCGATATTTCTTTTTCCACTAACGACCCTGACTGCGTGAAATACCATGGTGATAATCGATATTATTCTACTCCGCCTATATCTAATAGCTATCTGGTCACTAAGCCGGACGGAGAGGAACTCTTTATATCCGGCACAGCGAGAATAACACGAAAGGAAGTGAAGAAATGATAGATTTGCTAACTATTATTTTAAGCACCATTTCCATCACTCTTTGCATATTTGTTTTACTTACAACGAAAAATCATGACCAACGAACAAACAATAGTAAGCCTACTCGTTGAGCTGGATAAGATTCTTAAAGTCGAAACTCACGAGGACGCCAATCCATGCTTCAGCATCAATGATCCTGAAGATAAAATTTTCCGGGCGAAATACGCAGGGAGAATTTACGGAGCCCGGAGGCTTTTAGGATTGAGCCTTGAAGCCATTCCCGGCGCATTATTGCCCTCCGAGCCAGTAGACGAGTTTTCCGAGCTGGTGAATAAATCTAAATCCTCCGGCAACCATGATCATTGAATACGACAACGAAGACAAGTGTATCCGGGTGAATGGAGAATACCTCCCCATCCAGGAAGCGGAGGGCATCAAAGACGAATTGGAATTAGCGATTGACCAGTGGGAAGTTGACCACGCAGAGCAGTGCGACAACCCGGACGGACACTACGACGACTAAACGACTTTTAACCAATCGCCCGGCCCAGGTGGGGCCTAAAACCAAAACCAAATAAGTAATATAGGAGTAATACGGTCTGGCAGGCGCGGGGATTAAATCCCGTCCGGGCGGCCAATTTAGAAGAACGAACATGAGCGAAAACAAAACAACAATGACCACCCTTGCGACCGCCCTGGAAACGCTGGCCGGAGTATTGCGGGAGCTGGCAACCACGCCTGTTCCTTCTACGCCGGAATCGTCTTCCGTTTCCCTTGTCGGAGCAAGCGAAAAAAAGTACGCACGCAGCTCCACATTAGCCATTTACTATGACATTTCGTCCCGTCAGATGGACAACATCCTCGCACGGGCCGGGAAGAACATAAGAAGGCTGGAAGGGGTTGGAAAAGGAACCCTTTACAACATGGAAGACGTGGAAAAATACTTAACCAACAACAGAAAATGACTACGTATCAACACCTGATCGACCGGGGCCCCTACAAGGGGATGGTGGAAACGCTCACCGACAACCCGCACCCGTCCAAGACGGCGCGCTGCTACATGTGCGCGGCACCGCTGAAAGCCTCGTCTTCATGGATGTCCCTGGTAGGGGACCATCAGGACGGCGTCTTCACCGCGCGCTTTCTGTGCCCGCTATGCGCCAGGGGACGTCTCAATGGCATCCCGGACGAAGCGGAGCGCTGCTGGAACTACACCCAAGCCGCCCAATCAGGGTCCCGGATTACCAAAATACTCGCTTACCTGATTTTCTGGTGCGGACTGGTTACTGCCGGAGGAACATTCCTCTTCTTAATTTTCCTCCTGCTCAAAAACCTTTTTTAACTGATTAACTAAATAAATAAAATGGAATTTAAAGATTGCACTGTTGGAACTAAAGTACACCTCGGGGGAGAAATCGTTGATATATCAAACGATAAAAAAGCCGTATTGATTAAGTGGGAGCGAGTACCGCGAATCCTTGAAAAACTGAAACAAAATAGCCGGGTCAGCGGCAACTGAACCCGGCCTGTTAAACACAACATATCAAAATAATATGAATCAGAATAACAACATAAACACAACTAACACAGAAGACCCAGCCAATCAAGCCCCATGTGTGTCCAAGCCGATCGCCCCCATGCTGGTGGAATTGGCGGAAAGGATGGGAGTCAACCCCTCCCAGGCATACATGACTATTAAAGCGACCATTGCACCCAAAGCCACCAATGAGGAACTCATGGCCTTTTGCGTCGTCGCCAACCAATACAAACTGAATCCCTTCCTCAAAGAAATTTACGCGTTCCCAGGAAAAAACGGGGGGATAGTGCCTATTGTCGGCATCGACGGATGGCTGAAACTGATCAACACGCATCCGAAATTTGACGGCATGGACGTGGAAATGAGCGGTGACGGGGAGTCATGCACTTGCCGAATCTACCGAAAAGACAACCAACACCCGACTGTCATCACGGAATACTTGACCGAATGCAAGAAGAACACGGATCCGTGGCGTCAATGGCCGCGGCGTATGCTGCGCCACAAAGCCATCATGCAGTGTGGCCGCGTGGCCTTTGGATTCGGAGGCATCTATGACGAAGACGAAGGGAAAGACGTCGCCGGAGGAATGAGAAATGCAACGCCGGAAAAAACAGACGGCCCACCCGAAGGGGAAACTCCGTGGAACAACGCTCCGTCCCCTGAAGAATTCCGTGAAGAACCCCGGGAGGCCCTGCCGGAACCTGAACAGCAGGGCGACTTTATTCCGGGCCTGGAAATTCCGGCCGCGAAAGAATACGCAACCGCCAACATGGAGGACTATTGAAATGAGCCTGTCCAAGAACTGCATTGTCTACGAAAACATCTACCAGCGGTCGGCAGCCTGGTTTAAGCTGCGCGCCGGCCGTCTGACTGCGAGCAACTTTAAACGGCTCCTGACGCCTACGGGAAAGAAACCCCAGCCCAGAACGCACCAGGAAAGGGGTCCTTGGGGAGAACTCATCATTGATCTGTGCTGCTCCTTCCTGCGGCCCGATGAAATCAAGTGGGAAGGCAACCGTCATACGGACCAGGGAGAAGAGCTGGAACCGGAAGCCCGGGACGAATTCAGAACCATCACGGGAATGACCGTCAAGGAAGTGGGGTTCGTCCTTTGCCAGGACGGACCGGTGGGATGCAGCCCCGACGGTCTCATCGTTGACCAGTCCGGCGACTACATGGCGGGGCTTGAAATCAAGTGCCCCCTCTCCAAGACCCACGCTCTCTACCTGCTCAACGGCGAACTGCCTCCCGAATACCGACCCCAGGTGCACGGATCCATGGCGGTGACGGGGCTGCGGACATGGTATTTTTTCTCCTATTGCCGCGGTTTGCGTCCCTTCCTGCTAAAAGTGGAATGGGACGCCTATACCGACCAAATCAACGAGACGCTGAATGATTTCAAACGGGAATACCGAGACCAATTTGACGTCATCATGCCTCAAATCCGTCCAGCCGTAGAAGGGAGGGCGGCATGAGAATCAGGGCAAGAGCTATCCACCGGCCCGGCGTGATGAATAAGACAGAAGCCGCCTATGGCTTTTACCTGTCCGACCGTCAAGCAAAGGGGCACATCCGGGAATTCAAGTTTGAGGCCGTCAAGCTGATCCTTGGGAACCGCTGCTCCTACACGCCCGATTTCATGGTCGTCTGCAACGACGGAACACTTGAATTCCACGAAGTGAAAGGCTTCTGGCGTGACGATGCCCGGGTAAAAATCAAGGCGGCGGCTGATAAGTTCCCCTTTGTTTTTGTAGCTGTTCAAAAAACGAAAACAGGCTGGAACGTGGAAATCATACAAGAAGGAGAATCGAAATGAAAACGCTTAAATGTCCATTATGCGGAGAAGAATTAGCGCCGTCTGTACAAAGATACGGATTTGAATACGTTTGCTGGAAGTGCAAATGGCAAACCGCTTCACTCTGCTCCACCGAGCAAGGAGCGAAAAAAGCAGCTCAAAAACTAATCTCCAAGTTCCCACCCATCATGCGGTTAAATCAAGGTGATAACGTCCTGATATGGCTAAGGGATGACATATATACAGTGCTTGGTACGGATTTAGAAGCTGGAAAAATCCATCTCCAAGACGTGTATGGTGATGCAGATAGTTACTATCCTACCAACATCAAAAAATGGCCCTGGGAACTCGATCAGAAAGGAGGGAACGAATAATGAAACGGAACCCTCACATCATCGTCCAGCAGGTCTGCCCCATGAAGAAAACCGACGATGGGAAATATGAAGTTCAGGCCGCGATTGTGCACCACAAAGGGATTATCGCCCGCTATCGCATGGAGTACCCCACGAAACGGCATGCCCGGTGGGCGCAGCACCTTATTTGCACGACAAGGAATCATACACGTCTGCGGGCATTTGATGAATTAAGGGCCATCATTGACAGAAAGGAGGAAGATGATGAAACTAACGCCTGAACAACAGGCCTTTTACCGATACGGGTTTGTCAAAGCCTGTTTATGTCTTAAAATTCAAGAGGCTCGTAGCTATGCGCGACGCACCTATGGGGAAGACTACGACAAATTAACGCCAGAGGAACGGGCTGATTGCCGAAAGGAATGCCAAATCGAATTTCTTATCCAACGAGTCAGAGACCGACGGGCCGCATGCAGGGCATGGATACCGCCTCAACGGCGGGGTTGCTCTACTTGCAAACATGATGGGACCCATTACAAGCTTTGCGCGCTCTGCCACGGTGTAGGTTGGCCTATTAGTTGGAAACCGAAAAAGGAGGCCAGTAATGATTAACATCCTCTTATCCGTCAGGCGGCCTTTCTCCGGGAAAATTCTGTCCGGCGAAAAGACATTGGAATTACGGAAAAACATGCCTCGCCTTAGGGGTAGAGAATTTGAAACGATATGGCTTTACGAATCCGGAAAGGACGGAGAGCGGGCAATTATCGGCAAGTGCAGACTTACTCTTTGTTTATTGTTAAACAAAGAGGTTTCCCCAGATAGTTTATCAGCCGTTTGCAAGTCGGCGTGCGTGACGGAAGAACACATTTTTCATTATATTCCTTGCTTCACCTGGGGCGTCCGGGATCCCGTGCGGCTCCCTCATGCTGTACCACTCTCTGCCATTGGCATGACCCGTCCGCCGCAGAGCTGGCAGTATCTTACCCCGGATCAGGCAGCAATTTT